>WNFF01002426.1_pt1 | contig 15284 bp, 12 predicted proteins | sample 5400441 | NCBI WGS metagenome assembly WNFF01 (sample SAMN13153345, study PRJNA577476) | soil metagenome | isolation source: 120 cm saprolite under Douglas fir tree site 2 hole 3 replicate 1 | place: USA:California | collected 2015-04-18 | reverse complement strand
CATCGGGCTTTGCGGCGCCCGGCGTCGTATCGGTTCCCCGTTCGCTTCGATGGCGTGGGCAGTGGAAAGCCGGGGCCGCCGCCATGGGTGCGATGGCCGTGCTTTTGCTGCTGGCGCCGGTGCTGTCGCGCGCCCAGCTTGGACGGGTCCTCGCCGCCCATCCGCCGTTCGGCCGCGTCGGCCCGAACGAGGATATCGTGCTCGGGGGGAGAGCGGTGACGGGATTTCTGGTGGTGCCGGACGGCGGCGACCGCCCGGCTGCGATTCCGGCGCTCTCTGTCGCCGAATTCGCTCGCCTCCTCGAGTCGACCGGCATCGAGCGGGAGATGGGCCCCTTCATGGCAGGCATGTCCGACAGGGCGCCATTCGCGTTCGTGCTCGCGCCGCGGCTCGACCAACGGGATCAATTCGACCTTTATCTTGCTCCGCCGCGCGTATTGGAGGACACCGACGTTTGGGCGTGGCGTCTCACGACGCGGGCGGGGCAACCCTCCGAAGCGTCACGGGTGACGTTGAAGGATGCAGTCGGCGCGCAGCCCTTGCCGTGAGGCGGGCTTGCGGGCTCGCGCCACTTTCAAATGGCAGGCAAGGCTGATGTTCTCGTACGCGCATCTCGATGAGCTCAGGCGTGCCGAAATCGACGAGATTGTTTCGCTGTTTCCGTCGCGGGCGCGCGTCCTGGAGGTGGGAGCGGGCAGCGGCCGGCAGGCGCGCGAGCTCGAGCGGCGCGGCTTTCAGGTGACGGCGGTCGAGCTTCCCGACTCGAATTACGCCGCGCACCGCGTGTTCCCGATCGTCGATTACGACGGTGCCACCATCCCGCTGCCCGACGCCAGCGTCGACGTCGTGTTCTCGTCGAACGTGCTGGAGCACGTGCCCGATCTTGCACGCCTGCATGCCGAGATCCGCCGCGTGCTGGCGCCCGGCGGCTGCTGCGTCCACGTGCTGCCGACGCACACCTGGCGGCTTTGGACGACGCTGACCTCCTATCTCGAGGCGATCTCTTTTTTCGTCTCCTCGCTGCCGCAGCTCGTGCCGCGCGCGCGGCCGAGTGGCGCGGAGCTGCGACGGCTGCGCCAGGCCTGGTACCGGACCATTCGACACACGGTCGGTCTCTGCCTTCCCCGGCGGCACGGCGAGCGCGGCAACGTCATCACCGAGCTCTGGTTGTTTCATCCGGGATGGTGGCGCCAAAGCTTCCGCGCGCACGGCTTCGCCGTCGTGAACGAGGCGCCCGTGGGGCTCTTTTATACCGGTGAGATGCTGCTGGGCTCCCGCCTTGGGCTTGCCGGGCGCAAGCGCCTGGCACGCGTGCTCGGCAGCTCGTGCCACGTCTTCAAGCTCGTTCCCGTGCCGGATGGAGCGGACGGCACCGTCGGTCAGCCGAACTCGCGCGCGATGTCGGCCGGCGGCCGCCCCGCCACGAGCTGAGCGAGGATTTTTTCGGTTCGCGCCACCATGGCGTCGAGGCCGTAGGTTGCGACGACCGCGCCGCGCGCGGCCGCGCGCAGTCCGGAATCCTGCACGAGGCGCTGCCGCAGCCGTGCCCATCCCGCGGCGAGCCGCTCGGGGTCTCCCGGCGGCGCTATTTCGCCGTAAGCGCCGATGATCGCCCGCGCGTCGCCCACGTCGGTCGCGGTCACCGGAGTGCCGCAGGCCATGGCTTCGCCAATGACGTTGGGAAATCCTTCCCCGAAGGCCGACGCCAGCGTCGCGATGTCGAAGGCATTGTAGGCTGCCTTCACGTCGCCGACCTCGCCCGCCCACGTCACTCGCTCCGTGAGGCCGAGCGAATGCGCGAGCGCCTGGAGCTCACGGCGATAGGCGGACGGGCCGTCCCCGACGCACACGAATCGTGCCTCCGCGTTAGGGAAGCGCGCCGCGGCTTCGAGCAAGTTGGCGTGGTCCTTCATCGGATCGAGCCGCGCCACGCAGCCGACGACGAAGGCATCGTCGGAGATCTGCCACGCCCGGCGCAGCGCGCGGCCGGCGGCCCGATCGGGTCGCATCGCCTCGGTGTCGATGCCGTTCGGGGCCACCGCGACGCGGTCGTGCGGCATGCCGCGGACGACCGCGTCGGCACGCACCGCGAACGCATTGACGATGATGAGGTCGGCGCGCCGCGCGAGCCATGCTTCCGACCGGTAGCTCAGCGCATGCAAGCTGTCGTACCGGTCGAGCTGCATGCCGCCGGCGCGCAGTCCGAACACGAGCTTGGTCTTGCCCCGCGACGGCAGCAAAAGCGCGGCGAGCGTGGTCTGGGTGGGGAGGAACGCGTAAAGGAGGTCGGGCTGCTCGCTGACGAACAGTCGCCGCAATCTTGCGAGCGGCGCGATGGTGTGCCAGCGGCCGGACTTGCCGATCGCGATGAGGCGCACGCCGCTCCCCTCGAGCAGCGCTTCGAGCGCGCCGCCGCCATAGAGGACGGCGATCGCGACGTCATGCCCGCGTCGCGCGAGGCCGGCGGCGAGCACGGCGAGCTGGCGCTGGCTGCCGCCGACGCCGAGGTCGCGGATGAAGAACAGCACCTTCATGCCCGCCAATAAGCGTGCATAGCGCGCCGACCGCAAGGGCTCGTCGCGCGCGAGCCGCCACCTCGACGCTTGACCGATCAGGCGCTACAAGACCGCACGCCCCGCGGGGCTCGGGATCCTTTCGATGTGCGGCATTGCCGGGATGGTGGATTGGCGGGCGGCGACGCCGGCGGACGCGCTGCGCTCGATCGGCGAGGCGATGACCGAGACGCTGCGCCACCGCGGTCCCGATGACGGCAAGGTGTGGGTCGAGGCCGAGGGCGGCGTCGCCTTCGGCCAGCGCCGCCTCGTCATCATCGATCTCACCCCCGGCGGCGCGCAGCCGATGCATTCGGCCGACCGCCGCTACGTCATCACCTTCAACGGCGAAATCTACAATTACGCCGACATCCGACGCGAGCTCGCGGCGGCGGGCCGCCGCATGCGCAGCGAGTCCGACACCGAGGTGCTGCTCGAAGCCTGCGCCCTGTGGGGCGTCGAAGCCGCCATCGAGCGCGCCATCGGCATGTTCGCCTTCGCGCTCTGGGACCGTGAGACGCGAAGCCTGGTGTTGGCGCGCGACCGCCTCGGCATCAAGCCGCTCTACTACGCGGCGGGGCCCGATCGCGTGCTGTTCGCCTCGCAGCTCAAGGCGTTCCGGGCGGCGCAGGGGTGGACGCCGACGATCGACGACGACGCGGTCGCCGGTTATCTGCGCCATGCCTATATCCCGCAGCCGCACACCATCTATCGCGAAGCGCGCAAGCTTGCTCCCGGGCATGTCCTCACGCTGCGGCGAGGCTCGGCGGCGGAGCCGAAATGCTACTGGGACCTGCGCGGCATCGCGGTCGCGGGCCAGCGCCGCAACGATCCCGCTCCCGACCCGAACGAGGCCGCCGACCGCCTCGACGAGCTCCTGCGCGATTCCGTCAGGCTGCGGATGATCGCCGATGTCCCGCTCGGCGCGTTCCTCTCCGGCGGGATCGATTCCTCGGCCGTCGTCGCGCTGATGCAGGCGCAGAGCGCGCGTCCCGTGAAGACCTTCTCCATCGGCTTCCACGAGAGCGGCTACGACGAGGCCCAGCATGCCAGGAAGGTCGCCGCCCACCTCGGCACCGACCACACCGAGTTCTACGTCGAGCCGCGCCACGCGCTCGAGGTCATTCCGCATCTGCCGGATTGGTTCGACGAGCCGTTCGCCGATCCCTCGCAAATCCCGACCTATCTCGTTTCGGAGCTGACCCGCAAGCACGTGACCGTGGCGCTCTCGGGCGACGGCGGCGACGAGCTGTTCGCCGGCTACAACCGCTATCTCTGGGCCGACCGGCTCGCGCGCGCGGTGCGGCGCGTGCCGCGCCCGCTGCGGGGACCCTCGGCCAGGGCGCTCCGCGCGCTCGCCCCCGACACCTGGAACCGGCTGTTCGCGTTCGTGCCCCCGTCATGGCGGCCGGGGCTGCCGGGCGACAAGCTGCACAAGATCGCAAACCTCCTCGACAATCCCGAGCCCGACGCGATCTACCGCCGCCTGGTGAGCCAATGGGAGGCGCCCGAAGCGATCGCCGCCGCCGGCCGCGAGCCGGACGGGCCGCTGTGGGACGCGACCATCGCCCGCGATCTGCCGGCTTTCATCCCGCGCATGCAGTTTCTCGACATGGTCAGCTACCTGCCCGACGACATCCTGACCAAGGTCGATCGCGCGACCATGGCGGTCGGGCTCGAGGGCAGGGTGCCGCTGCTCGATCATCGCGTGGTGGCCTACGCCTGGAGCTTGCCGCTGGCGCTCAAGCTCAACGGCGGCCGGACCAAATGGCTGCTGCGCCGGGTGCTCGACCGCTACGTGCCGAAGCAGCTGATCGAGCGGCCGAAGATGGGCTTCGGCGTGCCGATCGACGCCTGGCTGCGCGGCCCGCTGCGGGAGTGGGCGGAGCAACTGCTCTCGCCGGCGCGCCTTTCGTCCTACGGCTTCGTGCGGGTCGAGCCGGTGCGCCGGGCCTGGGCCGAGCATCTCGACGGCAGCCGCAACTGGCAATATCCGCTGTGGACCGTGCTGATGCTGCAGGCCTGGCGCGAGCGGTGGGCGTGACGTTGCGGCCGCGGAAGATCATCTACGTCACGACCGATCTCTTGTTCGGCGGCGGTGCGGAGGCGATGCTGACGCGGCTCCTCACGGCTGCGCCGCGGCTCGCCGACGCGATCACCGTGGTGAGCCTGCTGCCGGACGGATTGCACGCGGCACGGTTGCGCGCGGCGGGCATCCCGGTCGTCGAGCTCGATTTCAGCGGGGCCGGCGGGATCGCCTCGGGCTGCCGTCGGCTCGCCGGGCTGATCGCGGCCGAGCGCCCCGACATCGTGCAGGGCTGGATGTATCACGGCGACTTGGCGGCGACGATCGCGCTCGCCCTGTCGGGACGGCGCCGGCGCACGCGCCTCGTCTGGAGCATCCGCTGCTCGGAGGTCGATCTGCGCAGCTACGGCGCCAGGCTGCGCTGGGCGATCAAGGCCTGCACGCTGCTGTCGCGATGGCCCGATCTGGTGACCGCCAACTCGGCGGCCGGCCTCGCCTCCCATCTGCGGCTGGGTTACCGTCCGCGCCGGACGGAAGTGATCGCCAACGGCATCGACGTCGACGAGTTCAAGCCGGACCCGGCGGCGCGCGCGGCGGTCCGTCGCGAGCTCGGCATCCCCGACGACGCCGTCGTGCTCGCGCATGTGGCGCGCCTCGACCCGATGAAGGACCACGGCACCTTCCTGGCCGCGATGGCGGAGTTGCCGGACGTCCGCGCGCTCCTGGTCGGCGCCGGGACGGAGGCGCTGCCCGCGGCACAAAACGTGCTTCGGCTCGGCCGCCGCCAAGACGTGGCGGCGCTGCTCGCGGCCGCCGACGTGGTGGTGTCGAGCTCGCGCTTCGGCGAAGGCTTTTCGAACGCGCTCGCCGAGGGAATGGCCTGCGGCCTGGCCGCCGTGGCGACCGACGTCGGCGATGCGAAGCTCATCGTCGGCGACGCCGGCCTGATCGTGCCGCCGGCAGACCCTTGTGCGCTGGCCGCCGCGATCCGGACGCTCGAGCCCCCCGCGGCGCGGGCCGCCCGCGCCGCCCGCGCCCGCGCCCGCATCGTTGAGAACTTTGCGATGAGCCGCGCGCTTGCGCGCTATGCGGAACTTTACGCATCGCTTTAGCTACATCATCGGCGGCCGAAATTGCGCATGGCGGGGCGGCTTCCAATGCCATGGCGGATGTGGCAAGAACCTGCCGGCCATTTAAGGACGCGGAAGCTGGTGCATGAATCACGCGGAATCCTTCTTCGCCGCGGCGGCGCAGGTTTGCCGCGACATTTCGTTTGCCAAGATCGAGGCGTTGGCCGCCGAGCTCAAGGCGCTGCGCGAGCGCAAGGGGCGGCTGTTCCTCATCGGCGTCGGCGGCAGCGCCGGCAATTGCAGCCACGCCGTCAACGACTTTCGCAAGCTCTGCGCCATCGAGGCCTATAGTCCGGTCGACAACGTCTCCGAGCTCACCGCCCGCACCAACGACGAGGGCTGGGACACGGTGTTCGCGGCCTGGCTCGAGATCAGCCGGCTCGACGCCAAGGACGCCATCCTCGTCTACTCGGTCGGCGGCGGCGACGCCGAGCGCAACATCAGCGCCAATCTCGTCAAGGCGATTGAGCTCGCGAAGGCGCGGTCCGCGAAGGTGTTCGGCATCGTCGGCCGCGACAGCGGACATACCGCCAGGCACGGCGACGTGGTGGTGGTGGTCCCGCAGATCGACCCGAACTGGGTCACCCCGCTGTCGGAGGCCTTCCAGGCGGTGGTATGGCATTGCCTCGTCAGCCATCCCGCCTTGCAGGTGAGGCAGACGAAATGGTAAGCCCTGGCCACGGGTTGAGACCGGCGGTGTTTCTCGATCGGGACGGGGTGGTCGTCATTCCGGAGTTCCGCGACCGGCGCAGCTTCGCTCCCCGGCGGGTGGCGGACTTCCGGCTCTATCCCGAGGCGGCGGCGAGCCTGCAAAGGCTCAAGCAGGCGGGGTTCCTCTTGGCGGTCGTCACCAACCAGCCGGACGTGGGGCACGGCTTGATTCCCCGCTCGGAAGTGGATGCGATGCACGCGATCATGACGCGCGAATTGCCGCTCGACGCGGTCAAGGCCTGCTACCACCGGCAGGCGGACCCTTGCGAGTGCCGTAAGCCGAAGCCGGGCATGATCCTGGCGGCCGCCGGCGAGCTTGGCATCGACCTTGCGAAGAGCTTCATGGTCGGCGATCGCGGCAGCGACGTCGCGGCCGGCCGCGCCGCCGGCTGTACCACCGTGTTCATCGATCTCGGCTATGCCGAGCCCCCGCCGGATGCCCCTGATCACGTCGTGCATTCGATCGCGGAGGCCGCCGACCTCATCATCGAAACCAGCCTAACCGTGCAGGAGGCGCCATGAGTTCCCTCGCCACTCTCAAGGTCAAGATTTTCGCCGACGGCGCCGACTATGACGGGATCGTCAAGATGTCGCGCAACCCGCTGATCAAGGGGTTCACCACCAATCCGACGCTCATGCGCAAGGCCGGAGTGGGCGACTACGAGGCGTTCGCGCGCAGGGTGCTGGGCGCGATCACCGACCGGCCGGTCTCGTTCGAGGTCTTCGCCGACGACTTCGCCAGCATGGCCGAGCAGGCGCGCACGATCGCCTCCTGGGGGACGAACGTGAACGTGAAGATCCCCGTCACCAACACCAAGGGGCAGCCCTCGACCGAGCTCATCCGCGCGCTGTCGTCGGAAGGCATCACGCTCAACATCACCGCCATCTTCACGCTCGATCAGGTCCGCGCCGTCGCCGACGCGCTCGACGCCGCAACGCCGGCGATCGTCTCGGTGTTCGCCGGGCGCATCGCCGATACCGGCGTCGATCCGATCCCGCACATGTTGGCGTGCAAGCAGATCCTCGGCGCGCGGCCGCAGGCGCAGTTGCTGTGGGCGAGCACCCGCGAGCTCTTGAACATCTTCCATGCCGAGGAGAGCGGCTGCGACATCGTCACCGTGCCGAACGAGTTCTTGGGCAAGCTCGATCTCGTCGGCAAGGACCTCGCGGAGTATTCGCGCGAGACCGTGCAGTTGTTCTACCGCGATGCCACGGCGGCGGCCTATCAGATCAAGACCGCCCGCTTCGCCGCGGAGTGACTACCGGCAAAGGTGATCGGGGGGCGCCTCGGTCGGAACGACCGGCGGATTGAGACAATTGAGCCGCCGCGGCGCGAAATAGGGCACGAAGCCTTCCTCCAGGATGCGCTTCCCCGCCGCGGCGATCTTCTCCGGGTCCTTGAGATACTCGACCACCAGCACCCTGCGTCCCGCCCGCTGCGCCGCCTGCAGGAGCTCCACCGACCAGGTGACGTCGTCGGGCTTGTTGGCCTCCTCCGCGCGGCGGACGCCGTAGAGCAGGTCCTCCTTGGCGATGCCGTCGATCGCGTCGAGCACCCGCGCGTCCTCCAAGAGCTCCTCGGCGTTCTGCATGACGATCAGGAACTGCGGATTGCGCTCCCTCGCATAGTCCGAAAGCCGCGCCACGAACGCCGCCATCTCCGCGCGCGCCGAGGGATGCAGCCTCTGCCAGTCGAGGAAGGCGTCGGCACGGTCGAGATAAACGCCGTCGAAGCCTTGCGCCATGATGCGGTCGAGATAGCTGTCGGGCGCGCCGAAAATGAGCCGCTGCCATTCCGGGCGCCAATACTCGACCGCGAAGTTGCCGACCCATCGGTGGTTCTCGCGGCCGAGCCAATCCGGCTTCTTGGTGGCGTCGTACCACTCCTGCTGCCAGTAGCGCCGGTAGCGCTCGGCCTCGCTGATCGAGAGATAGGCGAGGAGGACGCGCGAGCTGCCGTCGGGCCGGCGCTTCATGCGCGCCACCTCCGCCGGCGTGAGCTCGCGCTCGAAGCTGCGATCGGCGGAGATCTCGTTGTCGATCACCATCAGCTCGTGCGGCGCGGCGGCGACGCCCGAAACTTCGAACGAGCTCAGCCAATAGCCCCAGTTGCGCACCGCGCTCATCTGTTGCCGCCGCTTCGCCGCGGCGCCGTCGTCCGGCGATGGCGCCTGCGCCAGGACGGGCGGCTCCGACGGTCCGGCGATGGCAGGCAACACCGCCGTCACGGTGAATGCCAGAACGACCGAAAGCACCGAGAAAACTGGTAGTGAAGCGCTGGGAAGCATTACACGAACCGTGGAGAGAGCTGGGGCCGTCATGCCCGGGCTTGACCCGGGCATCCATCTTCTTCGCAACAAGACTCTTCGTGAAGGGGATGGATTGCCGGGTCAAGCCCGGCAATGACGACGGAGGAAGCCGGTATCAATTTAACCGAGCCACAGTCCGGGTGCCGCCACCGATGTCAAATGAAATTTGAGCAACCGAAGCGCGCCGGCCCTTGACAAGCCCGACGGCCCGCCCGCCAAATCGCTTCAAGCATGGCCGCACCGAAACCGCCCGCCTTCGAGACGCTGAGCCTGCATGCCGGCCAGCATCCGGACCCCGTCACCGGCGCGCGCGCGGTTCCGATCTACCAGACCACGTCGTACGTCTTCCAGGACACCGACCACGCGGCCGCCTTGTTCAATCTCGAGCGCGCCGGGCACATCTACACGCGCATCTCCAATCCGACCACCGCTGTCCTCGAGGAACGGCTGGCGGCGCTCGAGGGCGGCGTCGGTGCCGTCTGCACCGCGAGCGGCATGGCGGCCATGCATCTCGCCATCGCCACCCTGCTGGGCGCCGGCGACCACATCGTCGCCTCCGCGTCGCTCTACGGCGGCACGGTCAATCTCCTCACCCACACCTTGCCGCGCTTCGGCATCGCCACGACCTTCGTCAAGCCGCGCGATCTCGACGGCTTCAAGGCCGCCATGCGGCCGAGCACGCGGCTCGTGATCGCCGAGACCATCGGCAATCCCGGCCTCGAGGTGCTCGACATCCCGAAGGTCGCCGACATCGCCCATGCCGCCGGCGTTCCGCTCGTCATCGACAACACCTTCGCGACGCCCTATCTCAGCCGTCCGATCGAGCTGGGCGCCGACATCGTGATGCATTCCATCACCAAGTGGATCGGCGGCCACGGCGTCGCGATCGGCGGCGCCATCGTCGACGGCGGCCGCTTCGACTATCAGGCCTCCGGCAAGTTTCCGACCATCACCGAGCCCTATGCCGGTTACCACGGCATCGTCTTCGGCGAGGAATTCGGCCCGGCGGCCTTCATCATGCGGGCCCGGGCCGAGGGCCTGCGCGATTTCGGCGCGTGTCTTGCTCCGGCGAACGCGTTCCACCTGCTGCAGGGCGTCGAGACGCTCGCGCTGCGCATGCAGCGGCACATGGAGAACACCGCGGCGGTGCTCGACTTCTTGTCGGGGAACAAGGCGGTGGACTGGGTGCTCCATCCCTCGCTCGCATCGCATCCGGATCACGAGTTGGCGAAGCGGCTCCTCCCGAAGGGGGCGGGCGCCATCATCAGCTGCGGCATCAAGGGCGGGCGCGCGGCCGGGAAAAAATTCATCGAGGCGCTGCGGCTCGCAAGCCACCTCGCCAATGTCGGCGACGCCAAGACCCTGGTGATCCATCCCGCGAGCACGACCCATCAGCAGATGGACGCGGCGCAACTCGAGGCCGCCGGCTTGGGCGAGGAGCTCGTCCGGCTCGCGATCGGCATCGAGGCGGCCGCCGACATCATCGACGATCTCGCCCAGGCGCTGCGCGCCTCGCAGCGGGCGTGAGCAGTGCAGCTCGTCGTCGATCGCGAGAAAATTTTCGTCGGCACCGGCGGCCGCGCTTTCGACCCGGCACTGCCGCTCGTCGTGTTCCTGCACGGCTCCGGGCTCGATCACACGGTGTGGGCGCTGCTGGCGCGCTTCTTCGCCCATCGCGGCGCAAGCGTGCTGGCGCCCGACCTGCCCGGCCACGGCAGCTCGGGCGGCGCGCCGCTCGCCTCGATCGCCGCGATGGCGGATTTCACCGCGGCGCTGATCGCGGCCGCGGGCGCGCGCGAGGCGGGGATCATCGGCCACTCCATGGGGTCGCTGATCGCGCTGGAAACCGCGGCGCGGCACCCGCAGCGCGTCGCCGCGCTCGCCCTGATCGCCACCGCCGCCGCCATGCCGGTCGCGCCCGACCTCCTCAACGCCGCCGCGGCCGATGACCACGCCGCGATCGACATGCTCTCGATCTGGGGCCACGGCTTCAAGGCCGGGCTCGGCGGCGCGCTCATGCCCGGCTTGTGGATGCTGGGGAGCGGCCTGCGCCTCCTCGAGCGGGCGCGACCCGGCGTGCTGCTCGCGGATCTTTCGGCCTGCAACGACTATCGCGACGGGCTCGCTGCCGCCGCCAAGGTGACGGTGCCGGCGACGCTCGTGCTAGGCGAGCGCGACCTGATGACCCCGCTGAAGGCCGGCCGCGCGCTCGCCGCCGCCTTGCCGCGTGCGCGCGTGGTCACGCTCGCGGGCGCCGGCCACATGCTGATGAGCGAGCGGCCGGACGAGGTGCTCGCGGCCGTGCGCGATTTCGCGCGGGGGTGATGGACGGCTGATCGAACTGGCTGGGGTATGCATGTCGAAATCCTTGCCTTGTTTCAAGTTAGCGGCAACAATGCGGCCGTGGGCGGCATCAATCTTCAGAAGCCGGACGGCAATGTTGCTCCGATATTCGCCGCAGCGCTCGCGAAGAACGTTCCCGCCCCGTTTTCCAAGGAGCCAACGGCGCGACCTGATGACCTGCTGAAGGTCGGCCGCGAGCTCGCCGCCGCGACCGATTTTTTTTATTCGAAAATCAGCATCTCATGGGTCTGATGGCACAAGGGAGAGTTCGATGCCGCGCATCCTCAAAATCTATGATTCAGAACGTACGCTGCCTGAAGGGGACCAGTTGGTAAAGCCCATCGAGAAATATCCTGCCTTTACCTTGGCCGAAGTCGCCGACGCCGCGCTCGCCGATATCAAGCGCGACTACCTTGTGGAGGATATTACGGATCAATACGTGCTCCCGGTCGCGGGTGGAATTGATACGTCGTTGCCTCGTATCACTGCTCAGGGAAAGACCTTGCCGCACCCCGCTTATGACAAGGCACCGCGGCTACGCCCCGGCCCGCATCACTACATCGTGCAGTTCGTCGGGCCCATCAAGCAGACATGGCTTACGCAAGCGCGCAAAGCAGGCGCGGATTTCGTGCAGCCCTACGAAGCCTTCTCTTACATAGCGAGAATAGGCACGAAGGCAGTCGGGGCGGTTTCGAAGCTTCCTTTCGTCCGCTGGCTTGGCCATCTTCCATACACGGCTCGGGTCGCGCCGGACGCGATAACCGGCGCCCGCCGAAAACCGAACGAGTCAGACCCTGCAGTCCCCCGTACCCGATTTCGCAGCGGCGTCTACACAGTGCAGTTCTTTCGGCCCGAGCAGGCGGCTCAAGCAGTCAAGGAGGTGCGGAAGCTTGGCTTCGAAATCCTTGAGAAACGCTCCGGGTCCGACTTCCTCATCATACGGACCACCCGCACTACACCCTCGAGTGTCGTCAAGCAGCTCGAAGGACTGTCGCGCGTTCATGGCGTCAGCCAAGTCACCGAACGCTCCGTCCCGCGCAAGTCGAACGATCGAGCCGCCGGGATCATGGGGACTGCAGCTTCGCTGGGAAATCCTGGCCTGGGGCTGAGCGGCGAAGGCGAGATCATTGCGGTCGCCGATACGGGGCTGGATACCGGGAAACCCAAAGACATGCACCCGGATTTCGCAGGGCGCATCCACTTCATAAAAAGCTACCCGATCACGGCCGATTACAATCAATCGATCTCCAATCCCGGTGGCAACGATGGTCCGGCCGACCTTGACAGCGGCCATGGGACGCACACGGCTGGTTCGGTTCTCGGTAGCGGTGCCGCCAGCTCGAATTTGCCTGGATTGGCAGGGCCGGTCCGCGGTCTGTCGCACCGGGCGCGGCTCGGTTTCCAGGCGATCGAGCAGGAGATGAAATGGAAGAGCGCAGCCGATCTCGCCAAATTCGGACGTTTCGTCCTGTCAGGCATTCCGACGGATCTCACAACGTTGTTTGCTGAAGCCTATTCGAAGGGAGCCAGAATTCACTCGAACTCCTGGGGAGGCGGCCACCCGGGAGAGTATGACGAGCAGTGCAGGCAGTTGGACAATTTCGTTTGGAAGAAGCCTGACTTTTGCATCATTTTCGCGGCCGGTAACGACGGGACGGATGCCGACAGCGATGGCGTGGTTGACTTGGGCAGCGTGACTCCTCCGGGGACGGCGAAGAACTGCATTACGGTCGGCGCGAGCGAGAACAACCATCCGGAATTCACCATGACCTACGGCGCAAGTTGGCCAAGGGACTATCGCGCGGAACCGATCAAGTCCGATCGCGTTGCCGACAACCCGGACGACCTCGTTGCGTTCAGCAGCAGAGGGCCAACCGATGATGGGCGAATCAAACCTGATGTCGTCGCGCCTGGGACGTTCATCCTGTCGACAAGATCCCGCATGATTGCCGAGAATCATTTCGGCTGGGGACGATTTGAGCCGAGCAAGCTCTACATGTACGACGGGGGAACCAGCATGGCCACGCCGCTCACCGCGGGCGCGGTAGGGGTCGTCCGGGAATATCTGCGCAAGCAGCGCGGAATCGCCTCACCTTCGGCCGCATTGCTGAAAGCTTCACTCGTCGCCTCGGCCGTTTACCTGCGCGGTGCGGCTTCCGAGTTCGACGCCAATCAGGGATTCGGCCGAGTGGACCTCGATGCCATTTTGGCTCCTCCGGTGCCGCTGCGCGTGTCGTTTGTGGAAGGACCAGGTCTTCAGACGGGCGAAATGGATGAGCGCACGATTCCGGTAGCATCAGGAGCGGCGCCCTTGCGCATCGTGCTGGCCTACTCAGATTTTCCCGGGCCCGCGCTCGTCAACAATCTCAACTTGGTTGTAAGAGCGCCGGACGGCGGAGTTTTCGTCGGGAACGGCAACCAGCCGGGCGGAGCAAGTTTTGATGCGAAAAACAACGTCGAACTCGTACACATCCCGCAGGCGGCGCCGGGTAACTATCGCGTGCAGGTGATAGGTTCAAACATAGCCACGGGTCCGCAGCCATTCGCGCTGGTTGTTCGAGGAGCCCTGAGTTGAACCGCTCTTGCCTTCGCGATCCAGGCACGTAGCCCTGATTGGTGCACGAGAAAGTGAGGCGATCGCATGGTAGCCATCTGTTGGTATTCCACGGCCAGCGCGCTCGGTTTCTCCTCCTGGCCGGTACAGTGGCATCGGCACGGTCCGGAGGTGGACTTGTGGCAGGCTCGCCGATACGGGAAACGCGCCCTGCGGTTGACGACCTGCGTTCGGCGTAAGCGACATCGCCGGACCGCATGATCGTTTACCCGGCTCGCACCGAAAGATTGAGTCACCTCGGGAGCAGGTCGTCAAAGGACCTAATCAAGATAGCTTCGATCGGATCGTGCGATCGCTCACACCGGGCGAGGCCATGCGGTATGGACGTGCGTGCTGTGGCCGGGATCGCCGGGGCCGAGCACCTCGGTCGCGCCGAGCCTGCGGCACAGCGCCTTGAAAGCGGAGACCTGCGGATTGCTGGAGCTCACGGGCCGCCCGTTGATGACGTTGACATCCGCGGCGACGCCGGCGTAGTGGCGCGAATTGGCGTTATGAGAGCCGCCCGCGATCTCGGAGATGGAAAAGCTGAATTGCTCCGCCAGCGAAAGCAAGCCGCGCAGCAATCGCTCGCTCAGCGCGACGGTGCCGCCGGGCGCGTTGCCGTAATTGCTTCGCCGCGCCCGCTGCCCGGCCGCGGTGTCGGCGATATTCTGCCGAGCGGTGGCTTGGTCATTGACCCCGGACGAATGAGCCGTGGCCAGGGTGATGTTGCCGTTGCCGAGAATTTGCGTGGCGAGCGCGGGTGGGGAAAGATCATCGCCGCGGACACCGAGGTCATCGGCGAGCATATCCGCCGCCAGCGCGAGCTCGCCGTCTTCGGCGAATGGCGCGGCCGCTTCGGCATCGTCGCCGGCGAATGCTTCGGCTTCAAAGAAAGGAACACTGCGGTCGTCCATGCCGGACGCGGCAAGGGTGGCCATCGGTGCGGGAACCGTCCGCTCCTCGGCGCCGCGATCGTCCACCCGCACGCCGTTCGCATTGATCGGCAACAGGCTCAGGTCCCAGTTATCGCGCGCGATTTCGCGGCGCAGATCCCGCGTCCGGTATGCGCTGGCACGCACCGCGGGCCGGTGGTGGTTGCGCAGCCAATTGTCCCGCACCTCGATGTACTGCCTGATCCATTTTTGCTCGTCGCCGCCTTGGGCCGGCGGCCGCTCCGGAAAACGCGCGCGCAGCAAATCCAGGATGCCGCCGCTGTGGATGAAGGAATCATAGATCACGAGGGCGGAGAGCGCGCGCGTGAACCCGTTCTGGTCGCCCCAATGCATGGCCGGCTGGAAGTAGCGGCGGTCGAAGAAAATGTCCTGCGTGTGGCGCATCACCGGGTCCTCGGCCCCCGCCCGGCGGAGAAGGTTCTTGAAGGCGGTATTGTCCACCAGCGCCACGCGTCCGATGCGCGGGACGAAGTCTCGAAGGTCTTCCGAGAAGCGCCCGCCCGCTTCCACGTACATGTTGACCAGCTCGCGCAGGTTCCCGTATTCCGTCGTCTGCGCGCGGCCGTAGGTGACCTGGCGAATGTCGTTCGGGCCATCCGCAAAGATGGTGATGTTGCTGTAATCGCCCTCGGCGCTGCCGGTCTCGAAGGCGTTGATGACGCGC
>WNFF01002592.1_pt1 | contig 15285 bp, 12 predicted proteins | sample 5400441 | NCBI WGS metagenome assembly WNFF01 (sample SAMN13153345, study PRJNA577476) | soil metagenome | isolation source: 120 cm saprolite under Douglas fir tree site 2 hole 3 replicate 1 | place: USA:California | collected 2015-04-18 | reverse complement strand
CAAACTGGCGTAACGACAGCGACAGCATCGATATCGGTTGCGGTAAGCAAATCGTTGCAATCGCTGGTGACGAAGATGTCCGGGTAGGACTGACGCACGCGCCCGAGCGACTTCGGGTCCTTGTCGCACACGGCAACAACATGGGATCGGGCTTGTCCGTGGAAATTCCGGACAACATTAGGGCCCCAGTAGCCGTAACCGATCACGCCGATCCGTATCACATCTTCGCGCATGTCACGCTTGAGAGACAGACTTGGGGAAGAACCAACACCTAGAATAGTCGCCACTTTCTCCACCTGCATTCTGAATTTGAGTTTGGGAAGCCACGAAGAGAGCCGCGAGTCGCGGAAGTCTCGAGGCTGAAATTCAAGGAGGGGCCCGGAAACTAGCCTGCAACACCTAGACGCTTACAGGCAGGAAACCCTTGCGACGCCCTGTAGGCTTAGTAGGCGCCATTGGCAGAAAAGACTGCGCGGGGAGTCAGAAGGAGAATCTTTATATCCAACAAAAAAGACCAAGTTCTTGAGTACTCCAAATCCAGACGGACCATCTCGTCGAACGTCGTCCTGCTTCGTCCGTAGACCTGCCAGAGGCCAGTAATACCTGGCTTGGCCTCGAGCAAGCGTCGCCGGTGCCAGATGTCATAGGCTTCAATTTCATAGGGGATGGGCGGGCGCGGCCCCACCAGTGACATTTCACCCTTCAGAACGTTCCAAAATTGAGGGAGTTCGTCAAGGCTGGTGCGTCGCATGAATTTGCCGATCCACGTGACTCGCGGATCATTCGTAATCTTGTAGACCGCCTGCTGATTCCCTCCGTCAGCCGCCGGTTCAGCTTTCCCGGCAATGAACTTCCGCACGTACTCTTTATGGATTCCCGCGTCGTTTGAAACACACATCGATCGGAACTTCAAGAACATGAACGGTACGCCAAATCGACCGACACGCTGCTGACGGAAAAAGACAGGCCCCTTCGAGGTCCGCTTGATGATGATGGCAAGGATCAGAAAGACCGGCGAGAGTAGAATCAATGCAAACGCACTGCCGACAATATCCATAATTCGCTTGGTGAGGAGAGGTAGGTTTTTTCTTTTTTCCTCTGCAAAAAGATCGGGGTACATTGCTGGGTTCAGTGGACGTCCCTGTCCGTCGCCCTCCAAACTCTCAGGAAAGGCGTAGAAAGAGATCTGGAATTTGTCGATCTGATCCGCTCTGAAGATTTTCTGCAGTCCGGCTCTGGCTTTCGATTCGATGACCTGGACCGCCGTACCGATGTCCGTGTTCCCCAATTCGGTGAAAATGACACCGAAAACAGAATTTGTGTCGAACCACCCGGCGAGATCTGTCTCACGGATGCACTGACACAGGACTCCTCCGACCTGCGGCAAAACAGAAGCATCGCCATTCCGATGCGTAAAGCCCTTGTCGTCAATGAGCATTAGCAGGAGGCGTTTCCGAGAGCGCTCCGACCGTTTCCTCTCTCTGCAGAGCATGCGTCGGAATTGTTCCTCGGAAAGGAAACCCACTGCCGTGGCAGCAGCGGGGGATACTTCGTGACCCCTGGTTTTAACTTTGTAGCTTGGCAATGCCATCGAACTCAGACTCATAAAGAGTGCTCTCGTATTTGAGGTTTTCGCAAAGGGATCCAGAAAAAGAAATGGGGGACAGAAGCTCTACAGAGGCGGCTAAATCGTACCGGACCTGGCGTACGTCTCTTCCGCAAACGGCGCCTTAGAGGAACGGAGCGATGTCACGACCGCAGAATGAAGTTCGACCGCCACGGAACGCTGAAGCAGAGTGACTGAGATGACCAGACGGTGACTGCCTCTGAACTCGACCAGAAGCCCTTCCAGGCCACTCAAGGGACCTGATTCAATTCGCACCTTGTCACCGACTTCTAGGAAGGGCCAGGGTTGATTGCGAGCTCCCGTAGCTATCAGGGTTTGAATCGCTGCAATCTCGTGCTCGTCGACCGGAGTCGGTTGCCGATTGTTACCGACAATCTGAATGACTCCGGGAGTCTTCAGAATTGGCAGTCGCAACTGGGGATCGAATCGACAAAAGAGATATCCGGGGAAAAGAGGGGACTCCACTTCCTTGATTCGATCCGACCAGACTTTCTGGCACTTATAAAGTGGCAGAAACCATTCAAATCCCTGGCCCCGTAGGTGTTCCGCGACTGCCAGTTCACGGCGCCCCCGCACTTGAAGAGCAAACCAGGGATAGGCGACGGTGCTTAGTCCGGCATCGCCTCCGGCTTTCCCGCGATCTGGCTGATTTGCCAATTCGGTGTCAAGAAGCACAAGCTACCGCCATTAGAGTCACAAAGAGAGACCGTCCCCACATGATGTATCCAGTGGCTGCACGAAGGATGCCACCCGTAGATGACTGCCCAAACTACGTATCTCACTTATTTTAAATGGTTTACATGGAAGCGGAGCATCCGGCTGATGGGCTTGGGGCCCTGAAGACCCATATGAATGAACATTGCTGGCCAGTAGTTGCAAATATTTTCCTCATGGCATGCACCACCAAAACAGTGACGTATATGCCCTAAACGGCGTTTTCCAAACGGAAGGTCCTCGGACTCAGTCTGAGCCTGTTTCTCCATTTGTAACACTGGCGTCGGCGGAGGACCATAAGCATCAACCCGCGTCTTGGAGCTACTTAGATAATCGGAGAGGGTGATTATGGGGCTCGGGCAACTCGATGCGCCTGCTTGTAGTCACCACCGAGATCACGGGAAGAGGCAGTCTCTAAGCAAGTGATCGAGTAGGGTGTAAGGCGCGTAAAGGGGTTTCAGCCCGGATTTCCGGTTTAAAACTCGGTGATAAGAGAGTAGAAGATAGGCATCGCCTGTGTTCATGCTTGGGCCTGTACCGAGATGCCTTCCGGAGGTGGACACCTGAATGGGCAAGAGCCAAATCAACCCTTTCAACTCGCCTTCGACCGGTTTTTGCACGCCGATTTGCAAGAATCGCGGATAAATTCGGATGGCGGTCTGCGGCCCGTTCGAAGTAGTCACCGGTTGAGAAGGGCCTGAAATCTACAGAGAAAGCGACAGATGAAGGACCCGAAACCATGAAGAAGTTGTTGAAGTGGCTGCTTTCCGCTCTGTACGGCCTGATGATGATCGAAATCGTCGTCATGGTCAGCCCCTTCGCTTTTTACTGGTATTCGCTTTATGCGCCTGCTCTTCAGGGATTACATCGCTGGAGAGCAACAGCATGGCTCGAAGCTTTCTTTCTTCCGCACTCCGTCATTACCACAAGCCCGGTGTTGGAATTCCTGCGGTGGCGCGTGGGGCCCTACTGTCTTAGCGGGGGCATCATTGGATTCTTGGTTTGTGCTGCGCAGGTCTATGGATCCAAACTGCGTCGCCGGGGCGTAGTACACTCATGGATCTATTCGCGCATCCGGCATCCTCAATACCTGTGTCTGTCCGTTGCGGGCTTTGGCCTGCTGACGATGTGGCCCCGAATTATTATCCTGGTTCTGTACACCGGGATGCTCTTCAGTTATTACTTTCTAGCACGTTTCGAAGAAGAGAAAATGGAAGCGGAGCACCCAGACTACGCGGCGTATCGTCAACAGACGGCGATGTTTATCCCGGGAGACCCGGGTGGCAAGCTTTTCCTGATTTTTTTCGCCTGGATTAGGAATCCTTCGGCGGCCCTCGCCGCTTCGGCCGCCGTTGTTACAGTACTTGTAATTGGAAGCGGGCTCTTTCTGCGGCACTATACCATTAGCCACGCAGCCACGGTGCTTTTGCCGGAGGACCGCATTCTGGCGATCGCGATTTGGCCGATCCCGAAGCCCTAATCCGGCGGGTCGTTTCGGTCGCGCTCTGCGACAACCGCGTCCGGTCAGCGCTCGAAGAGGAACCAGGAGCAGTGTTCACTGCGCACATCCTTCCAGCTGATTATGGGATGGTCGAGATGTTCGCGGACGTGGGAACGGATCACAGCATGTTTAGCCATCTCTCGCTTCACCGGTTCAGGTATTTGCTCGGGTATGTCTTCCCTTTTTTCAAGCCTCATCGCAGCGACAGCATCATGGGCACTCGCCAGGAAAACTACACGGTGATCTTCTCCCGAGTGGATGGAGCAAATCGGACTCCCGTTCCGCTTTCGGGCATTACAGGACTTGAAGCAAAGATGACACCGGTGATCATCGCCGATATCAATGGCGAGCGTCCCATTCTTCGGAGGGTAGCGATTCCGCCGCGTCGCAACTTTTGGGGCGACATTACGATGCCGATGTTCTGAGGTCCAGTGCGCCCGATTGCGCGGCTCCGTACCGGCGCCGGCTGCACTCTGTTCGAGCCGGATCCCGCTCCTGTTTTGGGGAGCAATCCTCGAGCTTTGCGACGCGTGATTGCGAACCCGGGCAAAGTCGGGCTGCATCATCGCGAAAATAATCGTTGAAATCGCAAATACTGCGCCGAGGATTGGTTTTCAACCTTCGAATGTCTGGTACTACGTAGGCAACAATCCAGCTCCACGTTCTCCGCGACTTCTTCCAGTTGCGTTACCATGACGCAGGCGCAAGTTATGAGCGATAGTATTGCAGTAGAGGCGACGCCACCGGACCCCAGGCGCTTAATCCTCTTCGGCCTGTGGATCTTGGTCTCGTCAATTCCTTTTGCGCGCCCTCTTCAGTCCCTCGTTCATTTTTGTCTTGAGAACGACAATGCCTCACACATCGTCCTGATTCCGTTTATTAGCGCCTGGGTCCTATATCTCGAGCGCCAGATTACCTTCCGTCGCGTGTTCTACGACTTTCCTGTTGCCGCTTTCTTTCTGGTTCTCGCTGCCGGACTCTACGGTTGGACTTTTCGCTTTGGGGCTTACTGGAGCGCGAACAACGCTCTCACTGGGTATATCTTAGCGCTCTTGTTGCTCTGGATTTCCGGCTTTGCGCTTTTTTTTGGCAGAGCGGCGGTGAACAACTCCCGGTTTTCCCTGCTCTTTTTGCTGCTTGCGGTGCCTCTGCCGGACTTCGTCCTAAATCGTTTGATTCTTTATCTCCAAGAAGGCTCTGCTGCGGTCACAGCATTCCTCTTTGATCTAACCGGTATTCCTGTCCTCAGGGTGGGTTTTGTCTTTCACCTATCGCGCGTCAGTATTGAGATAGCCAAAGAGTGCAGCGGCATTCGCTCCAGTATGGCCGTGCTCATCCTGGCACTGTTGGCCGCTCATTTTCGCCTCAGGAGCTTCTGGAAGAAAGTCTTGTTCCTGGCCTGCGGACTCTTCATGATGATCTTGAAGAACGGCATTCGCATCGTCAGTTTGACTCTCTTCGCCTTGTACGTCGATCCCAGCTTTCTTTACGGAAAGCTTCACTACCAGGGCGGCATCGTCTTCTTTATCCTTAGTCTCGTACTCCTCGCGCCAATCCTATGGTTGCTTCAAGAGGGCGAAGCCTCGCACGTAAAGGATGCTCATGTGCTGGCCGTGGAGTCCGATGACAAATTTCCCGGCGCTTGAATACGATCTACTTCTGGCAAACCAATATTCTCAGACGGTCACGCGCTCGCAGGCGGCAATGATGAAACCAGCCTATTTGCAAAAGCCAGAGTAACCGAGTCAAGTATATGCAGTGCCTAACGTTCTCAAGGGAAACTGAAAGTAATCGTCCGGTGTGGCTATAAGACTAGGACACGCAGCCATTCCAAGACCGAGTGCCTCAATGTTTGTGGGTGGCCTAATCCCCTTTACGCAGTCAAAGCCGCCTGAAAATGCTCGACGGATTCGGCTCGAATCCAGATCGGACAGTCGGGACTGGGAAGAGAACTATGCGTCGAGCTTGCGCCGGCGCAAGGCCGCCACTCCCGCCAGGCCGAAGCCCAGCAGGAGCAAGGAGCCTGGCTCGGGCGTGGCCACTTGTACCACATCGACATTATCGATGACGAAACTCGATGCCGTGGAAGTCAAAACAACGCTGTTGAAGGTACCACTCAAGAGGACTGACCCTTGCGGGAAGTTGAAACCCTGGGGAATCGTCCCCGAAGCCGTCACGGACCCGGCAGGAGTGCCGTTTTCCAAAGCGGACAGAGTAAAAGTACCCGCTCCGTTCGTCCCAAAATCCAAAGAGATGCTGCTCACGTCGCCACTGAAAGTGATAGTCAACGTCCAGGGACTGCTCGTGAAATTCCCAAGGAGATGGCCCATGAACGGTGCGGCGAATAGCCCGGCTATCGTAAAAACCTCGAAGCCTCCGGGATCACCGTTGGAGGCAAAAGTCGCCGTCAATCCGTTGGAGATCACCGCAAACGGCGTGTCGACAAAGCCAGTGTTCTCAAAATCATACACTGAATCCGCCTTTGTAACGTCGACCGCTCCGCAAAATAACAGGAAAACGAGAACCACTACGTAAGAAGGCTTGATCATGGACCACCTTCCTTATGCCGGGCGCACAGAACGTGGCGGCTTTAGGATTGAGACACGCACCGCGCTTGCGTCGGGGGCCGAAAACTACCACTATAAGCCTTTGGGTTGTGAGCAATTGTCGCACCAACTCTTCACTCTTTGGACTCAAATGGTTGGGGGTCGCCCATGTGCAAGGAATGTACGAAACTAGGCAACGCATTACCCTCCAAGCCGACCACTCCCTTTGCACCAGGGAAACCCCCACGCCTACCACAATGGCGAGCAAGATGGATTTTCTGGCAGATCCGGCAATCGTTAGACAGAATCCTTTTCAGTCTACGAAAATATGCCCGCACGTGAGCAGCGAGACAAAAGGCAGGACCCCTCATCCGATCAAGAACCCGGCTAATGAACATGCCTCCGTGTAGCGTATTGATACAGGACGGTCCGCGCAGGGCCCCAGAAGAGGTCTAAAAGCCCGAAGCGAAACGCGCCAACGAACCCCAACCATACAATTAAGAGTGCTCTCGTTCCGCTGATGACAAGAACTTGGAGCTATGATTCGTCCGAAGACAAAACACATCCGAACTATGAAGGTAGAGACTTACTGAATCCCGTCTTCTTGCACGGGGAGCTGCAGCATAGATGCGAGGGCGATGGTGATTATGTTCAAGAGTTTCAGCTAGCATGACCTGTTCCTAAAACGCGAAACGCGGAAGACAACCGCACCCCAGGGATGAGAACGATCAGCTTAAGCGTGATAAACGTCTTCCGGAAGCGCGCAAGAAAATGCGCCTTTTGCCCGTGTGGCTTGGGCTACTGTAGCGGCTGTCGCCCCAAGGTGTTCAGGCACTGTAAGATAGGGATTCCCACTCTTTTGGGTCTTGCATGGGCATCGGATTGCGGCGTTTCCGATGAGATTTCTTCCGATCCGTGTGCCGAGGTCCCCTGTCTAGGGCCCGGTAAGGGGCGCTGCGGTCGGATCGTCGAGCTTCGGCGGTAAGAGAAGGCGACGGGAAGTACGATGAAATCGATGCTGAATAGACCGGTTTGCCCGGCGTTTTTGGCGGCGGCGGTTGTTCTCCTGGCTGCGGCATCTCCGGCGAAGGCGGATACACTCTTCACCAATTTCGGGCTGGGACAGTCCTACAATTCCAACAGTTCCAGCTATTATTTTGTAGGGCCCTCCGGCATGCAAGTGATTGCCAATCCCTTCGTCGCTTCAGAGACCGCGACGCCTACGGATGTTCCACTGGCGTTGGTCGTCAACAACGGAACTCCTTCGGTGGGCGTATATGTTGAATCAGACGTCGCCGGAGCGCCCGGCACAATTCTCGACACGCTGACGCAGGTGGGAACGATTGGAACTACCCCTTCGATTGTAGAGTTCACCTGCTCGACCTGTTCCAATTGATCGCTGGAACCACTTATTTTCTTGTCGCTAACGGACTGAACTCTAGCAGCGCTGGTTGGCAATTTTCGCTCAGCGACGTCGGCCCGTTTTACTTCAACGAATCTGGAAGCGCGACGGGGCCGTGGACTTCGACCAACAGCCAAATCTCTGCCTTTGAAGTGGATGGAACGCCGGTGACGACGCGAGAGCCGTCGAGCCTTTTCCTGGTCGGCGCGGGGCTTCTTGGGCTCGTGGTAATCGGGCGCAGCAAATTCGGACGTCCGAAGTCCTTAGCCTGAGTCACCCGAATCGCTTTGTACTCCAGCGCATTGGTCGGCCAGGAATGCCGCTATATTACGCGGGACTAAATAGATTCACGCATGCGGACGGAAAAGACTACTGCTTGTCAGTATCTTCTCGGTCGTCGCTCTCATAACCAGAATAATAGTCACCATACGACGCGCCCAATTCAGCGCCATTGAGCACCACACCAAGCAGATTTTTCTTCAGAAATTCTAAAGCCGCTTTCTCTGCCAATTGATGATCGGTCTCTCCGGCCCTCACAACAAAAAGCACACCATCGCAGAGATCTGCCAGACTGCTCGCATCATGGACAGCCAGTGCCGGGGGTGAATCCAAAATGATCCAATCAAAAAGAGGGGTAACGAGGTCGAGCAACTTCTTCATCTGGTCGCTGAGGAGTAATTCACTTGGATTCGAAACTTCGCTTCCGCCGGGGATGAAGCATAGGTTCCCCTCTAAACCGTTCTGAATTACTGCATCTTTCTCTGCCTTCCCTCGAAGGTAGTCGCTAAGACCCGGACCACCCGGAGCACCCAACAATTGATGCATGCGCGAGGAACGCAGATCGGCGTCGATGAGAAGGACACGGCGATCCGGCTGACACATGATCGAATGCGCCAGGTTTGCAGCAACAGTCGTTTTTCCTTCAGCCGGGACGCTGCTGGTCACGAGCACGCGCTTGAGCGGATGGGTGGCCGCGATTTGATACAGCCTCGAACGCAGCGTACGAAACCGCTCCCTAGCAATCCTCCCCTCGTCGGTTTTCAGGAAGACATTCATCCGAGTGTCCAAGTGCCAATTCGGGTGAGCGCAACGTTGTAAGAGGTCATCAAATCCCAGGAAGGATGAACCCTCTGAAGCACGAGCGCTGCGGACGGTTGGTTTGCCCACCTGCATTTTGTCACCGGACGGAGACTCAAAGCCTGTCGCCAAATCCGCGAAGTCCGGCACTGTCCCGGCGGCCACTTGTGATGCTCTTTCCTGCGCTGCTTTCTTAAGTGCCTCGTGTATCCGGCTCATTTTTCCCTCGGATGTTTTCTAGCTGGACCCTCAGGCCCTCGTACTAAATGGCGAATAGCCAGTTTCTGTTAGCGGCGTGCTCTTTCCACTGGTTGTATCTATTTTCAGGTTTGGAATCAGTCCGAGGACGGGAAGCTGGAGGCAAAGCTCAACGTCACGTTCCGTATAGATAGATCCATCGGTAACAGCGATCAATGCCAAGATTCCCAAACCCAGCGCAAAGCCTGCACCGAGCCCTCCACCCAGGAAATACGGCTTTTTCGGGAAAGAGGGCTTGTCCGGGAGACTAGGCGGGTCAAGCACACGGAATTGTTCGCCCTCCTGCTGGTGCTGGAGATCCTTAGCCATCTCTGAGTTGTTACTCTTCTTCAGCAAATCATTATAGAATTCGAGCGCGCTCTGGTAACTACGGGTCATCTCCTTGAGCTGCTGCTCGACAACGGGGCTAGCCTGCACACGTGCCTGCAATACTCCAATCTGATTCTGGATTTGAGCCTGGCGTTTGGTCAGATCTGCGATATTTAGTTCGTCTTGACGCAGTCTTGCACGGAGCTGCTGCATCTGCGGAGGCTCGCTTCTTGACGTTTGGGCGCTTCCGCTTCCCAAAGGATTCGCTTGTGGCTCTTCAGCCAACCGCTTCTTCATCTGTTCGATACTGTTCTTGAGCTTGATGATGTCTGGGTATTCGAGGGTGTAGCGTGTCTGCAACGCGGCGAGCTGGTCTTGCAGTGCATTGAGTTGCTGCTCCAGCGTTTCCGGATTCCGGCCCGGTATGGCTTGCGAGGCCTCCAAGTTGGCTTGCTGCTGATTAAGCAAGGACTCATTGAAGACCTTATCCTGCTGCGCGCGGCTCAACGCTTGGGTGTTCGCTTCCAGCTGTGAGTTCATCCCCATGAGCAAGCTCAGGTTTGTCTGTTCCTCTTCCGGCAATGAACCAAGATATTGCCGCTTGAACTGGGCGAGTTTCGCATCTTGCGCGTCAAGTTTCGCCTTGGCCTCAACCAGTTGTTGGCTCAGGAATGAAGTCGTCCGCGCCGCTTGCTGCTCGAGAGCGCGCGAATTCTGTTCCATGAACATGGACGTGATTTCCGTGCAAATTTGCTGCCCAAGTTGCGGATTATTGAAGGTTACGTTCACATAGAAACCGGGCAGGCTTTGGTTTTGAGTCCCCGGCATGGACACGAGCGGCGTGACCACAATCGAGGTCCGAAGTCGCTCAACTAAATCTTCGATGTGAACTTTTCCACGAGCTTCCGGGTACAGATCGAATTTTTCAATGATAGGCTCGAGACGCGTGCGGCTCAGAATCTGTTCTTGCATCGAAGCGAGGCGATGATTCAAATCTTCCGTGACGACAGGCTTGACAATGTCGCTCGGGACAGTGGGCTGTTGGACAAGAATGAGCGTCTGCGATGTATACTTTTTTGGTAATATCGATGCGAGAAACATAGCGATCGCTCCGCAACCGACGACGGTGATCGGAAGAATCCACCAATACCGGCGGAAAACCCGCTTTGCGTCTTCCGGTGCAATCTGACCATTTCGAACCATAACCAGCCTCGCTGCGAATCTCTTTCCTAGAAACCCTAGGCCTGAAAACGCCCCTCGCCAGAAACAAGAGGAATAGAGTCTAAACAGAAATTTCCACGATTGCGTTGGAGCACGCCTCTTGCCAGGAAAGTGAGTCCTATTTCTATTCTTTGAATTCTCGTAAACTACTTTATTTCAATACCTTACGAGGAATACAGCTCTGTTCTTTGAGGCCGCAATCTGTTTGACGGAACAACGGAAGGCAAGAAAGTGGAAGCATTCTATCCACATTATCCCAAAAACTCTCCATGTTCAGGCGAGAAAGGTCAACTGGTCTAGTCTGAGCGCTAGCGAGGTGACTGGTTCCAGAGCAGGGCAATCTGCATAAGTTATTTATTATCTGCGTTTACCAGCAGACTCGTCATCTCCATTCCTCCCAGGGCCGCCGGTCGCAAACTTGCACGTGTTTGGACTTGAAACGGCTCTCCAAAAGGAGCGGGCGACAACTTCGCCTTGAGGGCAGCGTACATGTTTCGCGTGGTTAAATTAAGTTCCTTCCTGTGTGTCTTGATTCTGCTCACCGCCTCGGGGGGCGGCTGCTCTCGTGACCCCAATGCGCAGAAACAGAAGTTCTTCGAGCAGGGCAATCGATATTTCGAACAAGGCAAGTACCGCGAAGCCCTTCTCCTCTACGGGCGCGCTGCGCAGATCGATCCTCGCTTCTCGGAAGCGCATTACAAGATGGCCCAGTGCTATTTGACGCAAAAAAGTTGGGCCGCGGCGTACCAAGAACTGCAGCGGACGATTGATCTCCAGCCTCAAAGCTGGCCGGCACAGCTTGGTCTAGGACAATTGCTATTCGCAGCCGGCAAAACCCAAGAGGCCAAGGACCGCGCTCTTCTGATCCTTCGCAGCAATCCCCAACACGCTGACGCCCAGATGTTACTTGCCAATGTCGATGCGGTTTTGGGCGACTTGAAAGCGGCTATAGGGGAAGCCAACAAAGCTACAGAGATGGCTCCGGGGCGTGCTGTCGTCTACATTACTCTCGGGTCGATTCAGATGCGGGCGGGCGCTCTTGCCGATGCGGAAGCCAATCTGAAGAAAGCCAAATCCGTTGATCCCGCCTCAACTGTCCCGGTGATGATGTTGGGTGCCTTTTATCAACAGCAAAGCCGCTGGGAAGATGCAGAACATGAGTTCGCGGCAGCCCAAAGTCTAGGGCCTAAGGAGGCCGCGCCACGCGCCGCCCTCGCGGGGCTCTATGCCAGTCAGGGACGAGATGCACTCGCGGAAAAGATTCTAATCGAGGCCAAACAGCAACTCGATGACCCGGCGGGCTACCGCATGCTGGGCGATTACTACCTCAGTCGGGGGGAAAATGCCAAGGCCCTCACGGAGTTCGCAGCTCTCCTCGCCGAACACCGGAATGATTTCCAAGTGCGTAAGACCTACATTCAGCTCCTGATTCTCAACCATCGAATCGAGGAGGCCACTCCACTCAATGAAGAGATCCTAAAGAAATATCCGCAGGATACCGAAGCACTCCTATTCACCGGGCAGATCGAACTGCAGCAGAAAAAACTGGATGAAGCCGTTCAAACGTTTCAATTGGCTCTCAAAAACGCCCCCGAAAACGCCATGGGTCACTACCAGCTTGGCTTGGCATTCCAGGAGAAAGGAAATGCGAACCAAGCGGAGAGCGAGTGGCGTGAAGCCGTCGGACTCCGTCCAGATTTTTCGGAAGCGTGGCAGGCGCTGGGATCAAGCGCCACGCGCCGCGGGGATTGGAAAGCGCTGGAACCCATTGGCGACCAGTTGAAGAGGATTGCCCCTCGTTTGAGGGACGGCTATCTGTTTCATGCCACCGCACGCGTCAATCAAGGGGATGCCTCGGGAGCGGAAGCCGACCTGAATCAACTGCTGCTGATCGCGCCAGAGAGAGCTATCGGATACGTGAAGCTCGGTCAGCTCCGCTTTACACAAAAACGCTGGAACGACGCGGAAGCCTTCTTTCGCAAGGCGCTTAGCACGGATCCCAATTCCGATGATGCCATCCAAGGACTGGTGAGCCTGGATTTGCGCCGCAACAAGCCGGCAGACGCGTTGCGTCTTATCCAGGCGCAGTTAGAACGCAATCCTTCCGACGCTGGTTTATACGTCCTTCGCGGTGAAGCACTCTTGCATAATAAGCAGCTGAACGAGGCAGAAAAAGCGCTGGCACGCGCTGTGGAAATCGACAAGCAGAATGTCAATGCCTTTGTCTTGCTTGCCCAAGTGGAGATAGCACAAGGAAGCACCGACCAGGCCATCTCGAACTACAAGCGTGCGATTGAAGTCGCACCGAACACCGTTCAGCTCTACGTTGCGCTTGGAAGCATCTACGAAAAGCAAGGGAACTGGCAGGCAGCTCAACCCGTATATCAAAAAGCTCTTGCGATCGAGCCTGACAATCCCATTGCCGCAAATAACCTCGCCTATATCCTGCTGGAACACGGTGGCAGCGTGAACGTTGCCCTCACGCTCGCGCAAACGGCACGGCGTGGGCTGCCTAGTTTAGCCAATTCCGCCGACACGCTCGCTTGGGCGTACTTTCACAACGGAGCATTCTCTGTCGCCGCTCCTCTTTTGGAAGACGCGGTCAAAAAGGCCCCGGACAACTCCAGCTATCGTTACCATCTCGGGTTGACCTATCAGAATCTTAATGACTCCGCACGAGCAAGGACCGAACTCGAAAAAGCGATCAGTCTTGATCCTAAGTCCCCAATCGCAGAGGAAGCGCGCCGCGCACTGAGTCGAATAACCGGCACCTAGCTCGGTTCCTCGGTCATCAAGGTAAACTATTTGGGAATCTATCGAAACAAGGGGCGCTGATGGCTACGGGATGACGGCCGACACTTCGTTCGAAAAGACGCTTTCACTGCCGGCGGCGTCCAATGCTGTCGTCACGTAATAGTAGGTGCTGCCGTTCTGCACGGCCATGTCGGTAAAGCTGAGACCGGTATTCAAGAAAGAATTGATTCTCACGTACGAAGTCCCGCTCACCGTACTGCGATAGACGTTGTACCCCGACACCGTCGAAGTGCTCGCATTCCACGTCAACGCCACGGAATGCGACTGCTGCGCGGCGGCCGCGAAGTTCACTCCCGTAACGTTTGCTGTGGTGATCGTGACGTTCTGACTGGCCGGGGTAAAGGTGAAGCCTGTATTGTTCGGGGTAACACTGTAAGAACCGCTTGCCAATCCAGGGAAAGTGTAGTTGCCTGCGCCATTCGTGATCGTCGTGGCGCCTGCCGCTCCGCTAAGTATTACTGTCGCTCCGGCCCCACCTGCTGTCGGACTGATCGTCCCCGAAATGCTAAAGGTCTGACCGCCTTGCACTGTCGCCGTAAAATTTAATCCGGTGACGTTGGCTCCGTTGACTGTAGCTGTCTGGATGCTCGGGTTAAAAGTGTAGCCTGCGCGGCTAGGAGTAACTGCGTAGGTCCCGTTTACCAATCCGGTGAAAGTGTAATTGCCGGCGCTGTCGGCAGTTGTCGTGGCAGCTGCTGCTCCACTCAGCGTTACCACCGCTCCGCTTCCGCCTGCCGCCGGGCTAAGTGTTCCAGAGATACCAAAGGTGAGAGCCGTCGCCGTAAAACTTATTCCCGTGGTAACGCTTGCATTGCTGATTGTTACGTTCATGCTGCTCGGGCTGAAGCTATACCCCGCGTGGCTCGGGGTGATTGTATACGTTCCGTTGGCTAAACCAGATACCGTGAAATTCCCTGAGCTATTGGCAGTGGCTGTAGCGTTCGCTGCCCCAGTGACGGTTACCGTCGCCCCATTTCCACCGGTGACCGGGGTGATCGTCCCTGAAATATTAAACGTTTGCGGGGGCGGCTGAGAAGCCGTGGAGTTCTGGCCGCTAACTATACCAGAGCACCCCCAGACGAGCAGCGTGGGTAAAAGCATCCCCAGATCAAAACTCATCGTCCAGACCCTCAGTACTTCTCTGAACGTAAGGGTACGGCTATAGCAAATCCGGCGATACTGAATGGAAGTCTAGATTAAGTACAGGTATTAACCCTGTCCGCCAGGTCCATCCATCTGCGGCTGTCTGGGCCCGAAAACAAGGCTAGTTCACTAAACATGAGAACCTTCCGTCCCACCAATTGGGCAGAAAGCGGGTAGCTTACTCCCCGATTCTTCTCACTGCCAGTAAATGTTTACTTTTCCACAGGTTGGGCGTCTTTACTGTGCTCTCCCCCGGGGTTCAGGGAATTGTGCCTCCTTGGCTTCACCATCCGCCAAACAAAAAACTGCGTGAACTCCAACCCCTCTCATCATGGGATTGGAGCAGACGCCTCATTCGAGAATGTGCTCTCAGTGCCCGTGGAATCAACCGCCGTCGTCACGTAGAAGTAGGTCGTACCGCTCTGTACGGTTGAATCCGTGTAACTGAGAACCGCAACCAGCGACGAGTTGATTCTCGTGTACGAACCCCCGCTCACCGTGCTGCGGTAGACGTTGTAGCCGGATACCGTAGAGGTACTGGCATTCCAGGTTAGCGACACCGAATGCTGCACCGGCGGAACTCCCGTTCCTGATAGAGTGATCGTGGCCGGCGACCCGGTCGCGTTACTTACCACCGTAATGCTGCCAGGTACACTTACGGCCGTTGTGGGAC
>WNFF01014866.1_pt1 | contig 15289 bp, 13 predicted proteins | sample 5400441 | NCBI WGS metagenome assembly WNFF01 (sample SAMN13153345, study PRJNA577476) | soil metagenome | isolation source: 120 cm saprolite under Douglas fir tree site 2 hole 3 replicate 1 | place: USA:California | collected 2015-04-18 | reverse complement strand
GCCGCGTCGGCGCGCAGCCTGTCGAGGCCGGCTCGCAGATCCCGTGCGTCGCGCTCGGCGACATTGCGCATGACCGGCACGATGAGGCCGCCCTCGGTATCGATCGCGATACCAATATCGATGCGCTTGACCAGACGCCGCGCGCCCGCGCCGGAATTGTACCAGGCGTTGAGCGCGGGCTCCGCCCTGCAGGCAGCCGCAATTGCGCGCATCAGGCGGACACTTGGGTCTTCGCCCGTTCGCCACTCGTCGATATCAGCGTCGTCGCTGACAGTAGCGGGGACGACTTCGGCATGCGCCGCTGCCATGCGCTGGGCCATGGCGCGCCGCATCCCGCGCAATGCCTCGGCTGGACCTGCGTCGGCTTCGCCCGAACGCGCTTACGGCCTTCTGCTCGCCGCCATCCGCGACCCCGATCCGGTTGTGTTCCTGGAGCCAACACGCATCTACCGTGCAGCGAGGTGGCGATTGGTCCAAAGCCTTGACGTTCCGCGAGGTCGTTGATGCTGGCAACGACAAGATCGTCGGCTCGCTTTAAATCCTGTGCGCGAGCGGGGCGGCAGACGACCGGCATTGGGCAACTCCCTAAACAGGAAACCTTTGCTATGCTTCAGAGTAGAGCTTCGGGTGACGACGTCAAATAGCTTCGCGGCGTTTAGCCGGTTCGTCTCTTCATACCGGTAGACCTTCCGCACACCAACCAAGCCGCATAGTTGTGGCGGCACGCATAATCCTGCACTCCGAAGGCACACACGTTCGAATCGTGTCGGGTGCGCCAGATTTCAACACGGCCATCACACGCCCGTGCTTCTCGGTTTCCGTTACGGTTCGTAAGATTTCAACAAGCTGATATCAGATCGGCGGCGCCTAACGGCGCCCCCAGAGCTTGCAGGTCATGATCATGCGGGAGTTACGAAACCGGCTGACCGGAACTCTATCTTTGGCGAGAGCTACATGTCGCGGCTCGGCGGTTCGCCTGCTCCCCTCGGAATCGCTGCCAACTAATCGAAGGCAACAGACCGGAACTGGCTAGGGTTGAAGCGCCTCCGCATTCTATAACCGCTCATTCTTCGAACTGTCTGGCACAAAATCTCCGTCGATAAATTTGGCTTAACGACCACCACTAAGGAGCAAAGTGCGTTCAGCACGAGGCTGCTCACGTTAGCTGTCTTAAGATTTTCTTTGATCTCTCGGTGCACACATCGTGCACACGCCGCCTTCTAACTTGTTGAAAGAATTAAACTCTCGATCCAGTCCATCATAAGCAAGTTTGAGCTGGCTTCAGCAAACAACATCAAGTGGATTCTAAATCCTCTGCTTCTACGACTGACAGCTGAGGTTTTATCAAAAGGAACCTCTCGGAAGCCCCGTGCGCACGCGATCATTTTACGTGACAAGTACACCGAGCGCGCGCATTTTGTTCGCTACAAACCAACTCGACTAACCGAGGACACCGTGCCCGACGATCTAGTTTTGCGGATACGCGATAACGCTTTAGACCCGCTTGATTTCGACGCTGCCGACGAGATCGAACGATTGCGGGCGGCACTGATAAAAACTCGTGAGCATCTCATCAATCTGGGTGATCATCCAGAACAGGCCAAAACACTCGCAATGATTGATGCCGCGCTCAGTGCTAACTGAATGATGCCCAACCTCTCCGCCCTGATGTCGCAATTTGAATTGGTTGCGGGGACACGCAACACCCGATTCTTGCGATTGGTCGAACAGGCGATTCCCCAACTCGCCGCATAGCAAGGCTTACTATGGCTAGGGACGCGGGTTCGAAACCCACTACGTCCTACATCCCGCCGAATCTGCGATATAGCGCGATATTCTGCGACGCAGCCGCCGACGGGTTCGGAATCACGTCACATTGGTCACCGAAGCTACGGCGGCGTTCAGCTCGGACGGGATGAAAGCGGCTGCGACGAACGCCCCGATGTTCGCATACGCCACCGAAGCATTTATTTCCCGGCTTCCCACTGTGAACGGCTGAGCGCCCCTCCCCGAGCCTGATTCCAAACTGATAGGCTCTCTACTTATTCCTTATCAGTCGCGCGATGCTGCTTGCGTATGAACGGCCGCTTTGCGCCAACAGCAGTCGTTACGGCAGCGCTCAGGGGGCCTTAAGCCAGCTTCCGGGTTGCGCTTCGGTAGCGTTCGGTAATAACGCGGGCGAGAAACGAAAAAACCAAATGAAAACGGCACGTCCGGAACGAATCGAACGTCCGACCCTCAGGTTCATAGGAAACGCGGCGCTTTGGTCCCGCGCCTTTCACGGCGCAGTCACAAGCGTTTTATTCCTTCGTTACTGCCGGCGGGGGTGCAAAATCGGCTCGGGGCCCCCAATCTCTGAGCGGAGCGTCGGATTAGCATGATGGTCGACATCTCATAGCTAACGCGTCCCCAATTTAGGTTTGGTGCGAAAATGGGCGAAGTCATTCGATTTATTCCAAAGTCTGAGCTCGAGCGGGCCCGTTTAGTTCGAGAAACTCGCGCCATATACGAGAGCATATTCCCGCCGGCTGTGTGTACCGAAAACTCAAATCCGAACGTAGTGATGGTGAAGCCCCCCGAGGACTGGGTGTGAACGAATCATTCCGGCCTGATGAGTCGGACGAGAAATCGGCGCATCCTTGTGCAGAGACCGATGTGTTCTGACGGAGTTGTAGTAATCTGCGTATGATTTTAGAATGCGGCGCAGATTTGCCTCGCCCGAAACAATAACGTGGTCCAAGCGCTCGCGCCGGATCGATCCGATAATCCGTTCGGCAAACCCATTCTGCCAGGGAGAGGCTGGTGCAATTGGCTTATCTCGGATGCCCATGGCGCGAAGTCGGCGTGTGACAATGGCGCCGTAGATCCGATCGCGGTCCCGGATCATATAACGCGGAGCCCCATCCCAAGGAAATGCCTCGGTGATCTGGCGTGCGACCCACTCTGCTGTCGGGTTGGCTGTGACGTTGATCCATACGAGATCTCTGCGATGAAGCCGCACGATGACAAAGCCATACAGCAGACTGAAGCCGATGGTCGGGACCACGAACAAATCCATGGCGGCAATGTCCGGAGCGTGGTTTCGCAAAAAGGTCTTCCACCCCTGACTGGGCGGTCCACGACGCTTGACCATGTACTTGGCGACGCTTGATTGGGCGACGTTAAGCCCGAGTTTGAGCAGTTCGCCGTGGATGCGCGGCGCACCCCAAAGCAAATTCTCCGTGCTCATCTGCCGGATCAGCGCGCGCAGTTCAATCTCGATTCGCGGGCGCCCTCCTCGCCGCCGCGATTTCCAACGCCAATAGCGACGAAAGCCGGCCCGGTGCCAACTCACCAGCGTCTCAGGCTGGACAATCGTTACGACCTTCAAGATCGACGGAAAGCATCGATACATCTGGACGAAGAACCAGCGGTCGCTATTTGTGAGCCGAGCCCGGCCTTCATTCTCCGCCTCAAGCCGGCTCTTCGACTTGAATGGCGAGGCCAGCACGGCCAGAACAAACCAAATCAGCGCGATCATCGCGCCAACTTAGCCGATTCTGTTACCTGATAAATCCGGATAAGGTTTTCGGTACCCACAGCGGTCAGCGCGGAGGCGAAGCTCATGCCGCCCCGCACAGGTCAATCCCATCCGCCCGCAATCGATCGAGCAACGCGACGCGGATATAATCCGACCGCGACGTCAGCCGTTTATCGGCGGCGTTATCCAACGCTCGGGCGCACGGATCTGTATCAATCTTTTGTAACGGGTTAGTTGATTCATCGGTCACCTGGTAATTGAGCCTGCGTAATGCATGCACTCATCATTACCGATTGAACCGAATGACGCTACATCAGGGCTGTTGATCCTGCGGAGTTTGCTGAGATTGCGAAGATTGTTGACGGCGATGCGGTGTAGGTTTGTCAATCGGCGGACGTCGCCAACCTCGCGTCTCCAAGCTTTGTCCATGTCTCACCACCGCACAGTATGGCCAAAACACAACCTCGGACTTCGAGTTTGTGCGGACCTGCGATAATCACGTCACTGGAATATGGTTTTCCGTCGTCTGCGTTGTAGATGTTGCCTGACCATGTGTTTCCTGCAGTTGGCTCATGCCGCTGAAAATATTGATTCCAATGATGGACGGTTTGCCAGTGCGCGATTGGCGTTTTTATCATCCACTTGGGGTTTCCCCGAAGAAGCATCGATGGGTGTTTTCAGCCAAATGATGGTCCCGCATAGACCTGCGCCACATTTGCTTATCCTGATCTTAGCGTCGCCGGCTTGCGTCAACCAAACACCAGTTGGATCGGCTTGGGTTTCAGCCGATATCTGACTATTCAAAAAAAGCGCTGCAACTATGATCAGGAACTGCCATCTGCGCATTTCGGTTCCCCCGATGGATCGCACCAAAAAAGGTGTCAGAAGATGGTTAAATAATTATGGATCGGGCGGGCTGGTTCGACGGCGAACTCAAGGCGCCACAATAAGACCGCGCGGCACTTTAACTTGCTCCGCCATGACTCCAGGAACGCCGCTGGTGCGTTTTGGCTCTCTGCAGCGCTGTAATCAAATGGGTACCTTGGGGCGGGGCGCTTCGAGGGCAATTCTCAAATCTCTAGCGCTCCTGATGGCACGACGGATATTCCTATCCTCGGAACTGGAATCGAACGTGAGCAGCCTGGAACAGTGCGGGCATTGCATCTGAAAGCCGTTGCGAATCCTCTGCGCCCTTTCTCGAAACATCATCGAGCACTTAGAGCATATGATTTTGACCTTATCGTCGATCATGGCGGCGCCCGAAATAAGCAGCCTACCATTCAAAACCTACGCGTTTACTAATCGCTGGCGGCCTCACCTCTCATCGTCCGGATGCACCCAAACGTAGGGCACGGTCTGCCGTTCTTTCGGGCGCTGGCCTGTTTCGGAGGAACCGGCATTGCATCTGAGCGTTTTAATAGATGCCCCGGTTCCATTTTGACATCATAGAGGCTGATACCGTCCTTCGAGATGAGCAGGGCGAAGTATTCCCCGACCACAAGGCGGCAGAAGTTGAGGCGATCAAGGCGGCCGCCGAAATGGTCAAACACGAAATCGGAAGGCAGCACGCCTTCGACCGAGCAATTGAGGTCCGCGAGGAGTCGGACGAACCTCTTTTTCGTGTTCGCATGGCCGCGAAATTAGAAGCTTCAACGCATCAAGTAAGATCGCCTGAGTTAGCGAAAACTGCTGCCCATCAGCGGTAAACGCGCTGCCAAAGCTGAGGCAAAGAAAGACAAGCCTGTGGCGTCGAGAGCCCGGAAACGAGCATGACCGGGAGGAAATCGCAACGAGAAAAATAAATAACTGCAAGGCCTGGACTTCCGACGAGGATGAGCGACTTCGGGAGCTCGTCATCTCCAATGCCTCGCTCTTCGACATCGCGCTCGAACTAGGGCGAACCGTGGTGGCGGTGAAGGCGCGCGCGCATGCAATTGTCACCGGCGGCTTGAATTTCACCTAAAACCAGCGGTTTGGAGTTGGTGGCGGCTGCCGCTGGCGTAGTCGTTTGCATCCCTCCCAGACGATGAAGGAACGCTGCGGCTCATTCGGATATCGAGAGCGGACTGGACATCCCAATGGTGGATGATGCGTCCTCGCTGGAGGGGGACGCGATGGGCCATGGGGACCGCCGCAAGTGCAAGTGCTGTCTTAAATTATTTCGTCCTGATCCACGGAACCGTCGTCATCAATTTTACTGTTCGGCGTTCGGTTGCAGAGCGGTCAGCAAGAGCGCCAGCCAAGCCCGTTGGCTCGCCAAGCCTGAGAACCAAAGTTACTTCAGCGGCCCCGTGAATGTCGCCCGAGTCCAGGCATGGCGGGCGCGCCATCCCGGCTATTGGCGCAAGGGTCGATGTGCCGGCGTTGCGTTACAAGATGTCTCAATGGCGCAACCCTTTGATTTTACTTTCGAAACAGCCAATGCGGCGCGGTCGCCGTTACAAGATGTCTTGTCGGCGCAACCTGCTGTTCTGGTTGGCTTAATCGCCCATATCGTGGGGTCGCCGTTACAAGATGACATCGTCCGCACCACGGGCCGCTTGCTACGACTGGGCCAAGACATTCTCGCTACATCCGCGGCGCCGGCGGCAACGCTCGTGCCTGACTGCGGAGCCGGTCGTGATCGATTACGAGACGTTCTGCAAAATCCACGACTGCCATGATCGCCAGGGCCTGACGATCGCGCAGACTGCCCGTGTGTTGGGCCTCCACCCACAGACCGTGGCGACGTGGGTGGCGCGATCTCGCTTTGAGCCGCGCCGTAGCCGGCCGCGCGGCAGCGTCCTTGATCCCTTCAAGCCGCGCGTCACACGATTGCTGGACACCCACCCGTATAGCGCTCAGCAGATCTTCCAGCGTCTGCGCGAGGAAGGATATCGCGGCGGCATGACGGTCCTGCGGGATTACATCCGCCGCATCCGGCCGACCAAGCGGCCGGTCTATCTCAAGCTGCACTTTGCTCCCGGCGAGTGCGCGCAGGTCGACTGGGGTTGCTACGGAACCGTCGCGGTGGGCAATACCCGTCGCCGGCTTTCGTTCTTTGTCATGGTGCTGGCGTTCAGCCGCCAGATGTTTGTGGAATTCACCGTCTCCCAGACCATGGAGCATTTCCTCGCCTGCCACCAACACGGCTTCGCGGCTTTCGGCGGCGTGCCGTCCAAAATCATGGTCGACAATCTCAAGTCGGCGGTCCTGCAGCGCCTGGCCGGCGCCGCTCCGGTGTTCAATCCGCGCTATCTCGACTTTGCCCGCCACCACGGCTTTGCGATCGAGGCCTGCAATGTCGCCCGCGGCAACGAGAAGGGGCGCGTCGAGCGAGGTGTGGGCTACGTCAAAAAGAATTTCCTGCAGGGGCTCGAGTTGACCGACTTCAGCACCATCCACGCGGCCGCACAGGTCTGGCTCGACACCGTCGCCAATGTGCGCGTCCACGGCGAAACGCAACAGCGCCCCGTCGATTTGTTGGCACAAGAGCGGCCACGCCTGGGACCGATCAATCCGCACCCCTACGACATCGCCCACACTTCGACCAGCGTCGCCTCCAGCCAATTCCGCATCACCCTGGACACCAATCAGTATTCCGTCCCCGCCGCATACGCTCACCGCCGATTGACGGTCAAAGCCTATCCGGACCGGGTCTGCATCTACTTCGACAACCAGCTCATTTCCCGTCACACCCGCCACTATGGTCGTCACGAGGACATCGAGGAGCCGGACCACGCTAAGGGCCTGATCGCCCAGCGCAGCCGTGCCCGTGAACAGCGCCTGATGATGCACTTTCTGGCGCTGTCGCCGGATGCGACAGCCTATTACGACGGCCTGGAGCAGCGCAGGCTCAACGCCCGCCAGCACGTTCGCAAGATCCTGGCGCTGGCCGAGATCTATCCCACCGATGCGGTAGCTCGTGCCATCACCGATGGGCTCGCCTTCCAGGCCTTCAGTGCCGAGTACATTACCAACATCCTGGAGGCCCGCGCCCGCGCGCTGCCGGAACCCGGACCATTGCAACTCACCCGTCGCCACGACCTGCTCGACATCGACATCGCTCCCCCGGACCTCAACGCCTACGAGATAAACGATCATGACCCCGAGTGACCTGACGCGATTGGACGCGCAGCTGCAGCGTTTGCAGCTGCCCTACATCCAGAGCCATTACCAAGCCCTCGCCACCAAAGCCGCCGAGCAGCAGCGCTCGCATTTGGATTATCTGGAGCAACTGGTCGAGGGCGAGGCCACGATGCGGGAGAACCGGAACGCGCGCTTCCCCGTGCTCAAATCCCTCGATGACTTCCAGTGGAGCTGGCCCAAAAAGATCAACCGCCCGCAAATCCAGAACCTGTTCCGTCTGGCCTTCATCGCAACCCAGACCAACGTCGTCCTGATCGGCAATGTCGGCCTCGGCAAGACGCATCTGTCGATCGCTCTCGGCCGCGCCGCCTGCCTGAATGGACACTCGGTGCTGTTCGCCACAGCCGTCGACATCATCAACACTCTCGCATCGGCCCAGTCCGCCGGCCGTCTCAAGCGCGAATTCCAGCGTTATCTCAAGCCCGCCGTCCTGATTGTCGATGAGCTCGGTTACCTTCCCATCGACAAGCACGGCGCGGACTTGCTGTTCCAGATCATCAGTCAGCGCTACGAGCGCGCCCCGATGGTGATCACCACCAACCGCGTCTACAAACACTGGTCGCAGATCTTCAACAACGACAGCACCCTGACCTCCGCCATCCTCGATCGCGTGCTGCACCACGCCGACACCGTCATCATCGAAGGCAAGAGCTTCCGCATGAAGGACGAGATCGAAGAGTAAAGCCCGGAGCGACCACGATGCCGCGCAAGCGCCCAGAAAGTCCGCCCGAATACGCCGTCTCCGATGAAGCTGCCGCTTACATTGCGGACGCCCTGATGGAACTCGCCTTGCAATTCGAGGCGACCCACTTCGCAGAAATACGCCGTCACTACGACTCCATCACACCCAGACGTAGCTACGACCCTTGGCAACTCGACCTGTTCAGCGAAAATCTCTGAACGCAGGAAACCGCCGCATCTGACCGCTGCGAAACCCGACCCGTTTTCTTGGTCTCTCTTCCTTGCTGGGGCCATTCTTTGGTTCGACCCGCGCCGCGAGCATTCTTCCGTCCCGACCGCTAAATCTCGCAGCCGACGCGCGCAGGGCCTGTCAAGGCTGGCCGCCTCTTCGCGGCCACCCGAAGGGCTTGGCCTTGACTGGCCCGAGCACGACGGCACGCTTGATCGGTTGGGGCTGCAGGCCGCCGGAATCCGCCACCGGCACGGCGCGGACCCGAGCACGACGGCACGCTTGATCGGTTGGGGCTGCAGGCCGCCGGAATCCGCCACCGGCACGGCGCGGACGTTGATCACACTCGCCTCGGGAAATTCAAACCGCTGGTTTTAGGTGAAATTCACGCTGCTGGTAACAGCAATAGGGATCGCGCTGCGGCGCTCGCGTTTTAGGGTGAAGGAAAAGGCAAAATGACCGGGTCTTATCAGCAGGCCGGCCGATGACGACAGTCTGGGTTTATGTCGATACAAGTAAGGAAGTTGGCGACCGCGATCATCTCAAGGTGTTTGCAACTCCAGATGCCGCCGATGAATGGTTCAAGGAGAACGATCCCGAGGGAGTTGCTTTTGGATATGAGGTCTTAGGTGACGAAACCCGGCCGCGATCCTATTGCCCGATCTGCGGTGCGCTGATCGACATGCGCGACCTGAGCCAGTTACTGGCCCACGTTCATGACGCTCAGATTGAGATCGGCGAAGGTCCGGAGCCGCCAAGGCGTGAGGGGCCGGTGAACTAGGGGCTGAAGGCGAAGGGGCAAATGATTGGGCAAACCCCTTATTTGACGCCCAATCTTGTAAGAATGGGAAGCAAGGGCTGGATGGTTTGGGACAGACATGCCCGAGCACCCGCAAGGTTGGAAGGAGGCCGTCCGGTTATTGAGCTAACCGAAGAACAAGCACGAGAAATCAGAGACGAATTGAACAAAAATGTAGAGCTGGGGCTGAAGTCGAAATGAGCACGCTTCCGGAGCTTATTCCCGAGGTCGATTATCTGTTGGAGATCCTAGGGCGTTTGGGGATCACTGCCATTCCCTCACTTCGTTCCGCGCCAACTTGAGGTCTTTCGTATCGCCGACGCGCAGAGGCGACACATACAGTCTTATATTCGGCTCTGAGGGGTAAAGGTCTTTAATTTTGGCTTCGGCCTCCTCATGGGTTGAGCAGCCAACTAGATAAGTATCTCGGTATGGCAAGCCGCCGCCAACCGGGATGTGGACCAGCACTACGAAGCCTTCGTCAATGTTCTGCGCGCTGCGCGTTTTCCAGCCCGAAAGTTTGGCATTCAAACAGACCCACTACCCAGCCTTTACCTGACCGCGAGAACTGCAAAATCAAACATCGCCATAATCGGTCTCCAGTCGAACGCGCCCTACATCGAGTGCGCCAACCTCTGCCCGAAAGTCGGCAGTTCTAGGACGCGATGGCGGCTTTTCCTTTGCGGATCTGCAGCACCCTCTCAGAGTCAATCCACTATCTTTCGCGCGTTTGCCGGCTTGTAGAGCTAGGGCTGAAGGCGAAGGAGAAATGACCCGAATTATTACAAATAGCCGAGTGCTCGTGCTCTGGTGAGAAAGAGCGGCGCTCGCGCGGCGGTGCGGCTCATCTAGGAATCACTAACAGTTCAATCGTCATTTAAGAGAGCGCGTTCGGCCCCGATAGAAGAATACCGTGACGCAGGCGCAGACCACTCCGCTCGAACTCGCCAGCCAATCTAGCAACGCGGCATGACGGCCCGGAACGTACATCTGGCCAAGCTCAAGAACGCCGGCGTAAGCGCTCAGAAGCGCCGCTATCGACCACGGGGTTTTTCGTGGATAGGCGACGAGAACAGCAATTCCCGCGATCAGGTAAGCCGCCATATGTTCAAGTCGTGTGTTGAAACCAGTCCGGACTATGTCGGGTCCGGGCGTCCAGGAAGCGACCGCAAGCCCGATGACACATGCCCATGCGATGAACCTCATCGCGACGTAAGGAATTTTCATCCGACCATTATTCATGCCTGTTGCAGCCGAAGGAGTTCAGGTTTCTAACCTGATCGCGGCACTGTCACCGCATAAATACAATACAGACACCGCCTCAGGGCGGTCTTTTTGTTTGACGAACAGCCAATTCCTAGAGTCCAGTGACTGCGACGTAAGGAGACGCGCACATGACGATCGCCGTAGACCACTTTGCACAAGCACTTGGAGCTTTCGCTTGGAATTGGTCATCGAAGATCTCGGGGCCGCTAATGCGCGCCAGAAGAGCCGTTGCATTTATGGCTCAACAACACGGAAAACGCCCAGGGCGCGAGCATTTGCCCGGGAAAGCCGTTGACTGAGTGATCGTTCTGCCCTGAGTTCAACACACATAGCCGAGTGCACGCACCCTGGAGGCGGCACCCGGCTACGGGCCGGGCGGCGGTGCCATCTCGCGCTTGCGAACGTTTCCATGCTGCGAGGCGCTACCTCCAGACGGCGCGGCGCGAGGAAGGCCCCCGCTGACATCCAGACAGGGCAAACTCCCTTAATCAAGCTGACCGCCTTCGGGCGCTCTTTTTGTTTGGGCGGCCCCTACCTTGCGCGGCGCCGCCGCGTCGATCAGACGACGGCAGGATCCGGAAGTCATCGAGCTTTTTCCCGGACCTGAGCTGTGCAGTCAGCCAGCGTGGTTGTTTCCCGCGGCCGGCCCAAGTCTCCGACGGCTGCGCGGGATTTCTATACTTCGGAAACACCTGCGGGTAAGGCCGCCGCGCGTGCGGCATCTTCTTAACATTGGCCGGCGCGGTACCCAGCTCGACAAGCTGGCGCAATCGTTGATCAAGCCGTGCTTGTTCGGCTGATATTTTGCCGGCCAACACCGAGGCAACTAGTTGATGAAGGGACCAAAGCTGGTCCACGGACATCGATTCGAGATCATGACGTTTCATGTTCTTAACTCGGATGATTTGTCCTTATTGCAGCGCGTGATTGGCCGTCTGCGGAATGCCAAGACTGCAGGTTTAATTACCTGACAGTGGTGACAGCCGCACCGACGACAGCGATTCCAAATGCAATCGACAGCGCTGCAAGCACGATACGCGGGGCCATAAGGCGCTCCCGTATTTAATCGTCGCCCTATAGGTTTATTTAAGCCCTCCCTGGGGCCGCTTCAATGGCCGAAGAAAGCCAAAACGGAGTACCCCTCCCCACTATCAATCCACTACCTTTTCGCGCGGGAGTCATTGACTCAACCTGGGCGTGAGCGTGGGATGGGCCTTCATTTCAGTGGGGCCGGGGAAGCGATCTCAGTGAAGAAGCGGCGAAGGAAAAGCAAGCCCAAAGCTAGCCCCGCAAGCGGCCAATAAACTAAATAATGAATTTACAGTCACAGCGACAAAAGGATTAGAACAAGGCCCACTGCCACGCCCCCCGCAACAACATGAGCAAGCTCCCAAACGGAGTTGGCGCGAAAAGTTCGGCATTGGCTCGGTAGCCGGACTGGTAACAATTTTTCTCGCAGGGCCTCCTCTCTTCGAAGAATACAATAAGACCTTTCCAGTGGTCGATGCGAAGGGGAACTTTGACGATGTGCACCCATTTCACAATCCCCTAAACATAAGAAATCCGAGTGCCATCTTTGACATGCATGAGGTCAACGTGACGTGCGAATTTGCTGCCATGTGGGGAAATGGGGTGCCGTCGCGCGGCGTAGATGGACACAATTATAAAATGCCGCTTATTACCTCGCACGATCCGTTTGTTTTTATTTCGGAGTTCGGAAGCAGTTTCTATTTTGGACAGACCGGGGCCGCAAAATCCATTTCCTTGAGACAAGGCCTCATCGTTGTAAATATCAGCTATGAAACGTGGTTTCATTTCTGGATAATCAAAATTCGTTGGCCGCGAGAGCATTCCACATATCTCAACTTTGTTCCGGGTCCTGCCCCGCACTGGATTTCGGGTAGGAAAATTCTCTAGATTTCGAACACATCAAGCTGGGCAATGCTGCTGATCGGGTTCGCAGGGAATAGGTTTGTGCGTTATCGGAGATCGCGGCGAATGACTGTTACGGTCCCCACGCCGCGCTAGACATCGTGACAGGAGTCCCATTGTTATTTCCGGTTGTCTGACCGGAGATGGTCGTGCTTCCGACTGAACTTGCTTTAGCGGAGCCCACCATCAAAAAATTTGCTCCGCCGATGTTCGTCGCGGTATTGTCCGACGAAGCATTGGTCCATGTGATGGAGGGCGTACCTGATTGCGGCCCTCTCAGCCCGTAGACGCTCAGAGCGGCGCCGCCGCTTGGAATCGTTACGGTCGTGCTTATCGGTGCATCGGTTGCGCTGCTGGATGAAAATGCACCGTTTGCCGATGCGGCTGTCGGGCTTGTTGTTACGATACGATATAAATCAATTCCAGAGCGCGTTGAAGATACCCCATAAGTTATAGCAACATTGCCTGAAGTCCCTGTTGGGACGGCAGCCTGCCAAACATCGGCTAAAAACATAGATCCGCTGTCAACAGCCGCCGCACTTGCAACCTGAGTTGCTGAAATTCCGCCAATCGTCATTGCTGCGATTGTTGGCGCTCCGGTCGACCGGTTGACGACCGCAACGGCAACTATGCGGTTCGGATCTGCGGCACCAAAGCTAAGCGACGAATAGGTAATCGGTGTCCCGCCGGCACTGTCTTCAGCGTGAGAAACCCATGCGAATGAGAAAGCAGCGCCGCTCGGCGCTGGATTGCATACCAAGACACCCCCGCCCATTCGGCTGCATTGTGCCGACGCCGGCGAGCTGACCGCAAAGACAATCGCAGCCAGAGCAATCAAGAACGTGAGAAGTTTGCGCATCGTAAGGCTCCATGACGTCCGGCCCGGAAAGACCCGACGCGGAAAAGGGTGATCAAAGATCGCCGGACGCCATGGATTAGGATTGGGCATCCGCGTCGCTCGCTTTCCGGGCGAACAATGCGGGCATCATGAATGTGTCGCGGAACCGCACCACATCAGGGCTGCGGATGTTGCGGAGATTGTTGAAGCTGCGAAGATTGTAGGGCGTTCGCCCTACAGCCAGTGAGCGTTCACGGCCCATTCAGCTGGGAAAATTCAACATGGTTTCTTCAATTGGAGGCAAACCATGAGAGTTCTATTCGGGGCCATTGCCGCGACCGTTTCACTCTCCCTGGCGATAACCGCATTTGCGCAATCCACCACATCCACTCCTGCGGTTACGACCAATCCCGCTGCTGCGGTACCTGTGGCAAGCAGCAAACGATTTGCTTGTCAAACCGCATCACTGGGAATGAAAGGCCAAGAACGAAGAGATCAGATCCAGCTTTGCATGGCGCAGGCTCATCTTGACTGTCTTAAGCAGGCGATTGATCAAAAAATCATTGGCCCGCAACGGAAGGATTTTGTGAAAAGCTGCGCAGAGTAGTCACGTTGTGCCAAAATTCAGAGACCATGAAGGCAGGCCGATTTGCCGATCATTGCAAATTTCTGTCGGGAGACTCGGATAATGCGCCATCCCACGCTCTTGGGTCTTGTCGTTGGCTTCATCGTCTTGACGATTGTCTTCAGGCTGCTCGAACTGATGCGGACAAGAGACAAACGCCAAGCATGGTTTCGGGCCGGCTATCTGACCGACCTCGCCTACTGGCTCTTCACGCCGCTAGTGACGAGGGTAGCGACTAGCATCGCGGTTGCTTTGGTCGCAGCTCCGATCGCTTACATCTTGTGGGGTCGGGTCGACCGCGACCTGATCATGCATGGCTGGGGGCCTGCCGGGAGACTGCCCTTGTGGGCACAGGCAATTGGCCTACTCGTCGTCGGCGATTTCATCGGTTACTGGGTCCATCGAGCCTTTCATCGAGGGATGCTCTGGCGCTTCCATGCCGTCCATCACTCTTCGCGCGATCTGGATTGGCTGTCGGCGGTCCGTCTTCATCCCGTCAATGACGTCCTGATGCGAGTAGCATCGGCCGTGCCGCTATTGCTCACAGGCTTCGCGCCGGTCGCGTGGGCGGGCATTGCACCCTTACTCACGATATTAGCGATCCTGATCCACGCCAATGTCGATTGGGATTGGGGACCGCTTCGATCAGTGATTGCTTCACCGCGGTTTCACCGCTGGCACCATACCAGGGAAGACGAAGGGCTCGACAAGAACTTCGCCGGCCTTCTCCCGCTATGGGATATTTATTCGGGACTTACCATATGCCGAAGGAGAAAGTTCCGGCGCTATTTGGCACGGACACGCAGGTGCCGTCCGGACTAGTTGGGCAAATCGTGTTTCCGTTTCGCCGCGGCTAATCGATAGGGTGCATTGGCAATCGTCGGATATCTACAAGGCAACCAATCCCGACGCGTTTGAAATACGCTGCAACAATCGCACCTGTCCGATCGCCGGCATGATAGGCGCATAGCGCCCTCCGATTGCCGTCAAGGAACATGGCCAGAGCAACCTTGCTGACCGACCATGTGCCGCCACCAATCCGTCGGCCTAACCCGTGTTCTTCACACCAGGCACGAAGCGTCGATTCCGATTTTCCGGCAATGTCGGCCGCCCCCTTCAAGCTGATGCATTCCCGCCTGTCGAAGGGCGAAAAAGCTGGCGCGAACCTTCGCGCCCAACTCCTCATCGCTCCGGCTGCGTTGACTGCGCGGCCGTGTCAGCCAGGCATAGAAACCACCCCGCGAGACACCGAGCGCCCCGCACAACCATTC
>WNFF01009409.1_pt1 | contig 15290 bp, 13 predicted proteins | sample 5400441 | NCBI WGS metagenome assembly WNFF01 (sample SAMN13153345, study PRJNA577476) | soil metagenome | isolation source: 120 cm saprolite under Douglas fir tree site 2 hole 3 replicate 1 | place: USA:California | collected 2015-04-18 | reverse complement strand
ATCGCAGTCTCGGTCCCGAAGCGATCCTGCGCATCGCCGAGGAACGCGCGCCGGATGGCTTCACGGACATCCACGATGTGCTGTCCCGTCAGGAATTGGAGGATACCGCGGCCCGCTTCAAGCTGGCCGCGGGATTGGACGTCGAGACCGTCAATCGCCAGCGCTCGCTCGTCGAAATTCCCGAGTTGCAATGGTGACGGACTCGCGGGCGACCTGCAGCCCCGCTACGCCGCGTCCTCCGCGGGGAGCGCGGTCTGCACCACGAGGCCGCGCGCGCGGGCATCGACGACGCCGAGCGCGCGCAGCGCGAGAAGCGTGAGCGTCTGCACCGCCTCGCGCGACTTGCCGGCCTCGCTGGCCGGCGCAAGCGGACCGATCAGGCCCTCGAGCAGCATGCCCGTCAGCGCCGCCGCGGCGAGGCCCGTATCCTGGTCGGGCAGATGGCCGCCCGCGATCGCGTCGCGCACGCGCGCCTCGATCTCGGCGGCGAGGCCGCGGCGCGCCGCGAGGCGGAGCGCGTCGACCGCGGCGTCGACCGGCTCGGCGATCACCGCCCAGGCGAGCCGCCGCTGGCGCAGCGCGCGCGCCGCGAACGTCATGAGCGCGGCCGCGAGCGCGGAGAGCGGCCCGGGCGCCGCATCGGCGGCGCGGCGGACGGCGGCGACCTCGCGCTCGGACACGGCGCGAATGAGCGCGCCGACGAGGTCGGTCTTGGCGGGGAAATAGCGGTAGACGGTGCCGGCCGCGATGCCGGCGCGCTCGGCGACCGGGACGATCTGCACGGCGCCGAGACCCGATTCCATGGCGATCGCCTGCGCGGCCGCGATGATCGCCTCGTGGCGGGCGGCGAGACGCTGGAGCACGCGCTCGGTGCGGCGGTAGGCCATTTTGGACGAATCAGTCTCGAAACAATGAACCAAGATTCAATTGAATTGGCAATGTCTTAACGTCGCCCACGCGCGGTCTTGAACGGCGCGGCGGGCGGCAGCGACCAAGGGAAGAAACGGCGTCGCAATCGATTGCGACCGGCAAACCTCCTGGGAGCTCATGATGTCCCGCCCGCAACCTCGGCCCCGTGCGTTCATGCGCCTCGCGGGCGCCGCGATCGTCGCGGCCGTGCTGTCGGCTTCGCCGGCGTGCGCGGACGTGGTGTCGGTCGCGGCCATGATGCGCGGTGTGTCGATCACGGCCGAGCAGTGCTCCGCCCTGCCCCAGGCGGTATGGATCAGCACGCACGGAAAGAGCTTTTGCGTCCGTTACTATCTCTCGACCGCGGGCGGCGACGGCCGCCGTCCGGTCGTCATGCTGCAGGGCGACCAGCTCGGCCGTTTCGATTCGCGCTCGCGCCGCTTCGAGCCCGCGCCCGACGCGAAGCTTGCCGACACCAACACCGACGACCTGATGAAATTCGCGGACAGGATCTCGCAGATCACCAAGGCCCCCGCGATCTATCTGGCGCGCATCGGCCTCGACGGCTCGGGCGGCCATCACGGCATCCGGCATTCGTTCCTGGAACTCTACGCGACCAATGCGGCGCTCGAGACGATCAAGCTGCGCCATCGCTTCGAGGGCTACAACCTGATCGGCCAGTCCGGCGGCGCGACGCTGGTCGGCGGCCTGCTCGCGCTGCGCAACGACATCGGCTGCGCGGTCCCCGGCTCCGGCCGGCTCGCGCTCCTCAATATGCCGCGCAACCCCGATCCGCTCGCCGCGGCCTTCGATCCATCCCGGATGGCCCCGACCATCGCGCGCAACCGCAACGCCCGCATCCTCGTGGTCACCGATCCGCAGGACGAAGTGGTGCCGGCCCAGCACCAGTCGGGGTTCGTGTCGGCGCTCCGGCAGGCCGGCGGCACGGCTGAGCAGTTTTTCGTCGAGGCGACCGATCCCAAGCGTCACGGCGTGAGCATCTACGCGACCTATGCGGCCGCCGCGTGCCTGCGGGGCAATGGCACCGGGGAGATCGGCCAGGAGCTCGCGGCGCTGGTGGAAGAGCGCGTCGCCGCCGCGCGCGCCAAGGCGGAGCGCGAAAGCCGGCCGCAGAGCGCGCTTCCGGAAGGCGTCGTGGCGCCGCGCGGCGCCTTCAGTCCAGGCACCGCTTCCTGATACGAGGCTCGACTTATCCCTTGTGCTTCGCCAGCGCGGTCGTGCGGATCTTGGTGAGCGTCGTCGCCGGCGTGATCGCCTCGGGATCGATCTTGAGCTGGATCACCGCGGGCTTGCCGGATTTTTCGGCCGCACGGAACGCCGCGGGGAAATCCTCGGTCTTCTCCACCAGCACGCCGAAGCCGCCGAACGCGCGCGCATAGGCGACGAAGTCCGGATTTTTCAGAATGGTCGCGGAGATGCGGCCGGGATATTCGCGCTCCTGGTGCATGCGGATGGTGCCGTAGAGCCCGTTGTCGGCGATCACCGTGATGAAGGGCAGATCGTATTGCACTGCCGTGGCGTATTCCTGGCCGTTCATCAAGAAATCTCCGTCGCCCGCGATGCACACCACCTGCCGCTCGGGGTAGAGCCGCTTGATGCCGACCGCGGCCGGCACGCCGTAGCCCATAGAGCCGGAGGTCGGCGCGATGTGCTGGGGAAAGTACCGGAAGCGGAAGAAGCGGTGGATCCAGGCGGCGAAATTGCCCGCGCCGTTGCAGACGAATGCGTCCGCCGGCAGATTTTCACGCAGCCACACCATCACGGCGCCGAAATTGACGCCGCCCGGCTGATCGGTCGGTTTCTCGGTCCATTCGAGGTAATCCGCATGTGCGGTCTTGGTCTCAGCCGCCCACTTGATCTCGTTGGGCGGCTGCAGGCCTTCGGCCGCCGCCGCGAACGCGGTCGGCGAGGCGTGGATCGCCAGATGGGGCTTGTAGACGCGGCCCAGTTCCTCGGCGCCCGGATGCACGTGCACGAAGGTCATCTGCGGGCCCGGGATGTCGAACAGCGTGTAGCTCTGCGACGGCAGCTCGCCGAGCCGGCCGCCGACCATGAGCACGAGATCGGCCGCCTTGATGCGCGCGATCAGTTTCGGGTTCGGCCCGATGCCGAGGTCGCCCGCGTAGCAGGAATGCAGCGCGTCGAACAGCGGACCGCGGCGGAAGGTGGTCACGGCCGGCAGCGCGAAGCGCTCGGCGAAGCGCGCGATCGCCGCATGCGCGGCGGGCGACCAGCGGCTGCCGCCGAGCAGCATGATCGGCCGCTCCGCCGCCCACAGGAGCTTCTGCAATTTCATCATCTCGCTCGCGCCCGGCCAGGTCTCGACCGGCTCGAACGGCGGCGCGTTGGCGACCGCGACGCGCTCGGTCAGCATGTCCTCGGGCAGCGCGATCACGACCGGCCCAGGCCGGCCGCTGGTCGCGACATAGAAGGCGCGCGAGACGATCTCCGGCACGCGCGCCGGATCGTCGATCTCGGTCGCCCACTTGGCCATGCCGCCGAACACGGCACGGTAGTCGAGCTCCTGGAATGCTTCGCGTTCCCGCATGTCGCGCGCCACCTGCCCGACGAACATGATCAGCGGCGTCGAATCCTGGCGCGCGATGTGGATGCCGTGCGCCGCGTTGGTGGCGCCCGGGCCGCGCGTGACGAAGCAGATGCCGGGCCGGCCGGTCGCCTTGCCGGCGGCCTCCGCCATGAAGGCCGCGCCCCCCTCCTGCCGGCATACCGTCACCTTGATGGCGCGGTCGTGGAACGCGTCGAGCACGGCCAGATAGCTTTCGCCCGGAACGCAGAAGGCGTGCTCCACGCCGTTCACGATCAACTGGTCGACCAGCACCTCGGCGGCGGTCCGCAGATTGTCCTTCGCGCGCATGGTAAACCTCGTTTCCGTGAGACACGCTCAGAGCGGCGCAACCGCTGCTTCCCGTTGCTACGCGCACGGACATGTTTCTGGAATGGCCGCGCCGGGGTCAAGTGAGGCTCAACCGATAGTCCGGAAGCAACGATCCCGCCAGTCCCGCATTCACGATTGGTTACCACAGGGATGCCCGCGATCATGGCCGATGACGTGCAGGCCGAGGTCTTTGCGCTAATGAGCGATCCCGCGACCCATGGCGGGCACGCGGTCAAGCGCATCGATACCCACGCGGCCTCCATCTTCCTGGCCGGCGAGCGCGCCTACAAGATCAAGCGCGCGGTGCGCTTTCCCTTCCTCGACTATTCGACGCTGGAGAAACGCAAGGCCGCCTGCGATGCGGAGCTTGCGGTCAACCGCGCCTTTGCGCCGGGACTCTACCGGCGCGTGGTGCCGATCGCGCGCGATAGGGCCGGGGGGCTGGCGCTCGGCGGCGCGGGCGAGCCAGTCGAATGGGCGGTCGAGATGCAGCGCTTCGATGAGACCGCGACGCTCGATCACTTGGCCGCGCGCGGCGCGCTCGATCCGGCGCTCGGCGACGAACTGGCGCGCATCGTCGCCGCCGCCCACGCTACCGCGCCGGCCGCCGATGCGGCCCAATGGGCGCGCGCGCTCGCCTCCTATATCGACCAGAACGAGGCGGCCTTCCGCGAGGAGCCCGCGCTGTTTGCGCCGGACGACGCCGAGCGCCTCACGCAGGCGACCCGCGCGGCGCTCGCGCGCCTGCACCCGCTCATCCTCATGCGCGGCGAACGCGGGCTGGTGCGGCGGGGCCATGGCGATCTTCACCTCGGCAATATTGCGCTGATCGACGGCAGACCGGTGCCGTTCGATGCGGTCGAGTTCGACCCGCTGATCGCGGCGGGCGACGTGCTCTACGATCTCGCCTTCCTGCTGATGGATCTGGTCGAGCGCGGGCTGGAGCCAATCGCCAATCTCGTGCTCAACCGTTATCTCACCGAAAGCCGGCGCATCGAGGACCTCGACACGCTCGCGGCGCTGCCGCTCTTCCTCTCGCTGCGCGCCGCGATCCGCGCCAAGGTGACGGCGGCGAAGCTGCACGTGAGCGGGACCGACCGCACCGCGACCGCGCAACTGGCGCAAAATTATTTCCGGCTGGCGCTGCAGCTGATCGCGCCACCCGCGCCCGTCCTGGTCGCGGTCGGCGGCCTTTCTGGCACCGGCAAATCGGCGCTCGCCCGCGCACTGGCGCCGTTCGTTCCGCCGGTGCCTGGCGCTGTCGTGCTGCGCTCGGACGTGGAGCGCAAGATCATGCACGGCGTCGGCGAGACCGAGCGCCTGCCGGCCGAGGCCTATAGGCCCTGGGTGACGGAGCGGGTCTATTCGACCCTGGTCGAGAAGGCGCGCCGTACGATTGCCGCCGGCCACTCGGTCATCGTCGACGCCGTGTTTGCGGGGCCGGGCGAGCGTGAGCAGATTGCGGCCGCGGCCCAAGCGAGCAGCGCTCCATTCTATCCGCTCTTTCTCGTTGCCAGTCTCGACGTCCGCGTCGCGCGCGTCTCGGCACGCCGGCACGACGCATCGGATGCAGATGCCGACATCCTGCGCCGCCAGCAAAGCTACGATCTCGGCGCGCTCGACTGGCCGAGGATCGACGCCTCCGGCACGCTCGAGGAGACCTTGGCGGCGGCACGCGCCGCGCTGGCGAGCCATGCGGGTCCTCGCGCATAATGGGCCATGGCCTTCGATCTCCGGCGCCTCGCGGTCGCGCTCAGCGGATTCTGCACCTTCCTCAACCTCTATTCGCCGCAGGCGCTCTTGCCGGAGCTGTCGCGCGAATTCGGCGCGAGCCCGGCCGAGATCAGCACGATCATGACCGCCGGCACGCTCGCGGTCGCCCTGACGGCGCCGATCACCGGCACGATCGCCGACGTGCTCGGACGCAAGCGGCTCATCACCGCGGCCCTGTTCGCGCTGTCGGTCCCAACCTTGCTGGTGGCCTTTGCGCCCGACGTGCACAGCATCGTCGTCCTGCGCTTCGTGCAGGGACTTTTTCTGCCCCCGATCTTCGCAGTCACGGTCGCCTATATCGGGGACGAATGGCCGCCCGCCGCGATCGCGGGTGTGACCGGCATCTACGTGATGGGCTCGAGCATCGGCGGATTTTGCGGACGCATCATACCCGGCATGCTCGCCGATCTCGCGGGCTGGCGCAGCGCCTTCGCGGTGCTGGCCGCGATGACGCTTCTCGCCGCTATCGCGGTCGCCGTCACGCTGCCGCGCGAGACCAGATTCGTGCGCTCGGAAGGTCTTGCCGCCTCGGCCGCGCAGATGCTGCGGCATTTCAGGAATCCGCAGCTCATCGCGACCTTCGCGGTCGGCTTCGGCACCCTGTTCAACTTCATCGCCACCTTCACCTATGTGAGCTTCCATCTCGCCGCGCCGCCCTACAATTTCTCCAGCACGCTGCTCGGCGCGCTCTTTTTCACCTATCTGGGCGGCACGCTGGTCGCGCCCTGGACGGGACGCCTGATCGCGCGGTTCAGCCGGCGAGATTTCATGCTCGGCGTGATCGCGGTGTGGATCGCCGGCGCGCTGCTGCTATTGGCGCCGCAGACCGCGATGATCTTCGCCGGGCTTCTGGTGTGCGCCACCTGCGGCATGCTGTGCCAGACCGTGTCGACCGGCTACGTCACCCTGATCGCCAAGGAGGGGCGCTCCTCCGCCGTCGGCCTCTACGTCACCTGCTTCTATATCGGCGGCAGCGTCGGCGCGTTTCTGCCCGGGCTGACCTGGGACAGCGCCGGCTGGCCCGCGGCGGTCGGCATGTCGATCGCGATGCAGGTGATCATGGCGCTGATCATCGGCCTCGCCTGGACGCGCGGCCCGACCCGCGCGTGAGGCGCGGGCGTTGTGCTGTGGGCCCGGTTGTCGATATAAACCGCAGGGGCGATTTTCGCTTTCGATGGATGGGGAGAGAGCACATGCGCGCGGGATGCATCGCAATCTCGGGAATTCTCGCCCTTCTGCTCGCGGACATCGCGTCGGCAAAGGACATGAACCTCAACCGCACGGCCAAGTCCGGGACCGATTCGCCGCTTGCCTACTCGGGTCGATGGGACCGCAATTGCAAGACGGCGCCCAACACGATCACCGTCACGAAGCAGCCCATGAACGGGACGGTTTCGGTGGTTGACGCAGAGGAAACCATCCCGGCGAGCACGCCTGCTTCCGGCAGCACCGGCCAGTGCGCCGGCGCGAAGATCATGAGCAAGAAGATCATGTACCGCTCCAATCCGAATTTCCGCGGGAATGACGCGGTCAGCTACGACTCTCAAGGCGGCGGCGTGGTCATCCACACGACGATCGCCATTTCGGTGCAATGACGGGTGGTCCGGTGATGCCCATGACAGCAACCAGCGCGCAGCTCGACTTCAAGGTCGCGCTCGGAGAGGGCTCCTACATGGCGAAGCGGCTCGACTACCTCGACTACGTGGCGGCGGCGCCCGCGCCGAGCATCGTCGTCATCGAGGATCTCGACGGCGAGCATGTCGGCTTCGGCGCGTTCTGGGGCGAGGTGCAGTCGAACCTGCACAAGGCGCTCGGCTGCCTCGGCACCATCACCAACGGCTCGATCCGCGACATTCCGATGATCCCGAACGGGTTCCAGATGCTGGCGGGCTCGATCGGCCCCTCGCATGCTTATGTGCACGTGGTCGATTTCGGCGTGCCGGTGACCATCCACGGCATGGCTGTCACCTCGGGCGATCTCATCCATGCCGATCAGCACGGCGCGGTGGTCGTGCCGGTCGACAAGATCGACGCCATGGTGCCGGCGCTCGACAAGATCTCGAAGCAGGAGGCGCGCATCATCGAGGCGGCGCGTGCGCCCGGCGCGACCGTCGCGAGCATCAAGGCGGCGATGAAGGGGTGAACCTGCCGGCGCGGGCAACCGACTAATTTTTCATGAGCGCCAGGTTGCCGATGACGTGCGCCGAAATAATCTGCGCGAGCGCAGTGACCCTGATCGCGCTGACGATCGCGGCGCGGGCGGAAGACCCCGCCGCCCTGTTCGACCGCGTCTTCGCCAAGGTCGACGGCGGCACGCCGTGCTACGCGCGCACTTACGATGCGCAGCACCTCAAGCGCCATCCGCGCCAGCGCGTCCTCGCCATCAGCATTGCCTACCCGACGCCCTACAGCGATTACCAGCAGTCCGCCCACGACCGGTTCGAGCTTGGCCTCGCGATCCACTTCAAGGGCGAGCGTCGATCGGACACCGGCTGGACGGCGATCTGCGGCACCGGAGAGAAACGTTTTGGTTGCAGCGTCGATGGCGGCGGCGGTGGATTCAAGTTGCTCCCAAATGGCGACAAGGCGCTCAAGCTCGTCGTCGATTCCGAGCTGACGGTCGAGACCCACACGGATTTCGTCGATGTGTCGGACAGGAAATTCGACGACCGTGAATTCATCCTGCCGCGCGCCAGATTTTCCGAGTGCCCCGGCCGAAGGATTTCGTCGCCAAGCCGATGCCGCGCAACTGAGCGGCGCGCCGAAAACGAAAACGCCCGCGCGAGGCGGGCATCTTCACCGTAATGAAAGCGAGGCTTACGCCTGCGGCTGCGGCTCCATGCCGCCCGTGCTTTCGGGGCGCGGCCGCGGCTTGCCCGTGGTCGGCACCGCCGAGCCGCGCGGCGTCGTCGGCTCGATCACCGATTCGCGGTTGGGCCGCTTGCCGAGGAGCAGTTCCTTGATCTCGTCGCCGGTCAGCGTCTCGAACTCCAAGAGGCCCTTCGCGAGCGTTTCGAGATCGGTGCGCTTCTCCTCGAGGATGCCGTGCGCCTCGGCGTGGCCGGCATCGACCAGCCGCTTGATCTCACCGTCGATCTTCTGCGCGGTCGCCTCGGAGACGTTCTGCTGGCGCGCGACCGACATGCCGAGGAAGACCTCGTCCTGGTTCTCGCCGTACGACACCGCGCCGAGCTCTTCCGAGAAGCCCCAGCGCGTCACCATCATGCGCGCGAGCCGGGTCGCCTGCTCGATGTCGGACTGCGCGCCCGAGGTGACCCTGTCCTTGCCGAAGATCATCTCCTCGGCGACGCGCCCGCCCATCATGATGGCGAGCCGCGACGTCATCTGCTCGAAGGACATCGAGAGCTTGTCGCGCTCCGGCAGCTGCATGACCATGCCGAGCGCGCGCCCACGCGGAATGATGGTCGCCTTGTGCACCGGATCGGTCGCCTTGACGTTGAGCGCCACGATGGCGTGGCCGCCCTCGTGATAGGCGGTCAGCATCTTCTCTTCTTCGGTCATCACGAGCGACTTGCGCTCGGCGCCCATCATCACCTTGTCCTTGGCGTCCTCGAACTCGATCTGCGTCACCATGCGCTTGTTGCGCCGGGCCGCCATCAAGGCCGCCTCGTTGACGAGGTTCATCAGGTCGGCGCCGGAGAAGCCGGGCGTGCCGCGCGCGACCGTCTTGAGGTTCACGTCGGGCGCAAGCGGCACCTTGCGCACGTGGACTTTGAGGATCTGCTCGCGGCCGACCACGTCCGGATTCGGCACCACCACCTGGCGGTCGAAGCGGCCCGGACGCAGCAGCGCCGGATCGAGCACGTCGGGCCGGTTGGTGGCGGCGATCAGGATGATGCCCTCGTTCGCCTCGAAGCCGTCCATCTCGACGAGGAGCTGGTTGAGCGTCTGCTCGCGCTCGTCATTGCCGCCGCCGAGGCCGGCGCCGCGATGGCGGCCGACCGCGTCGATCTCGTCGATGAAGATGATGCAGGGCGCGTTCTTCTTCGCCTGCTCGAACATGTCGCGCACGCGGCTCGCGCCCACGCCGACGAACATCTCGACGAAGTCGGAGCCCGAGATCGTGAAGAACGGCACGTTCGCCTCGCCCGCGATCGCGCGCGCGAGCAGCGTCTTGCCGGTACCGGGCGGGCCGACCAGAAGCACGCCGCGCGGGATGCGCCCGCCGAGCCGCTGGAACTTGCCGGGGTCGCGCAGGAATTCGACGATCTCCTGCAGGTCCTGCTTGGCCTCGTCGACGCCGGCGACGTCCTCGAACGTGACGCGGCCATGCGCCTCGGTCAAAAGCTTGGCGCGGCTCTTGCCGAAGCCGAGCGCCTTGCCGCCAGCGCCCTGCATCTGGCGCGAGAGGAAGATCCACACGCCGATGAGCGCGATGAAGGGCAGCCAGGAGACGAGCAGCGAGACGAACCAGGGCACGTTGTCCGACTGCGGCTTCGCCGAGATCACGACGCCCTTGCCGTAGAGACGCTGGACCAGGCTCGGATCGCTCGGCGCATAGGTGTTGAAGCCGCGGCCGTCCGTGAAGGTGCCGTGGATTTCCGGACCCTGGATGACGACGTCGCGCACGCGGCCGGCGTCGACCTCGGTGAGCAGCTGCGAGAAGGAGATGTCCTGCGTGCTCGATCGCGTGTTCGGGTTCTGGAACAGCGTGAAGAGCGCAAGCAGCAATAGAACGATGATCACCCAGAGGGCGAAATTGCGCAGATTGGCATTCATCCGGTGATCCTCGTAACGGCAGCCGTCCGGCAAGGATTGAGTCCGGTCCCCGGGCCTACCGGCATCCCCGGTACAATGTAGGTGCGGTGCAGCGTTCTGCAAGCAAAACGACCGAAATCGGGCGGTTTTACCGTTGCGTGGTGAATCGGGCTTTTTTGGCCTCCCGCACCCCGGAAGAGGACGATTTAGCGGACGGTTCACGATTTCGCCGCGCCGGCGCCCGCTCGACCGTGAGCCGGCCGCGGTCGAGCGTGACCAACGCGCCCGCCAATGTGCGGCGAAGCCGCACGTCGGCCGCCATCGCCGGAGCGAGCGCCTCGGTCAGCGCCTCGAGCTTGCCGAGCCGCACCGGCCCTTCGTCGCCGACGGCCGCAATCGCCCGCCCGAGCAGGCGCAGGCCGACTTCGGCCGGCACGCGTGCGAAGGCCTCGGCCTCGAAGACAATCGGCCCGCGCGCCGGCCATGTGCCGGGCGCGAGCGCGGCCGCGGCCGCATCGACCGCCAATTCGATCACCGCATCCGCGCGGCGCAACCGGCGTGCCAGCAACGCGAAGCGACGGGCATCGAGACCCTCGCCGGCGAGCGCCGGCATGAGGGCGCGCAGGCGCGTCCGCGTAAAGCGCGGATCGTGGTTGGACGGGTCGTCGGCGAACGGCACCTTGGCAGCGCGCAATGTCGCGATCAGCCGCGCCTTCGGGATACCGAGCAAGGGACGCACCAGCGCCAGTCCCGCGCCCGCGCCATCGTGTCGGCTCGCATCCGCGCCATCGACGGCGAACGCATCCGCCTCGTCTCGCGCGAGGAGATCGCTCAGCACCCGCGCGGGCGCCATTCCGGCAAGCCCGGTGAGCCCGCTGCCGCGCGCCATGCGAAAGAGCAGCGTCTCGGCCTGATCGTCGAGCGTATGGGCGGTGAGCACGCAGGCTGCGCCGGCGCGGCGCGCTGCGGCGCCAATGAGCCGATAGCGCGCCTCGCGCGCCTTGCGCTGCAGCCCGGTCGCGGGCTTCGCCCCGGTCCAGCGCAGCGTGCGGTGGGGGATGCCGAGGCGGGCGGCGAGCCGTTTCACGGCCGCGGCCTCGCGTTTCGATTCGGCACGCAGGCCGTGGTCGACGGTCACGGCAAAAAGCTTCGGGCCGCGCTTCGCGCGCTTGCGCCAGCGCGCGGCGAGCACCAGCAGCGCGGTCGAATCCGGCCCGCCGGAGACGGCGAGCACCAGGACAGGCTGATCGATGAGATCGGCGAAGAGGAGGTGCGCCTCGGCGTCCGAGACAGGCGCCTCAGCAGTGGACACGCTTCTGTTCCCGCTCGACCGCCGCCTTCACGTTCTGAGCGGCGCGGGGATATTTGCGTCCGACTTCGGCGAGCGTCGCGCAGGCGAGCTCCTTTTCCTTCAAGGCCGCGAGCGACTGGCCGAGCCGCAAGAGCGCGTCGGGCGCCTTGGCGCTCGAATCGTATTTCTTGCTCACGGTGAGGAAGGCGTCGGCGGCATCGCGATAGCTCTGGCGCTGGAACATGCTCTCGCCGAGCCAGAAATGGGCTTCGCCCGCCATGCGGTCGGTCGGGTACTTCTGCAGGAAATCGCGGAAGGTCTGCTCGGCGAGTGTGTAGTCCTTGCGCAGCACGTAGCCGTAGCCGAGGTCGAACTCGTCCTTCGGGCTTTGCGACGGCGGTAGCGTTGCGAGCGCCCCGGTCACGTTCGGACGCGGCGGTTCGCCGCCGCCGAGCGCAGGATCGCGCGGCGCATTGGCCGAGAGCGTCGACAGATCGAGCGGCGCGCCGATGTCGCGGCCGTTGCGCGCCCCGACGGCGGGTCCTTCCGCCGCCGGACCCGCCGGTGGTTCGATATAGGGCGCGTTCGCCGATCCGAGCACGCGCGGCGCGCCCGGCGCACTCGGATTTTGGGACGGCTCGAACACGTCGGAGCGGCGGGCGGGAGCGGCAGGCGGGCCGGCGGGCGCCGCAGGCTGGGCGCCTGGCCGCGACGGGGCGCCGCGCGCACCCTTGGCGCCGAGCTCCTGGAAGCGGAATTCACTGTCCTCCTGCAGGCGGCGCAGTTGCTGCTCGAGCTGCTGGTTGCGGAACTGGAGCTGCTCCACGGCGCCCGTGAGCTGGCGCACCGCGCTTTCGAGCTGGTCGAGGCGGACGACGAGATCGGCGGGGGACATCTGGGCAAAGCTCGTCGCGGAGCCGCCAAAAACGCCGGCGGCCAGCACGGCCGGCAGCATCAACGCGCGGAGGGCAGAACGGGTCATGGTCGCTCGCACAGTCGGTATCGGAATGCGTCCAAGATTAAGAAACCCTGCGACCAAATTGTGACTGGGTCTGTCAAGAGCCCGCACGGGCCAAAAAACACGACCGGCGCCTGAGCGGCGCCGGTCGGTCCCCTTCCCACCATAACTCGGTAGCGCCGGTCACGAGCTCGCGTTGAGCACGCTCACCGAGCGCCGGTTCTGCGACCAGCAGGAAATGTCGTTGCACACCGCGACCGGGCGCTCCTTGCCGTACGAGATGGTGCGCATGCGCTGCGGCTCGATGCCGCGCGAAGCGAGATACTCGCGCACCGTCTGGGCGCGCCGCGCCCCGAGCGCGATGTTGTATTCGCGCGTGCCGCGCTCGTCGGCATGGCCTTCGATCGTGAACGTGTAGCGATTGTACTGGGCGAGCCACTGCGCCTGCTTGTCGAGCGTCGCGCGCGCCTGCGGCGTGAGCTCGGCGGAGTCGGTCTCGAAGAACACGCGGTCGCCGACGTTGACGACGAAATCCTGCTGGCTTCCGGGCGACGCCGAATTGTAAGCGCCGTCGGTCAGCTCCGGCTTGTTGGCGCAGGCCGCGATGGTCAGCGCCGCGGCCACGGCGGCGGCGAATTTGGCACCGCGAATGAGACGCATCACACTCGGCATCCCGGTTGCTCCTTCTTGCTTGCACTCGTGATCGGACGAGAGCCCCCCGATCATCGGCTTGACCCAGGAATAACAGCCCGTTCGTTAAACGAACGTTCCGTCAACCTTGATGAGGCCTTGCCGCGAACCCCCGAGAGCAATGATTGGCCGGAAACCTTTTCTAATGGTTAATGCGACGTGAACGCGGCGCAATAGAGGCGGACGCGACCGAATCGCCTGGATGGAACCACAACGGGCCGAAGGACGTCAGGACAGCAGCGGCGACCACGCCGGGTCGGACGCATAGCTTGGCGTCGGCACCTTGAGCTCGTTGCGGCCGGTCAGATCGATCGTAAAGAGCGACGGTCCCGCCGCGCCGCCGGGATCGCGGAAGAACATCACGACCCGGCCGTTGGGCGCGAAGGATGGACCTTCGTTGTGGAACCCTTCGGTGAGGATGCGCTCGCCCGAACCGTCCTGGTTCATGACGCCGATGGCGAACTGCCCGCCCGCCTGCTTGGTGAAGGAGATCACGTCGCCGCGCGGCGACCACACCGGGGTCGAGTAGCTTCCCTCGCCGAAGCTGATGCGCCGCGCCTGGCCGCCGCTTGCGGACATTATGTAGATCTGCGGCCGTCCGCCGCGATCGGACTCGAAGCAGATCTGCCGGCCGTCGGGCGAGTAGCAGGGCGCGGTGTCGATCGCGGGCGAGTCGGTGAGCCGCGTGATCGCCTTCGACCCCAGGTTCATGGCGAAGATGTTCGAGTTGCCGCCGCGCTGCAGGCTCATGATCACGTTCTGCCCGTCGGGCGAGAAGCGCGGCGAGAATGTCATGCCGGGGAAGTTGCCGACCACCTCGCGCTGGCCGGTCTCGATGTTGAACAGGTAGACGCGCGGGTCGCCCTGCCCGAACGACATGTAGGTGATCTCCTGGCTCGACGGGGAGAAGCGCGGCGTGAGCACCAGATCCTCGCCGCGCGTGAGGTAGCGGATGTTCGCGCCGTCCTGGTCCATCAGCGCGAGGCGCTTGACCCGACGCTCCTTCGGGCCGGTCTCGTCGATGAACACCACGCGGCTGTCGAAGTATCCCTTCTCTCCGGTGAGCCGTTCGTAGATCTGGTCGGAGATGATGTGGCCGATGCGCCGCAGATGGTCGGGCGTCGCGAAATACTGCTTGCCGTCCTGCTGCGTGCCCGCGAATACGTCCCACAGCCGGAACTCGGCCTTGAGCCGGCCGTCGGGCTGGCGGGTGAGGCGGCCCACCACGAGCGCCTGCGCGTTGATCGCCCGCCAGTCGGCGAACCGCGGCTGGGCGTCGATATTGACGATCTTCTCGATGAAGGCCGCCGGATCGATCGGCGCGAACAGCCCGCTGCGGCGCAGATTGTTGCTGACGATCTGGCTGACCGCGCGCGCATTCTCGGCGTCGGCCGGCGTGCCGCCGAGGAAATCCGGCAGCGCGATCGGCATCGGCTCGACGTTGCCTTTGGTGACGTCGAGCCGCACCACCGCGCGCGCCGGTTCGATGCGCAGGCCGGCGCAGGCGGCGCAGGCGGCTCCGGCGAGGAGAAGCTTGCGACGACTCAGTCCCCGTGGAGGCAAGAGCAAATCGTTTTGACGCATGGACGCGTTGTCCTGAATGAGCATTACGTGGGATCAGCCGCGAAACATGTCGCGGGGATCGAAGTCGACTTCGACGTCCTTCCAGACCTCATATTTGGCGACAGGAAGGCGATAAGGCGCGCAGCGCCGGATCGCCCGCAGGGCGCTCTCGGCCGCCACCTGGAACAGGGACGTGGTGCCGCGGTTCGTGACGACGGGGTCGTGCGACAGCGACCCATCCTGCTTGAGCATGAGCCGGATCGAGACCACCAGTCCCTTGGCGTCCGCCACACCCGCCGGCGGCGTCCAGCATGCCTGGATCTGCGCGCGCAGCCGGTCGAGCTCGCTCTGCGACAGGGCCATCGCCGTGCCTGACGCAGCACCAAGCGAGGCGGTCTGGTTGATGGTGGGGCCGGTCGCCGCCTCGCGGCGCGGATCACGCTTGTCGAGCAGCGCCGCGATCTTGTTGG
>WNFF01009395.1_pt1 | contig 15291 bp, 13 predicted proteins | sample 5400441 | NCBI WGS metagenome assembly WNFF01 (sample SAMN13153345, study PRJNA577476) | soil metagenome | isolation source: 120 cm saprolite under Douglas fir tree site 2 hole 3 replicate 1 | place: USA:California | collected 2015-04-18 | reverse complement strand
TGATGGCCACCCTGCAGCGGGTGCATGAAATTGGAACGATGCGGGCGATTGGAGCCCAAAGAAGCTTCGTCCTTGGGCTTGTCCTCACCGAGATCATCGTCCTGGGGATGGTGTTTGGCGCCAGCGGCGCGGCGATCGGTGCCGGCATCGTCAAGTGGTTGGGAAAGGTCGGCATCGCCGCCCAGAATGATTGGTTCTACTTCTTTTTCTCCGGCCCGAGGCTGCATCCATGGCTCTCGGCAAGCAACCTCATCGCCGCCTTCGTGATCGTGCTTGCGGTGAGCGCGATTTCGACGCTCTACCCCGCCTTTCTGGCTACCCGCGTCGCCCCGGTGCGCGCGATGCAGGCGGAGGAATAGCGTGGTTCAGCTCTTGCTCATCGCCGTCCGCAACCTGGTTCAGCACCGGCGCCGCACCCTGCTGCTCGGCGGAGCGATCGGAGCGGTGACCGCCCTTTTGGTGATCCTGATCGAGCTGTCCACCGGGCTTCGCTCCACCATTCTCAGCTCCGCCACCACCCTGATGACCGGCCATGTGAACGTCGCCGGATTCTACAAAGTCACGGCTGGGCAGAGCGCGCCGGTGGTCACCGAGTACGAGAAGGTGCTCCGGGTGGTCCGGGAGACGGTGCCGGAGATCGACTTCATCGTCGAGCGCGGCCGAGGCTGGGCCAAGGTGATCAGCGACACCGGATCCCTTCAAGCGGGGCTCGGCGGGGTGGACATCCAGCACGAGCCAGGCCTTCATAAAGTATTGCGCATTTCGCAGGGGAATCTCGACGAGCTGGCCCAACCCAATACGATCCTCATTTTCGAGGATCAGGCGAAGAAGCTCGACGTCAAGGTCGGGGACACGCTCACCGTTTCCGCGCCCACCACCCGCGGAACGAACAACACGCTCGACCTACGGGTGGTGGCAATCGCCAAAGACCTGGGGCTTCTCAGCGCGTTCAACGTCTTCATCCCCGCCACTTCCTTGCGCTCTCTCTACCAGTTGAGGAAAGACACCACCGGCGCGCTGATGGTCTACCTTAAAGACATTCGCCTCGTCTCCAGCGTCCACGCCCGGCTGCGCGAGGCGCTGGTGAAAGCGGGCTATCCGGTGATGGACAACGACTCGAAACCGTTCTGGCAGAAGTTCGATTCGGTGAATCGCGAAGACTGGACCGGCCAGAAGCTGGACATCACCAACTGGGACGACGAGATCTCCTTCGTGATGTACACCGTCACCGCGCTCGATGTGCTCACCGGCGTGCTCACCTTCGTCCTTCTGGTGATCATTGCCGTCGGGGTGATGAACACGATGTGGATCGCCATCCGGGAGCGGACGCGGGAAATCGGGACTCTACGGGCGATCGGGATGCAGCGGGCGAGGGTCCTCTGGATGTTCGTCACCGAGGCTTTCGTGCTCGGCCTCTTTGCCACCGCGTCGGGAGCGCTGGCGGGAATCGTGACCTGCGCCATTCTGAATGCGGCGCACATCGCGGTCCCGATCGGAGTTCAGTTGTTCCTGATGAACGATACGCTCACCCTTCTGGTTGACCCGGTGAAAATCTTCCTCTCGGTGGCGTTCATCACGTTCTGTACGAGCGCCATCTCGCTGATTCCTTCGCTGCTCGCCGCCCGGATGAAGCCGATCACGGCGATGCACTACATCGGCTGACCCCCCATGCGCTTTCCCGTCCGCCTTTCGCTGCTACTCTCTTGCACGCTGCTTGGCCGCGCGCCCGCGCAAGCGGCGATGAACCCCGAGCAGATGGTGCAGCTGCTGCGCACCCTGGACGATCGGCAGCAGAACAACGGCGACTACAAATCGCTCATCTATCTGGAGCAGAAAGAAAAGGACAAGACGGACGTGGTCCGCGAGGCGATCGTCTACCGCCGCAGCGCCGACCAGAAGCTGATGATCCTCTTCAGCAAACCGAAGAGCGAGCAGGGCAAGGGCTATCTTCGATTGGAGAAGAACCTCTGGTCCTACGATCCGAACGTGGGCAAGTGGGAGCGCCGGACCGAGCGGGAGCGCATCGCGGGCACCGACTCGCGGCGGGCGGACTTCGACGAATCCCGGCTGGCCGAAGAGTACGATCCCAGCGATGAGGGAGATGACAAGCTCGGCGCCTACTCCGTTCACAAGCTCTCGCTCAAGGTGAAAGAAGGGGTCGACGTCGCATTCCCGGTGGTGAAGCTCTGGGTGGACAACGAGACGTCGAACATCCTGAAGCGACAGGAATTCGCTCTCAGCGGCCGGTTGATGCGCACCCTCTACTATCCGCGCTGGCAGAAGCTCTACAGCGAGTCCAAGAAAGGTGAGTTCTGGTATCCGCCGGAAATCCGGATCTACGACGAGGTGGAAAAAGCCAATTCCACCATCTTGCTGATCAAGACGGTTGACCTCCACGCGCTCGAAACGAACATCTTCACCAAGGCCTGGTTCGAGAGCAAGAGTCGATGAGCGGGCGATCTTCCGCGCTCGCCGCTTGGGCGCCGATCCTCCTCGCTGCCTCGACGGCGATGGCGCAGGAGCGGCCTCGGGAGGAGGATCTCTTCGGAGGCGCGCCGGATGGGGGCTCCAAGGCGGCCGACCGCACCGGGCCATCGATCTCACGCCCGAATAACCCGCCCGATGCGGGGACTCCGCGACCAGGCGAGGCGCAGATCTCACCCGCACCAGCCGCCCGGGAAAATCCGGTCGGCGAGCAGGCCACTCAGGACGAGCGGGGCCTGGCCAGCGCGATAGGCAAGGACCTCTTCACCACCGAACCGGGCCGCGACAATCCGCTTCAGATCGGCGGTCAGATTTATCTCCGCTCGCTCGTTCAGGCCACGGAGAAGTCCTCCTTTTCGGATACCCGGTTTCTTCTGCCCGCGATTGTCGACGGGTTCTTCGACGCCCGCCCCAGCGATCGCGTGCGCGGGATGATTCTGGCGCGGATGACCTACGATCCAACGATCGGCGCCAACGCCGCGATGAACGCCTTCGGCTTGCCCACCACCAGCAATCCCGCGGTCTTCCTCGATCAGTTGTGGGTGAACTTCGACATCGCCCGCACGGTCTTCGTCACCGCCGGACGTCAGCACGTCAAATGGGGAGTTTCCAGGTTCTGGAACCCGACCGATTTCTTGAGCCCTCAGCGGCGGGATCCGTTGGCGGTGTTCGATCCCCGGCTGGGCGCCTCGATGATCAAGCTCCACCTGCCGTCGGAGCGGGGCTGGAACATCTACGCCATCGGCCTCTTCGACAACGCCGGCCCGGCAAGCACGCTGGGACAGATCGGCGGCGCGCTGCGAGGCGAAATCGCGATCGGGCGGGGTGAGATCGGGGCGGAGGCCGTGTTGCAGAACGGCCGGCGGCCGCGCTTCGGCCTGGATGCATCGTCGGCCATCGGGCCCTGGGACGTCTACCTCGAGGTCTCGTTGAAAAAAGGCAACGAAGTGCTTCTCTACCGGGCCGTGCCGCAGCCCAACCCGCTGCTCGGCCTCGCCGGGCAGTTCGAAAGCTATCGGCCCACGGACGTCGCGCTCGGGGCCAGCGGCGGACTCAACACCACCCTGGTCTTCGGGGAGAACAACGACCTCATCGTCGGCGGCGAGTATTTCTACAATTCAAACGGCTACGACAGCGCTTCCATCTATCCCTTGCTGTTTTTGCAGGGCGCGTTTCAACCCTTCTATACAGGTAGACATTACGGCGCGATCTACGCCACCTTCACCAGCCCGACGATCCTCGGCGAAAACGCCTCGCTGGTGTTGTCGAACCTCGCCAACCTGTCCGATCGCTCGTTTATCACCCGATTGGATTATCTCACCCGCGTGCTCTCGTACCTTTTCGTCGAGGCCTTCGCCGACGTGCACTACGGACACCGGGGCGGTGAGTTCAGGTTGGGGTTCGATTCGGCCCAGCAGGTCGGAGATCAGCTGATCCCGGCCATTCCCACTCCCACCTTCGACCTTGGGCTCGGCGTCCGGATCAAGATTTGACCGGCTGGACCTTCCAGCGCCGGTGAAGCCAGAGCCATTGGTCGGGGTAGCGCCGGATGTAGCCCTCGATCACCCGGGTCAACGTCGCGGTGAGCTCGAAGATGTCCGCCTTCCGATCGCCGGTGTTTGGAACCGGAATCGGGCCCTCGATAAGGAGCCTCAGGTGATCCTTCTCCCGGATGGACATCAAGACGAAGACCGGAGCACCCGAGCTCACCGCGGCCATGCTCAGCGCTGGAGTCGTGCACGCCGGGCGTCCGAAAAATGGCACGAAGACTCCGCGATCCGCCGGCAGCACCTGATCGATCAGCATCGCCACCATGTCGCCCCGCCGCAGGGCCCGCACGCTGGAGAGGACGGCGCCCCGGGGGGAAATCAGCCGCATCCCGCTCTTTCGCCGGCTGAGGATGATCTGCGCGTTCAGCGCTCCGCGCAGGGACCTGACCACCGCATGGAGCCTCACCCCGCGCCGGGCAAGAACCTCGCCGAGCAGCTCCCATCCACCGAAGTGCGCGCTGGCGACGAGTATTCCCTTCCCCGCGTCGATCGCCGCCTGCACCGGCGCCCAGTTGTCGGTCACCACCGCCTTGGCGACGCCCTCGTCCGAAAGTCGCGGCGAGGTCAGCCCTTCCATCACCGCATAGGCCATGTTGAGGTAGGCACCTCTGGCGATTTTTCGCCTTTCCGGTTCGCCGAGCTCGGGGAATGCATGGCGCAGATTGTCCAGCGTCACCCGCCGGCGGATTCCCAGGGCGTACGCTGCCCGACCGATCGTTCGCGCCAGAGCGCGTTGAACCCACGTGGGCAGAGCGAGGATCGAGGAGATCAGGACCCGACTGGCGAACGAAGCCAGCCGTTGGCTCCGGCTGGTTTGCGGCGGTCCGATTCCGGTCTGGCCCGCGTGGGTGGGCGCCGACATCGAGGCGGATTCCGGCCCCGGCGCGGCACTCGGTTCCACCGTCTGGCTGCTCACGACTCCCATCGCAGTATCCGCTTGCCCGACCGTTGGCCCGGTCGAATTTGTACTCCGAAACTGCGCTCGCCGCGAGAGAGGACCTCCGGAGGCCCGGAAGCTCTCACCTTTCGGTCAGCGGGTGCGGCTGGCGCCGTCGAGCGAGCCGGGTTCCGGTGAACCGAGCCGTCGCTCCTCGAGCTCTTCCGCCGTCCGCGGCCAATCGCTCTTCAAAAGGCGGGAGAGCGCGCGATCGGCAAGGAGCTTGCCGCCGGTCTGACAGCGCGGGCAGTAGTTCGTCTCGTTCTCGGCATGGACGATGCGCTGGATGCGCGAGCCGCACACCGGGCACGGTTTTCCGAAGCGGCCATGGACCGCCATCCCCTCCCGGAACGCGGTCACTTTCTCCGGAAATCCCTCTCCCGTTTCCTTGCGCAAACGGTCCGTCCACTCCGTGAGCGTGTGGCGCGTCGCTTCGAACAAGCGGGCGGTTTCCTCGGGGCTGAGCTGGGCGGTGAGCTTGACCGGCGACAGGCGCGCGCGATGCAGCAGCTCATCCGAGTAGGCGTTGCCGATTCCGCTGAACAGGCGGGGATCGGTCAGCGATCTTTTCAAGGTGTGGTTCTCGCGGGCAAGGGCGGTCCGGAACGCAAGCAGGTCCGCGTCGAGGACCTCCAACCCTCCGCGGTCGAATTCGCGCAAAGAGGTTTCTCCCCGCACCAGGTGGATCGAGGCTCGTTTTTTCGAGCTGGCCTCGGTGAAGACGAGCGTCCCCGCCGGGAAGTCGAACGCCGCCAGCCCCACCCGCCCCGGAATCTTCGCCGCGCGTTCCTTCCAATGGAGGCGGCCTGAAATCATCAGATGGATCACCAGAAACAAATCGCCCTCGAGCTCGACGGCGATTCGCTTGCCGATCCGGCGCAGTCCGAGCACCCGTTTGCCTTCGACTTCCCGGATGGGCGGATCCGCGGAGCGCAGGACGAAAGGGCTCGCCAGGCGAACCCGCTCCAGGCGTTGGCCACCGATGAAGGCGTTCAATCGCTCGATGTAGACGACTACGTCCGGAAGTTCCGGCATCGGGCGTTCATCGTGCTTCCGGGATCGGCCTCAAGGCAACCGCGGCGCGAAGGGTCACCGGCCGCTCGACGTTCGAGCATCATCCAGGTTTCCCGAGGCATCTCCCCAAGCGCCGGCGGGCTGGACCGACTCCGCCGCGGTGCGGGGCGAGATCGCCGCTGCCGCTTCACCCCCTGGCAGGGGGAAGGCGGGGTTTCCCACCGGAATGGTGAAGGCGTCGGAAAGGTGAACCGGCACGTCGTTTCCATGCGGGCCGAGTCGATCGGCGAGCTCGGCCAACAATTGGGTGAGGTCCCTCTGCCCGGCGGTCAACCGCTTCAGGCCCCGTTCCAGGCGGGTTACCTGCTCGAAGCGCTCCCGGGAGGTCAGAGCGTTGCGGGCCGCGCCGCGATAGGAGAATGTGGCAATCGCGTCCCTTCTCAGGGCGTCCAGAATTCGCGCCAGCTGCGCCTGCACATCCCCTTCGAGCTCTGCCCGAAAGTAGGGTTTTAGCCCCTGCGCTCCCCCGAACCAGAGCCGGCCGAGCTCCCCGAAAGCCTCGGGGCGCTGCCCCGGCAGATCCTCGAGCACGGCGATCGGATGAGACTTGAGCGGAAACTCGCGGGAAAGCACTTCGAAGATCAGCGCGCCGTCTGCGCGGGGACGGACCGCGGCCGCCAGCGGCCCAAAAGGAAAGAACGGCTCGACGAAGAACCAGTTGTCCTGCATCAGGCGGGTGCGGTCCCGGGCCTCCGGACCCTGCGTGCTCTCCGCGTGCAGGCGAGGCGAGCGTTTGAGGGTGGTCATCAAATCTCGAACCTGATCGATTCCAACCACCACGTTGAGCGCGCTGCCATTGGTGTAACCGGCGTGATAGATGCCGACGAGCTCATACTCCCCGGTGCGGCACGACACGGCGAGCACCGGAGACCCGGAGTTGCCGGGCGAAAGCAGCGCGTCGATCACGAAGTCGTCGTGGTCCCAGTCCTTCTCATCGTCGTGATCGTAGGCGGACACGACCTTGCCGACGTTGGTTGCCCGGAATGCCCCGAGGGGGAATCCGCGAACGTCCACCACGTTTCGCTCTCGCAGGGCCGCGCTGCGCCCGACCTTCCACGGCAGAGTCGTCAAGGGGACGCGCGCCTTGAGGACGGCGACGTCCAGCTGCGGATCGGTGACCACGCGCGAAAGCGGGATGTCGTCGCGTTCGTAGGCGTCGGACTCGTTGTCGACGATTCGCAGTGCGTCGGAGACGGTTGTCGACGATTCGCAGTGCGTCGGAGACGCGCTTGCAGCCAATCGGAATGTCTTCCACCGGGTGCTCGTCGTCGGTCACCGCGGGCCAGTCGGCGATGTGCTGATTGGTCAGCAGCAGGGTTTCGCCTCCCTGGACCTTGTACCCGAACGCCGTCCCGTGGAGGACCGCTTTTCTCCGGACCTTTCGCACGTTTCCGTCGCTGCTGTACGAGAGGCATTCGTAGATCGCCGTGTTTCGCACGCAGTAGGAAGACGAGTAAGCCCGCGAATCGCGCTCGAAATCGCGAACGGTGCTCGCCAGGGCCGAGAAGTCGTCGGCATATTCACCCGAGCAGTAGGCACCCGCCTTCAGCGAGGTTCCCGGCTCGAGAGCCCAGGCTGCTGCTGGCAGCAGAGAGATGATCCCGACGATCGCGCGAACGTTGAAGCCAAACGAGGAGGGTGTCATCCGGTGTGCTCTCTTGTAACGAACCGGCCCGGCTTGCATTCCATTAACCGTGGTGAGCGATTCCGGCGCCTGGAAACGATCGGCGCGGGCCCGTCGGCGTTCATCGTACACAAAACGGGCGACCGTGCTAGGCGACGGCGCTTGCCTGGATGCTCGCGGAAGCAGTACGGATGCTTGCTCAGATGAAATTCCCAGCCACGCTCAAGAAGCTGATCGATGGAAAGTACCAAATTCGCTCGATTGGAACGGTCGCCGGCGAGGTAACCGTCGTCGCCGACACGCGCGAGGGGGCGATTGCACGGGCGACCGATGAAATCCGGTACCGCATCGAGTGGTGCCCTTGCTCCGCTGTCAGCGATGAGTTCGTCGAGCTCGATTTGCGAGAGCCGACCCCCCTGCGTTGGCGCGGCAGCGTGTTCTGAAGTGTACAGACCGACACGGGGTAAATTCTAACGCGACGGCGGACCGGGCTGAGTACCCCACATCTAGGTGGTCACCCGCAGGCCTGCGTCTCGGCTTCAGGCCTCGTTGGCGGTGCGGTGGCTTGCTTCCAAAGCGGAATTTTGAATACAAGGATGAGAAAGTCGTCAGTGGCGCCGGGCCGGGTTTTTGGAGCGCGTCATGGTAGTAAAGAGAAGCACCCTTCTGGTTGCGTTGGCTTCCACCCTCGCAGTCGCCTTGGCCCCCTCTCCTGCCGAGGCGCGATTCGGCAAACGCTCAGGGTCGAGCGGGGGAAACAGCGGCGGCGGCGTTCACGGTTCCTCAGGCGGCGGGGGCGTCTATTACGGCCCGCGCTACTATGCTCCCTATCGCTATTACGGTTGGCCGAGCCTCTATGCCGGCTGGGGTTACGGGTACTACCCCTTCGGCTACTACCCCCCCTACTTCTACGACCCCTACGCCTACCCGGTCGCCGGGCAGCCGGTTCTGGTGCAGCAAACGCCGGGACCCAAGATCACGACCACCCTGGCGCTCGAGGGCCAAACGTTCGGAACCTTGGATTCGGGCGGCTATCACAGTCGAGGCAACAGCGGTGCGGTGGCGGGCAAACTCGGGTTCGAGGGTCAGCGCCTCGGGGTCAATCTGCAATTCACTTCGATCTTTATCCCGCGCGACAACGTTTCGCTGGGCTCTGGCCACGATACGATCGGCCTGTTCAACCTCTACGGAACCTACGCTCTGATCTCTCATCCGCACGGCCGACTGCGCATCGAAGCCGGCTTGACCAGCGCGTTCGCACCGGATCTGACGGTGGCAGGGCCCGGGGGCGGATTTTCTGCGGTCATTCTTCTTGGCCCGGTCGGCATCGAGGGAGCGATTCACGGAACGCCCTTTCCGTATCGACAGCTCGACTGGAATACCGGCCTCGCTCTGAACCTGGGACCCCTGGGCCTCCACGGCGGCTGGCGGCGAATCTATCTCGATGACAAGGGACTGGTCGACGGCATCAGGAACACCGACGTTTTCAGCGGCCCGTATCTTGGCCTCACCCTGACGCTCTAAAGCCGGGGCCGTCCGCACACGAATCCAGCCCACCGGGAGGCGATGCGAGTAGTATCCCGCGCCCGTGGAGAATGGGCACACGCCGGAAGCGCTGGCCGCGCTCGCTCGAAAGATCGAACGGTGGCTCGCCGACAAGACGGGGGGAGAAGTCGCCGTTCGCGACCTGCAGCCCCTTCCGGGCGGCGCTTGCCAGGACAACTACCGGGTCGATCTCTCGCTGACCGCCGCAGAAACGCGTGGAGAGCGACGGATGGTGCTGCGCAGCGACGCCCGGCGCTCGCTACCGGCAAGCTTGAGTCGCGAGGAGGAATTCGAAGTCATCCGCGCCGCGGTGGCCGCCGGGGTGAAGACTCCGGCAGTTCACTGGCTGACCCAGGGTCTCGTCCGGGAGAGCGCTTATGCCTACTTCATGGATTGGGTCGATGGAGAGGCGATTGGCCGCCGGGTGGTGCGCAACGCCGAGCTGGCTCAGGCCCGCCAACGCCTTCCCCAGCAGCTCGCCGAAGTGCTTTCAAAAATCCATTCCGTGACTCCTGGTACCGCTCCGCACCTGCGTTTCCCCAATCGCCCCCGCCCGGACGTGGCGCCGGCGCAGGGGGCGATTGAGAGCATCCGAAGGCAAATCGACGGACTGGCCGAGCCCCACCCCGCGCTGGAGCTGTCCACCCAATGGCTGACCGAAAATGCCCCCCCGGGCGCGGAGCGAACGCTGGTCCACGCCGACTTTCGAACTGGAAACTTCATCGTCTCGCCCGAAGGGCTGGTGGCGGTGCTCGATTGGGAGTTCGCCCACTGGGGAGATCCGTTCGAGGACCTCGGATGGCTTTGCGTCCGCGACTGGAGATTTGCGCAGCTCGACAAGCCGGTGGGAGGCTTCGCCCCTCGAAGCCTCTTCTATTCTGCCTACGAAAGGGCCAGCGGCCGTCCGGTCGATCCGAAGCGCGTCCACTACTGGGAGGTGGCGGGCAACGTGCGCTGGGCGCTGGGAAGCATCTATCAGGGTGAGCGCTACCTGTCCGGCGAAGAATCGGACATCGAGCTTTTGGCTATCGCGCGCCGCGCCGTGGAGATGGAATTCGAAGCCCTTCGGCTGATCGATCAAGGACCGTGACGATGCAGCAACGCCCAACCAAAACCGAGCTGCTTCAGGCGATCGCCAAATTTCTGGTCGCCGAGGCCTATCCGAGCATTTCCGACAAGCGGCTCAGCTTCCGCGTGCTGATCGCCGCCAATCTCGCCAACATGGTCTCCGCGGAGCTGGAATCCGAGAATGCGCTGATCGACGAGGAGATCGCGCGGCTCGCCGATTTGATGCCGGACGCGGTGGCCGGGCGAGCGCCGGCGGAATCGGAAGCAGAGCGCCGCGAGTTGGTCTCGCAGCTGCACCGGGAGCTGGCGGAGAGGATTCGCCTGCACCGGTTCTCCGCGGAGGAAAAGCGCCGCGCCTGGAACGAGGTGAAGGAGAGTCTGAGTCGAACGCTGGCGATCGACAACCCGAGATTCGACCGATCGCAGAAGATCGAGTGATCTCGATCGATTCCAGTCGATGCGGCTGCTCAAAGCCAGGTCGGTGTGCGCGCCCATCCGCCGTAATTCGACCGGCTCGCTAGCTAGAAGCTGTACCGTCCGCCCAGCGCCACCGTGGTCGAAATCTGCGCGTTGTTTTGCGCGTCGACGTCGTCTTGCCAGGTTCCGCTCGCCCAGATCTTGATCGCCTTGTTGATTTTGTATTGCAGCTTGAGACCCGCCGAGTGGCCGTATCCATCGCCCGGGACGTATTGACCGTACTGGTACCAGATGCCCACGGAGAAGGCGCCGAACTTCTGAAGCAGATCGGGGCGGATGCTGTATTGCAGGGGAGCGGCTGGAACGCCATTGCCCAGTGAGACGCTGCGCCCAATGGACGCGATGCTGAAGTATCCGACCTGCGAGGGATCCTTGTCGTAGAAGTAATAGGCCCCGCCGAGGGTGAGATCGGTGTGCTCGAAGATCGTCTGGGTGAATGAAGCCGACAATTTGAACTGGTTCAGGTCGGCTGGCTGCGCTCGCAACGCCGGACCCAGCTGCCGGCAGCCTTTGCCCAGATTCTGCGTTCGCGTGCAGTAGGCAATCACTTGTTGTCTGTCGACCGGTCCGCTCCCGGTGGCAATCTCGGTAAGAATCTGCGTCGTCGAGTAGTGGGTGAGCGAAAACGAGCTGTTCAGCCCACTCTCGAAATCCGAGTCTCCCGCGGTCTCGTACCCCGCATTGATGAGAAAGCCGATGCTGCTGCTCGTCGCCCTCAAGAGCGCGTCGGCATTCGTTGAGGTAGTGCCCACGTCGAAGGTGACCGCCGCATCCGAGGATGAGGTGCTCTTCGGCGACACATCGATCTCGAAGGCGAGGGGAACATGCTCGCTCGGAGTCCAATCGACGCCGAACGCGGCGGCGAAGATATTTCCGCCGGTGTTGCCGAAGAGCGCTCCCTGCGTCGGCTTGGTCGCATCATCGTGGGTGAGCGCCAGATCGAAACGCAAGCTGATCACATCGGAAGCATCGGCCACGCCGCTGATGCGATCGTAGATAAAACCGGTGCGCGGGTTGCGAGGACTGGCCTGGGAGGTTCCCACGCCGAGCTCATCCGAAAGCGAATGAGCGAGGGCGACGCCGGGCAGTAGCATCGCCATGCAGACCAATGTGAGGAGGCACGGCTTCATCGATAGGGCTCCGGACAAGGAAAAGGCCGGAGCAAACAAAGCATCCGGCCTGTACGGGGATCTGCCGCTTACTTTGCCTTCTTCTCTTTGTGCTCTTTTCGATCCTCGCGCGCGTCCTTGTGAGCTTGCTTCTTGTCCTTCTTGGCTTCCTTCATGTCCTTCTTGGCTTCCTTGGCTTCCTTTACTTCCTCGACCTTCTCCTGCTTCTTCGTCTCGGTTGCCTCGCCGGTCTGGGCGAGCGCGGGGATGCCGAGGGTCAGTGACGCGAGCACCGCCAACTTCGCTGCCAACTTGTTCATGCTTTCTCCTCAGGGGTTTTTGGCCAGGGGTTTCGATTGGCCATTTGCGCGCCGAAACTCGCCCCGATCAGCGGGCACCAGGTCGCGGTTCGCCAGAGAATCTTACCCCGAGGAAACCGTGCGGCCAGTTCGTCGACAGAGTGATTTCTTGCCGACATGGGCATCGGTGCGAGCGGCGCGCACCAAGCCTTTCAAGCGCGCACCGCCCTTTCAACTACGACGTGTACCCCGCTTCCCCGTGCTCCGAGGCATCGAGCCCTTCGCGTTCTTCCTCTTCGCTGACACGGAGGCCGATCGTCTTGTCGACGAGGAACAGAATTCCGGTCGTTACCAATGCGGTCCAGACGCCCGCAGCGAGCAACCCCAGGGCCTGCTTACCGATCAGGCCCGGATTGCCGGCGAGCAGGCCGTCGGCGCCCGATGGATTGAGCGCTTTCTGGGCGAAGACTCCGACCAACAGAGCTCCAAGCATCCCGCCGACCCCGTGAACGCCCCAGGCATCCAGCGAGTCGTCGTAGTGGAACTTCTCTTTGATCAGCACCGCGGAATAGCAAACCACCCCGGCCAGCAATCCGATGACCAATGCCGCCGAAGGGCTGACGAATCCTGCATTCGGAGTAATCGCCACCAGGCCGGCGACAAGGCCTGAAGCGAATCCGAGCAGCGTCGGCTTTCCGCGCAAAATCCACTCCGCCACCACCCAGGACAATGCGGCGGCAGCCGCGGCGATGTGAGTCGTGGCGAACGCCAATGCGGCGTTCTGCCCGGCGGCAAGCGCGCTGCCCGCATTGAATCCGAACCACCCAAACCAGAGCAATCCCGCGCCGGCGAGGGTCATCGTCAAGTCGTGCGGAATGAATCGCTCCTTGCCGTAGCCGAGACGCTTGCCGATGTAGAGCGCGCAGACGAGCGCGGACAATCCGGCGGTCCAATGGACCACTGTTCCGCCGGCGAAGTCGAGCACGCCCAACTGCGCCAACCAACCGCCGTCCGCCCAGGTCCAGTGCGCCACCGGGTCGTAGACCAATGTCGACCAGAGCAGCGCGAAGAGGACGTAGGCACGGAATTTCATCCGCTCGACGAATGCCCCGGTGATCAGCGCCGGAGTGATGATTGCAAATTTGAGCTGGAACGCCATGAAGGCGAGGTGAGGCAAGCTGCCTTTCAGCTGCGGTGCCATGCCTCGCAGGAATACGTAGTCGAGCCCGCCGATCCATCCGCCCTTCGTTGTTCCAAAGGCGAGCGAATAGCCCACCACCACCCATTGCACGGTGACCAGCGCCATCGTGAAGAACGAGTACATGAACGTCGACAGCACGTTCTTGCGCCGCACCATCCCGCCGTAGAAGAGCGCCAGGCCCGGCGTCATCAGCAGCACCAGCGCGGATGCCATCAACATCCAGGCGGTGTCCCCGGAGTTCAAGCTGCTGGTGGCGGAAGCTTGCGCGTAAGCGGCCCGCCCGCCGATGAGTGCAGCTGCGATGGCGATTTTCTGCGCGATCCGCTGCGACCGGATCCAGTGCTGCTCGCTCGGAAAGGTCATGCGATGGGTGAAGACGGCAGGACCCTAAATCAGCGTTGCGGGAATGTCCCGACATTTGGTTACCTCATCGTGGCTGCCTCTGCCATTAGGTTATCGTTGCGATTCTGGCGATCATTAGGATCGTTACTGGCTCCGGGAGGGGTGCAACTGAAGCGGTTTTGAGCCAGCGGAGGCCGGAACCGCCGCCTCAGCCGTATTCCTCGAGGAATAAACGGCGGTCCCGGGATCGGCGCGTCGGAACAAACGTCGGTACAGATTCCCAACGTCGGTGAGAAAATTCTCACCGGCGCCTGGAATCCGTAAGATTTTTTCTCGTTGTAAGAAGAAATCTTACGGAGAACGGCCTTACTGATGACTTCGGGTCTATGGTCTCGAGCCGCCCCGAAAAGATCCGCGACCTGTCGCGTTGCTTGGCACACCAAACCGGGCCAAATCTGAACGCCCAGCGACCGTGTTGGTAAAATTCTCACCGCCCATCCCAAGTGTTGGGGAAATTCTCACCGATGAGTTGGAACGGTAAGAAATTTCTCACCGTCGCCACGAATCCGTAAGATTTTTTCTCTTTGTAAGAAAAAATCTTACGAAAAACGGCCTGACACTTGGTGATTCCAGGTCCTTTACCGCTTCGCTTCTAAGCTTCGCGGCTTCTCCGGACCCGTCAACGCGGCCCGCTTCTTCTTCACCGGAGGCTTGGCCGTCGCCTGCGGTTTGGTCGCGTTCGTATCCGGCAGCGTCATCACGAAATCGCGCAGCGCCTGGATCTGCCGCTCCTGCGACCCGCCGAAGTACTTCGGATACATCACCGTGCTGAAGTTCTCCGGGGTGAAGAAGTTGGGCATCCGCGTTCCTTCCTGGAGCGACTGCGGATTGCGCAACCAGGCCTCCACCCAATCGGGCCGTAGGCGCCGCTTCGCGAGCTCGAGGTTCGGCGCCAATGACGCGGGATCCTGATCCGCGGACGGCGACCCGGCGGTGTGGCACTTGAAGCACTTGAGCTGGTCGTAGACCATCGCTTTCGCTTCGGTCAGCTCCTTGGGGGGAAGGTCGGGAACCTTCGCGGTGATGTACGGGTAAGGCACGTTGGCGCGCGCGGAGAAGGACTGCACCACCGTGGTCGCTTTGGCGTCGGTCAGCGGGAAAGTTGGCATCCGCACGTCGAGCCACGGCCTCAGCTTGCTGCTTGGATCGTGGAGAAATCCGAACATCCAATCCGGCTGAACGCGCCACCCTTCCTGCTGGAGGAGCGGGGGCGCCTTCCAGAGATCATCCTCAGCGTAGATGTCCCGGATCGCGCCGCCCTGGAAGTCGATCATGTGGCATCCGCGGCAGTTGTAGTAATCGATCAGCTGATCGCCGTGGGCGATTGCCGCGTGGCGCTCGTCCGCGTCCGCGAGGTAGCTGTACGGGATCTTCTCCGAGTACCGCGACTTGAGGAAGGTCATCACCAGATCGACTTCGGTATCGTTGAAGTCGAACTGCGGCATCCGCGTCTCGACGCGCTCGTAGCGATAGGCTCGAGGCGCGCGAAGCTTGAGATCGATCCAGTTGTACCACGTGTGA
>WNFF01004250.1_pt1 | contig 15296 bp, 15 predicted proteins | sample 5400441 | NCBI WGS metagenome assembly WNFF01 (sample SAMN13153345, study PRJNA577476) | soil metagenome | isolation source: 120 cm saprolite under Douglas fir tree site 2 hole 3 replicate 1 | place: USA:California | collected 2015-04-18 | reverse complement strand
ACACGTGCATGGTTCGCGCCCATCACTCCGACGCCCACCACGCCCACCCGCATGGCACGGCCGGTGTTGATTTTCGCGGCTTGCAGCATCATTGCTCCCCTCAGCCCAAAAGCGTCCCCCGGATACCCAAGCCTTGGAAAGCCAAATCTCGAATAGCCAGGATTTTGCGGCCCCGAGGCACCACCTAGCACGGCTTTCGACGGGTTGCGACTGGACGTGAGGACAAATCCGAACACGTTTTGATTCAGAGAGTTACGGTTAACAATCGGTATGAGGGCAAAACTCGTGGCGGCCGATTCGTCAATGCCGCCTGCCCTCCGCCCTGCCCCGCCCTGCTAAGCTCCCAAGGGGAGCAAATACGGCCTGCCGTGCTCTACGAAACATGGCTTCCGCCAATCGGAGAGGCCTGATCGACCGTCGGAGCATGTTCTTCATTACGGTGAACTCCGACGACTCAAGCAGCGCTTGGCCGCCAAGATGAGACATCGCTTCCATTTCGGCCATGTCTGAGGGCATGACCGCGACCGTCTGCGGTCTCTCCTTGTGAAACCACAGCGGTACGGTCAGGCTCAAGACACCGACCTGATAGGCAGTCAACCGCTCTCTCTTCCACCAAGCGTCGGGAATTTCCGCAAACAGCGATCTCTTGGCGGAAACCGCGGGGCGCCAGCTCTTGAGCGCGGTCCAAAAGCGATGGGCGCCGTCGTCCCATTTCCGCGTTTTCCAGTTCAATGGATGTACCTTGTGCGCTAATAACGGGAACGCAAGCGTCTCGATGCGCGCGCCGCGCATTTCGCAAGCCAATGGAAACCAGTAGTCCCACCAGGAGTCTCCGATGGAAAAGCCGGCATCATCTGCCGGCATGATCTCGGTATCGAAAAGATAGGCATCGAAGCCACGCCGCACCGCGGCAGGTTTGCCATCGCCAATATCAAGCCGCCACGCAAGCAGGGCACGGCCTTCTAGCTGTTTTTGCAAGTTCGCGGCGAGCCCCGGATATCCGACGATCCGGCAATCGCTGTTGATGATCCCGGCGAACCGGCAGGAACGTTCGCGGATCGCCGAAAGGAACGCACCGATGCGTGGTTTCCCGTCGGTGGTCATGATGCTGAATTCGATCGGCAGGTCGAGTTTTCGCAGCGCTTCCGCTTCCACCGGCCCATTGACCGCAACGGCCTCGAACCCGGCCGCGCGCCATGAGTTCAGGCAGTCTCGCAGATAGGCAATAGCTTCTGCATCGACCGGCGGCCGAATGGACGTACAGAGCTGCAACATTGGTCCCCTCTGGGACGAGAGGACGCACCTGGAATGTCAGAAAGTCAAGGCCCTCGTCACTTCCCATCTTGCCGGGGCGCCCAACCAAAGCGTTTGAATCTTTTTCGCAAGAACGCACCTGCTATTGCCGTCCATCGCTTCGGATCACGTTCAAGCTCGCGGGCCATCGCCCATAGCCAGTTGTGCGAAGGGTCGCCCCCGAACTTGCGAAGCGCAGCAAGGGTCCATCGCCGCAATTCTTGGCGCAACACCAACCCGAAGACTTTGGGGCTTTGACTTGTTTGCAGCGTTTCCCGCAGGTCCTGCCAGACGTCGTTCGGACGCGCCAGCTCGCCGCATGATATACGGTGATGGGTGTTGATCAACGCATCGGCGACCTGACGCGCCATGTCGGCGAAGCTGAACTTCGAGGCCTGCGCCGCGCCTTGGGCGATAAATGCCTCGCGCACCGACGGATCGCACAAGCGCTTGATGGCCTGAGCCATGCCGTCCGCGTCATCCTCGCCGACGAACATTGCAGCATCACCGGCAATTTCGCTGATCGACGAGTTGCGGCATGTGACGACCGGCGCTCCGCATGCCATCGCCTCCAGCACCGGCATGCCGAATCCTTCATAACGCGATGGATAACAGACCGCATGCGCCCCCCCGTAGGCCGCGCGCAGATCGTTATCGTCGAGCCTCAGCCGGATCATGCATGTTTCCGGCGCCAGCACTGCAAGGCGCGACTCGATGACGGCACTGCCGCCGACGCAGACGAGAGTAAATTGCGAGGGATCGGGCAGTCGTGCAATCGCCTTGAACAGGAGTTCGCCGTTCTTACTGCCATCAACACCGACACGCTCGCCGACCATCAGCACATAGAGCCGGTCCGACAGCCCGTATTTCTTTCGCAGCGACACGATCTCTTGTGGAGACGGCCGATAGAAGCTTCGCCAAACACCACAATGCGCCACATGGGTGGTGCCCTGCGGTAGGCCGTAAATGCGCTCAAGATCGCGGGCCGAGTTCTCGGAGATCATGAGACGGGCGGCTGCGTGCAGGATAGCGCGGCGTTTCTCGCGCCACACTTCCCGGGACAGGTCGGCCCCTATCATTTCGGGGATCATATCGTAGCCGAAAAAAAACGACGGGATAGCAGTGGGCGTCGTGTAGTAGGTCGAAACAAATAAATCGGCGTCGAGTTCTCGGCAGATCTGTTCGAGCGCGAGACTATCCGCGCCCGTCCGCGCATAGTCGTGCAAGATAAATCTTTCGCTACGAAGACCTGGGATTCGTGCCGCATCATTGCCGCCGCGATTGAGCAAGACGACGTGCTTTATGAAACCGGATTCTGCCCATTCTTCGAGCAATGCCCTCCAGACCCGGGCAATCCCTGACGATTGATATTGAAAAAAGACTCCATCGACGACGATGCGCGGATGCGGCGCGGCGTCCATTTGATGGTCTGGGCGTTGCATCAGAAAGCCAGTCCAGCAGTAAGGTAACGCAGGCGCGTCACGCCCGCGGCCTGGTCGCCAGCGCGCGCAACCGCGCCCACAGGCCGGTGCGCTCGAGAAATGGTCGCACCAATTTGACCATGGGACGAAGTCTCGGATAGATTCTGTCGAGTAGAGTGAACCGGGACAGCCGGTGCAGGTAGAGCTTCTCGAACTCGTCGGCCTTGCTGCACGGCTCTACCGCCGCCGGATGACGCAGCGGAAATTCCATCGCACGGCTTGTCACGACATAGCGCTCGTCGGCAGTCAGTGTGTGTGTCGCTGCCGCGCCAAATCCGATATTGGTGACGAGGTTGACGTCGGGCACGATCGAAAGCGCGTTTCGCGCCAACATGCAATACATCCATTGGTAATCCCAGGTGTCGATCTTGCCGGCCATCACATCGTCGAACCGTTGCTGCCAGCGCCATTCGAACACGGGATCTTTTGCGATGGCTTTGAGCCATTGTGCATCGCGCCTTTGAGGCCAATCACGCATCGCGAAATCGTAATGCCGCCAAGCCCGACGCCAAGTAGCCCATCCCCAACAATGCGGCAATTGGGAAAAATAGTAGCTGTCTGACGTACGGCTTGCGCCGTTCTGAAAATTGTTACCTGAAATCATCATGACGCGCTCGTCGGCACGATACCGTTCAAACAATTCGCCACAATACCGAAAAAAGCTCGGATCCGGTAAGCAATCATCCTCAAGGATGACGGCCTCTTCCACTAGGCCAAAAGCCCAATCAAGGCCGCTCGAAACGCGCTTGCCGCATCCCATGTTGGTCTCTGCGAAATTCCGCAGCACGTTACAAGGCCAGTCGATCCCTGCGATGATGGCACGGGTTTGCACACACAGCCCTTCCTCGGCCAGCCGATCGGGGCGCGGACCGTCGGCCACGACCAGGAGCTTCGAGGGGCGCGCCGCACGGATTGCAGTAAAGGTGCGCGCAGTTTGGTCGGGCCGATTGAAGATGAGAAAGACGATCGGGGGACAGGTCATTATGCAATACAGGTGAGGATGAGCGCATGCTTTAGGGATTGATTTTCCGCTGCTGCTCCAAGCTGCGTTGAAAATCGCGGGCGATATGGTATCGACTGGGGATTGTTTCCATGATTACGCGCCATCCCTCAAGGGACCAGCCCGAGAGTAGCAGGGCCAGCACTTTGCGCGTAACGGGTTTGATTGATCGACGTGCGAAAATGTGCCAGTGACCAATCGACTGTAGCGAATACCCAAACCGATTTGCAAGTAGTCGTAACGCCTCCCGCGAATAAAAGAAGACATGCTGGCCCGTACTTGGACTAAGATACCACCAGTTTTTATCATGATTGATCTTATAAGGCTCAGTGCTTGCAATCAAAACTTCAGGGGATAGGTGGAATAACTTTGGCAGGTCGTCGTACGGACTCGGCAGGTGTTCGAAGACTTCGAATGCGGTAACGACTTCAAATGAGCCGGGCGCGACGGCATCCGTGTCGACGCAAAACAATCGCGCATACTCGCTGCTTCCATAGAGATCGGACGTCCAGGCATCGATTCCGATATCACGCAATAGGCGGCAAAGCAGCCCGCTACCGCCACCGTAATCGAGCAGCCGAGCCCGACCCATGCGCAGGGATCGCAGGACCAGCCATACGAGGGCACGGCATGTCAGGCAGCGGCGAACCGCTCCGACATCGCTGACGGTCAACGACGAGGCGTATGCTTCGGCGAGCCAATGCGGTTCATCGGTTTGCAAGCTGCCGCACTCATGGCAGCGCCAATAGCCGATCTCAAGGCGCCTCAAGACGGTCAGCTCGAATTGTTTTTCGACCGATCCGTGACACAGCCTGCAGCGATTACAATTCATCGATTATTTGCTTGCCGAGCAAGCCCGTTCAACCGAAGCCGTCGCCCCTGAAAGATATTCATTCGTCACGCGCCGAACATCAGCGCTGTCCGCCCGGACCCGACCCTTGTCGAGCCAGATCGCGCGGCTGCACAGCGTCTCCACCGAGCTCATGGTGTGGCTCACGAACAGCACCGTTCGCCCGCCCGGGGCGCCGCGAAGCGGCGAGCCCGGAATCCATAACCCACGGGCCGAGGGCTATGGATTCCGTGCTCGCCACCTTCGGTGGCGAGCACGGAATGACCAGCCGAGCATATGATCGGTTTCATCGAATCGCTCCACTAGTGACCTCTTCGCCACGGGATGACGGGAGCGAGTACGCCGCCGCGTGCCTGCATCCAAAATGGCGATTCGCTGAGGCCGCCTTGAATCTCAAAGTAGATCGACGCAACGTTTGCGCCCGGTTCGGCCAGCCACATGCGATTGTGGAGACGACAGATATACTCAATGCGGTATCGTCCTTCGTTCAGCAGCCGTGCCGGCAAGGTGCTGCGCAATCGGACGAGTCCCTTCTCCAAAATAGGCCACCGATCCGACGCCTCGTCGGTTTGGTACGAATGCCATAACGGCTGGCCGTCCTCGGTATAAAGACCATAGCCAACGGCCAACGCGGGATCGACCTCCCGCACTTCAATTTCAACCTCCAACGTGGCTTCCACATTATTCGCAATAGGCTTCTTCACCACTTGGCCACGTTCGTCGAATAACCGCATGGCGCGCGGGATGACCAACGCTCCGTTATGACATGCCTCAGACGTGTTGACCCACTCGGCGCAGCCGTGGTCCGCGCCGCGCGACAAATATTCAAGCGTAATATGCCGCACATCATTGCCGTCCGCACGAACCCGGCCGTTCTCAAGCCAGATCGCACGATTGCACAGCGTCTGCACCGAGTTCATGTCATGGCTGATGAACAGCACCGTTCGCCCGCCGACGGCGACCTCCTTCATCTTGCCGAGGCACCGCTTCTGGAACTCGGCGTCGCCCACGGAGAGCACCTCGTCGATGAGAAGGATCTCCGCCTCGAGGTGGGCCGCGACCGCGAAACCGAGCCGTGTTTGCATGCCGCTCGAGTACCACTTGATCGGCGTGTCGAGGAAACGCTCGACACCTGCGAACGCGATGATCTCGTCGAACCTGCGCGCGACCTCGGTTCGGGTCATGCCGAGAATGATGCCGCTCATGTAGATATTCTCGCGGCCGGTGAGGTCGGGGTGAAAGCCGGTGCCGACCTCCAGAAGCGACGCCAGGCGGCCGTGAATCTCGGCCGAGCCGGCGCTCGGGCGCACGACGCGAGACAGAACCTTGAGCAGCGTGCTCTTGCCCGCGCCATTGCCGCCGATGATGCCGACGATCTCGCCGTGCGTAATCTCGAACGAGACATCGTCGAGCGCGCGGAACTCGCTGTCCGATCCGCCGCCCCGGCGGCGGCTGAACAGATCGGAGAGGCGCTGCGCATATTGCCTGCGCGCGCTGACCCGATATTGCTTGGTCAGCCCTGTGGCATGGATGGCGATGTCGTTCATGCGAATGGCGCGAGGTTCATCCGGCGTCATTGCCGGGCTTGACCCGGCAATCCATCCTCATACGAAGAAGATGGACCCGCGGGTCAAGCCCGCGGGTGACGGCAGAGGGTGGACTAACCTTCATCGAAATACGCCTCATCATCAAATGCGATCCGCAAGGATCGCGTCGATCTTGTGGAAGGTCACGACGCCGCCGAGGAACAGCAAGACGAACTCGCCGGCGACGAGCGCAAGGCCGAGCAAATCGGGCGGCGTCGCGTCGGGCAGCACGGCCCAGCGCGCGCCCTGGACCACGGCGGTCATCGGGTTGAGGTGCAGGAGCCAGGTCCAGCCGCCCGGAACGAGCCCGGTCGGATAAATCACCGGGGTGAGGAACATCCACGCCTGCAGCGCGATCGGGATCATGAAGCCGATGTCGCGATAGAGCGCGTTCAGGGCCGAGAGCCACAGGCTCAAGGCAAAACCGATCATCGTGGCGAGCACCAGAAACACCGGCAATAGCAGCAGCCCAACGCCCGGCGCGCGGCCGTAGAACCCCATCAGCAACAACAAGACCATGAGGTTGACGACGTAATCGACGAGGCCCGCCAACACGGCGCTGAGCGGCAGGATCATGCGCGGAAAATAGACCTTGGTGATGATGTGGCTGTTGCCCCAGATGCTGTTGCTCCCCGACGCGATGGCGCGCGCGAAGTATTGCCAGGTGATCAGCCCCGATAGGACGAACAGCGGATAGGGCAGTCCCTCGGACGGAATCGCCGCGAGGTTGCCGAAGACGAACGTGAACACGAGCGTGCTCAGGAGCGGGCTGAGCACGGCCCAGCCAATGCCTAAGACCGCCTGCTTGTACTGCACGCCAATCTGGCGCCAGGTGAAGACCAGCAGCAGTTCATATGCCCGCGCGAGCTCGGCGAGCCCGGTCTCGTGCCACGGCGGTGCGGCGACGATGCGCGTGACGCGGTGCGGCGGCGATGCTTGCGCAGGCGCGGGGTTAGCCTCCGCGTGGGTCTGCGCCACATACCAGGACGGCCCTGCTGCGGTCATGCGCTCCTCCGTGGGTCGCTCGGCGGCACGCCCAGGAGGACGGGCACGAGAACGCGCTCCGCGCCGAACTTTGCGATCGCCGCCGCCACAGTGGTGGTGGCGGCATGCATGTCTGTGACCAGCACGGCGTCGGGCGGCGGCGCCAGCAAATCCATACTGCGGACAACCGGCGCGCCGGCGAACCGCTCCACCGCAACGTTCGCGTCAACGACCGCCGTGATGGCAAAACCGCCGTCCAGGGCACAAATGGCCGCGATCTCCGCAAGGTCGGAGGCGCCGATAAGCGCGATCCGGCCGTAGCCGCGCTCGCGCGCAGCCTCAAGGGCGGCCATGCAGTCGGCTTTCGCCCGCCGGAACAGGGCGAACGAATACGACATGAACTCGATGGTGAGCCGCGACTTCTCGGCAAAGCCGCGCGGTGTCAGATAGTAGGCATAGCGCCGGGCCGGCGCCTGGCGGACCTTGACCAGCCCCTTCTTCACGCAACGCTTGAGGTAGGCGTTGGCAAGCCCAAGCGCGACGCCGAGTTCCGATGCAAGCCGGCGCTGGGACTGCTCGCCGCCGCGCCCGACATATTCCAACAGCCCGAGCACGATCCGGGTCTGCTCGACATCGCCCGCCTTTGACGCCTCGATCATCTCGGGCTCGACCATCGGCTAAAGCCTCCTGACGGCGCGCACCCTAGGGTGTTCATCCGATGAACGTCAAGCCATTTGTTCACGACTTCATCAAGATAGTTTTGCCGAGACGGCGGCCACTTCCGCATCGAGCGCTGCGAGCAGCGCTTCGACCCAGCCGCGGGGAACGCCGCGCGTAATGAAGACGATGCGGCTGCGGCGATCATCGGACGGCCAGCGCGCCAGCCATGAGGGCGGATGAAAGACGTGCTGGACGCCGTGGATGACCGCGGGCCGGTCCGGGCTTTCCAGGATGTTCACGAGGCCTTTGAGTCGCAGGAGATCGGCGCCGCAATGCTCGCAGAGCACCTCAAGAAACAGCGTCAACGCCACCGCCCGGATCGGATTCTCGCGCACGATCGCGTAGGCGTCGACGCCATGACCTTGAGATGCGTGCGCGTGTGAAGCGGCCTCATCTCTCAGCCACCCCTGGACATCGAGAGACTTGGTGAGGGGATTGTAGAGGCCGCCGCCGAACAGGCATGCCGGGTCGATCTGCCCCCGCCGGGCCGCCAATAGCGGTGCGGTTGCGTTGAGCGCCCGCAGTCGGCGTGTAAACGAGGGCGGCATCGAACCGGCAAGATCGGTTTTAGTCAGGACCAGGCGGTCGGCAACCGCGGCCTGCTTTACCGAAATCTCCTCGCGGTCGAACGTAGCGGCCCCATTCACCGCATCGATGGTCGTCACGACGCCGCCGAGGACAATACGCCCCGCAATCACCGAATCCGTCATCAGGGTCTGCAAAATGGGCGCCGGATCCGCAAGTCCGCTGGTCTCGATCACCACACGGGTAAACGCGGTGATGCTCCCCTCGTCACGGCGCCGCAGCAATTCATGGAGGGTCGTGGCGAGATCGTTGCGGATCTTGCAGCACAGGCATCCGGTCTGCAGCTCGATCACGCTTTCCTCGCTGGCCTCGACCAGCTCGTGATCGAGGCCGATCTCGCCGAATTCGTTGATGATCACGGCGGTCCGCGAGAATCCCGGCTGGCGGAGCAGGTGGCCGAGCAGCGTTGTCTTGCCGCTTCCCAGGAAGCCGGTAAGAACCAGCGCCTCGATCACGTCGGCACCAGCGGAAAGGGCGCAATGCGCGCCCGCATGGCGGCGTAGCCGGGGTCGAGCGCCGCGCGAACCATGCGCAGCACGGCGACGACCGAGATCGCAGGGCGACTGCGGTTGTCGACAATCACGATCCAGCGGAAGGGGAGGTCGGACGGCGCCGGCTCGATGCGGATGTGGTGCTGCTCGCAGTTCACCACGATCGCCCCATCGCTCGCGCGGCGGACGCTCCCGGTCAGCCGCCAGGCGAGGAGGGATTGCGCCATGAGTTCGCGCAGATCCGGGATCGCGGACATCAGAGCGCCGGGCCATTCAAGATCTCGGCCGCGATCTTGCGCTTGAGATAGCGGCCATCCCGCGGGCTCGCGAGATAGCGCCCGTTCTCCACCATCACCTTGCCGCGCAACATCGTCATCACCGGCCAGGCGAAGATGTCATGGCCCTCCCAGGGCGTATAGTCGGTCTCGTGCAGGTCCCAAGCGGTGATCTTGCCGCGCCGGGTCGGATCGAGGATCGTGATGTCGGCGTCGCTGCCCGCGGCGATCGCGCCCTTGCGCGGATAAAGCCCCATGATCCTCGCGGCGTTGCTGGAGACGAGGTCGACATATCGCGACAACGAATATGCGCGGCGCACGACCATCTCTGTGTACATGACGGCAAGCCGCGGCTCGACTCCCGAATTGCCGCCGGTTGTGTCGTCGATGCGGCTGCCGATGGTCTTGTCTTTCAGCGTACAGCACAGCTCGTCGGTTGCGATGCAATGGATCGCGCCGCGCATCGCTGCATCCCACAGCGCCTTCTGATCCTCCGCGGACTTGAGCGAGGGGTAGGTGTGATAGATTTGCCCATTGGGGCGTTTGTAGTCTTGCGCCGTGTAACCCAGGTACTGGTGCAGCGTCTCGCCATAGACTGGCAATTCCTTCTGGCGCGCCTCGGCGATGGCGGCGACGCCAGTGGCGGCCGAGACGTGCATCATATAGAGGGCGGTGCCGGGGACGCTCTCGGCGAGCCGCAGCACGCGGCGGAAACTCAGGTCCTCCGACAGCCGATTGTGGACTTCGGCAAGATGCTCGAAGCCGACCCGGCCTTCGCGGATCAACTTCGCATACATATGCATGACGATGTCGTTATCCTCCGCGTGAATAACGCCGAGCCCGCCCGACTTCGCCAGCACTTGAAACGCCTCCCAGATGTCGCCGAAATCGATCATGCGCCCGGTCCGCGAGGGGAGGATGTTGGTGGTGAAAATCTTCAGCGTCGGATAGCCAGCCTGGATCGCCTCGGCGAGCTGCCCGGCGAATTCCGGGGGCGGCTCGGAGTGCAACATGATGTGGTAGGCCCAATCGCACGGACTCTTGCCGACGAAGTCCTGGTCGCGGGCCTCGACGGCCTCAAGCGCCGACACACCATCCCGCCAATAGGCGAAATCGATGAACGTGGTCGTGCCCCCGTAAAGGGCCGCGCGCCCGACTTGTTCGGGCCCGGCAGTCGTCAGCGCAGTGCCGTCGGGCTTGATCCACACATGATGCAGATGCACGTGCGGGTCGATGCCGCCCGGCATGACGATGCTGCCGCTCGCATCGATCACCCGCCCGGCCGACTCTGCGGGCAGCGCGCCGGGAGCCGTCACTGCCGCGATGGTCTCCCCGGCAATCGCCACGTCGCATTGAACGACGCCCTGGGGCGTGACCACCTCGCCGCCGCGAATGATCGTATCGAGCATCCTACCTCCCGAAGGTCGGAGTCATGGCCGGGCTTGTCCTGGCTTGTCCCGGCCATCCACGTCTTTTCAGCTGAAGCTCCGCAAGAAAGACGTGGATGCCCGCGACAATCCCCGGATCAAGTCCGGGGACGGGCATGACGCTGGAGAGGTGATTCAATCTCATCGGAACGCCCTCTAATACAGGCTTTGATCCACGCAGTCCTCGTAGGCGTGAGTTCGGGAGGTGAAGCCGCCGGAGCGCAGGCTTGCGACCAGCCGCGCGAAGCCTGCTCGCGACACTTCGGGCGACCGCGCCCAAACCCCGGCTTCGTAATAGCGCCGGAGCGAGTTGGCCAAAAGATCGCTCGCCACGTCTGGGTAGAACGGGGCAACAACAGCGGCCAGTTCCTCTGAACCGTGATCGCTGAGCCAAGACTGCATGCGCCGAACCGCGCGCACCATCGCGGCAAACGCCGCGCGGTTGCGCGCGATGCTGTCACGGGTCGCCAAGAAGGTCGTATAGACGGTGGGCCCGCGGGTGCTCGCCGCATAGAGGATGTTGCCGATGCCGGAGTAGAGCGCCATCGAAGCATAGGGCTCGAACATCTGCGCCACGTCGAGCGCCCCACTGCGCAGGGCCTCGAGATTCTCCGCCATAGTCCTGTTGGCCACGCGCTCAAGCCGATCCGGATCGATGCCGTTCTGGCGCAGATCGTGCTGCAGGCACAGCCACGGCGTCGGTACTTCCGAAACAGTCGCCAATCTCAGCCGCGCCAGGTCGGCGAGCTGGAATTCCGATCGATCGCCTTTACCCACCAGAAAGAATGGATCCCGGGCCGCGACTTCGCAGAAACAAACGAGCGGCGAGTTCGGGTCGATTTCGCGTGCCTTCATCACCCGCATCGGGCCGCCCCACGACAGATCGATCGCGCCAGTGAGGAGGTCCGGCGCGGCTGCCGCAGGCGCGGGCGAATTTATGAGATCGATCTTTACGCCCTCGCGGGCGTAGAAACCGAGCGCCTGCGTGGCGTCGAGCTTGATGGGCATGGCGCAGGAGGCTCTGGCCTTTGCTGGTCGATCTAACACGGACCGTGGGCGGGCGTACGTGCTGATGCTGCGAGGCCTTGTACTCTTCCGCTGCAGCCTTTGTCTGGGCCTATCCTGCACCTGGGGAGCCCGCCTACCCGACCCGTCCGGTTGCGCTTGTCGTCACAGTTCCGCCCGGCGGCGCGGCCGACTTCGTCGCCCGCATCATCGCGGCGAAGCTCGCCGATGCCTTGGGGCAGCCTGTCATCGTCGCCAACCGCGGCGGCGCTGCCGGAACGACGGCGGCTGCCGGCGTCGCCAAATCGGATCCCGACGGTTACACGCTCCTGCTCAATACGATCGCAACCCACGGCATCGGCCCGCACCTTTATGCCAACCTGCCATATGATCCCGTCAAAGATTTTGCGCCGGTCATCCTGCTGGCCAAGCTGCCGTTGATCATGACGGTCACCGCAATGCTGCTGGCGCAATCGGTCGCTGACGTGATCGCGCTTGCGAAGGCGCACCCCGGGCAACTCGCCTTTGCGTCGGCCGGCACCGGCGGCGCGCCCCACCTTGCCGGCGAACTGTTCAAGACTCTTGCCGCGATCGATCTCCTGCACGTCCCCTATCGCGGCAGCGGCCCTGCGGTCGTCGATCTCATTGCCGGGCGCGTTGCGATCATGTTCGATGCGGCGCCGTCGCTTCTCCCCTTCATCATGTCGCGCCAACTTCGGCCGCTCGCCGCAGCCAGCCGCCAGCGCCACCGCCTCCTTCCGGAGATACCTTCGTTCGCCGAACTCGGCTACGAGCGCATGGACATCTCGCTCTGGTATGGGGTCGTGGCCCCGGCCGGCACGCCGCAGCCCATCGTGCAACGACTCAACGCCGAGTTCGTCAAGATCCTGGACATGACCGACGTCCGCAAAAGCCTTGCCGACCAAGGGGCGGACATCGCAGGCGGCACTCCCGCCGCATTCGATGCGTTCATGCGCGAAGAAACGGCCCGCTGGGGCGCGGTCATCAAGCAGGCCGGCATAAGACCGGAATGATTGGCCCGCGCTCCTTAAGGCCGCGTCTGCGCGCAAATTGCCTAACGAACCAGCATGATCGCTCATTGACCACGTTGGAAACCCTTCGGCATACTTAAGAAAATGCCCGCATGCGCGGAGCGCGATTGCCGAAGGTCAGCGATGGCAGCAATGATCGACCGGTGCGCGACACCCTCACGAAGCGGCGCGGACGGACCGGGGCCCGGTCGCCCTCTCAAGCCGCTCAAGCATGAAGTCGATCTCGGCAGCGGTTTCGCGCGACACGCGGGGACCGGGTTTGCGCTGTGCATCGCTTTTCAGCGCGCCGCGCCGCCACAGCACGTACTTGCGCACCGCAAGCCCGACGCCGGGCTGTTGCTCGTAGCGCACCAGCGGCAGATGGGCGTCAAACAGGTCATGCGCCTCGCTGCGGCGTCCGGCGGCCATCAACGTGTACACATCCACCAGCATTTCCGGAAAAGCGTATCCGGTCATGGCGCCGTCGGCGCCCCGCGCCAGCTCGAACGGAAGGAATATCCCGCAATTGCCCGACAAGATGGAGAGCCGCCGCATGCCATGCTTCTCCCGGGAACGCAGCGCCGTGATTTTGTCGAGTCCGGGCCAGTCTTCGTGCTTGAGCATGACGCAGGTCGGGCAGGTCGCCACGACGCGTTCGATCACCGCCACCGGAATGAAAAGCCCGTTGGCCTGCGGGAAGTCCTGCAGCGCGAACGGCACCTTGCCGATCGCTTCGGCGCAATTTTGGAAATAGGTCACGATCGCGTCGTCGCCCTTGAGGCCGCCGGGCGGCGCGATCATCACACCGGCGGCCCCGCGGTCCATCACGGCTTTCGTGAGTGCCGCGAGCGAGGCGAGGCCGGGAGCCGAGACGCCGACCACCACCGGCAACTTGCCGGCGCGGGAAATCACGCGCTGGGTGAAGGCGACCGCCTCTTCATGGGCGAGCTTCGGCGCTTCGCCCATCATGCCGAGGATGGTCAATCCGTCGGCGCCGGATCCCACGTAAAAATCGATCAGCCGGTCGGTGCTGTCGAGGTCGAGCGCGCCGCGTTTATCAAACGGAGTCACGGAGATGATGTATACGCCGCGTGCGGATTCGTCGAGCATCGAAAACTCCTGCGGGAGCGCGCGGGCACGACTGTGGAGAGGTCAGTCCCCATGGACCTCATCCTGAGGAGCCGTGCGCAGCACGGCGTCCTGAGGCTCTCGAAGGATGAAGGATGGCCGCTGGCACGGCCTCACGCGTGGCCGTCCTTCATCCTTCGAGAGCCTCAGGACGCCGACCTTCGGTCGGCTCATCAGGACGAGGTTGACAGATTTACTGCCACGATAGCGTCACGCCGGGTGCTGGCAAGAGAAAATCGTTGCCCACCGTTTCGAAATCGGAGATAAGCCCATGCATCGCGCATTCATCGGCCTCATCGCGGCCCTCGCCGCGACGTCTGCACCCGCACAGCAGCCACCGCTCAGGACGGGCGTCGACGGCACTTTCGCGCCGCACGCCATGCCCATTCTTTCCGGCGGCATTCAGGGCTTCAACGTTGATCTTGCCAACGAGATCGCCAAACGCCTCAACCGCAGGATCGAAATCGAGGCGACCCAGTTTTCCGGTCTCATTCCCGCCCTGCAGGCCGGCACTTACGATTTCCTGGCCGCCCCGGTCACAGTCACCAAGGAGCGCGCCGACAATCTTCTCTTCACCGAAGGCTACCTCAACACCGATTTCCAGTTCGTCGTGCGCAAAGACGCGCCCGAGATCGCCAAGCTCGAGGACTTCAAAGGCAAGGTGATCGCCGTCAACAAAGGCGCCGTCTACGATTCCTGGGCACGGGAGCTCGCCGACAAGATCGGCTGGACCATCGAGTCCTTCGGCACCAACACCGATGCCGTGCAGGCGGTGATCTCGGGCCGCGCCTATGCCAACGTGGCCGGCAACACTGCGGTCGCCTGGGCGGCGAAGAACAATCCCGCCATCAAGCTGTCCTATCTCTACTCCACCGGCCTCGTCTGGGCCGCCCCGGTGCGCAAGGACAATGTGGAGCTGCGCCGCAAGCTCGATGTGGCAATAGAGTGCATGAAGCGGGACGGCACGCTCGCAAAAATGCACGAGAAGTGGTTCGGCGCCAAGCCGGCGCCGGGCTCGGCCGCGGCCACCATCTACCCGGGCTACGGCGTGCCTGACATGCCGGGCTATGATGCGTCGGAGCATCCGGCGGCGTGTTCGTGAGGCCTTGTCGTTGCCGGGCGCTGTCGCATGCCGGCCGGCGCCGCTGTGCCAGAGAAGAACTGCGCCCCAAGGAATTTGTCGCTCATGACATCGGCGCCGCGCAACCTGATCCTTGAGGTGCAGGGTCTGCGCAAGTCCTTCGGCGCAGCAGAGGTTCTCAAAGGAATCGATTTCGCCGTCGAGCCGCAGGAACTCGTGTTCATCATGGGCCCGTCCGGCGCGGGCAAGAGCACATTTCTGCGCTGCCTCAACCGCCTGGAGGAACCGACCGAGGGCTCGATCTTGGTCGACGGCATCGACCTCCTGCATCCGAAGACCGACATCAACGCCGCGCGTCG
>WNFF01002418.1_pt1 | contig 15302 bp, 16 predicted proteins | sample 5400441 | NCBI WGS metagenome assembly WNFF01 (sample SAMN13153345, study PRJNA577476) | soil metagenome | isolation source: 120 cm saprolite under Douglas fir tree site 2 hole 3 replicate 1 | place: USA:California | collected 2015-04-18 | reverse complement strand
TCTCGGCCCAGCCCACCAGCCAGCCCAGCGACGGCTTGCCGACCTCGGCCCCCAGCAAACCGGACTTGGCGCGGATGACGGCATCGCCGACTTTGGTGACGGGCAGGATATCGCGAACCAATTCCTGGCTGCGCTTTGAAACCGGCAGCGCGCCGCGCCGCAGGCGATCGACGAAATCGATCTGCTGCACCGGGTCGACGCGCAGATTGCCGGTCAGCCAGAACTGGTCGATGCCGCCGCCGATATCGCGGTTGCCATATTCAAGCAAGTCGAGGTATTTCTGCATCCGTTCGGCGCCGATGCGCCGCGCGATCTCCTGATAGACCGGCACGGCGGAAGCGGCGATCGCCGAGCGCAGGGTGTGGTCGCGGTTCCAGCCCTCGATGCTTCTGACCACACCGTCCCATTTGAAGACATCCTTGTCGGGGTCGACGACCACGCCGGTCTCCAGCGCGATCAACGAATTCGGAATCTTGTAGGTCGAAGCCGGCAGCATCGCCTGCCCGGAACGTTCCTTGTCGCTGGCGATGAGCAGATAATCGTCGGTCTTGTAGCCGATGAAGGTGCCGGTCGTGCCCTCGTCGGTGAAGCGCTTGGCGAGATCCTCGCGAATCTCGCTGCGCTGGGGCGCAACATTGGCGAAGCTGCGTGACGGCAAAATGCTCGCGGCAGCAAGCAGACCAAGGACGTGGCGGCGATTGATCAAGGCAGCATCCGTTGTGATTGGAGATGGCGGCAACGATGCTGCTGACATCGTGGTAAAACAATGACAAGCGGGGATTAGCGAATTCGTCCCGATAGCCGCAGCACGAAAATCAGCACTTCCGCCACCGCCTTGTAAAGTTCCTGCGGAATTTCATCGCCGATTTCGACGTTCGAGAGCGCGCCGGCCAGCACTTCGTTCTCTTCGATTGGGATGTCATGGGCCTTGGCGACCGCGATGATCTTCGCGCCAATGGGACCCCTGCCCTTGGCGATGACCCGTGGCGCACCGGTCTTGTCGTAGTGCAGCGCGACCGCAAGCTGGTTCTTTACGTCAACGCTCATAGCGCGCGATCCAGAAAATGTCCGGCAGGCGCCGGCGCGGATGCTGGCGGCGTGCCGTCCCGGATCACAATGTCGCCGGGCTGAAGCTCGGCCTTGCTGAGCGCCTGGCTGAGTTGCGCTGCCCCGGCGCGCAATTGCACGGCAGTCGCAGGCCGCTCCGCCCACATCCGCACCGATGTCCGCTCGCCGCTGAGCGTTACCAGCGCATGGACCGGACCGGCCGGCTCGACGTCGAGCGAGAACCGGGCCCGCCAAACCCGCTTTGCCGCTTCGGCCTCGGTGCCGTTGCCGCCATCGCGCGAGATTTCGAACTGCGCCATCGCCGTTCCCTGCGGCGTCGCAAACGGGATTTCGAAATTCCATCGCGGCGCGGCCGGATCCAGTCGTGGGCCCGCGGTATCGACACGGTCAGGCAATGAGGCCACCTGCAACAATGTCTGGCGCGCAATCGCGGCATCGGTATCAGCCAGCAGATGATGCGCAGTTGCTGCGAGCGGCGCATTGGATGCGATCGATGGTGCGGCAACGGGTTGCGCCGACGGTTGCGCGCCGCGAAACGGCGGCGGCGTGCTGGTATGGAGCGTGACGTCGTCGTTGCGCGGATCTTTCAGCATTCCCGCCGACAACAATGCATTGCCGTTTTGCCGCGGAATCGCCTGGAGCGCCTCCTGGAGCAGGCTGAAGCCCGCGGACTTGGCGTCGAGCGCCGCTGCGGAGAGCACGATCCGGCCGGCGTTGTTCGCCGCCAAGGCATCGATAGCGCCCGCGACGCGCGCCTGCGGCAGGAGAACATCCTGCAAGTCCGCATCTGCAGACAGGGACGGGACAAGCGTCGATGTCGCCGCAACATGCGGCGAAGACACCAACGCGGCCGAGCTTTGAGCTGCCCCGGCTGTGCCGAACGTCGACACCAGCGTTTGACGAAGCACGATCAGCGCCGCCTTGAGATCGGGCATGCCGGCGGCGGACGAAACAGATCCGGACGCCAGCGACGCCTCGAGAAAAAGCCCGGATTTTTGAAAGGCATTCTTGATATCGGCGCCGGTCAGATTTTGATCGAGGCTGGTCTGCTGCGCCAGCACCTGCATCACCGCCTGTTGCAGTTTTAGCGGCAAGCCGCCCGCCCCCGCAACGGCGCCGAGATTTGCGAACAGATGCGACAGACTGCCCTGCTGCGACGCCGCGGTCTGCACCGCCGCGGAGACCGCCAGCCGCTCCAGCGGCGTCAATTGATTTCCTGCGGCGCCAACCGACGGTTTCGCGGCGGCATTGATGAGCGCATCGGGCGCCAGGGTTACGATGTCAGAGGGAGTGCCGGCCGCCGCGCCCTGCCCGACCACCGCGAGCCTGATCCCACCGTCCATTTCCGATACCGCGAGCCGCAGGGTCTGGCCGGCAGAAAGCGGGACTTCCGAGAGCACATCGATCGAAAGACTCGCGATCGCGATCCGCACCAGATTGTCGGAGAGAAGCTTGAGCACCCGGGCATCGACCACCGTTCCCGGCTGCAGCACGAGTTCGGGCGCCGCACCCTGGGTAGCGACCACCGCACCCTGGGTAGCGACCACAGGCAGGATCGGATTGACGGAAATCGACATTTGGAGGCCTCGCTAGAGTCTGATCCAACTGCGTTGAATCAGACTCGTCGCTTATTCTTTGGACGGGGCATGATCCGCTCCGAAAACCGGTTTCCACTTTTCGGGATCATGCCCTGGGCCATGAACGCTAGCCCAGCGTCGTAAACCTCTCGTTAACATAATGGCCAGCTGCGCGACATTCGGAGCCGACAGGCGCGGCTGGTCGCGACCCGGCCATCTGCTTTTGTCACGCCGGCACCTGGCGTCGATGCGCGCGGTAACCGAATTCCAGCACGCTCAGACTGCCCGACGCGTCGTCGAGATGTCGTGAGAGTAATGCGTACACTGCACGACGGCTAACACAGCGGAATTTTTCAGCGCTATCGGATCTCGCTCGCCGTTGGCAGCACGCGCAAGAATATAGGACGCAATTTCAGCTTTTATCGCCGACGTGCGCTGTGCTTCGGGAAGCATTGCTGTCGCATCCTCGAGCACCGACTTCATCAACTCGATCAATTCAGGCTGAAAAACTGCTCCTCTGGGATTCATGGTTGCCTCCGGCTTCAAGCAACAGCCCCCTGGCATTGTAGGCACGTCAATTTTCAATCAGCAATAACCATGCTGATGCGCGATGTATATCTTTTTTTAATGCGCGCGATCTTCGCTGCAGTGCGGTCGCGTGAAGCGTGAATGACGGAGACGCTTGAATGCGACGCTGAACGAGAGCGGAGCGGCCCGCGTCTTTCTCCAAATAGCTACTGCGCTGTCCAGTGAGCCGCCTGCGCGGTTTGAGCCGGCGCGTCCTTGAGGCAGCGCCGGGCAGCCTCGATCTCGGCGTCGGTGGCACCGTGGCTCCGCGCCCACGTCTCGGCGGCGGACGCCGAGAACTTGGCGACGTAAAACCGAACAACGGTGCAGGAGGCGCGATGAACAAGTCCGGAGCGCTCGGCGGCTTCCGCCTGGGCCGACAGTCCCAGGCAAATTGCGGCGGCGGAAATCCAGCGCGAATACATGTCGAGCCCCTGTTATCCCAGTTCAAGTTGCTCAGCGCGTTGCAGTTCCGCTTACGGGAACTTTACCGACCCGCTGACCCCAGGCTGAGTTAAACAGACTCGCAAATTGAAACCAAGGACACATTGAAACAGAGCCGGATTTGCTCCCCATCATTTTCCGTGGTGAGGCATTGGCGCATCACACGCTGGAGCCCCGTTTCGATAGAATCGAAACGGGGCTCCAGATTCTTGACGCGTTTTCTGGACGCGAACCCCCCGGATCGAGTCCGGGGCAGGCTTTCGCTTGAAAACGCGCTAGGGATTCAGTGACCTGAGAATGCGCGCGGCTGCCCGAAAATCGACCAACCGCGCCGCGCGGCGCGCAGCCACCTCTTCATCGACCCCCCATTTTTCGATGTTCCAGTCCTCGTCGACATGGGCTGCGGCCCAGACCTGATCCTGATCGAGCACGCCCCGCAGCAACGCCAACGCGAGCAATGCCGAGCCCGTCAATGTCGTCACCCCGTGCAAGGCCGCGATCGACCAGGGGTCCGCCGGCAGCGCCGCGCGCGCTGCCGCGATCGCGGGATCGGGCTGGCGGACATGCACAATTCCTTCGGCCAGAATGAAATGAGCGCCAAGCGTGTCCGCGGCCCAGAAGACGACCGGATCCCAAAGTGCTGCTTCCCGCGCAACCAGCGCCTCCGGATGGCCGGCGCGATAGAACAGGAGATCGGACCCAAGATACTTCGCGATGTCGTCGGCAACCGCTTCGACCCGGTCGGCCACGGCATCGGCGACGCTGTTGGCGAAGCGGGTGAACGGCATGGTCAGGGGATCGATGATTTCCTTCTGGGCATCCCATTCCGCCGCTATGGCGTCGGCGATCTCCCGGGCCGGCGCAACCAAAGCACGCCCTGACGGTGTGCGGATCGGCTTGTCATCGAGGGTAATGGCAAAGCCATCCCTGGCTTCGACGACGCCCGCATTGGCGTAAAAACGTTTGCGGCGCGGCCCGCGCGTGGTGCGCCGCACCGCCTCCTCCGGGTCGAGCGGAGATTTTCCGGACACTTCATCGAACAATTCGCGCATTCGGTTTTCGGCTTCTCTTCCGTCAGTGGTAATTCGTGCATAAGCGTACGATAAGGAGAGTCGCAAATAAAGCGGGCCCCGCGATGGCGAAGGTTGTCGGAACACTCGTGGTTCTGTTGGCCGGCCTCGCGCATGTTTCTGGCCCAGTACAAAAACTGAGAGACTGCTTCACCGATTGGCGCAGGCGCGTGAATAGGCTGCGCGTCGGCTCGGGCGGACCCCGGCTGCGGCGGCTTCGTCCAGGCAATCGTTGATCCGGTCGCCGAACGAACGCTGCGGCACCGACTGGAGGGTCTGGCGCGGCGGCGCATCCAGTTGCGGGATCGCGGGCACCTCGATTCTGGGCGGTGGCGGCGGTGCGGGTGGAGGCGGGTTAAACTGCGAGGCGCCCGGCAGCAACGTTTGCGCCGGCGCGGCATTCGCGGCAACCAGCGCCAGCGTCAACGCGCAGATAAAGATCGACAGACGTTTCATGAGGGGTATGTCGTGATCCCTCCCGGAAACCGCAAGATAAATTATTCTTCAGGCGCGTTCTCGATCGGATCGAACCTGTCGGCCTCCAGACCCAGCAGGTTCCATGACTGCAGCATATGCGGGGGCAGCGGCGCGGTAGCATCGATAAATCCGCCGCGCGGATGCGGGATCACGATCCGGCGCGCCAACAGATGCAACCGTTTCTGCAGGCCGCCCGGCAGTTGCCAGTTTTCCTTGTTGAAATATTTGGGATCGCCGACGATGGCGTGATCGATATGCGCCATGTGCGCGCGCAGCTGATGGGTCCGTCCGGTGACCGGCTTCAACGACACCCAGGCCAGCTTCTGCGCCGAGGTCTCCACCACCGCATAGTAAGTCACGGCATGGCTGGCGCCCTCGTCGCCGTGCGCCGCGACCCGCATGATGGTGTCGTCCTCGCTTTCTTCCTTGGCCAGATAGGTCGAAATGCGGCCCTGCTTCGGCTTCGGTACGCCGGCAACCAGCGCCCAGTAGATCTTGCGCGCGGAGCGATGGCGGAACGATCCGGTCAGCGCGGTCGCGGCGAAGCGCGTTTTCGCGATCAGCAGGCAGCCAGCGGTTTCCTTGTCGAGCCGATGCACCAGCCGCGGCTTCTGCCCTTTGGCATCGCGCATCACTTCCAGCATTTGATCGATGTGGCGCGTGGTGCCGGAACCGCCCTGCACCGCGAGGCCCGCCGGCTTGTTCAGCACCATGACGTCGGCATCCTCGTAGAGGATCATGTCCTTGAGGGCTTGCAGCGTCTTGTTCGCAGCTTCCGAGAGACTCCCGGCGATCTTGGGCGCATCGAGCTTCAGTGGCGGAATCCGAATGCTCTGCCCCTCCTCGATCCGGTCCTTGCTGTCGGCGCGCTTGCCGTTGACGCGCAGCTCGCCTTTGCGGACGATGCGCTGGATGTGGGAGAACGACAGGCCGGGAAAACGCGCCTCGAGAAACCGGTCGACGCGCATGTTGTTCTCGTCGGCGGTGACGACAACGGTCTGCACTTTTGTCGGCAGCGGCGGCGGTTCGGCGACAATCTTTTCAGGCTCGGGAATGAAAGGTTTTGGGGCGCGCAGCGCCGAGGCCGCAAACCGTGCCGGCGGCTTGCCGCCCGGACGATGCGCCGGCGGCCGCTCGGCTGCCGAGCCCCGGTACGGACGCGCGCCCTTCGGGCGATCGCCCGGCACGCGGGACTTCGCAAGGGGTCTTTTAACGCGACGGCTCATGGTAATTTTCGGCTCCAAATGTGAACTGTGCGTAACGCAAAATGCTGCTGGCCGTCGGTGCGATAACAAAACGCGATCTGGATTTCGTCAGGCTAGCTCAACGCGCAAAGTGCGACCTACGGCGTTCGCAGCCCGGCGCAAGGTATCAAGCGTCACGGAAGGCGTTGCCGGATCGAGCAGGCGATCAAGCTGGCGGCGGCTGGTTTTCATGCGTTCCGCCATTGCACTCTTGGTGATGCCCTGAGTCTTCATTGCTTCCGCCAATTGCGCAGCGATGATTTCCTTGAGGGCGCGATCTTCGCACGTCCCAAGCATTCCTTGTTGGGCAAGGAATTCATCAAACGTTTCTTCACTTACACGTCCTTTCCGCTTCTTCACCACTATGTCACCTCTCGTTTGCGTTTCAGTGCAAGGTCGATGTCCTGCTGCGGCGTCTTCTGTGTCTTCTTGATGAAGCCGTGCAAAAGGATCATATGGCCATCGCCCCATGCAGAAGATCACCCGCGCAATCCGGTTGCTATCAAGATCGCTTCGTACCTCCCACAAGCCCTCCCCAAGCGGAGCACAATGCGGACGCCCGATTGGCCAGCCAAACTCAACTTTCTGAATGTCCTTCCCTACCGTCTGGCGGTCTTCGGAAGGTAACTCCAAAATCCGTTCGCGGACCGGATTGCGGCCCGTCGGGCTGACATAGAACCTTGCGGGGAGCTTTTTCGTGCGGTCAATCATCCGGCCGGTCAGATGTGCCATTTTTGGCACACTGTTGCAAGGTTTTTCCTTGCGAGCGCCGTTTGCTAAACTTCAGGACTATTTCGGCTCACGTTCCCGGCGCAGCTTCGCCCAGTAATCCAGCCTTTTTCGAATCTCGCGCTCGAAGCCGCGGTCGGGCGGATCGTAGAAGGTCTGGCGGCCCAGCGCTTCCGGGAAATAGTCCTGGCCGGAGAACGCATCCTGGGTGTCGTGGTCGTATTCGTAGCCTGAGCCGTAGCCTTCCGACTTCATCAATTTGGTCGGCGAGTTCAAAAGATGCTTCGGCGGCAGCAGCGAACCGCCCTCCTTTGCCGCGCGCATCGCCGCGCCAAACGCCTTGTAGGCGGCGTTGGATTTCGGCGCGGTGGCGAGATAAATCACGGCTTGCGCGATCGCGAGCTCGCCTTCGGGATGGCCGAGGAAATCATAGGCATCCTTGGCGGCGTTGCAGATCACCAGCGCCTGCGGATCGGCAAGGCCGATGTCCTCGACCGCCATGCGGACCACGCGCCGCGCCAGGAACAGCGGGTCTTCGCCGGCGTCCATCATGCGCGCCAGATAATACAGCGCCGCATCGGGATCGGAGCCGCGCACCGATTTATGCAGCGCCGAAATCAGATTGTAATGTCCGTCCGCGGACTTGTCGTAGATCGGCGCCCGGCGCTGCAGGATGTCCTGCAACTGCTCGGCATTGAAGGTCTCGCCCTCGCGCGCCGCGCGCCATACCTCTTCGGCGAGCGTCAGCGCCGCGCGCCCATCGCCGTCGGCCATGCGCACCAGCACCGCGCGCGCCTCCGCATCGAGCGGCAGCTTTCTGCCCTCGATCTTCTCGGCATTGGCGAACAGCTTCTCGACGGCGGCCGGATCGAGCGAACGAAACACCAGCACGCGCGCCCGCGACAACAGCGCGGCGTTGAGCTCGAACGAGGGATTTTCGGTGGTCGCACCGACCAGCACCACGGTGCCGTCTTCCATGACAGGCAGAAACGAATCCTGCTGCGCGCGGTTGAACCGATGCACCTCATCGACGAACAGCAGGGTTCCCTTGCCCATTTCGCGCCGCGCGCGGGCGGCGTCGAACGCCTTCTTCAAATCGGCGACGCCCGAGAAAACCGCCGAGAGCTGTTCGAAATGCAGTTCGGTGGCATCCGCCAGCAACCGCGCCACCGTGGTCTTGCCGGTGCCCGGCGGTCCCCAGAAGATCAGCGAGCCCAGCGTGCGCGTCGCCAGCATGCGCGTCAGCGCGCCGTCCGGCCCGAGGATATGATCCTGCCCCACCACATCGGACAGCGCGCGGGGACGCAATCTGTCCGGAAGCGGATGCGGCGCGTCCTGCTCCATCCCCGCGGCGGCGAACAGGCTCGCACCTTCGCGTGGTCGCTTTGGACTCATCCGCCGAGCGTAACGTTGATCTGCTGGCCGCCACGCACCACGGTGATGCGCCAGAGCCGCGCCGATTCCCGCGTCGCCTTCTCGAGATCGCTGGTCTTGGCGATCTTCTGATTGTTCACCGTCAGGATGATGTCGCCCTTCTGGAACCCGACGCTGGCGGCGGTTCCACTGTCGGCCAGATCGGTTACCACGACGCCTTCGGTATCCGCATCCAGATGCAGTTCATCGGCGACGGCCGGCGAAATGTTGGCGACCTTGGCACCCTGGAACGGCGAGCGCCCGGTCAGAACAATCTCATTGCGGCCGGTATCGGGCGCGGTTTCGAGCGGGATGGTCAGCTTCACGGTCTTGCCGGCGCGCTGCACGTCGATCTGCGAGGTGCCGCCGAGCGGACGCGTTGCGAAGCGATAATCGAAACCGTTGAGATCCTCGATCGTCTGCCCATCGATCGCGACAATCAGATCGGAGAGTTTCAGTCCTGCCCGCGCCGCCGGACTGTTGGCAACGACATTGGCGACCAGCGCGCCGGAGGGAATGCGGAGTCCCAAGGTCTCGGCGATCTCCGGCGTCACCGTCTGCAATCTCGCGCCGAGCCAGGGCCGCTTGACCGCCTTGCCGCCGCCCTTGGCCGAGGCCACGACGACACGCACCATGTTGGCAGGGATCGCGAAACCAATGCCCTGCGACCCGCCGGAGCGCGAGAAGATCGCGGTATTGACGCCGGCCAGCTTGCCGGTCATGTCGACCAGCGCGCCGCCCGAATTGCCGGGATTGATCGCAGCGTCGGTCTGGATGAAGAATTGATAATCGGTGATGCCGACTTGCGTGCGCGCCAGCGCCGAAATGATGCCGTGGGTGACGGTCTGCCCGACCCCAAACGGATTGCCGATCGCCAGCACGACGTCGCCCACCAGCAATTCATCGGAATTGGCAAAATCCAGCGTCGGGAATTTCTCCTTGGCGTCCTTCAGGCGCAGCACGGCGAGATCGGTGCGGCTGTCCTTGAGGACGATCTCGGCCTCGAATTCGCGCTTGTCGGAGAGCGAAATCTTGACCTGATCGGCGCCTTCGATGACGTGGTTGTTGGTCACCACCAGACCGGACGGATCCACCATCACGCCCGACCCCAGCGAACGCTGCATCTGTTCCGGCTGCTGCCCGGGCACGCCGAAGAAACGGCGGAACATCGGATCGTCGAGCAGCGGATTGCGGTTTTGCACCACCTTGGCGGCGTAGACGTTGACCACCGCCGGTTGCACGCGCTGCACGATCGGCGCGTAGGACAGCCGCAGCTCCGCCGCCGACGCCGGAACGCGGCGGTCCTGGGCGCTGGCGCTCCCGACCGAAAGGGTGACGAAAAGTGCAATGATCGCAGCGGCGAAAGGCGGGAATCGTAACATGCAAATCCTCGGCTAAAGACCGGGTGAATATAGACTTTCGGCTGCGCCAATAGAAGGGCGCTTTGCCCTCTTTTGCGGGCGACCACCCCTCCCCACCGGCGCAAATTCGCACGGGTGATGGCACACCGCTTCCGCCCTGGTACAGGTCATCGAAATATGACGGTCGTCATCACAAGCGCTTGATCGGAAATGTTGTGGCTTCGATACAACATCCGCAAGTTCTCTTTGCGCGGCGTGCGGCTGGATCTGGCCGCGTTGCCCAAGGGGCATAGATTGCGGCCAGCATCGTCGACGATTTCGACGAGCCAACGTCGGGCGTTATCGCCGAAATTTTTTCGATTGCATCACGGGCTCTCGCTGCAATCGGAAAATGCCGGCTTCTCGCGCAAGGCGGCGAACTGGATCCAGGATGATAAGGGGATGCTCTCATGTCTAGAACGAAATCAGGGGTAGCGACAGCGGTAAGTCTGATCGGGCTGATGCTGGCCTCGCAGGCGCACGCGGAGTCGGGCGGCAATGACCAGGAAATAGCGCTGCTGCGGCAGCAGCTGCGCCTGCTGGAACAGAAGCTCGACAAGTTACAGAAACAAACTTCCGCCAACACCACTGCCGCCGCAAATGCCAACGCGAAGGTCGATGCCACGGCCAAAGTCGCCAATGCCAACGCGGCCATTCCCGTCAAGGGTCCGGTCGCGCCGTCCGGTGCGGTCGTGACGATGCCGGGCAACCGCCCGACCATCTGCACCGACGACGGCTTGAACTGCGTCGCCATCACCGGCCGCATCCATCTGGACGGCGGCGGATACGACTATCATCCGAACACGGCTGCGACCGTTCCGCAGCGTCTCGATAACGGGGTCAACGCCCGCCGCGCCCGCATCGGCCTGGTCGGCAAATTCATGGGCGACTGGAATTTTGGCCTCATCTACGACTTCGGCGGCACGTCGGATGGATTTGCCAGCACGGCAGGCGCCGGCGGTGCCGCCGTCGGATTCCTTCCCGGCGGCGCCCTGTCGGGCCTCGAGAACGCCTATCTCAGCTACACGGGCTTCAAGCCGTTCGGCGGCAATCTGGCAATCGAGGGCGGCGTGATGGATCTAGCCTACACGCTGGACGAAGCCACCAGCTCCAACGACATCATGTTCATGGAGCGGGCTTCCTCAGGGGTGATCGCGACCAACATCGCCGCGGGCGACTTCCGCTCCACCGTTGGCGCCCGCTGGTACAATGACAGGTTCTGGGCCGGCGCCTATGCGACCGGTCCCTCCACCGGCGCCATCCACTCCGCTTCCAGCATCAACCCCAACGGCACCACCGAGCAATTCGGCGCCGTCGCCCGCGCCGCGGCGCAGGTGATCAGCACCAACGATTACACGCTCCACATCGGCGGCGATGCCCAGTGGCTGGTCCGGCCGCCGCACAATCTCATCACCGGCGCCCAAACGCTGACATTGAGCGACCGGCCGGAATTGCGCATCGATCCGACGACGCTGATCTCGACCGGCGCGATGGCCGGCGTCACCGGCGCCCAAGTCTACAGCGCCGAGGCCGCGGCCACGGTCGGCTCGCTGTTCCTGCAAGGCGAATACTTCTGGTACAATGTCGAGCGCAAAGCGATCCCCGGGCTGCCGGATGTCAAATTCCAGGGCGGTTATGCGCAGGCGGGCTACGTCCTGACCGGCGAAACCCGCAAGTACAATCCGGGCAGCGCCTCCTATGGCGGCGTCAATCCGGCCCATCCGTTCTCGCTCGACGGCGGCGGCTGGGGCGCATGGGAAATCGCCGGCCGGTACAGCACCGTGGATCTCAACGACCAGCTCGCCAACGCCAACGGCGTCGCCGGCGGGCGGCAGAACGTCTACACGCTGGCGCTGAACTGGTACGTCAATCGAAACGTGCGATTCATGTTCGACTATCTGCACGGCGACGTCAGGAAACAGGTCAGCCCGACCAATTTCGGCGATACCGGTGCGAAGTTTGATGCGTTCGCGATGCGCACGCAGGTGGCGTGGTAACGATGTCCCAAGCGGCAGGAGCAGCCACGGCCGCTCCTGTTGGCTCTTCACCGCTCAGGCTGCGCGGTTCGGGACTTTCTCTGCGTCCGCGGCCGGCGCGCAGGACAGTCGTTCCTGATGGCTCTCGCCCCACGCCTTCAAGGTGTCGATCACCGGGCGCAGGCTCTCGCCGATCTCAGACAGCGTGTATTCGACCCGCGGCGGCACCTCGGCATAGACCTTGCGGATTACCAGATTGTCGTCCTCCAGCGCGCGCAGCTGTTTTGTCAGCATGCGCTGGGTAATGCCGGGCATCCGCCGCCGCAACTCGCCAAACCGTTGCGTGCCATCCTGCAGGTGATAGAGGATGACGCCTTTCCACTTGCCATCGATCAGATCGAGCGTTGCCTCAACCGCGCAACCCGGCCGGTGAGCAAAATTCCGCCGTTTCATGGGGTCTTTTCCAATAGTATCCAAACAGGGACTATATCCCTGAATTTACAGTACTTGCCAAAATAGCGCCAGACCGACAATTAGGCGGCGAGCGTTTTCACGATTGGGCCCACCAGACTGGAGACAACAGGCATGAAAGCCGTCGGATACAAAAAATCGCTTCCCGTCGACGACGCAGACGCGCTGATCGATTTCGAGACCGCCAAACCGGAACCGCGAGGCCGCGACATCCGTGTCGCCGTGAAAGCGATTTCCGCCAATCCGGTCGATTACAAGGTCCGCAAGCGCGCCGCCCCGCCGGAGGGCGAAACCAAGATCCTGGGCTACGACGCCGCCGGGATCGTCGACGCTGTCGGACCCGAAGTGACGCTGTTCAAGGCCGGCGACGAGGTTTTCTATGCCGGGTCGATCCAGCGCCAGGGCACCAATTCGGAATTTCATCTGGTGGATGAGCGCATCGTCGGCACCAAGCCGAAGACGCTGTCATTCGCGCAAGCCGCGGCACTGCCGCTGACCTCGATCACCGCATGGGAATTGCTGTTCGATCGTCTCGGTGCGGTGCCCGGCAGAAGCGTCGATCCGCGTACGCTGCTGATCGTCGGCGGAGCCGGCGGCGTCGGCTCGATCCTGATCCAGTTGGCCCGGCGCCTCACCGGGCTGACGATCGTGGCGACGGCGTCCCGGCCCGAATCGCAGAAGTGGTGTCTCGATCTCGGCGCGCATGCCGTCATCGATCATTCCAAGCCGATGAAGGAGCAGATCGAAAAGCCCGGATTGCCGCCGGTGGCACTGATCGCAGGCCTCACCAACACCGACCAGCACTACAAGGCGCTGGCGGACATCATCGCGCCGCAGGGGAAATTCGGATTGATCGACGATCCCCCGGATTTCAACGTCAGTGTTTTCAAGGGCAAGGCCGTCTCCATTCACTGGGAGTCGATGTTTACCCGCTCTTCGTTCCAGACACCGGACATGATCGGTCAGCATGCCCTGCTCAACGACGTCGCCGACCTCATCGACAAAGGCGTGCTGCGCACCACGCTCGACCAGACCTTTGGCACGATCAATGCGACCAACCTGAAGCGAGCGCACGCGCTGTTGGAATCCGGCAAGTCGCGCGGCAAGATCGTGCTGGAGGGGTGGTAGAAGTCACGACGCCGAGGTGGCGTAGGATGGGTTGAGCGAAGCGATACCCATCACCTCATCGGAAGCCGTCGATGGGTTTCGCTTCGCTCAACCCATCCTACAGGATCGGCGAAACCTTACACCGCCGGCACGCCCTCGACAAAAATCAGGCGGCGGTCCAGCGCCGTCCACCGCACCTTGAGCGCTTCGGCGTATTCGGGCGACGCATACCATTGGCGCAGTTGTTCCATCGAGGGAAACTCGACGACGATGATGTTCTTCGGTGGCGGGCCGCCTTCGGCGATGCTTGCGGCGCCACCGCGGACCAGATAGCGCCCGCCATATTGCGCGATCGCTTTCGCGGCAATGGTGCGATAGGTCTCGAAACCTGCTGGGTCGCGCACGTCAACTTCGGAAATGACATAGGCCGACATCGGACACCTCACGCAATCGTCTGGACGATACCGCCCTCGGCGCGCAGTGCTGCGCCATTGGTCGCCGACGCCTCTTTTGAAGAGATATAGACCACCATGTTGGCGATCTCTTCCACGGTTGCAAAGCGCTGCAGCAGCGAGGTGGGACGAAACTGCTTGACGAACACCGTCGCCGCCTCGTCCACCGACTGGCCGTTCTGCTTGGCGAGACCTTTCACGAAGGTCTCCACGCCCTCCGACATCGTCGGCCCCGGCAGCACCGAATTGACGGTTACCGCGGTGCCGCGAGTCATCTCGGCAAGGCCGCGCGACACCGCAAGCTGCGCGGTCTTGGTGGTGCCGTAGTGGATCATTTCGCGTGGCCGATGCCCCGAGGTCGACCCCGTCACCAGCGCTGTCTTTCCCTTGAGATCGATGTTCATGAGGTATCTCCATCGTTGATGACGGAGATATCGGGAGCGCCCGGCGCCAGCGCAATCGCCGACGATGCGTGACAGATGCCCAATAAAAAAGCGGCGCTCGAGGCGCCGCTTCTTCAATTAAGATTCAGGAATGAAACTTACGCGGCTTCCGCGGCCTTTTCCTGTACCGGACCAGAATCGAGGCCCTTGGCATCGACATCGCGGTCGACGAATTCGATCACCGCCATCGGCGCGTTGTCGCCGTAGCGAAAGCCGGCCTTGATGATGCGGGTATAGCCGCCCTGGCGGTCCTTGTAGCGGGTGGCGAGAACGTCGAACAGTTTCCTGGTCTGATCGAGATCGCGCATCTCAGAGATCGCCTGCCGGCGCATGGCGAGGCCGCCCTTCTTGCCGAGCGTCACCAGCTTTTCCACGATCGGGCGCAGTTCCTTCGCCTTCGGCAGGGTGGTGACGATCTGCTCGTGCTTGATCAGCGCCGCGCACATATTGGCGAACATCGCGCGCCGATGCTCGGCGGTGCGATTGAGCTTCCGATGAACCTTGCCGTGACGCATGGCGTCTCTCCTACGTTTTTCCTCGCCTCATCCTTCGAGACGCGGCCAAGAGGCCGCTCCTCAGGATGAGGGATAGACCTCATGGTGAGGAGCGCGTTAGCGCGTCTCGAACCATGAGATGATTGAACTCAATAGTGGTCTTCGAAGCGCTTGGCCAACTCGTCGATGTTCTCCGGCGGCCAGCCCGGCACTTCCATGCCGAGATGCAGTCCCATCTGGGCCAGCACTTCCTTGATCTCGTTCAGCGACTTGCGGCCGAAGTTCGGGGTGCGGAGCATTTCCGCTTCCGACTTCTGCACGAGGTCGCCGATGTAGACGATGTTGTCGTTCTTCAGGCAGTTCGCCGAAC
>WNFF01002721.1_pt1 | contig 15305 bp, 12 predicted proteins | sample 5400441 | NCBI WGS metagenome assembly WNFF01 (sample SAMN13153345, study PRJNA577476) | soil metagenome | isolation source: 120 cm saprolite under Douglas fir tree site 2 hole 3 replicate 1 | place: USA:California | collected 2015-04-18 | reverse complement strand
GCCGGCTCAAGCGCAAGGTCGGCACGGGGCAGCAGGTCATCATCGACGAGGTCGGTCCCACCGTCTCGAAGGGCCGCTCCAAAGCGGACGCGCCTCAAATCGACGGCGCGGTCTACCTCTCAAGCCGGCGTCCGCTCCGCATCGGCGAGATCGTCACCGCGAAAATCGAACGCGCGGATGAATACGATCTGCACGGCAGCGTCGCGGGGTTTTGATTTCTCCGCGCGTCGTCCCGGCGAACGCCGGGACGAGGTGTAAGCTATGGCTTCAAGATCGACGCGCCGGTGGTGGCCCGGCTTTCCAGATCGATATGGGCCTTTGCCGCATCCTTCAGCGCGTAGGCGTGGTTGATCGGCACGTGCAGTTTGCCGTTGATGACGGCTGCGAACAACGTGTCGGCGCCCTCGAGCAGTTCGGAGCGCTTGCCGATATAGTCGTTGAGTTTCGGCCGGGTCGCAAACAGCGAGCCGTGATTGTTGAGTTCGGCGATCGCGAACGGCGGCACCGGACCCGACGCGTTGCCGAAACTCACGAACATTCCGCGCGGCTTGAGGCAGGACAGCGAGCCCGGAAACGTGGTCTTGCCGACACCGTCATAGACGACGTCGCATAATTCGTTGCGGCTGATCTGTTTGACCCGGGCCACGAAATCCTCGTCGTTGTAGAGGATGACGTGATCGCAGCCATTGCTGAGCGCGAGGTCCGCCTTCGCCCTGGTGCCGGCGGTGCCGATGACATGGGCGCCAAGCGCCCTGGCCCACTGGCACGCCAGCATTCCAATGCCGCCTGCCGCCGCATGGATCAGGACCCGATGTCCCGGCTCGATCTTGAAGGTCTTGTGCAGGAGGTACCAGACCGTCAGTCCCTTCAGCATCAGGACCGCGCCCTGCTCGTAGGTGATGTGGTCCGGCAGCTTGACCAGCTTCTCCGCGGGGATATTTCGCTCAGAGGCATAGCCGCCGAGATTGAAATAATAGGCGACGCGGTCACCGGGATGAAAATTGGTCACCCCGGGCCCAACCGACAGAACCTCGCCGGCAGCTTCATTGCCGGCGATAAACGGCAACCCCGGCGCCTTGTAGAGGCCGGTGCGGTAGTAGACGTCGATGAAGTTCAGGCCGACGGCATACTGGCGGATGCGAACCTCGCCGGGCCCCGGCGCGGGCACGTCCACGGCTTCGTAAACCAGGGCCTCCGGCCCCCCCACATTGTGCACGCGCACGGCCTTGGTCATCAGCTTCTCCTCGCATCTGCTTGACAGCAACGGAAAGCTATCGAGGCTGCGTTGTCAACACGGGACCGCGAAAACGCTTCTCGACGCTTATCTGACGGCCTTTTTGCGGTTGCGCCCGGCAAGCACATTGAAGGCTTCGACGGCGGCCGAAAATGCGATGGCAAAGTAGATGTAGCCGCGCGGGATATGAAATTTGAATCCGTCAGCGACCAGCGCGACCCCGATCAACACCAGGAAGGCCAGCGCCAGCATCTTGGTGGTCGGATGCTCCGCCACGAATCTCGCGACCGGGCCGGACGACACATACATGATGACGCAGGCGATGACGACGGCCGCGATCATGATTTCGAGATCCTGCGCCATGCCGATCGCGGTGATGATCGAATCCAGCGAGAACACCATATCGATGATGATGATCTGGATGATTACCCAGAAGAACGCGCTGGGATGAGGCGCGTCATCGTTCTCGCCGTCGCGCGCTTCCACTTCGCCGTGAATCTCGTGGGTCGCCTTCCCGATCAGAAACAGTCCGCCGCCGATCAGGATGATATCGCGCCACGAAAATCCCACACCCCTTAACGTAACGACGTCCTGCGTCAGGCCGATCAGCCACACCAGCAGGCTGAGCAACAGGATACGGAACACCAGCGCCAGCGCCAACCCGATTTGCCGCGCGCGCTTCGCCTGCGCAGGCGGAATCCGCGAAACGATCACCGACAGAAAGATAACGTTGTCGATGCCGAGAACGATTTCCAGCGCCGTCAGGGTCAGCAATGCGGCCCAGGCTTCCGGGCTGGTCAACAGTTCGATCATGCGCGAAGCGACCTTGCGAACCGGATCGCCGCATCGCTGCCGACGACATAGACGGCTATTGCGCAGAGGCCGATGGTGACGGACGCGGCGACGTCGAAGTCTTTCGCCAGCGTCATGATGGCAAGCACCGCCCAGACGCCTATCAGCGACAGTGTGAGCCCGCGCCAGCGCGCGACACGGACCGGGTGAACAACGTGGAAAGGAACAAACGTCAGCACGATCAAAACGGCCACGGCAAGGCTTGAAAGCACGGGCGGCAGATGAAGCAGAAACAGATAGAACGCCGCGGCATTCCACAGCGCCGGGAATCCGCGGAAATGATTGTCCGCGGTCTTCATGCGGCGATCGGCGAAATAGAGCGCGGCTGACACGACGATGCCAGCGCCCAGAAGCGGCGCCGCCACCGGCAGCAGCAGGCCGCTTGCGGTGATCGCATAGGCCGGCACAAAGACATACGTGACAAAGTCGACCACGAGATCGAGAACGTCGCCCGACCAGTCCGGCTGCACCCGCGCCACATCCAGCCGCCGCGCGATCGGGCCATCCAGTGCATCGATCACCAGCGCGAGCCCAAGCCACGCAAACATCGCAGCCCAGTGCTCGCGCACCGCCTCCAGCAGCGCGATCAAGGCGACGCCCGCCCCCATCGCCGTGAAAATATGCACGGAAAATGCAGCCGCCCGCGCGCGCGGCGATGCTGATGGGGAAACTTGCTGATTTACCTGGTTCATTTGCTCGGCAGTGCTATCAGGAATCGCCTTGATTTGCACATCGGCGCTTGCGGCGTTCCGCCGCGCAAATCGGTGAAAACTTAGGGGTCCGAAGCGGGCTTGAAAATGCCGCCGGGAACATCAATTGTCCTGATATGAACGAGGCATCAGGTACATACGACGTCGTCGTGATCGGCGGCGGTCCTGCGGGAGTTGCAGCCGCGATTGCGTTGGCGGAAACCGGCGCGAATACCGCCCTGGTCGCCCGCCGCGCGCCCTATGGCGACAATCGCACCACCGCGCTGCTTGGCGGCTCTGTCGATTTCCTGGAACAGCTGGAGGTCTGGCCGCGCTGCAAGGACAAGGCGGCGCCATTGCAGACGATGCGCCTGGTCGACGATACCGGCCGCCTGATCCGCGCGCCCGAGGTCCGTTTTTCGTGCGACGAGATCGGCCTCGATGTGTTTGGCTACAACATCGATAACCGCGCGCTGATGACAGCGCTGGAGGAACGCGCCGCGGAGCTTTCCGCTCTGACCCGGTTCGACGATGAGGCGGAGACGATCAGCCCTCAAGACGCTGAGGTCGCAATTCATACCCGCGACGGAAAATCGCTGTCCGCGCGCCTGGTGGTCGGCGCCGACGGGCGGCAATCGCTTTGCCGCGAGGCGGCCGGTATCGAGGTCAGGCGCCGCGAACTCAATCAGGCAGCGGCTACCTTCAATATCAGCCATTCGCGGCCGCATCGAAATATCTCCACGGAATTTCATACGTCGCGCGGTCCGTGCGTATTTGTGCCGCTGCCCGGCGACCGCAGCAGCGTGGTGTGGGTCGCGGCACCCAGGGAAGCCGAACGGCTGATCGCATTGACCGATGACGAATTGTCGGAGGCCGCCGAAAGGCAATCACATTCCATTCTCGGCCGTATCGCTGTCGAGCCGGGACGCCATCTGTTTCCACTGGCGATCGAACAGCCACGACAGTTTGCGCAGCATCGTATCGCGCTGGTCGGCGAAGCCGCGCATGTGCTGCCGCCGATCGGCGCGCAGGGCCTGAACATGGGACTGCGCGATGCCGCCGACATCGCCGATATCGTGCGGGAGGCAATGCTATCGGGCGAGGATCCCGGCTCGCCGCGGGTGCTGAAAGGCTACGATTCAGCCCGGCGCAGCGACATTGCCAGCCGGACATTCGCCATCGATGCCGCAAACCGCTCATTGCTCAGCGATTTCTTGCCCATGCAAACCCTGCGTGCGGCCGGCCTGCATCTGATCGGCTCGATCGGACCGCTTCGGCGTCTGGCCATGCGCGAGGGCCTCGCGCCTTCGTGGCGGTCGACGCGGCGGGTCAGCTAAGGTCTTTTGTCTGACGCGTTTTCTTTACGCGAACCGGTATCCGCCCCGGATCAAGTTTGGGGCAGGCTTTCGCTTGAAAACGCTATTTCACGGAAACGCAAGCCGGCCGGTTTGAATGAACCACATCACGCTGATGAGCGTGATGACGGACGCGAATGTTCCGATCAGCACGGCGACGGATGCGGAATCCAGGTGTCGTTCTGACGGGCGATCCGGCTTGCCGACGTGGCAAGGACGAAGGCGCTCATGGTTCCGAGGGTGGCGGCGATCAAAAATGGCGGGTTGTTGAGTTCCTCGAACGGCGTTTTCGACATGATTCCAAACAGCAACGCGGGCAGCGAAACATAGAGCAGAAAGAAGTTCCTCCATGCCAAACCCGCTTCCGGCAGACCCTTGGACCTGCCGCAGGCGAAGCCGATGAAGATCAGGCCGAAATACAGCAACGCCAGGTTGAGCATGTCGATCATGGGGATGCGTCTTTTTCATCGTTATTGGCCCCGGATCGGCAGCGCGGCGGACTGACAACAGCAAAGGTTAATTCGTCCGTTTGCCTCTAGCATCGGCCACAATGATGGTCTATTCGACGAGATATGATAAAAGCCCGGACCGCCAAATTTCAGATCGGACAGATCGTCCGTCACCGGATCTTTTCGTTCCGGGGCGTGATCTTCGATATCGATCCGGAGTTCAACAATACCGAGGAATGGTGGTTGTCGATTCCCGAGGAGAACCGGCCTCACAAGGATCAGCCGTTTTATCATCTGCTCGCCGAGAATTCGGAATCGGAATACGTCGCCTACGTCTCCGAGCAAAATCTGGTGCCTGACGATTCGGGCGAGCCGATCCGGCACTCGCAAGTCGCCGAGATTTTCGTGAAGGACAAGTCAGGCGGCTATCGCCCGCGCAATCCGTCGCTGAATTAACTTCACCCGTAAAGATGACTATTTCCCGTCATTGCGAGCGAAGCGAAGCAATCCAGTTTGGGCTCGCAGTTCTGGATTGCTTCGCTTCGCTCGCAATGACGTAAATAAAAAAGGCGCTCGATCCGAGCGCCTTTTTCTCGTGACTTAATAGAGATCCGTCTTACTTGGCAGCCGGATTGGCCAGCGCTGCGCCGGCGGGTGGATTGGCTTCGAGCTTCTTGCGCGCTTCCTCAGCGCGTTTCTGCAACTCTTCCTGAAGCTTCTTCTGGGTCTCTTCGAACACCTTCGGGTCGGTCGGCGGACCGTCATAGGCCTTGGCGAATTCGCCGAGCGGCAGCGGCAAGGTGAGCGGCGCGCCGTTGGAGTTGATCGCCTGCACCACCAAATTCTGCCCCTTCTTCATGTTGGCGAGCAGTTCCGGGGTGACGTCGTAGTCCGACATGCAGCCATTGGCGAAGCAGATCACATAGGGGCTCTGCGCCGGCGGGTTGGCGTCGACGATCACGCGGGTGCCGTGAACCAGCTGCATGCCCAGCGGGAGCGTGACGCGCAGGATTTTCTTCGGTTCGCCTTCGGGCTCGATAATGACAGCAGCGATGACCGGTTGGCCGGATTCGATGCGGCCGTCCTTACCGGTGAAGCAGACCTGCTTGGCGTTGGCGTCCTGGCCCTTCAGGCAGAACTTGGTCCACGGCGCATAGATCAGCTGAACCTGCTGGTCCGCGGGTTGAGCAGCGGCCGCAGGGGCTCCTGCCGGCGGCGCCTGCTGAGCGGCCGGTGCAGGTGCGCCAGGGGCGGCGGCCTTCGGCGCCGCCGCTTTCGGCGGCGGTGCCTTGGCCTTCGGCGCAGCGGGAGCGGGAGCGGCGCCGGGTGCAGGAGCCTGGGCCTGCACGCCCTGAGTTAGTGACGAGGCGCCCAGTGCCGTCGCCGCCAACAGAGCGAAAACCCGCCCACGCGGCCAGACTGGCGCGGCCAAGATACGGAAATTCATTGCGGAAAACCCTTTCTGAACGGAAGCGCCCAAGACCGCTGCGGGCACCGACACGTTAGCCGTCCGGGCCGGCTGTCTCCTTGCCAATTGAGGCGGATACGTGACAGACCCTGCCGTCTTGGCCAATTGCACGCCTTCATACAGCGGCAGACGAAAAGATCAATGCCGGCGGGCATCTTTGCGACGCAAAGGGACCGGGTGTGGCGGCTGTGATAAAGCTTGCCTGTGACTAATATCGAATCAAATCAGCACGCTACGTTGCGAATTTTCGGGTGGCGGCGGGTTCGAGTTTTTGCCTGTGCTGTCATCGGGATCTGGCTCGCGATGGATGCCTGCCATGCGGGCGGCAACCACGCCATTGCCATGCACGGCGTGCCGGCTTTGCCGGCCGATTTCACCCATATGCCCTACGCCAATCCCGATGCGCCGAAGGGTGGCCGGCTGGTGCAGGGCATTCTCGGCACCTTCGACAGCCTCAACCCCCTGATCGTCAGGGGTCTCGCGGTTCAGCAGATCAGGGGCTTTGTGGTCGAGAGCCTGATGGCACGGGGCAATGACGAGGCTTTCACGCTCTATGGCCTATTGGCGAACAGCGTGGAGACCGATGACGCCAGGAGCTATGTCACCTTTCATCTCGACCCCAGAGCGCGCTTCTCGGACGGCCGACCCGTGACGGCCGAAGACGTGCTGTTTTCATGGGCTTTGCTGCGCGACAAGGGGCGTCCAAACCATCGCCAGTATTATTCCAAGGTCGCAAAGGCCGAGGCGCCCGACCCGCGCACGGTTCGATTCGATCTCGGTGGCGCCAATGACCGCGAGCTGCCGCTGATCCTCGGCCTGATGCCGGTATTGCCCCGGCACGCGGTCGATGTCGCGACGTTCGAGGAAACCTCGATGTCGGCGCCGGTCGGTTCCGGTCCCTACCGCGTCAGCGCCGTCAAACCCGGCGCCAGCGTGACGCTGACACGTAATCCGGACTATTGGGGCCGCGACCTGCCGGTTAACCGCGGCTTGTGGAATTTCGACGAGATCAAGCTCGATTTCTATCGCGAGGCCAATGGCCAGTTTGAGGCGTTCAAGCGCGGCCTCTATGACTTTCGCGTCGAAACCGAACCGCTGCGCTGGCATGACGGATACGATTTCCCGGCCGCCCGCAATGGCGAGGTGATCCGCGACACGATCAAGACCGGGACGCCGCAGCCTTCGGAATTCCTGGTGTTCAACACCCGGCGTCCGGTGTTTTCCGATATCCGCGTCCGCCAGGCCTTGACGCTGCTGTTCGATTTTGAATGGATCAACCGCAATTACTTTTTTGGCCTCTATGCGCGCACCGCAAGCTTTTTCGCCGGCTCTGAATTATCGGCCTACGGCCGCGCCGCCGACGATCGCGAGCGCGAGCTTCTGAAACCCTTCGCATCGCATATGCCACCCGGTATTCTCGACGGCAGCTACCGGCTTCCTGTCAGCGATGGTTCCGGCCGCGATCGCGCAACGCTTCGCAGCGCACTGACGTTGTTATCGCAGGCAGGCTACGATCTCGATGGCACGGTGTTGCGGCAGCGTTCGACCAAAGCGCCCCTCACCTTCGAAATTCTGGTGACGACCCGCGATCAGGAGCGGATCGCGCTGGCGTTCGCGCGCGATCTGAAGCGCGCGGGGATCGAGGCGTCGGTGCGCGCGGTCGATGCGGTTCAATTCGATCAGCGCCGGCTCGGTTTCGACTTCGACATGATCCAGAACAGGTGGGACCAATCGTTGTCGCCCGGCAACGAACAGTCGTTCTATTGGGGAAGCGAAGCCGCGGACATTCAAGGCACACGAAATTACATGGGCGCAAAAGACCCCGCTATCGACGTCCTGATCGCGGCATTGCTGGAGGCGCGTGAGCATCCCGCTTTCGTCTCGGCGGTGCGGGCGCTTGACCGGACCCTGATGTCGGGTTTCTATGCTATTCCGCTTTATAACGTCGGCGAGCAATGGATCGCGCGCTGGAATCGGATAGAACGACCGGGAGCCATCGCGCTGACGGGTTATCTCCCGGAAACCTGGTGGCAAAAGCCGGCCCCTCAACCGAAGTGATCCCGTGATTCAGACCAGTGCATCGCCAACGCTCGACGGATTGTTTCGACGTATCCTTGCACGGCAGCCGGATGCGCCGGCGCTGCTCGATCCGCACGACAAGCAACGCATCACCGGCCAACCGCCAAAACGCCTGACATTCGCGCAAGCCGATCGCGCAATCTCCGCGCTGTCGGCTCATTTCATCGAAGCGGGGTTGCCGACCAATTCCGTGATCGCGATTCAACTGCCGAACACCGTCGAATTCATGCTGACGGTGCTCGCCGCGCACCGCGCCGGGCTGATCGTCGCCTTGCTTCCGCTGCTCTGGCGGCAGGCGGAATTGACGGTGGCGCTCAATCGAACCGGTGCCCGGGCGATCGTGACCATGGGCAGGGTCGACGGCGTTGCTCATGCCGATCTCGCCATGAACGCCGCGGCCGAATCATTTTCGATCCGCCACGTCTGCGGCTTCGGCAACGACCTGCCTGAAGGCATGGCGTCGCTCGACCTTGCCATGGCCGGTGAATCCGGAACCGCACGCACCGTCACGCAGGACGGACGCAGGGCGGCGATCATTTCCTTCGACGTGACCGCAGACGGTTTTCGCGCGGTCCCGCGCACTCATCTGAATTTGATCGCCGGCGGCCTCGCACTCTTCCTCGAGGGCGGCGTGCCACAAGGCGCAAGGATGATGTCGACGTTCGCGCCGTCATCGTTCGCAGGCGTAAGCTCGTCGCTCCTGGTCTGGCTGCTGTCCGGCGGAACGCTCGCGCTGCATCACCCGTTCGACGGCGACCTGCTTGAGCAGCAGATCAACGACGATGCCTGCGATACGCTGATCGCACCCGCGCCGCTGGCGTTGCGACTGGCTGAGATTGACGTGCCCTCGCGCCTGCCGACGCTGCGCAACGTGATAGCTCTCTGGCGCGCGCCGGAACAGGTCGCACCGAGTCCGCCGTGGACGGCCCCGCATGTGACGCTGACCGACGTTTATCTGTTCGGTGAAGCGGGATTGTTCGGCGCCAGCCGGGCTGCCGATGGCGCGCCGGCACCGATCCTGCCCGGACCCCACGGCGCACCGCGCAAGGTCGCAGGCTCGTCCGTCGCCGGCGAAACGTTTCTGACACCAAGGGGAACCCTGGCATTACGGGGACCGATGGTTGCCGCGGCGGCTTACGCGCCTCCGGCGCCTGCGAGCGACTCGCTGGTGTCGCAGCCGCCGCGCGATTTCGTCGATACCGAGTATGCCGCGCGGCTTGACCGTTCCACCGGAACGATCTGTATCACCGCGCCGCCGTCGGGCATCATGGCTGTCGGCGGTTACCGGTTTCTGGCTCAGGATCTGCAGGAATGGGCCAGGCGGCTTGGCCAGGGTGCATTGCTGACGGCGTTGCCCGACCGGCTGAGCGGCCACCGCCTCGCCGGACGCGCCCAGGACAATGCGCGGGCCCGCGAGGCGCTCGCCGAACTGGGGCTTAACCCGCTGATGGTGGAAGCATTTCGCGATCGGACAAATCCGATCTAGCAGCCGCCAGGCCCCTGGGCGGTTCAGGCCGAAACTAAGCCATTGATTTTCATACGCTTATGGGAAATTGACCTTAACGCGGCATTAACGGCGGCAAATTAGGATCGCGCATTCGGTCGATCAATCGATCGCGTGGATCCAAGTTCCAGATGTCACAGCAAGGCCCAATCATTGTCGTGTCGACCGCCGGACGGCCGTCGTTCGCGACCGCGCTTGACGACGCGAAAATCTTTCCGGTGATCGACACAGCCTGGGTCGACGCGTCACGCGCCATCGCGCAGCTTCAGCCGGCTGCGGTTCTCGTCGCGATGTCCGCGAGCGCTGAACTTGGCTTTAAGGCGCTCGCGAAACAGATTGCCGCACAGCGGCCCTACCTGCCGCTGATCGCGGTAGATCCCCTGATATCGCTACCCGAAAACGCCATTCCGTTTGCCCAGACCGGCGGCCATTTCGAACGTCTGCCGGCGCGCCTGCTGGCAGCGCTGCGGATCCGGATATTGCATGCCACCGTGCTGCGCCGGCTTGACGACGACCCGGCGCTACGAACCCCACTCCCGGACTTCGATCCCGTTGCCGGCGCCACCGCGCTGCTGATCGGTCGTGGCGCCGCCTATCCCGCGCTTTCCGTGTCGCTCGGCGAGCGGATGGGAGTAGTCGGTGCGCTCAGCATCGAGGCCGCGGCGAAACACCTCAACGTCCGCGACATCGACGGCATCGTCCTTGGTGAAGGGTTCAGCCCGCGGGTGGTGGATGCATTCCTCACGGTGCTCGCCGAAGACACCCGCTTCCGCAACCTGCCCATCGTGGTGACGTCGGATGGACTGACGCCGGCATACGATCTGCCGAATCTGGAAATCATACCCGGCGAGCCTGCGCGCGTTGCCGCCAACGCATTGCCGCTGATCCGTCAGCACGCCTTCGAGGCCTATCTGAGCCGCACGCTGCATTCGATCGACGCCGGCGGCCTGCTCGATCCGCGAACCGGTCTGCTGACATCGGCGGCGTTCAACCGCGACCTCGCAACCGCCGTCCATCAAACGCTGTCGCGCGGCGGCGGATTATCGGTCGCCCGCTTTGCCTTCGATCCAGCCCACGAGCGCGCCCGGTTGGACGGCGCGCGGATCCTGAGCCGTTTGATGCGGCAAATGGATTTCGGCGCCGTTCTGAACGACGGCTCGATCGTCGCGGTGTTCGCCGAGACCGATTTGCGCACCGCCCATATGATTGCGCGGCGGCTTTCCAGCGTGATGCGCCACACCACGCACGGCAAACGCGACGCGCGCGTCGAGCCGGTGGTCACGCTGGCGACGATGTTGCCGTCGGATTCGGCGAAATCGCTGCTGGCGCGGCTTTACGGGGATGCGCGGCGCGCGGCGTCCTGAAACCCGGAACCCGTCACTACTTCACAATGACGCGGACATCGGCTCACGCCGCCTTGCGGTCCTCGGCGAGACTGGCGAGCTGGCGCAGGATTTCGGTGGTGCCGGTCAGACGCTCCTCCGGCGTCTCCCATACCTGGAAAAACACCACCTTCATATCGGGCCGTACCTTTGCCGCCTGACCGTGCTGCCGGATGAAATAGACCAGCCGGTCCGGCTGCGCGAACTTGTTGTCGCGGAACGTGATCACGACGCCTTTCGGACCGGCATCGACCTTCTCGACATTGGCGCGGCGGCAATAGCCCTTGATCGCGGCGATCTTGAAGAGATAGCGCACTTCATCCGGCAACACGCCAAAGCGGTCGCGCAGTTCGGCGGCGAAATTGTCGATCTCGTCGTCGGTGTCGAGATCGGCCAGCCGCCGGTACAGCGATAGCCGCACCGCGAGATCGGCGACGAAATCCTCCGGGATCAACACGGGCATGCCGACCGTGATCTGCGGCGACCAGCGATCCGCGGCCGGTTCGACCACGCCTGCCTTGAGGTTGAGGATCGCCTCTTCCAGCATCGACTGGTAAAGCTCGAAACCGACTTCCTTGATATGTCCGGATTGTTCCTCGCCGAGCAGATTGCCCGCGCCGCGGATATCCAGATCGTGCGAGGCCAACTGGAACCCGGCCCCCAGGGTTTCCAGCGACTGCAGCACTTTCAGCCGCCGCTCGGCCTGGGCGGTGATCTTCTGCTGCGCCGGCAATGTAAACAGCGAATAGGCGCGCAGCTTCGAGCGCCCCACCCTTCCGCGCAACTGATAAAGCTGCGCCAGCCCGAACATGTCGGCGCGATGCACGATCAGGGTATTGGCGGTGGGAATGTCGAGGCCGGATTCGATGATCGTGGTCGACAGCAGGATATCGTACTTGCCGTCATAGAACGCCGACATGATGTCTTCGATGACCGTCGGCGGCATCTGCCCATGGGCGACCGCGACTTTCATCTCCGGCACGTTCTTGTCGAGAAAGTTCTTCACGCCTGCGAGATCTTCGATCCGCGGCACCACATAGAACGCCTGTCCGCCGCGATAGCGCTCGCGCAGCAACGCTTCGCGGATCATCAAGGGATCGTGCGGCGCCACGAAGGTACGGACCGCCAGCCGGTCGACCGGCGGCGAGGCAATGATGGAGAGGTCGCGCACCCCCGTCAGCGCCAGTTGCAGCGTCCGCGGAATCGGAGTCGCGCTCAGCGTCAGCACATGGACCTCGGCCCGCAACTGCTTCAGGCGCTCCTTGTGGCTGACGCCGAAATGCTGCTCCTCGTCGACGATCAGCAGACCGAGATCCCTGAATTTTATGGATTTGCCGAGCAACGCGTGGGTGCCGACCACGATATCGACCGCACCGTCGGTGAGGTTCTTCTTCACCTGCGCCAGTTCCTTGGCCGCGATCAGGCGCGAGGCCTGCGCGACATTGACCGGAAAGCCGCGGAACCGCTCGGTGAAGGTCTTGGCGTGTTGCCGCGCCAGCAGCGTGGTCGGCACCACCACGGCGACCTGTTTGCCGTCGAGCGCGACCGCGAAAGCCGCGCGCAAGGCCACCTCGGTCTTGCCGAATCCGACGTCGCCGCAGATCAGCCGGTCCATCGGCCGGCCGCTTTCGAGATCCTTCAGGGTGACATTGATCGCAGCGAGCTGGTCTTCGGTTTCCTCATAGGGGAAGCGTGCGCAGAACTCGTCATAGACATGCGGCTGCACCGGCATTTTCGGCGCTTCATGCAAATGCCGCTCGGCCGCGATCTTGATCAGCTCGCCGGCAATCTCGCGAATGCGGTTCTTGAGTTTTGCTTTTCGCGCCTGCCAGCCGCTGCCGCCCAACCGGTCGAGTTCGACATGGGCATGATCGGAGCCGTAGCGCGACAACAATTCGATGTTCTCGACCGGCAGAAACAGTTTGGTGTCGGCGGCATAATGCAGCTCGAGGCAGTCGTGCGGCGCGCCGGATACCTCCAGCGTCTGCAGGCCGATGAAACGTCCGATGCCGTGCTCGACATGAACCACGAGATCGCCGGCGGCTAGGCTCGTGACCTCGGAGATGAAATTGTCGAGCTTGCGGCTCGCCTTTCGTGGTCGCACCAGCCGGTCGCCGAGGATGTCCTGCTCGCTGATGACGGCGACATTGTCGGTCTCGAAACCGGATTCCATGCCGACGACCGCCAGCATGGCCTCGTTGCGCGGCGTGGCCTGCACGGTGCGCCAACTGTTGACGCTGGTGAGGTTATTGAGCTTGTGATCCCGGAGCATGCTGCCCATGCGATCGCGCGAGCCCTCGCTCCACAGCGCGATCACCACTTTCTTGCGGCTGGCTTGCAATGCCCCGACATGCGCGACCACGGCTTCGAACACGTTGACGGCGCTGTCGGCGCGCTCCGGCGTGAAGTTGCGTCCAGCCCGCGCGCCGGCATCGACCGTGTTGGCGCTACCGTCGGGCACGGCGAATGGCGTGAGCCGCGCCAGCGCGGTTTCATCCAGACGCCTGGTCCACTCGTCTTCGGTGAGATACAGCCGGTCGGGCGGCAGCGGCTTGTAGATCGCGCCGCCGCCGGGATGTTCCATCGCCTCGCGCCGCGCCTCGTAATAGTCCGCGATCTGCTTGAAGCGCTCGCGCGCCGCGTCCTCGCTTTGCGGTTCGATCGCAACCGGCGCGTCGCCGAGATAATCGAACAGCGTATCCATCCGCTCCTGGAACAGCGGCAGCCAATGCTCCATGCCGGGATGGCGGCGGCCTTCGCTGACGGCTTCGTACAGCGGATCGTCGCGCTCGGGGGCGCCGAAGGCTGCGACATATCCCATCCGAAACCGCCGGATGGTCTCGGTGACCAGTTGAAATTCCGAGATCGGAACCAGATCGAGCGAGCGCATGTCCAAGTGCGTGCGCTGGGTTTCCGCATCGAAACTGCGGATCGACTCCAGCGTGTCGCCGAAAAAGTCGAACCGCACCGGCTGATCGAGCCCGGCGGGAAACAGATCGAGAATGCCGCCGCGAACGGCGTATTCGCCGGGTTCGCGCACGGTGGAAGAGCGGTTGTAGCCGTTGTGCTCCAGCCACGACACGATCGAGTCCATCGGCACCACGTGGCCGGGCGCGACCGACAGCGCCTGCGCTGCGATGATTTCGCGCGCCGGCACGCGCTGCACGATGGCGTTGACCGTGGTCAGCACGCCGCCGTGCGGCGAAACCCGATCGTAGGGCTGGCAATCCCAGGCCGGAAACTGCATCACCGGCAGATCCGACGCGAAGAATTCCAGCGCGCGCGCCAGCTGCTGCATGCGCGGTCCGTCGCGGCACACCACGGCAAGGCTGACCGCCGGCGGCCTCGGCCGCGCCGCCACCGCGCGTGCGAGGTCGGAAACGACGAGGCCCTCCGCACCCTCCGCGACATTGGCAAAGATCAGCGCGCGGCCGGGGATAAGCAATTCGGCAGGCGATCGTGACGGCGATTTCATGCGTCGTGATCCGCCGATCGAAACGACTTGATGCGGTCGAACAGGTCGCTTGCATATTCCGGCGCCAGGAGCACGTCGCCGGACAGCGCGGCGTAGAGATCGGGATCGGGCACCTCGATCAGGTGCTCAAATTGGGCCAATTCGTCATCCTTGAGGCTCGCGATCTCGGCGTCCGCAAAGCGGCCGAGAATGAGGTCCATTTCGCGGGTACCGCGATGCCAGCAGCGAAACAACAGCCGCTTGCGGCGGTCGTCAAGGCCACTGCTCGATCGTGTCGATCCCGTCATTCGCAAATCCCATCCAACGGCAAAAGCCCGGACGCGGTGCCGGGCGAGGTTGATATAGCGATCGTATCGCCGAATGTCAGTAGCTGTTCGCCGTGCAAATTCACAACCCAGATGGTCGCGGGCGAAAAAGGCCTTTTGGCTAGAGAGCCGTATAGCCGGTGAGACGTCATTGCGAGCGCAGCGAAGCAATCCATCTTGCCGCGCAAAGGAAGAATGGATTGCTTCGCGGAGCCTGTCATCGGGCGCGCATTCGCGCGACCCGTTGGCTCGCAATGACGTCTAGACACGACTTCACGCCCTCGCCGCGCGATGCGCCCGAGCCGTTGATAAATCTTCCGCCCAAAGAGGGCGTGGGGAACGCCGGATGCCCGTTGCACCCGCGGCCTCGCGTGCACTTTGTATTGGTAGAACGCACACGAGTAAACGAGTACACCGGAATCACCCGACGTTCCCGCACGCAATGGTTTTAACGGTTTCCTTCGCGCTCTCCCCGGTGACCGGGCTTGTTGCCACCGTCGCCTGCGGATATGT
>WNFF01003283.1_pt1 | contig 15310 bp, 16 predicted proteins | sample 5400441 | NCBI WGS metagenome assembly WNFF01 (sample SAMN13153345, study PRJNA577476) | soil metagenome | isolation source: 120 cm saprolite under Douglas fir tree site 2 hole 3 replicate 1 | place: USA:California | collected 2015-04-18 | reverse complement strand
TTCGTTTACGGCGCCAATCGCGCCGAAGCGACGACCGAATTCCAGGGCAAGCAAGTGTTCAAAGGCGGGGAAAACAGCATCGTCGTGTACGCGATCGATCAGGCCAACGGCGAGCTGACGCCGATCCAGCGCATCGAGACCCAGAAGATACATCCCCGCACGTTTCATATTCATCCGAGCGGGCGCCTGCTCGTTGCCCAACACAATCTGCCGGTCAACGTGCGGGACGGCGACGCGATCAAGACGATACCTGCCGGCCTGTCGGTGTTCCGCATCGGCGATGACGGCAAGCTCACGTTTGCGCGCACGTACGATGTCGACGTCGGCGGCAAGACGATGTTCTGGATGGGGATGGTGCCGCTGTAAGCGGAGACCAGCGTCGCGCCGTTCGGCGCGGACGCGAAACAGGCTTTAGGCCGCTTCCCCGCGCGCGAGCGCCGCGGCGTTGCGGATCGCGGAAATGTTCGCGCGATAATCCTCCGGCTTGCCGCCTTTGAACACGGCGGAGCCCGCGACCAGTACATTTGCGCCGGCGCGCGTGACGAGCGGCGCGGTCTGCGGCGTGATCCCGCCGTCGACCTCGATGTCGATCGGTCGCCCGCCGGCGAGCGCGCGCAGCCGCGCGACCTTCTCGACCGCGCCCTGGATGAAGCTCTGGCCGCCGAAGCCGGGATTGACCGACATCACGAGGATGAGGTCGACGAGATCGATCACGTGCTCGACGGTGCTCTCGGGCGTGCCGGGATTGAGCGTGACGCCCGCCTTCTTGCCGAGCGCGCGGATCGCCTGCAGCGAGCGGTGCACGTGCGGCCCCGACTCCACGTGCACCGTGATGATGTCGGAGCCCGCCTTGGCGAAGGCTTCGAGGTAGGGATCGCACGGCGCGATCATCAGGTGCACGTCGAAGACCTTTTGGCTGTGCGGCCGCAACGCCTTCACCACGTCGGGTCCGATCGTGATGTTGGGCACGAAGTGCCCGTCCATCACGTCCACGTGGATCCAGTCGGCGCCGGCGCGATCGACCGCGCGCACCTCCTCGCCGAGCTTGGCGAAGTCGGAGGCCAGGATGGAGGGCGCGATCAGCAGCGGGCGGGCCATCGATTCCTCGGCGGTTCTCAGGTTCGCGTAACACGGGCCGCGAACAGCGGCAACGCAGGCCGGAATGACCCGGCAGAAGCTGCCGCCGGCGGCGGCACGGGGCCGTTCTTGCCGGGTCCTGGTAATCCTGACCCTTTGTTTTCCTTGCGCTTTTCCGCCGCCGCACATCGGCACACGTCTTGCAAAACATGCGACGGGTCGATCGTTCGCCGTGGGGTGTTTGCGATGTTTTTCCTTGCCGGGGCCGCCGCCGCAAGCGCGCTCGACCTCATTTCGTCGCTCCACAAGTCCCTCGCCCCGAAGGGCGCAGCCGGCTCCGGCTTCGACCCGGGCGCGCCGAGCGATCCCGCCAGTTCATCCACCGCCGCACCCGCCGCGCCCTTGGCGCCCGGCACCATGAATGCGCTGCTGTCGGCCCAGGGCCAGCCGGGCCTCGTCAACGGCGACGCCTTCAGCGCCAAGCTCTTCTCCATGCTCGATGGCAACGGCAACGGTTCGATCAGCAAGGCGGAATTCGAGGCCGCGTTGGTCCACAACGGCAACACGGCGCGGGTGGACGATATTTTCGCCCGGCTCGATGCCAATGGTGACGGCGAGGTCAGCGCGAGCGAGCTCACATCGGCGCTGCAGAAGGGCGCCGCGCATCATGGGCACCATCACGGCGTCGGCGACGTATCCGGCGAGGCCGCGGACGCGGGCGGCGCGAACGATGCGCTCACGCGGTCGGACACCAGCCAGACCGTCACCAATGCGGACGGCTCGACCACCACGACGATCACCTATGCGGACGGATCGCAGGTGACGATGACCAAGCCCGCCGGCGCGTCCGCCACCAACCTGCATAATTTCCTCGAGCGGATGATCGAGCGCCAGGCGGCGATGCTGTCGAGCTCGACCACAGGACAGGCGCTCGCGATGAGCGCGTGACGATCATTCCTTGGTCGCGCCCAGCACCGGCTTGAGCAGCTGGGGCAGCAGATAGACCGGAAACTGCGCTATTCCCATGTAGATCCAGGTGAGCTCCGGCACGAGACCGCCGGTCGCCGCCACCATCACGCCCATGTTTCGCAGGCCCGCCGATAGCGCGAGCGTGAGCGCCGCCATCCGGCCTGCGCGGGCGAAGACGAGCGCCGTCATCGCGCCGAGGCCGAGCGACACGACGAATGCGAGAGCGATCAGTCCGAGCACGGCGAGCGGCCGCGTGACGGCGAGGGCGGGCACGCCGTCCATCACCGCCACCGCGAAGACGAACAGCGAGATCACGCTCAATCCCTCGATACGCTCGGCCTGCCGCGCGACCCACGCCTGCCCGGCGATCCGGCGCACCAGCGCGGCCGCGAGGGCGGCGCCGGCGAGCAGGGCGAGCAATTGCGCGCCGAGCGCGGGCGCCGAAATCGCCACCGGCGGCCCGAGAAAAAGCGCCGCGAACAGCGCCGCGGTGAGCGGCGTGACGGCGGCGCAGGCAACGAGCGTCGCGAGCGCGAGCGCCGCATCGAGCCCGATGAGCGCCGCGAAAGCCGGCGTCGCAATGACGGGCGGCGCCGCGGCCTGAAAGATCAGCGCCACCAGAAGGCCGGGCGCGCTCTGGTCGAGGCCGAGAGGGGCAAGCGCGAGGCCGGCCGCCAGCGGGGTCGCGAGCATCATCCAGGCGACCGCCGCAACCACGAGCCCGGGACGGGTGAAATGCCGGCGCAGCGCGTCCGGATCGACACGCAGAAACGCGAGGCAGAGCAGCACGAACAGGTTCGGCGTAAAGATCGCCTTCATCGACGCCGCGAGCGGCGGCAATGCCAGCCCGGCGAAGAGCGACACCGCGACCGCGCGCGTGCCCTGGCGCCCCAGCCAGGCGAGCGCCGCCGCCGGCAGGTCGAGATATGCCATCGAATGCGATCCCCGCGCATGTCCCGGCGAAAGCCTGCCCCGGACTTGATCCGGGGTGGGTACCGGTTCGCCGACAAGGACATGCGCCAACGAATAATCCTGCGGCATATCTGCCATACCGCCGGCCTGTGATACTGATTTCGCCTAGCCGCTTCCATATATGCTGGCGGCGTCAGCGCTCCTTTCGCCCTCCCGCAGGCAAGTCCCCATGGCTCGCACCGATGCAATCGTCCTTGGCGCCGGCATCGTCGGCACCGCGATCGCGCTTCATCTCGCCAAGCGCGGCGCGAGCGTCGCGCTCATCGATCGCCGCGGGCCGGGCGAGGAGACCTCCTACGGCAATGCCGGCGTCATCGAGGGCAACACGATCTTTCCGCCGGCGTTTCCGCGCGATCTTGCGGCGCTCGCCCGCGTCGCGCTCAAGCACGCGCCCGAGGCGAATTATCATCTGAGCTTTCTGCCGAGGGTGGCGCCGTGGCTTGTCGCCTACCGCGCCTGGTCGCAGCCCGAACGCCTCGCCGAGACCGCGCGGGTGATGCGGCCGCTGTTTTCGCGCGCCGTCGGCGAGCACGAGGCGCTGACGGCGGAATCGGGCGCCCAGCATCTCATGCGCAAGACCGGCTGGCTCAAGCTCTATCGCAGCGACGCGAGCTTTGCCGCGAACGCCCATGAGCGCGAGATCGCCGCGCATTTCGGCATTCCGATCCGGGTGCTCGATCCGGAGGGCGCGCGCGCCCTCGAGCCCGCGCTGCGCCCGGTCTTTGCGCACGCCGTGAACTGGGAGGGCGCGACCAGCATCTCCAATCCGCTCAAGCTGACGCAGGCCTACGCGGCGCGCTTCACCGCGCTCGGCGGCGTGACGCTCAAGGGCGACGCACGCACGCTCAATCGCAGCGGCGGGCGCTGGCGCGTCGATACGGAGGAGGGCGGGGTCGACGCGCCCGACGTGGTGATCGCGCTCGGGCCGTGGTCGCCCGACGTGCTCGCGCCGCTAGGCATCCAGCTGCCGATGGCGGTGAAGCGCGGCTATCACCGGCATTTCCGCGCGCAGGGCAACGCCGGCCTGTCGCGGCCGGTGCTCGATGCGGACGTCGGCTACTGTCTCGCTCCGATGGAGCAGGGCATCCGCCTCACCACCGGCGCCGAATTCGCCGATCGCGACGCGCCGCCGACGCCGGTCCAGCTCGATCGGCTGATGCCGTTCGCCAAGGACCTGTTTCCGCTCGCCGAGCCCGTCGAGGACAAGCCGTGGATGGGCAGTCGCCCCTGCTTTGCCGATTCGCGGCCCGTCATCGGGCCGGCGCCCGGGCAGCCAGGACTGTGGCTCGCCTTCGGCCACGCCCATTGGGGCTTGACGCTCGCCGCCGTCACCGGCCGCCTGGTCGCGGATCTGGTCACGAAAACGGCGCCGGTGGTTGATCCGGCGCCGTTCGCAGCGGAGCGATTTGCCGCCTGACTTCTACTCGCTGATGGTGCGCACCACGCTCGAGGTCGGCCGCTGATCGACCGTCGGCAGCTTCTGGTCCTTGAGGAGCATCTCGTCATACTGCGCGATCGTCTGCAGGCTGTTCCTCGGGACGAGGTGCACGACCTTGTAGCCGTTTGCCTTGAGCTGGCCGAGGAGTTGCGGCAGCGCGTGCGCGGTCGCCTGCTGGAAGTCGTGCATCAGGATGATGCCCTTGCCGTGCTTGGCGAGCTTGTCCATCACCGATTTGATCACCTGCTCGGGCTTGCGCATCTTGAAGTCGAAGGAGTCCATGTCGGTCGAGAAGATACCGACGTTGCGGCTGCCGAGATAAGTGATGAGCTCGGGCGGATGGCGCAGCGCCGGGAAGCGGAAGAACGGCGCGGTCGGGCCGCCCACGGCCCAGCGCACGGCGCTCATGCCCTTCTCGATCTCCTCCTTGGCCTCCTCGAACGACTTCTTGGAGAGGTCCTGGTGCGACCAGGTGTGGTTGCCGATCGTGTGCCCGGCCGCCGCCACCTGCTTGAGGATGTCGGGATAGTAGGTGGCGTGCTTGCCGATCGGGAAGAAGGTCGCGCGCACGCACTGGTCGGCGAGCGCCTTGAGCACCATCGGCGTATTGTTGAGCCAAGGCCCGTCGTCGAACGTCAGCACGACCTCGTGGTCGCGCAGGAAGTCATGCACCTTGAAATGCTCGAAGCCGAAGCCGGGGCCGCCGGTCGTGTCGATCTCGACCACGCGCGCGATGCCGAGCGCATTGGGATTGCTGCACGCGATCGGCGCAGGCTTCGGCATGGTGGCGGGGGCAGGGCCAGGAGCGGCGGCGGGAGCAGGCGCTTGCGCCGTCCCTTGAGCCACCACGGTTGGCGCGGCGGCCGCCGGCGCCGCGGCGCGCGAATTGGTTGCCTGATTGGGGATCTCGGTGACGACGGTGCGCGGTCCGGGCTTCGGTTGCGCCGCGTCGGTCGGCGCGGCGGCGGTCGTGGCGGGGCGCGAAGTCCCGGCCTGCCAGATCATCTCGCCGATCGCATATTTCTGCGCCTGCACGACGCCGAACACCGCCAGGCATCCGGCGAGCACCAGGCCGCCTATGATCAGTGCCGCACGCATTTCCACGTCTCCTCGCCGCAACGCCTCGGGCGACCCGGCCCCGTCGGATCCCCATGAGCTTACACTGACCCTACTTACTCGGGTCCGATCGCTCAGCCGGTAAAGTGGGATTAAGGTTATTTTACCCGAGGACGGCGCGCGACGCGAGGGCTGCGAGCGCTTGAGCTGGCGCCTGCGGCTGATTTGCCACAGTGCCGCCATACCCGGTTCCCTTGGAGCCCCCGAACCGACACTGCCGCCCGCAAAGGGCCCGCTTGCGCGTCGATCAGCGGAATTTGTCGCGCCAGCTCGGCAACGAGCCGGCGATCGCCTGCGCCTCATAGACGCCGCGGGCAATCGCCCGCGCCACGACCTGGGCGGCGCACGCGCCGAGGCGCATCAGGCCGTAGATCGGATCGCTTAGCGGGCGGCTGCCGGCCGACGCGACGAACACGATGTCGCCGTCGAGCGGGGTATGAACCGGATAGATCGCGTGCGCGAAGCCGTCCTGCGCCATCACGGCGAGCCGCTTCGCCTGCGAACGCGTCAGCAGGGCGTCGGTCGCGACCACGACGAGGGTTGTGCTCGTGCGCGTCTCGCCCTTGGCGCGCGGCTCGAGTGCGCCGGCGGGCGGGGTCGGGGGAAATCCGCGCCCGCCGAATTCGGCGTCACGCTCGAACGGCGCGGCCCAGAACCACGGCCCGTCGCCGACCACGACGCTGCCGACGGCGTTCACCGCGGCGATCGCGCCGATCGTGAGGCCGCCCTCCACCGCCGACGCCGAGCCGATGCCGCCCTTGAGATTGACGGTCGTGGCGCCGAGCCCGGCGCCCACGCTGCCGAGCGCGAAATCGGCGCTGGCTTCCGCCGCCGCCGCATAGCCGAACTCGCGATAGGGCGGATAGCGTCCCCAGTCCTTGTCGCCGCCGCTCAAGAGGTCGAACAGGACCGCCCCGGGCACGATCGGCACGCGCGCCGGGCCGACCGCAAAACCGCGGCCCTGCTCGCGCAGCCAGGCCTGCACCCCGGCGCCGGCATCGAGGCCGAAGGCCGAGCCGCCCGACAGCGCGATCGCCTCGATGCGCTCGACCGTCATCCCCGAGCCGAGCAGCTCGGTGTCGCGCGTGCCCGGTCCGCCGCCGCGCAGGTCGACCGCCGCCATGGCGGGTGCATCGAACACGATCGCGGTCGTGCCGGACGCGAGCCGGGCGTCCTGGGCGTGGCCGACGCGAACGCCGGGCACATCGGTGATCAGATTGCGCATATTGGCAGGAGCGGAGACGATTTCCCGCTTGGCGTCAATCGGCGCGGGCGTGCTCACGGCGCTTCACATTCGAGCCATCGCGCGGCCTTTCGGCTTGCCTCCCGCCCTCCGCCATCGCATCTAGGCGCCATGGCCGCCGACGTCACCATCGCCGCCGCGCTGCTCGCGGGCCTGTTGAGCTTCCTCTCGCCGTGCGTGCTGCCGCTCGTGCCCCCCTATCTCGTCTATCTCGCGGGAACCTCGCTCGAGCGTTTCGCCGGCGCCGAGCCGCAGCCGCAGGTCAAGCGCGAGACGGTGCTGGCCGCGCTCTTGTTCGTCGCCGGATTTTCCACCGTGTTCATCGCCTTGGGCGCGAGCGCGAGCGCGATCGGGGCGCTGCTCCACGCCTATTCGTATTGGCTGGCCAACCTGGCGGGCGTCGCGATCATCATCATGGGCCTGCACTTCCTCGGTCTCACGCGCTTCGCCTTCCTCATGCGCGAGAAGCGCGTGGAGATGGGCCGGCCGGTCGGCCTGTGGGGCGCCTATGCGATGGGGCTCGCTTTCGCGTTCGGCTGGACGCCGTGCATCGGGCCGATCCTCGCGACCATCCTGGCGGTCGCCGCATCCAAGGAGACGGTGGCGACGGGCGCGGGCCTGCTCGCGGTCTATTCCGCGGGCCTTGGCATCCCGTTCCTGGTCGCCGCATTCGCGATCGAGCCGTTCGCGCGCTTTATGATGAAGTTCAAGCGCCACCTCGCCGCGGTCGAGAGAACCATGGGCGCGCTCCTCGTGCTCACCGGCGTCGCCTTCCTCACCGGCTGGATCAACGAAGCGAGCTATTGGCTGCTTGAGTGGTTTCCGGCGTTGGGACGAATCGGGTGAGGAAAAGAAGGAAGCCCGCCGTGAGGCGGGCTTCCACGATCTCGCGATAGTCGTCGTCGGTCACTTGATCTCGATGTAGGTGATCTTTCCCTGCGGGTTCTTCTGCCACCGGTAGACCACGTAGTCGACGCGGCCCACGTCGCCCTTCTTGTCGTAGGAGATTTCGCCGATCACGGTCTTGAATTTCTGGCCGGAATACATCTGCGCCGACACCTTCTTGGGGTCGAGCGACTTGGCGGCTTCCGCCGCCTGCTTGATGATCTCGACCGCCGCGTAGCTGTAGAGCGTGTAGGCCTGCGGCTCGAAGTTCTTGGCGCGGAATTTCTCCACAACGGCCTTCGCTTCCGGCCGATTGCGCGGATCGGGCCCGTAGGTCATGAGCGTGCCTTCGGCGCCCGGACCCCCGATGGCCGCGAACTCGTCGTCGGCGATGCCGTCGCCGCCCATCAGCGGGGCGCGCACGCCCTGATCGCGCATCTGGCGCACGATCAGGCCGCCCTCGGTTTGCAGGCCGCCCCAATAGACGAGGTCGGCATTGGCCGCCTTGATCTTCGACACCAGCGCCGAAAAGTCCTTGTCGCCGGTGTTGACGCCTTCGTAGAGCATCTCTTTCAGGCCGCCCTTGTTGATCGCCTTCTTGGTCTCGTCGGCCAGGCCTTTGCCGTAGGTCGTCTTGTCGTGCACGACGGCGACCTTCTTGCCCTTGAAGTTCTTCAGGATGTACTCGCCCGCAACCGCTCCCTGCTGGTCGTCGCGGCCGCAGGTGCGGAACATCATCAGGCTCGGGCGGGCCTGCTTGTTGTCGAGGCAGGGGCCTAGCTTGGCGTCGGTCACGCACGGGTTGGTCGCCGCCGGCGTGATCGCCAGCATGCCGTTCTCTGCGTAGACATACGACGCCGGCATCGTCACGCCGGAGTTGAAGTGACCGATCACGAACTTCACGCCGTCGGCCGCGAACTTGTTGGCGATCGAGACGCCCTGCTTGGGATCGGAGACGTCGTCGCCCACCTGGATGACGATCTTCTGGCCGAGGATTCCGCCGGCCGCATTGATGTCCGCGACCGCCTGCTCCGCGCCGTTCTTGAGCTGCGCGCCGAAGGCGGCGTTCGGCCCGGTGATCGGTCCGCCGACCGCGAACTTGATCTGAGCGGCGGCGTGCCCGGCAAATGCGACGCTCAAGCCGAGTGCGAGCCCGAGCGTGGTCAACCTGTTCATGCTTGTCTCCCCTCTTGATCGAGCCCCGATTGGATACGAAATCATGGCCAAAATCCATCGCGATCCGCGACTATTCCATCGCGACGTCGTGCCGCGCCGGGGCGGTCGCGTCTGGATGGAGGAACCCGTATTGACGGGCCATCTGGTTCCGGCGCGTGAGGCGAAACCCGAGGGCCGCGAAGAGGATCGCGAAGGCGGTGTCGACCGCATAGAAGTGAAGCGACACCAGGGTGCCGGAAAACAGAGCGAAATGGATGAAGCGAATCGCGAATCCAAGGATCAGCATATAGGCAATGACGCTCCACCACGGCCGCCAGGTCTGCGCGATGGCGCGGCCGGACAGCCAGGCCGCGCCTCCACCGAGGAACACGGTGATCAGCAGGAAGCTGACGAAATAGTCCTCTTCATAGAGCAGAGCGTGCAGCATCGGCCGTTCCCGTCTAATGCCGGCCGCCTTCGAGGTAGGCGGATCGGACCTCCGGACGCTTCAACAGCTCGGCGCCGGTGCCCGTCAGCGTGATCGTGCCGTTGACCATGACATAGCCGCGATGGGCGAGCTTGAGTGCGTGAAAGGCGTTCTGCTCGACCAGGAAGACCGTGATCCCGTCGCGCGTATTGAGGTCGCGCACGATGGAAAAAATCTGCTGCGCGATCAGCGGCGCGAGACCGAGCGAGGGCTCGTCGAGCAGCAGGAGACGCGGCCGTCCCATGAGCGCGCGTGCGATCGCGAGCATCTGCTGCTCGCCGCCCGAGAGCGTGCCGCCGCGCTGGTCGCGTCGTTCGGCGAGCCGCGGAAAGAGCGCGAAGACGCGATCGAGATCGGCGGCGATGTTGCCGTCGGGATTGACGGTCGCGCCCATCTGCAGGTTCTCGAGCACGGTCATGCGCGGGAAGATGCGACGGCCCTCCGGCGCCTGCGCGATCTTGCGGCGCGCGATCTCGTGCGTCGGCATTCGCGTGATGTCCTCGCCGGCGAACACGATGCGCCCCTCGCGGGCGCGCGGCTTGCCGAAGATGGTCATCATCAAGGTCGACTTGCCGGCGCCGTTGGCGCCGATCAGCGTGACGATCTCGCCTTCGTTCACCTCCAGATCGACGCCCCTGAGCGCCATCACGGCGCCGTAGAACGATTTTACGCCGCGCACGCTGAGCAGCGCATTGGATGCTGTGGCCGCGCTCACAGCCCGACCTCCGCTTCCACCGCCTCGACCTCCTCGTCGGCGACGCCGAGATAGGCGGCGATCACCTTCGCGTCGTTGCGGATCTCGTCGGGCGTTCCGTCGGCGATCTTGACGCCGTAGTCGAGCACGATGACGTGGTCGGAGATTTCCATCACCACCGTCATGTCGTGTTCGATCAGCAGCACCGAGGTCGCGAAATCGTCGCGGATCGATCGGATCAACACGTTGAGCTCGGCGCTTTCGCGCGGGTTGAGGCCGGCAGCCGGTTCGTCGAGGCACAACAGAACGGGATCGGTGCACATCGCGCGGGCGATCTCGAGCCGGCGCTGCGCGCCATACGGCAGTTCGCCGGCCGGATCGTCGGCGCGGTCGGCGAGCCCGATGACATCGAGCCAGCGGCACGCCTTGTCGATCGCGGCGCGCTCGAAGGTGGCGTAGCCGCCGATGCCGACGAGGCCCAAGAACGTGAAGCCGGACGCCGCCATCAGCGGGTTGTGCTGGGCGACCAGAAGATTCTCCAGCACCGTCATGCCGGCGAACAGACGGACGTTCTGGAAGGTGCGCGCGATCTTCGCCTGCCAGGCGATGAGATAGTCCGGCATGCGCTCGAGCAGAAAGAGCGCGCCGCCGGCAGAGCGGGCGCTGCGCGCGCCGCGGCGCGTGAGCGCATCGAGGCCGTTCCACGTTTCGGCGTCACCATGGACGAGCCCGAGCCGGCCTTCGCTCGGCTTGTAGAAGCCGGTGATGCAGTTGAAGACGGTGGTCTTGCCGGCGCCGTTCGGCCCGATCAGCGCGGTGATCGCGCCGCGCGCCGCGGCGAACGACAGGTCATGGACTGCGACAAGCCCGCCGAAACGCATGGTGAGATGCTCGACGGCGAGCAGCGGGGCCGTGACCGGGCCCATCAGCCGTGCCCTTCCTTGACCAGGCTGCCTGAGATCGCCTTGCGCTCCTTCAGGAAGACGGAAGGCTCGCGCACGGCGATCAGCCCGCGCGGGCGCCACACCATGATCGCCACCATCGCGAAGCCGAACACCAGCATGCGGTATTGCGTAGGGTCGAAATCCGCGCCGAACACCTCCTTGAGGAAGTCGAGTTCGCGCAGGATCTCGATGCCGCCGATCATCACGATGGCGGCGATCGCGACGCCGATCTGGCTGCCCATGCCGCCGAGCACGACGATGGCGAGAATGGTCGCCGATTCGAGGAACGTGAAGGATTCCGGCGAGATGAAGCCCTGCCGCGCCGCGAAGAACGATCCGGCAAAGCCGGCGAACATCGCGCCCATCGCGAAGGCGGTGAGCTTGGTGTTGGTGGTGTTGATGCCGAGCGAGCGGCACGCGATCTCGTCCTCGCGCAACGCTTCCCAGGCGCGACCGATCGGCAGGCGGCGCAGGCGCACCGTGACGAAGGAGGTGAGCAGCGCTAACCCGAGGATCAGGTAGTAGAGATAGATCGTGCGGTAAAGCGGGCTGAACTCGAGTCCGAATGTGGCCGCGAAGCCGTCGTCGTCCGCGTTGAATGGAATGCCGAAAAACATCGGCCGTGGAATGCCGCTCAAGCCCGCATAGCCGTTCGTCAGGTCCACCCAGTTGATGAGGACGAGCCGGATGATCTCGCCAAACGCCAGAGTGACGATGGCGAGATAGTCGCCGCGCAGGCGCAGCACCGGAAAACCGAGCAGGATGCCCCAGAACGCCGCCAGAAATCCGGCGAGCGGGAGCAGCATGAAAAAGGAGAAGCCGAAGGTCTTGGCGAGCAGCCCATAGGCATAGGCGCCGACCGCGTAGAAAGCGACGTAGCCCAGATCCAGAAGCCCGGCGAGGCCCACCACGATATTGAGGCCGAAGCCGAGCATGACGTAGATCAGAATCTGGATGCCGAAATTGTCGATCCACTTGATCGAGCCCTGGAAGCCCGTCAGCCAGATCGACAGCGCCGGGAAGACGACGACGAAGCTGACGGCGAAGGCCGCCGTCCAGGTGACGCCACTGACGAGCCAACGGACCAATTGGCCGACGACGAAGAAGGCGACGACGATGGCCGCCAAGTTCAAGCGCTCTGCAAGCTCCAGATACAGGTGGGCGTAGATGAGCAGACATGCGAGGGCGAGGATGCCCAGATGCGCAAACTTGGCGCGCAGGAAGGCCATCACTGCGCTCGGCTGCCGGACCTGCATGGCGCGACGCTCGCGCCAGGGCGCGACGACCAGCGCGTAGAACAATCGCCCGGTCGCGGCGAGCGCGACGTAGCCGAACAGCAGCGACCAGCGCGTCTCGAGCGCAAGCTCGTTGCTCATGTTCTGGACGGTCTTGAAGCCGATCAGCGGCAGCAGCAGGAAGAACGCGAGCGCCGCGGTGACACCGGCATCCTTGACGGCGCGGCCGAGCCCGGTGCGCGCTGCCGGCGCTTCCATGTCAGACCTTCTCGACGTCCGGCCGGCCGAGCAGGCCCTGCGGCAGGAAGATCAGCGTGATGGCGAGGATCGAGAAGGCGGCGACGTCCTTGTAGTCGGTCGAGAAGTAGGCTGACCACAAGGTCTCGATCAGGCCGATCAGGAGGCCGCCGATCACTGCGCCCGGCAGCGAGCCGATGCCGCCCAGCACGGCCGCGGTGAACGCCTTGACGCCGGGAACGAAACCGTCGGCGAAGTTCACCACGCCGTAGTACGTGAGGTACATGGTGCCGGCGACCGCGGCGAGCGCCGCGCCCATGATGAAGGTGATCGAGATCGTGCGATCGACGTCGATCCCGAGCAGCGACGCCATCTTCTGGTCCTGCTCGCAGGCGCGTTGCGCGCGGCCGAGCGACGTCTTGGCGACGACATACCAGAAGACGAGGAGCAGGGCGGCGGTGATCGCCCACACGATCATCTGCTTGTAGGACAGTGTGACCTGATAGCCCTCGTGCTCCATCAGCACGACCTCGCCCTGCACGAGCGGCGGAATGGACTTGTTGCGCGGGCCCTGCGCGACCTGCACGAAGTTCATCAGGCAGATCGACATGCCGATCGCCGAGATCAGCGGCGCCAGACGGAACGAGCCGCGCAACGGCCGATAGGCGAGGCGTTCGATCGCCCAGTTGACCAGCGAGGTGAGCACCATCGCGACCACGAGCACGATGAGGAGCGCGAGCGCGATCGAGCTGATGCCGAGCCAGGCGGTCAGGATGAGGAGCGTGATCAGCGCGATGAAGGCCGACACCATGAAGACGTCGCCGTTCACCATGCCGATGATGCCGAACACCATCGTGTAGCCGATGGCGATCAGCCCGTAGATCGAGCCGAGCGTGATGCCGTTGATCAGTTGCTGGACGAAGATTTCCATGGGCCTCCGCCGCGCCTCTTCCCCTGCGACCCGGCCGCGGTGAATCGTGGATGGCTCGCAAAGTCTTAACAGGGGCACCGGTAGGCGGCAACGCGGCCCCTTTGCGCGCGGGGGGCGGATTTTGCCGTTCCCTCCGTCCCACGCGTGGTGGTAGCATAGCCATGCGGCTCAACGTGGGGGGAAAGCGATGAAGCTCGCTCAATTCATCTTGTGTCCAGTCATTTTGGTCTTGATGGCGTTTGCGGCCGCGGATGCGGCTCCGGCGCGCAAGAGGCCTGTAACGCAGGCCGTTCCTAAGGATCGTGACGCGCTGTACAGGTATTGCGGCGCGGAGGCTTTCCGGAAGTTCGGCTGGAACCACGGATCGAAGGGGCGCGTACTTTACGTCGATTTTCTGTACGAGCAGCAGGAGCTTTGTGTCCGCAACGGCGGCCGGCTCTGACTGGCAACGACGTCGCAGTTTCTGAAATCTCCGGCTTTCGAAACGTGGTGAGGGCGCCGCTGGGTCATCTCGTGGCGGCACGGAAAATAAATACAACGTGGGGGGAAGCGATGAAGCTCGCTCAATTCGCATTGTTTGTTGTCATTTTCGCGTCCATGGCGTCGCTCGTCGCGGATGCGGCGCCGGCGCGGAGGACCGCCAAGGTGCAGGCTGTACCGAAGAGCGGCCCGGAGCTTTATCAATATTGCCGCATGCTGGCCTTTCGGAGATTCGGCCGGAATTACGGCGATGGCCGGCTAGCGCTCTACCCAAACTTCGTGGTCGAGCAGCAGGATCACTGCGTGCGCAACGGCGGGCGGCTCTGACGCCTAAGAACAACCTCCTGCGGGGCTGAGAGCTCGAGCCGGGGCGCGACGAGTTTGCGGAGTTCGGCCTCACTGTATATGTGAGAGTCGAAGCCGTCCGCCTTTGCCATGGTCATCACGCCCGAGCTTGCCATTCGTCTCGCCGCCTTCGTCGGCGTATTCGTTGTCATGGCCGTATGGGAAGTGCTGGCGCCGCGGCGTCGTCTCGGCATCGGCCGCCTGACGCGCTGGCCGAGCAATCTCGGAATCCTCGTGGTCGACGCCCTCCTGGTGCGGCTCTTGATTCCGACCGCCGCGGTCGGCGTCGCGCTCCTGGCGGCCGGCCACGGCTTCGGCCTCTTCCACGTCCTCGGATTGCGGCTCTCGCTCGCCGCCTTGCTTGGCTTCCTCGTGCTCGATCTCGTGATCTACAGCCAGCACGTCGCGTTCCATCATGTGCCGTGGCTGTGGCGGCTGCACCGCATGCACCATGCCGATCTCGATATCGACGTGACGACCGGCGGGCGCTTCCATCCGATCGAGATCCTGCTCTCGATGCTGATCAAGATGGCGACGGTCGCGGCGTTCGGCATTCCCGCGGTGGCGGTGCTCGCGTTCGAGGTCGTGCTCAATGCCACCTCGACGTTCAACCATTCGAACATCGTCATGCCGGCGTGGCTCGATCGCATCGTGCGGCTCGTGGTGGTGACGCCGGACATGCACCGCGTGCACCATTCGATCCTGCGTGCCGAGACCGACAGCAATTTTGGCTTCAATCTCCCATGGTGGGACCGGCTGTTCGGAACGTACCGGCCGAAGCCGGAGGCCGGACATGATGGGATGACCATCGGCCTGCCGATCTTCCGCGATCGTCATGAGCTGCGCCTCGACCGCCTGCTCACCCAGCCGTTTCGCAACGATCCTTCCGCGCCGTCGGGCGGAAGACGATGAGGCTGTGATAGAGCCGCAAACTCTGCTGGTATGGGCTGCCGTTTGCGTTTAACGAGGAACAAAATGACGCCGCGGGACGCAGGAAATCGGGAAGGAGCATGTCGATGAGGGGGACGAAGCCCGAGGACATCATCGCCGGCAAGAACCGCCCGTTCACCGGCAAGGAATATCTCGAGAGCCTGCGCGACGG
>WNFF01002410.1_pt1 | contig 15322 bp, 17 predicted proteins | sample 5400441 | NCBI WGS metagenome assembly WNFF01 (sample SAMN13153345, study PRJNA577476) | soil metagenome | isolation source: 120 cm saprolite under Douglas fir tree site 2 hole 3 replicate 1 | place: USA:California | collected 2015-04-18 | reverse complement strand
CGCGGAATTATACCCTTACGCCAAGTGACGGTTTAAGCAACTAACGGTTGCTGTAACTAATTTCTAATCGTGATGTGCGATTGGTCCGATCCGGCCCTTTGGGGGTGGCGGAATTAACCTTGGTGATACCAAGCAAGGCGGCTCGGCGAATGTGAGAATTGGGCCGGGGTTACAGCCCCGGCCCATTAACGGCGGTTCGCGACCGCTAACCCGCCCCTCTTCCCGAGGGCAACTGAAAGGCAGGTGGTGCTCAGTGCGGAAAGACCGCGCGTTATAGACTTGGGTGGTAGGCCGCGCCGCAGGGGTCGCTCCCCGGCGGCGTGGTCGCCACCACGTACATATGTTAGCTTATTCGCGGATTCCAGTCTAGCTGGAAGGATCGCGCATGGCTGAACCCAAGAAAAATGATGGTTTACGGCCGGTTGAGCCCAAGCGCGGCGACCGCCGCGTCACCCAATACAAGCCCGACAAAGAGCAGACCGACGACCACCGGGAACGGTTCAACTCTCTCTTACGCGCGGCAGTGCGAAAGCCTGAACCAAAAGATTGAACATCCCCGAGTGTGAGTGCCGCATATTCCGGCGGTAGCTGAACTCGGACACATATTTCCAAGCGTGCTTGCTCGAAATGTGAACATGGGTGCCCTTCACAGCCCGCTGAAACAACGACCAGTGGCTTTCGAGCGTGTTCACGTGGTGGATGCCATCCACGTACTGCTTGCGGCCGTGATCGACCGTGCCGTGAACTAAATCCAGATGCAGGTCGCCGTAGCCCTTCCAACTGTCTGTGCTGATCGTTGAGCCCTTCTCGACATGAGCCGTGATGATGGGCTCCAACGTGTCTTTCTTCGCGTCGGGGACTGGCCCCGCAACGATCCGGCCGTGTTCGCCCCGCTGAACCATGCCCATCACGATGGTCTTGTTTTCCCACTTGCGCGCTCGCGGCCGGCGGCCGCCATGCACCATTTCGTCAATCTCGACATGACCTGAGAGCGGGCCGCCCATTTGAGCGTCTGCCGTCGCCATGAGCTTGCGGAGTTCGTGGCAGAGGCGCCATGCGCATTTGTAGGTGACGCCGGTCTGCCGCTCGATTTCCTTCGCCGCGACCCCATGCCGAGTGCTGGTCATGAGGTACATCGCAAAGAACCAAATCGTGAGCTTGGTGCTCGATTTGTGAAAGATGGTCCCGGCGCACGGATAGATGTGGTGGCCGCACTCCTGGCAGGCGTAGGCCCGGCGCTTGCCCATCGGGTGAAAGCGGGTCCGCTTGTCGCAGACTTGGCAATCCGTGACGTCGCCGCTGTACTGGATTTCCATGATCTTGGCCAAGCAGGCCGCGTCGTTCGGATATTCCGCTTGGAACTGCTTGAAAGTGTACTCGGCCATGGCCCATGCTCCCCGAAGTTGAGGATGAGGCTACCATGGCGGCTACTTGCTGTCAAGGGATAATTCCGACGTACCGGGTACTGGCCGGTTCCGGCCAGCACCGACGTACCGGGTAGTGTCCTAATTCCGAAGTCTCTGTCCTAATTTGAATTTGTGAATGTCCTAATTTCGTTGCGCGGTGGCCGGATAAAAATGGGGTTGGTACAGCCCCCGGTGGTTGGTCTTGCGGCAATGTGATATCCCTACCGCAAGTTGTGTTCCAGCAAGCCAGGGAACTGAGCAAATGTCGAAAGCGAAACTCGCGCCCGGCGCGACCGGCAACATGGTGACGGCCCTCCAGAACGCGCTGATCGCGAACGGCTATGCGATCCCGACGACCGGCACGTTCGACGATGCCACGACGGCCGCCCTGGAGACATTTCAAGACGGGAACGCCTTGCCGGTACAGTCGCTCTGTGACGAAGAAACCTGGGCCGCGCTCTACACCGCCTACTATGGGAGCTAAGGCCGCCTCAGTTGGCGGCCTCGCCCTTCGAGGACTGCAATCGCTTGCGTTGGCGCTTCACATAGTCCTCCAGCGCTTCAAGCAAGCTGTCATCCACGATGCCGCTCGCGACTAGCTTCACATAGGTCTGCGGGTCGGTTTCTTCCGTAAAGACCACGCGCTCGCCTTCCATGAGCGTCACCTTTCCCTTTACCGGGGGCGGCGGTGGGGGTGGAGGTCGGACAGTACCGCTGCGCCGGTCAGGCGCAGCCGGTTAATTCGCGGCCCGCTGCCCGCTGATCACACCCGCACCGCCGTCATGATGCCCTTGGGGAAAATATCCTCGGGTCGGGCGTGGCGATGGGCGATGCCCTGCTCGTGGGTGTAGCGCAGGAATTGCTCCAGCGTCGGCCGGTTCTCCTCGATGCCGTAAGGGAAGGGGTCGCCGCCGAAGCGATCGCGCATCGTGCGGGCATAGGTCGGGAGCCAGGCGAGCGGATAGCGCGAGACAGCGGGATCGAGCAGGCGCTCGAGGCTGCGCCGCTTCGATTCGACAAAGGCATTATAGAGGTTGCGCGCGACCCAGGGATGCTCGTCGAGGACGCGCGTGCGGATCGCGATGATGTGCATGATCGGCCACACCTTCGTGCGCGCGTAGTACGCTTCCTCCATCGGGAGATAGTCAGGAAACAGGCGGACCACGTCGGCATGGCCGGCGAGGAACGAGCTCGGCGGTCGCGCGATCAGCGCGCAGTCGATCTCGCCGGTCGCGATCATCTCGCTCAGGGACTTGTCGGCGATGCGCGTGAGCTGCACGCCCTTCGGCAGGTCGAGCTCGACCTTCTCGATCCGTCCGGCTTCGTTGGCGCCGGCCTGGTACCAGTGGACGTCTTGCAGGGCAACGCCGTGCTCGTCGTTGAGCCAGCCCCGCATGTAGACGGCGGCGGTGTGGGCCCACTCCGGCGAGCCGATGGTCTTGCCCTTGAGGTCGGCGGCGGTCCGGATCTTGCTGTGCTTGTTTACGTAGAACGATGAGAAGCGAAACAAGCGCGAGCACACCACCGGCAGGCCGATGATGTCGGGCGCCTCGCGCGTGACCTGCGCGCAGAATTTCGCGAACGAAAGCTCGCTTACGTCCCATTCGCGGTTGAAGGTGAAACGCGCGAACACCTCGTGATGGCCGAGCGTCAGCCAAGTATGATCGATGCCCTCGGCGTTGACCAGGCCGAGGCGGAAATCCCGGAAATGATCGTAGTCGGTGGTGGCGATGGTGAGCTTGAGGCGCGACATTCGGTTCCCCCCTCGAGCAGCTGCGCCGACGGGCATTGCCGGTCGGCGGCGCGACAGTCAAGGCGGCCTCCTTCGCTGGTATCGGCGAAGCCGTTGCGATTGCCGGCTTTTCGCGGTTGCGGGCGGGTCTGCCGCTCCCCACATTGGAACCGGGCGGTGGGGCGATTGCCCCGGCATGACGAGACGTGACCGGCCTCGGAGGGTGTGACGATGCGCGACCCCTATGACGTCCTGGGGGTATCGAAGACCGCGAGCGCGGCGGACATCAAGAGCGCGTTCCGGCGGCAGGCCAAGAAGCTGCATCCGGACGCCAACAAGCACGACCCGAAGGCGGCCTCGCGCTTTGCCGAGCTCAATGCCGCCTACGAGATCCTGGGCGAGGAGGACAAGCGCAAGGCCTTCGACCGCGGCGAGATCGACGCCGAGGGCAAGCCGCGCTTCCAGGGCTTCGAAGGCTTCGGTGCGGGTCCCGGTCGCGGCGGTTTCGGTCGCGACGGCGGCTTCGAGACGTTCACCTGGGGACCGGGCGGCTTCCAGCACGGCAGCGGCTCCCGCGGCGGCGGGAGCTTTCGCGGCTTCGAGGACGTCTTGAAGGAGGCGTTCGGTGGCATGGGAGGCGCGGCGCGCGGCGGGCGCGGCGGCTTCCAATTCGAGCAAGACGAATTCGCCGGCGCCGGCCAGGACATCGCGGTATCGCTGGCCATCACGCTGCCGGAGGCGGCCAAGGGCTGCAAGAAGCGGGTCATGCTCCCGAGCGGCAAGGAGGTCGAGGTCAAGGTCCCTTCCGGGTTGAACGACGGGCAGACGATCCGGCTCAAGGGGCAGGGGCTCGCCGGTCCCGGCGGCCGCAGCGGCGATGTTCTGATCACGGTCAAGATCGCGCCGCACCCGCTCTTCGCCCGCGACGGCGCCGATTTGCGGCTCGAGCTTCCGATCACCCTTTACGAGGCGGTGCTCGGCGGCAAGGTGCGCGTCGCCACCCTCGACGGCGCGGTCGAGCTCGCGATTCCCCCCGGCACCAATTCCGGCCGCACCTTCCGCCTCAAAGGCAAGGGTTTCCCGGCAAAGAGCGGCGCCGGCGATCTCCTCGCCAGCGTGCGCATCATGCTGCCCGAGGGCGGCGACGCCGAGCTCGAGGAGCTGATGCGCAAGTGGCGCGAACGCAAGCCCTACGATCCGCGCAAGGGCACGGGGTGACCTACGGCGCGGCCTTGTCGATCCGCTCGTAAGCCGCTTGCGCGACTTGCGTGAGCCGCTCGCGCTCGGCCGGCCCGCTGACGACATAGGCGAGCCCGCGCTCCACCCAATAAAACGCGGCGAAGCGGTCGGCTTGCCGGTAGCGCATCGCGGTCTGCGGCGAATTCGTGCGCGCATAGTAGATGGTGAAGCGCTCGCCGGACGCGCCCTCGTACATGCAGAACGCGGCGGGACCGAACGGGCCGGGCAACAGGCGACCACCGACGAGCTTCAGTCCGCTCGCCTCGAGATCGGGCAGGCGCAGCTCGTAATCGAGGCGCTTCGACAGCCACTGCACCAGATGCGGGCGCTCGGCGCCGGCGACCTCGACCGGGTGGCGCACCTCGACCACGTAGACCTTGTGCGCATCGAGCGCCTGCTCGGTGAAAATATCGAACCGGCTCGGCGCCGCCGCCGATGCCCCGCGTGCCATCCAGCCGATGGCGCCGCCGGCGAGAAATGCCGCGATCACCGCCGCGGCCGCGAGCGCGCGCCAGGAGGCGGGCCCGCGGCCGAGCTTGTCGAGCTCGAAGCGAGCCGAAACGGGCTCCGATCCGATGCCGCCATAGCGCACGCGAATGGCGTCGGCTTGCGCCTGCCATGTGGCGACGCGCGCGGCATCTTCGGGATGGGAGGCAAGCCAGGCCTCGACGGCGCGGCGGCGGTCCGCCGCGATCTCGCCGTCGACATAGGCGTGCAGCTCGTCCTCGGTCACGGGTGAATCTCTAGTCATCATCGTCTTTCCTGACTTATTTGATGCGGCGAAGCGTCGGACGCTCGCCGTCGAGATAGGCCTTGATCTGCATGCGGGCGCGCGCGAGCCGCGACATCACGGTTCCGATCGGTACGCCCTGCACTTCGGCGACCTCGCGATAGCTGAGGCCTTCGAGCACGACCAGAAGCAGCGCGGCGCGCTGGTCCTCGACCAGGGAGGCGAGCGCCCGCTCGATGTCGCGCGCACCCGCTTCCGGCCCCGCCATGTCGGGGGCGTCGTTGTCGTCGATCGCCTGCATCGCGGGCCGCCGCGCCAACGAGCGCAGCCGGTTGCGGTTGAGATTGGTCAGAATGGTGTAGAGCCAGCTGCGCATCTCGCCGCCGTGGAACAGATGCTCCGATCGCAGCGCCCGCACCAACGTGTCCTGGACCAAATCGTCGGCGAGCTCGGCGTTGCGGGTGAGCGCCCGCGCATAGCGCCGCAATGCCGGAACCGCGGCCTCGATGTCTTGCCGGAATCCACCCAAACGCGCTCTCCTCTTCCAGCAACCGCGCAGCATCGATTATTTCGGACGATCCGTCGAACTCGCTGACTGCGTTCGTTATCCCTCCTTGTCGCTGAACCACGTCACCCGGACCAACACGTTTGCCGGAGCGATATTCCCTCAAGCGCCGGCCAAATCCGCTGGCGTGCGTCTTTCCCGGCGGGGTCCCGCGGCGGCGCTCCGCCGGACCCGAGAATGCGAAAGTGCCGACAAATTGCGGCTGCTTGAAGGGTCTTATCCCCTGTGCCATAGGTGGGTCTGCGGCGCAGCGAGAAAGAACATGCCGGAATCCTCGGGTCTCATGCGCGGCAAGCGCGGCCTCATCCTCGGGGTCGCCAACAACCGTTCGATCGCCTGGGGTATCGCAAAAGCTTGCCATGGGCATGGGGCCGAACTCGCCTTCACTTATCAGGGCGATGCCTTGAAGAAGCGGGTCGAGCCGCTGGCGCAAGAGGTCGCTGGACTGGTGGTCGGCCACTGCGACGTGACCGAGCCCGCGACCATCGATGCCGCTCTGGCGGCGGTCGAGGCGAAATGGGGCGCACTCGATTTTCTCGTGCATGCCATCGCCTTCTCCGACAAGGATCAGCTCTGCGGGCGTTACGTCGATACGACGGCGGACAACTTCGCCAAGACGATGCTGGTGAGCTGCTACTCGTTCACCGCGGTCGCCCAGCGCGCGGAGAAGCTGATGCCGCGCGGCGGATCGCTGCTCACGCTCACCTATTACGGCGCCGAGAAGTGGATGCCCCATTACAACGTGATGGGGGTAGCCAAGGCCGCGCTCGAGGCGTCGGTGCGTTATCTCGCCGCCGATCTCGGCGCGAAGGGGATCCGGGTCAATGCGATTTCCTCCGGTCCGATCAAGACGCTGGCGGCGTCGGGGATCGGCGACTTTCGCTACATCCTCAAATGGAACGAGCACAATGCGCCGTTGCGGCGCACCGTGACGATCGAGGAGGTCGGCGACACCGCGGTATATTTCCTCTCGGATCTCGCGCGCGGCGTGACCGGCGAGATTCACCACGTCGACGGCGGCTATCACATCGTCGGGATGAAGCATCCCGACGCGCCCGACATCGTGCGCGGCAGGGACTGAGGCGAGGTCGATCATAGCGGCAGCCTTCATGCCTTCGCCCGTCATCTATTACGTTCGCCACGGCCTCACCGATTGGAACGTCCAGCAGCGGCTGCAGGGCCGCCGGGACGTGCCGCTCAATGCGAAAGGCCGTGCGCAGGCGGCGGTCTGCGGCGAAATCCTGCGCGATCTGCTCGCCCGCGACGGCCGCGCGCCGGACAGCCTGGGTTATGTGTCGAGCCCGCTCATGCGCGCGTCCCAGACCATGGAAATCATGCGGGCAACGCTCGGATTGCGCGAAGCTGGCTTTGCCGTCGATGCCAGGCTCGCGGAAATCGCGTTCGGCGAATGGGAAGGCCTGACCTATGCCGACGTGCTGGTGCGGGACAAGGACGTCGTCGGCAAACGCGAATCCGACAAATGGGATTTCCGGCCGCCCGGCGGCGAAAGCTACGCGCAGGTGACCGTGCGCATCCGCGAGTGGTACCGCACCGTCGATCGGGACATGGTGGTGGCCGCCCATGGCGGCACGGCGCGTGCGCTCATCGCCCACCTCGCGATCGTGCCGCCGGACGATGCCACGCACTATTCCATCGATCAGGGCGTGGTCTACGTGTTCATGGGAAACCAGCTGGCGCGCTACGGCTGACGCCGCCGAGCGATCGGCGCCGCTGACCGGAGCAGCGCGGCGCGATCTCCGATCGCCGAGGAGCGTGCGCCAAGTCCGTCGATTTGACCCCGGCGGGGGCGCGGGCTACCACACCGCGGCGGGTGGAACCCCATGTCCTTCAATACCTTCGGCCATCTGTTCCGCGTCACGACCTTCGGCGAAAGCCATGGGGCCGCGATCGGCTGCGTGGTCGACGGCTGTCCGCCACGCATCCCGCTGACCGAGGCCGACATCCAGCCTTATCTCGACAAGCGGCGGCCGGGCCAGTCGCGCTTCACCACCCAGCGGCGCGAGCCCGATACGGTGAAAATCCTTTCCGGCGTGCTCGCGGACGAGATGACCGGCGCGCAGGTGACGACCGGAACGCCGATCGCGCTCGTGATCGACAACGTCGACCAGCGCTCCAAGGATTATTCCGACATCAAGGACAAGTATCGGCCGGGGCACGCCGACTATACCTACGATGCCAAATACGGCATCCGCGATTACCGCGGGGGCGGCCGCCAATCCGCGCGCGAGACTGCCATGCGAGTCGCGGCCGGCGCGATCGCGCGCAAGATCGTGCCGGGCATGACGGTGCGCGGCGCGCTCGTTCAAATGGGCGCGCACCGGATCGACCGTTCGCGCTGGAACTGGGACGAGGTCGACCGCAACCCGTTCTTTTGTCCGGATGCCGAGCAGGCGAAACTCTTCGAATCCTATCTCGACGACATCCGCAAGCGGGGGTCCTCCGTCGGCGCGGTGATCGAGGTCGTCGCCGACGGCGTCCCCGCCGGCCTCGGCGCGCCGGTCTACGGCAAGCTCGACGGCGATCTCGCCGGCGCGCTGATGGGCATCAACGCGGTCAAGGGCATCGAGATCGGCGCCGGTTTCGCGGCGGCGGCGCTGAGCGGCGAGGAGAACGCGGACGAGATGCGCATGGGTAACGACGGCAAGCCGATATTCCTGTCGAATCACGCCGGCGGCATCCTCGGCGGCATCTCGACCGGACAGCCGATCGTCTGCCGGTTCGCGGTCAAGCCGACCTCGTCGATCCTGACGCCGCGACGCACCGTCGACCGCTACGGTGCCGAGACCGAGATCAGCACCAAGGGACGGCACGACCCCTGCGTCGGGATTCGGGCGGTGCCGATCGGCGAGGCGATGGTGGCGTGCGTGATCGCCGATCATTATCTGCGTCATCGTGGGCAGATGGGCGAGCCGCCGGCGTGGCCGTTCCCGCGCCCCTGACCAAGCCATCGAGGGAAAGTGGAGACGAGGAGAAGTGCACGGTAACCATCAGCGCGTCGAGGGCGCGCTCGCGGCCTTTGCCAAGGGCGAGATCGTCATCGTCACCGACGACGACGACCGCGAGAACGAGGGCGATTTGTTCGTCGCGGCTTCGCTCTGCACGCCCGAGAAGATGGCCTTCATCATCCGCCACACCTCGGGGATCGTCTGCGCGCCGCTGTCGGCCGAGGAGGCCAAGCGCCTGCACCTCGACCCGATGGTCGCGGCCAACGACGCGCCGCTCGGCACCGCGTTCACGGTCTCGGTCGACGTCCGGCACGGGCTGAGCACCGGCATCTCGGCCGAGGAACGCACCAACACGGTGCGCGCGCTCGCCAACGGCAACAGCGGCGCCGCCGATTTCGTGCGGCCGGGCCATGTCTTCCCGCTGGTCGCCAAGGACGGCGGGGTGCTGATGCGCTCGGGCCACACCGAGGCCTGCATCGATCTCTGCCGCTTGGCCGGGCTGCCGCCGGTCGGCGTGCTCGCCGAGCTCATGAACGACGACGGCACCGTGACGCGCGGGCCGGGAGTGACCGCCTTCGCCGAGCGGCACAAGCTCAGGCAGATTTCGATCGCCGATCTCATCGCCTACCGGCAGGCCCGCGACAAGCTGGTCAAGCGCATCGGCGAGTTCCCGGTGCAGAGCAAGATCGGCACGCTGCAAGGCTACGCCTATGTGACGCCGTTCGACGCGATCCAGCACATGGCCTTCGTCCACGGCCGCGTCGGCGACGGCCGCAACGTGCTGGCGCGGCTGCATCGCGCCGACATCATCCGCGACGTTTTCAGCGGGGCCAGCCCGGTCGACGCCTCGCTGCGGCGGTTCAAGGAGGAGGGCCGCGGCATCCTGATCTTCCTGCGCGACGGCGCGGCCGGCGTCCCGACCCATGCCATCCCGCAGCCGGGCCCGACCGGCTCGGAGGTCGCGCGCTCGCGGCAATGGCGCGAAGTGGGACTTGGTGCCCAAATCCTGAAGGACCTCGGCATTTCCTCGATCCGGCTGCTGACGTCGCGCAAGCTCACCTATGTCGGGCTTGCCGGCTTCGGTATCGAGATCGTGTCGACCGAACCGCTCGATGAACGAGGCGCCCGCGACTGATTCCGCCACGCCATCGCCGGCTTTCCTTGGCAGGGTGCCCGTGTCACCCTGGGGGCGAAGGTTCGATGACGGAGGCAGGGATGCGAGCCTCGCTGATCTCGATGCTGGCCGCGGGCACCGGCGCGATGCTGGCGGCCGCTTCCTTCGCCGCGCCGACATCGGCGCCTTTCCGCGCCGACAGGAGCCCGAATGCGATCGCCGTCGACGTCGAGCTGGTGATCGCCGTCGACGTGTCCTACTCGATGGACCCGGAAGAGCAGGCCCTGCAGCGCGAGGGCTATATCACCGGGTTCACCTCGCGCGAATTCACGCAGGCGCTGCGCGGCGGCATGCACGGCAAGGTGGCGGTGACCTATTTCGAGTGGGCGGGACCCTACGACCAGAAGATCGTGGTGCCGTGGCGGTTGATCGACGGACCGGAAGCCGCCGACGCGTTCGTCAACGAGATCGCGCGGGCGCCCTACCGCCGCGCCTCGCGCACCTCGATCTCGGGCGCGCTCAATTTCGCCAAGCCCCTGTTCGACGGCAGCGGCTACCACGGCATCCGGCGGGTCATCGACGTCTCCGGCGACGGCGCCAACAACAGCGGCCCGTTCGTCACGCTCACGCGCGACGACGTGCTCGCCGCCGGCATCACCATCAACGGCCTGCCGATCATGCTCAAGCGCCCGAATTCCTTCACCATGGATATCGAGGACCTCGACATCTATTACGAGGACTGCGTGATCGGCGGGCCCGGCGCCTTCGTCATCCCGATCCGCGAGCGCGAGCAGTTCAAGGAGGCGACCCGCACCAAGCTGGTGCTGGAGGTCGCCGGTCGCGTGCCGCAGCCGCGCGTGGTGCCGGCGCAGGGGCGCGCCCCGCGCGTGTCCTGCACCATCGGCGAGCAGATGTGGCGGGACCGGTGGGGAAACTAGCAGACAGATGACGGACGACAGACGACCGAGGACACATGACGATATCTATATCCGTCATCCGTCCTCTGTCGTCCGTCGTGCGTTATTTGAATTCAACCCCGATTTGCCCGTCGAAGCGCCGTACCACGCGACAGCGGCGGCGAAACACGAGGGTGAATTCATCGGGCACCTCGTGGCGCGGCCCGATCGTGAGCTTGGCGCCACTCGATGAAATGTCGCAAATGATGCAATTCATCGGTGGCGCTTCGTCGCTGAGATCGATATGCGCGAGATAATCCACATCGAACCGGGGGCTTTTGCGCAGCTCGCGGAAGCGATCGGATTGCCGAAAAATGCTCATGGCGTGCGTTGGTCTCCGACAATGGACCGATGCTTGTGACGGCGCTTACCTGCCTGCGCCGACGGACCGCCGACGCAGTCGCGGAGCGCAGGATCGCCGCGACAGATTAATCCGGGCCTCTTCGGCATCGCGCATTTTTCCGCCAATTCGAATCAACACCCGCTCATGGGCGTCGAAATGCCGCCACCAACTCGACATGCGCCGAATAGAGGAACTGGTCGACCGGCGTCACGCGCGTGAGCCGGTAGCCGCCGTCGACCAGGATGCGGGCGTCGCGCGCGAAGGTCGTGGGGTTGCAGGAGACCGCGACGATGATCGGCACGGAGGCGGCGGCGAGCATGCGCGCCTGCGCCTCGGCGCCCGGCCGCGGCGGATCGAACACCACGACGTCGAAGCCCTTGAGCTCGGCTGTCGTCAACGGGCGGCGGGAGAGGTCGCGCGCAAGCGCCTCGATCGGCTTGAGCCCAGGCGTTCCGGCCGCGGCCCGTTGCAAGGCGGAAATCGCCGCCGCGTCGTTGTCGGCAGCGGTGACGCGGCTCTTTTCCGCAAGGCGCAACGCGAAGGGCCCGACGCCGGCGAACAGGTCGGCCACCCGTGTCGCTTCCTCGCATTGCGTCGCTACCAGCTGTGCCAGGGCGGATTCGCCGGCGACCGTCGCCTGCAGGAAAGCGCCGGGGGGCAGAACGACCTCCGCGCGGCCCATCCGCACGGTCGGCGCGGCGCGCTGGGCCACGAGCTCGCCGTGGCGAGTGATCCGCGCGAGGCGCCGGCGCTCGGCGACCCGCGCGAGCCCGGCGATGCCGGCGGTCGTAAGCGGACCGGAGCCGCGCACATCGACGTCGAGACCGGCATCGGTCGCGGTCACCTGGATGTCGAGCGGCTTGCGCGTTGCCTCGAGCGCCTCGGCGATCGCCCAGGCCGCCTCGATTGCGTCGTCGAGGCCCGGCGCCAGGATCGGGCAACGGTCGATCGCCACTACGTGATGGGCCTTGAGCGCAGCAAATCCGACCTCGAGCACGTCGTGCGGGCCGCGCCGCGCGTGGAACACCGCGCGGCGGCGGCCCTCGCCGTGAGCGTCGATCGTGGCGTCGACCGGCGCATCGAGCCCAACCTGCGCCAAGGCCGCCGCAATCAACCCGCGCTTCCAATCGCGGTAGCGCGCGGCCGCCCAATGCTGGAGCGCGCAGCCGCCGCAAACTGCGAAATGCGGACAGATCGGCGCGATCCGCTCGCCGCTGCCGACATCGACCTTGACGAGATGGCGGCGGTCGGGATGACCGGGCCATCGATCGACCTCGACGGTCTCGCCCGGCAGGGTATAGGGCGCGTAGATCGGGCCCGCCGCCGTGTCCGCGATGCCGTCGCCGCGCCGGCCGAGCCGGGCAATGACAAGCCGCTCAGTCACGTTGCGCGCCGATGAAGAATTCGCGATTGCCGTCGCCGCCGGGAATGGGGGAGGGGGCGATGCCGGCGACCTGCCAGCCGAGCGACGTGACGAACGACGCGGTCGCGTCGCAGACCTCCGTGTGAACGTGCGGGTCGCGGACGATCCCTTTTTTTGCAACACGTCGACCCGTTTCGAACTGCGGCTTGATCAGCGCCAGCAAGCGGGCCGGCCCACGCGTCAGCGCGAGCGCCGCCGGCAGGACGAGCCGCAGAGACACGAAGCTCACGTCGATGGTGACGAGCTCGGGCGGTTCCGCAACGCTCGCCGGATCGAGCGAGCGGATATCGGTCGCTTCGACCGACACGACGTTCGGCCGCCCGCGCAGGCTCGCATGCAGCTGGCCGCGACCGACGTCGACCGCGTAGACGCGCCGGGCTCCGCGGGCGAGCAGGACCTGCGTGAAGCCGCCGGTCGAGGCGCCGACGTCGAGACAGACGCGGCCCGAAGGATCGAACCCGAAATGCTCGAGCGCGGCCGCGAGCTTGACGCCGCCGCGCGAGACCCAGGGGTGCGCGGGCTCGGCGCGAATGCTCGCGTCGACGGAGACTTCGTCCGATGGCTTGGCGACGGCGACGTCGTCCACGGTGATGCGGCCGGCGGTGATGGCAGCCTGCGCCTTGGCGCGGCTTTCGAACAAGCCGCGCTCGACGAGAAGGCGATCGATGCGAGTCCGCATGTCGGCGAAAACCGAAGGATCCGGAGTGGCGCGCAATCCGACTGTTCGATGACGGGCGCGGCGCTTTGGAACAAGTAACCGCGCTTTGCTGTTATTTCCAGTCGGCTCGAAATGGTCCGGGCCGAAGTGCGGCTGCGATTTCGGCGGCGGCACATTCGATCGAACAAAGGATTGAACCATGGCACGACGCTATTCACGCAGCGCTTCAAAGGACGTCGAGCGCGCGATGCGCAAGCGCAAGCGCGGGACACTCAAGAGCGGCCGGAGCAAGCGAAAGGTCAAGAGCCGCAAGCAGGCGATCGCGATCGGCCTGTCGGAGGCGCGCCGGAAAGGAAAGAAGGTACCGCGGCGCAAGAGCCGATGATTGGGACGGCCGGTTCGTCCCGGTTGGTCGGACGACGACTGACGTGAACCGGCGCGAGCCGTCGATCGGCGTTAGGCTCGACCGAGCTTGACGGCTTCGCCCCGCACGTTCTGGCCGAGCGCCTCGAACGCCTTGCCGACGATGCCCTTGGCGTCGAGCCCGGCCTCGGCATACATCGCCGTCGGCGAGTCCTGATCGATGAAAATGTCGGGCAGCATCATGGCGCGCACCTTGAGCCCGCCGTCGAGCATGCCATGCTCGGCGAGCGCCTGCAGGACGTGGGCGCCGAAGCCGCCGATGGCTCCTTCCTCGATGGTGATCAAGACCTCGTGCTCGCGCGCGAGACGCAGCAGGAGCTCGGTGTCGAGCGGCTTGACAAAGCGCGCGTCGGCGACGGTGGTGGAAAGCCCGAGCGCGGCGAGCTCATCGGCCGCCTTGAAGCATTCGGCCAGTCGGGCGCCGAACGAGAACAAGGCCACTTTCGTGCCTTCGCGCATGACCCGTCCCTTGCCGATCTCGAGCGGCCGGCCTTCCGCCGGCATCGGCACGCCCATGCCTTCGCCGCGCGGATAGCGCAACGCCGATGGGCGATCGTCGATCGTGACTTGCGTGGCGACCATGTGGACGAGATCGGCCTCGTCGGCCGCCGCCATGACCACGAAGCCCGGCAGGCAGCCGAGATAGGCCACGTCGAACGCGCCGGCGTGGGTCGGACCGTCGGCACCGACGAGCCCGGCCCGATCCATGGCGAAGCGCACCGGCAATCGCTGGATGGCGACGTCGTGCACGACCTGGTCGTAGGCGCGCTGCAGGAAGGTCGAGTAGATGGTGGCGAACGGCTTCATGCCTTCGGTCGCAAGCCCGGCGGCGAAGGTGACCGCGTGCTGCTCGGCGATGCCGACGTCGAAGCAGCGCGCGGGAAACTGCTTGGCGAACAGATCGAGGCCGGTGCCCGAGGGCATCGCCGCGGTGATCGCGACGATCTTGTCGTCTTTTTTAGCCTCGTTGATCAGCGCCTCGGCGAACACCTTGGTATAGGCCGGCGCCGCCGCCTTCGATTTCGCCTGCGCGCCGGTCGCCACGTCGAATTTGACGACGCCGTGGTACTTGTCGGCGGATTTCTCGGCCGGCTCGTAGCCCTTGCCCTTCTGCGTCACGACGTGAACCAGGAACGGCCCGTTCTTGGCATCGCGCACGTTCTTGAGCACCGGCAGCAAGTGGTCGATGTTGTGGCCGTCGATCGGCCCGACATAAAAGAAGCCGAGCTCGTCGAACAGCGTTCCGCCGGTGACGAGGCCGCGCGCATATTCCTCCATCGCGACCGCGCGCTGCTCGAGGAACGGCGGCAACAGCTTGGCGAGCTTCTTGACGGTATGGCGCACCGAACGATAGGTGCGCCCGGAGACGAGCCGCGCCAGATAGCCCGACAGCGCGCCGACCGGCGGCGCGATCGACATGTCGTTGTCGTTGAGGATCACGATCAGTCGCGAATTCATGGCGCCGGCATTGTTCATGGCCTCGTAGGCCATGCCGGCCGACATCGCGCCGTCGCCGATCACGGCGACCACGTTGTTGGTCTTGCCCGCGAGATCGCGGGCGACCGCCATGCCGAGGCTGGCCGAGATCGAGGTCGAGGAATGGGCGGCGCCGAACGCGTCGTATTCGCTCTCGGCGCGCTTGGTGAAGCCGGAGAGCCCGCCGCCCTGCCGGAGCGTGCGGATGCGATCGCGGCGGGCGGTGAGGATCTTGTGCGGATAGGCCTGATGGCCGACGTCCCAGACCAGCCGGTCGGTCGGGGTGTCGAA
>WNFF01007792.1_pt1 | contig 15325 bp, 10 predicted proteins | sample 5400441 | NCBI WGS metagenome assembly WNFF01 (sample SAMN13153345, study PRJNA577476) | soil metagenome | isolation source: 120 cm saprolite under Douglas fir tree site 2 hole 3 replicate 1 | place: USA:California | collected 2015-04-18 | reverse complement strand
AGACCGATATGAAAGAGTCCAAGCTGGGCGGCGTGATTGCGGCGGTGGCGACCGCCTGCGACGGCGCCGGCGAGCCCGATTGCGCGCGCTCGATTGCCCTTGCCCGTTTCCTTCTCGACCATGGTTGCGACGGGCTCAACGTGCTCGGCACCACCGGCGAGGCCACATCCTATGCGCTGGCCCAGCGCCAGGCCGTCATGAACGCCTATCGGGCCGCCGGTTTGCCGCTCGACCGCATGATGGTGGGCACGGGGGCCGCCGCAGTTGCCGATTCCGTGGCATTGACCCGGCACGCCGCCGACCTTGGCTTCGGCGGCGCGCTGGTGTTGCCGCCCTTCTACTATAAAGGCGTGCCCGATGATGGGTTGGCGTCCTATGTGGCAGCCATTGTGGAGGCGACGGCGGATCGTCCGATTCCGCTCTATCTCTATCATTACCCGCAATTGTCCGGCGTGCCGTGGCACATCAAGCTCATTCGCCGGCTGCTGACCGCCCATGGCGGCCGTATCGTGGGCTTGAAGGATTCCTCCGGCGATATGGCCTATGCGCGGGAGGCGGCTGCGATCGACCCGAATTTCCGCGTGTTTCCTTCGACCGAAGCCGTTTTGCTGGAAGCGCGCGGCGGGGCGTTCGCCGGTTGCATCTCGGCGACCGCCAACGTCAATTCGGACCTGTGTGCAAGAGCCTATCATAGGGGCGATGCGGCAGCGCTGGACGCGGCGGTGACGATCCGCAAGCTGTTCGAGGGCCGCGCCTTGGTTCCGGGCGTGAAGGCGCTCCTTGCCCACATCCATGATGATCTCGCCTGGGCGCAGGTCATGCCGCCGCTGGCCGTATTTCCCGCCGCCGACCGCGCCGCCGTCGTTTCAGGCTATGATCAGGTGCAGGCAAAGCGGGTGGCGTGAACGTTTGTTTGGCCGGATATCGCCGGGCTGGGGGTGCCGGGCGGCACGCTTCGGCGCAAGATTTGGTCGTCTTGGCGTTGACGCCCCTTCGCGACCCCACTATAAGCGGTGCCATCCCGGCGGCGATCTCGCCGCCGCCGCTTTTTTGCGCGGGCGATAACGCCGCGCCATTCGCAATCACGGATGCAAATCCAGGGACGGATCGATGGCCAACACCAAATCGGCCAAGAAGGCCACGCGCAAGATTGCGCGCCGCACCGAAGTGAATAAAGCCCGCCGCTCGCGCATGCGCACGTCGTTGCGTCATGTCGAAGACGCTATCGCGGGGGGTGACAAGGCTGCCGCAAAGGCGGCCCTCGTGGCGGCCGAGCCCACCCTTATGCGGGCGGCTCGCACCGGCATCGTCCACAAGAAATCGGCGAGCCGCAAGGTATCCCGACTGACCCATCGGATCGCCAAGCTCGGCGGCTAGAGCGCGATGACTTTTCTTCGAATCGTCATCCCGCTCTAGCTTATTGTTGGAGCATGATCTTTTCCGAAAACCAGTTCCCACTTTTCGGGATCAAGCTCTAAAGCGGATTTCGTGCTGATAGAAATCGGCCATCTGCTCTCCCGTAAAAATTGAGCCTGCGGAGCAAGGGCTCGGTGAAACTGCGGCGCGCAGCAGCACTGCGCAGACGTTCTATTTGGGCCGAGTTGATCCGATTTGTTCCGGCCCATACATTGTGGTCATATATCTTCCATCATAATGTGGCTAGAATGCCACAATAGGTTAATAAAAACGTCACGAATGCTTTGTTCGCCCATTTTGTGCTTGCCACACTTTTGCAATTTGCCCCGGATTTTGCCTGACCTATCCGTGGGTTACCCCGTCAAAACGGACACGAAAATCTGCGTAGTGACAAAGCCTTAAGTCGTATGCGCGAGGCTGGGGTTGAGAAATGGCCGCCGCGCCGAAGCGGTGTGCGAAAATTCTCTTTACCATAATTTGACAGCCGGGCGTCCCGGCAAATCTCGGCAAAATCGAATTAGAAATGGAAATTCAATCATTTGCAAGTTGTCGCATGGGGGGCGCGGTGACGGCGCGCGTTAACGAATCAGGCTGTCATCTGTCGTCAGGTCGGCGTTGCGCGTTAGACCGGATTGCGAGGGGGGGGCTGGCGGTCTATGTTTTGCCCGCTGCGCTGAGGGCAGCATTCAGTAACGCATACGTTGGCGTTCGCAGTGTATGAATTTCAGTCGGCTTCTCCCTTGGGATGCGTAATTTAACCCCGAGAGTGTGAGCAGCCAAACTGTCAATCTGCGCAGGCATAGCGTCCTATGCTCGCGATTGCGGTTTGGCGGTCCGAAATAATCAGAATGCGATGCACGTGTAGCCTTACACCTGCGTTGCATAACCTGGGATGCAGGGGGCATCATGAATACGACCCGACCAATGTTTGCGTGCGCATGCCACACCGGGCGCCAAATCGGGCGCCAAACTCGGCCCTCATTAGAGTTTCGCAGAGGTCCAACAGCGCCGGTATCATCACACCCTCTTGCTTGTGCCTGACGGTGGCGCGAGGAGTGGATGTAATCGGTCGTTAGCTGACCGTTTCTCTCCGTTCATACCCGGCTGAGTTCGCTCTCGCCTTCAACCGGCAGCGTCCCTTTGCGCCTTGCGAAGGCGTGGAGCCGTCTCCGTTTAACCAATCGTCGCGTCTCCGACCAGACGCCGAAATTCTTGTGGGAAATGCTGAAATGTCCGAGATTTCCGATGAATGCTGGACACGCGTTAAAGGGCGTCTTCGTGCGGAGGTTGGAGAGGCTGTCTATAGCAGCTGGTTCGCCCGCATGGAGCTCGAAAGCGTCGAGGCCAATACCGCGCGTATTTCCGTGCCGACTCTATTCTTGAAGAGTTGGATTCAATCCCATTATGCGGAGCGACTGCTCACCTGTTGGCAGTCCGAACGCCCGGCGGTAACGCGGATCGATTTGTCCGTTCGCACGGCAGCGATAAGGACCGCTCAGCCCTTCGCAGTCACCCCCCCGGCGGTGGTCGCCCATTTGGAAAAGCGCGAGACCAGCCATTTTCGACACGACATCAAATCCATTTCCCCGTCCAGCCCGGTTGCCCAGGACAGCCGAGGCGGCTCGCCGCTCGACCCGAGACTGACGTTTGAATCGTTCGTGGTGGGGCGGTCCAATACTCTTGCTCACGCTGCATCAAAGCAAGTGGCGACGGCGCGGCGCGGCGATCCGGTGATGTTCAATCCGCTCTACATACATTCCGGCGTGGGCCTGGGCAAAACGCACCTGCTTCAGGCTGTGGCGCTGAAGATCAACAGTTTGGGCGAGCGTAAGGCGCTCTACCTCACGGCCGAACGGTTCATGTACGGCTTTGCGTCCGCGTTGCGCAGTCAGACCGCGCTCGCCTTCAAGGACGCCCTGCGCGGCATCGACGTTCTTGTGGTCGACGATTTGCAATTCCTTCAAGGCAAGAACAGCCAGGCGGAATTCTCCCACACTCTCAATTCGCTCATCGATGGCGGCCACCAGGTCGTCGTAGCGGCAGACCGGCCTCCAACCGAGCTGGAAAGCCTTGATGAGCGCATTCGCTCGCGCCTTGCCGGCGGCTTGGCGGTCGAGATCGGCCTGCTTGGCGACGAACTGCGGCTTGAGATTCTGTCCGCCCGCGTTCAGGCAGCGCGTGCGCATCATCCAGGCTTTGATGTGCCGGCGCAGGTTCTCAGCTATATCGCCCGCACCGTGACCCATAACGGGCGCGATCTGGAGGGCGCGCTGAACCGTTTGCTTGCCCATAGCAAGCTGACCGGCCAGCCGATCACAATGGAACTCGCCGAACGCGAATTGCGCGATCTGGTACGTCCCGCGGAGCTTAAGCGGGTGCGGATCGAGGAGATTCAACGCATTGTCGCCCGTCACTACAACGTCAGTCGCAGCGACTTGTTGTCGTCGCGGCGCACCGCCAACGTGGTGCGCCCGCGTCAAATAGCAATGTACCTTGCCAAGACCCTGACGCTGCGCTCGTTGCCGGAAATCGGTCGCCGTTTTGGCGGACGAGACCACACAACCGTTCTGCACGCGGTGCGCAAGATCGAATCGCTGATAGGAGTCGACAACACCCTCGCCGCCGAAATCGAGGTATTGAAAAGCCAATTGCAGGAGTGACGGCCCGCACCGGGCCTGCCCCCACACTACTTCCCCCCCCGCGTGCGGGGGAGGGTGGGGTGGGGCCGCGCCCGAACCCGGTTAGGTCTCCGGGTGCCCGGCGGCCGTGCTGTCCCCCCTTAGAGCGGATACCGATCATGTTGAAGCGCTTGGGAATTCAACGGGCGTCGTGGCCGGGCTTGTCCCGGCGACGACGCAGGTGCGTGATTCACGGAGATCGCAATCCGCTCTGGACTAATGGACTTGTCGAATCGACATTGGCGCGGCAGTTTCCGATGTTATTGTCCAGGCGCCAACCCCCACCCTACCCTGCCCCGCAAGCGGGGGAGGGTAGGGTGGGGGTTGGCGCCCGGACTTATGTGCCAAGGTAAGCGGGGTTCCGCATGAAGGTTACGGTCGAACGCGCCGATTTGCTCAAGTCGCTGTCCCATGTGCATCGCGTGGTCGAGCGTCGCAACACGATTCCAATTCTTGCCAATGTGCTGCTGCGTTCCAAGGTTACCGAGCTATCGTTGAAGGCCACCGATCTCGATCTCGAAGTCATCGAAACGGTTACCGCCGAGGTCAATCCCGGCGGCGCCACTACGGTGCCGGCCCACATGTTCTATGAGATCGTGAGAAAGCTGCCGGAGGGCGCCCAGATCGTACTGGAGTCATCGGGCGACCGTGCCATGATCGCGATTCGCGCCGGGCGCACGCGGTTCACCTTGCAGACATTGCCGGAGAGCGATTTTCCCGACCTGGCGGCAGGCGAACTCACGCACAAATTCACGGTTGGCGCCGTCGATCTCAAACGTCTGATCGACAAGACACAGTTCGCGATTTCCACCGAAGAGACGAGATATTATCTCAACGGCATTTATCTTCATGCCGTAAGCGCCGGCAACCGCTTGATGTTGCGCGCGGTTGCGACCGATGGCCATCGGCTTGCACAGTTCGAACTCGCAGCGCCGCCCGGCGCCGAAGGCATGCCGAGCGTCATCGTTCCCCGCAAGACAGTCGGCGAAGTGCAGCGGCTGATCGACAACAACGCAGGCGAAGTCACGATTGAATTATCGCAATCGAAAATCCGCCTTACTGTCGATGGCGTCGTCCTGACCTCAAAGCTGATCGATGGGACATTTCCCGATTATACCCGCGTGATTCCGCTGGGCAACGACAAGCGGCTTGAGGTCGACAAGAGGGACTTCGAGCAGGCGGTCGATCGGGTCTCGACCGTGGCGAGCGAGCGTGGTCGAGCTGTCAAGCTGGCGCTCTCCGCGGGGCGTCTCGTGCTCTCAGTCACCAATCCGGACTCCGGCAGCGCAACCGAGGAACTTGAGGTCGGCTATGACGCCGATCCTCTCGATATCGGATTCAACTCGCGTTATCTGCTAGATATCGCGGCCCAGCTCGAAGGCGACACGGCGGTACTCAAGCTGGCTGACGCCGGTTCGCCGACGTTGCTCTCCGACAAGGAGGCCAAGGGTGCGCTGTATGTGCTGATGCCGATGAGGGTGTGACGGCCCCCTCCCTATCCTCCCCCGCAAGCGCGGGGGGTATATCGATTTACCCGGGGGAGGGTAGGGAGGGGGCGGAGGCCGAGTCGTGACCAGCGCCGCCCGCATATGTCGGCTGATCCTCACCAATTTCCGCAGTTATCGCACGGCCACCGTTGCGCCTAAGGCAAGTCTGGTGGCGCTCACCGGTCCCAACGGCGCCGGCAAGACCAATGTGCTGGAGGCAATCTCGTTCCTTTCTCCGGGTCGTGGGCTGCGCCGCGCTCAGCTCGATGAAGTCGCGTTTTCCGGGAATAACGGCGAGAACGGCGGCCAGCCTGATGGGGCTTATGGTCGTCCTCACGTTCGCTCTTGGGCCGTCTCCGCCGAGGTCGATGGCGCCTTGGGCCTGGCAACGCTGGGGACAGGCATCGAGCCGGGGATATCAGGGGAAGCGGTGCTATCCCGAAAGTACCGGATCGACCGCGAGCCCGTCGCCTCGGCAGCTGCGTTCGCGGATCACTTGCGCGTGGTGTGGCTGATCCCCAGCATGGACGGCCTGTTTCTCGGGCCCGCCTCGGAGCGGAGGCGATTTCTCGACCGGCTCGTACTCGCCGTGGACGCAACTCATGGCTCGCGGGTGTCGGCTCTGGAACGCGCCTTGCGTTCGCGCAACCGGCTGCTGGAGAACCGTCATCCCGATTCCCATTGGCTTGACGCCGCCGAGCATGAAACCGCCGAGATTGCGGTTGCAGTCGCGGCGGCGCGCGCCGAAACAGCGCGGCGGCTCGCCGCCGCGCTGGCGGCCCGCCGTGAAGCACAATTTGGGTTTCCGTCCGCCGAGATCGCGCTCGACGGCTGGATGGAGGCGATGGTCCTGACCCGCCCGGCTGTGGAAGTAGAAGACCGCTATCGCGCGATGCTCAAAGAAAACCGCCCTCGCGATGCGGCCGCCGGACGCAGTCTCGAAGGTCCGCATTTGACCGACCTCGTGGTGCGCTATCGGGAAAAGGCTATCGCGGCGAGCAACGCTTCCACCGGCGAGCAGAAAGCGTTGCTGATCGGACTGGTGCTCGCCCACGCGGCGCTGGTCGCCAACATGACCGGCACCGCGCCAGTGATCCTGCTCGACGAGGTGGTGGCGCATCTCGATCCGGACCGGCGCGCCGCCCTCTTTGAGGCCCTCGGGGGGCTCGGATCGCAAGTGTGGATGACGGGCGCCGATCCGAGCGCGTTCGCGGATATCGCGTCGCGCGCCGACGCCATCGATGTGCGGGCGCTCTCTTAGTAAGGCTTGGCCCAGCTTCGGTCGCCTTTGATGATCTTATCAAACAGCCTGATCAGCAATCGCCGCTCGCCGGCATTGAGGCTTGTCAACATATCAGCCTCGCGCGCAATGAAGCTGCCGATGATAGCCTCGTAGAGCTTTCGTCCGGCGTCGGTCAGATGCAGCACCCGGCGACGGCGGTCCGCGATATCGGCTTTCCGCGTAATCAGCTTCTTTTTCTGCAGTTGCTTTACCGCGCCTGCGATGCTGGTTTTGGCGCGGCCCGTCACGCTGCTTATTTGCTGCGCATTGAGCCTCGGCTGTCGCGTCAGGCAAAATAGAACGATCCATTCAGGCCGCGTCAATTTGAAGGATTTCTCCATCTGTGCGACCAGCGGCCCGACATAGAAATTGGCGACGTAGCTGATGCGGTAGGCCGTCGGAATGGGATTGTTCTTCAAAATCGCATTCAGCAGAAGTTGGTGCAGAACATCGGCAGCCGGTTGCCAGCTTGTCTGCTGGTCTGCCTCTGCGGTTCCGCTCTTGCTCATGGATATTTCATGCCCCGCGTTGCGTTTGGTCAGATCGGCGCGAAAAAATCGTTCAGGTGCTCATACAATTTTGCGCGGTTCCTTTCGATACACAGAAAGTGCGATCCGGGCGCAACCACGCAGTACCGCTTCTGCGGCGATGCTATCTTACCCAGCAAGCGAACGGCGGCGGAATGCGTGGAAGTGGTGTCGTCATCGCCACGTACCAGCAGGGTCGGCATCGTGAGCTTGGCGGGATCATAGAGCGGCTGCCCCTGGCAAATTCTAGCGATGTCGGCGAGCGGCCCGTTCGGACAGCAAAACGCGGGCGGCAGCCGGGATGAGGAACGCGGATCGAGCGCCGAGAGCGTCTCGAACACGAGTTCCGCAATCCCATCCTCGCGATAAACGGAGGAGTTGGCGGTCGGCAGATCGGAGTCCCATCGCCGGATCACGCCGTCGAGCGTGACCAGCCGGTATGCTCCCAGCGTCTCCGCCAGGTGACCAGAATCCCGAGAGCCGGCCATACGCGCAAGCCACGTCGCATTGATTTCCGCGTACAGCGGGGCATAGAGCGCCAAACGGACGACTTTCTCGGGATTGTCGCCGGCATAGCGCGCGGCCGCGACGGCTCCCCACGAGAAGCCGACGAGATCGAGCCGCGCCGGTTGACGTCTCACGATCACATCAACGGCAGCCGCAATGTCCTCGATCGCCTCATCCACGCCGGCAAATGGCGGATTTCGCGACGGCGCTTCTTCCATGGCAGCACCGCCGGGCGAGGTTCCAAACCCCCTGATGTCGAGGGCATAAACGGCCCGCCCCTCGCCCGCCAATGCGGTCATCAACGAATACCCCGCCCGTGGCAGATCGAACAGCCGCGCACCGAACGTGGCGCCATGAAGGAGCAGCATCGGCGGCAAGCGCAAATCGAGCGCCGACGATCGCTTTTCCAGGATGCCGATTTCAATCGAAGGGGCGCCCGGCCCCCTCGTCCGCAACAGCCGCGTCTCGACAACGTTCGACAGGTCCGGCTCCATTGATTGGGCCATCGATATCAAAAAGGTCGATCGCCGGGGAGGCCGTAAGGCCGCCCCGCCCTACCCTTCCCCGCTTGCGGGGGAGGGTAGGGTGCGGGTTAGACTCGCCCGTGATTAAGTGAATCACAGTCTTGTCATGCCCCGCGAAATCGGATGTTTTCGCTCGCCTAATAGCTGCCGAAGTCGGCCAAGGCCGACTTCGGGTGAAAGCGCGGCATCCAGTAGCCCTGGCGAATCAAGTGGTTACTGGATCGCCCGGTAAGAGGGGCAAAACTCGTGGCGGCGGCCGATACGTCATCGCCGGGCTTGCCTGACTCACAAAGTTATAGGAATAAAGTCCTGCAAAAGTCCTGTAACGGAAGGCGCACACGCCGATTATCGAGATGGCCGGGACAAGCCGGCCATGACAAGTAGAAACCGCCACGAGTTTTGCCCCTCTTACATCGCCCGCTTTCGCGGGCGATGAAGGTGATACAATTACTTCCCGAGGCGTCCTTAGTCTCACGGATCCCGTCTAAGCCCAGCGGATGGCCCTACCGAGTTTGCCCGGCGCAGTGTCGGGTGCCGCTCTCTATTTACGATCGGCGAGGAAGTCGTCGTCAAGCTTGAACAGTTTCAGATTGATGGAGTCCGCCATCGCCCGGTAGCCGGAGTCGCTCGGGTGCAGATGGTCGCCGCTGTCGAATGCCGGCAGCAGCTTCGAAGGGTTGTTCGGATCGCGCACCACCTTGTCGAAATCGATCACGGCGTCGAATTCGCCGCTGGTGCGAATCCAGGCATTGACGGCCTGACGTTCGACCTCGTGCGCTGCGCTGAAGTAGGGAGAGCCCACATTGTCGAACGGCGTCAAGGTGGCGCCGTAGATGCGAATGCCGCGGCTGTGGGCGCGGGCAATGAGCTGGCGATAGCCGCCGATGATGTCGTCGGCGCTGACGGCTTCGGTCGGGATGAAACCGCCAAAACCGATGTCGTTGATGCCGAGCAGGACCGTCATGAAGCGAACTCCGGGCGTCGCCAATACGTCGCGATCAAGCCGCGAGAGCGCGTTGGGGCCGGCGTTGTCGTGCAGAATCCGGTTGCCGCTGATGCCTTCGTTCACGACCCCGGTATCGTCGTCGCCGGACGCCGCAAGGCGCTCGGCCAGGCGGTCCGGCCAACGGTGATTGGTGTTGACGGTCGACTGGGTGCCGTCGGTGATCGAATCCCCGAACGTCACAATGGCGCTCTTGCGCTCGAAACTGCCAGCCTCGACGCCGCTCACGAAGAAACGCGCCGTCGACGTCGTTGCGCTCGCGCCGAGATCGGACGCGCCGGTCGCGTCGCCGAGCACAATATAGGCCGTCTGCTTGCCTTCCAGGTGCCAGGTTGCCGGTCCGGTCGTCTGCGGCAAGTAGATGCTAATGGCGAGACTTGCGAGGTCCGCCGCCTTGAGGCGCACAGGATCGCTCAGCACGGGCGCGCCGGGCGGAACCGTGATCGACGAATGGCCGCTGAAAGTGAGCACCCGGTCGGTTCCGGACTTGATGGCTGCGCCGCCGGCCGAGACGGCGACATGAGCCGCGCCGATCAGCAACGGCTGGGTGCCGAACTCGTTTGTCAACCGCACCCGGAACCGCTCGCCGCCTACGCTGATCCGTACAATCTCCCGGACCGTCTGATTGGTGAAGCTCGGGGCGCTCCCAAAGGCGGTCACAGGTTGTTGCGGGCTCGCGCCCCAGGTGCCGACCCAATGCGGTTCCCCGCGGCCGCCGAACTCGTTCGCTGCGCGCGCCGGACCGAATGTCGCGGCAGCAAACGTGATCGCGATTGCCACGAGGCCGGCTGCGAAGAGGCTGCGACGATTGAGAGCGAACCCTGATGATTTGAGAGCTGAAGCCATAACGCCGTTGCGAGGCGCCCTATTGATGCGCATCGTGCATCCCTCCCTTGGATTTTTAAATCGTGCGAAACTGCACTATCTAGTGCGTTAAGATGCTATTTCGCCATCGGCAATTGATCAATGAACCAAAAGTCTAACGGCCCAGACGAAACGTCAGGTTCGTGCTGCGCCGCGATCGGATGGTCGAAAATCGTGCCGGAAAGAAGAGCGCCGACCGGCCTGGCAGGGCGCGCTTCCGGCTCGCATTCTAGGCGTGCATTGCGCCCGCGGCCTTCGGCGTCTGGCGGCATCGTCATCTGTTTGAGCGGAAGCGGGTGGGCTAAGACGCGGCCTTTTGGAGTATTTGTCGATCGTTTTCTTGAGGCAGATCTGTCGGCCCGACACCGCGTTTTTACGGTCCCGGTTCGGGCTGATTCAGGCGGTGTTTTCGCACCGCAGCGACGGGCCGCCAAAACACCCGCACCGCCCTTGAAATTCCTTGCAGGACAACCACTTAAATAAAGCCAATTTGCTCTGTACGCAGCCCTGGATTCGTGTCACACGAAGGGCTGCGGAACCGCAAATCCCCAGAGCCCGAGCGAAGTCCTTTTCATGGCTGAACCCGCCCGTCAAACCGACATTTCCGACTATGGTGCGGAATCGATCCAGGTCCTCAAGGGCCTAGATGCCGTGCGCAAGCGTCCCGGCATGTACATCGGCGACACCGATGACGGTTCCGGCCTGCACCACATGGTCTATGAGGTTGTCGACAACGCGATCGACGAGGCTCTCGCCGGCTACGCCAAGGAAGTAATCGTCACGCTCAATCCGGACGGATCGTGCACGGTGCGAGACGACGGCCGCGGCATTCCGACCGATATTCACAGCGAGGGCGTATCGGCCGCCGAAGTGATCATGACCCAGCTTCACGCCGGCGGGAAATTCAACCAGGACTCATATAAGGTCGCAGGCGGACTGCATGGCGTCGGCGTTTCCGTCGTCAACGCGCTTTCGAGCTGGCTCAAGCTCACGATCTGGCGCGGCGGCAAGGAATACGCCATGGAATTTCGCGACTGAGCTCGCCTTTCTCAATTCGGGCGTCCGTATCGTGTTGTCCGATCGGCGCCACGCGGTCGAGAAACGCGAGGAGATTGTCTATGAGGGCGGCGTCGAAGCCTTCGTGCGCTACCTTGATCGCAACAAGACGCCGCTGATCCCCAAGCCGGTCATGGTCAAGGCCGGGCGCGACGGTATTGAGGTGGAGTGTGCGCTGTGGTGGAACGACGGCTATCACGAGGCCGTGCTTTGCTTCACCAACAACATCCCGCAACGGGACGGCGGCACCCATCTCGCGGGCTTTCGCGGCGCCCTCACCCGCCAGGTGACGAGCTACGCGGACCGTAATGGGGGCGCGAAAAAAGAGAAGGTCGCGCTCACCGGGGACGACTGCCGGGAAGGCCTCACGGCGGTGTTGACCAAGGATAAGCTCGTCTCGTCCGAGGTGCGGCCGGTGGTCGAAGGCGTCCTCAACGAGGGGCTCGCGGCCTGGTTTGAGGAGCATCCGGGCGAGGCCAAGACCATCGTCGGCAAGGTCATCCAGGCCGCCGCGGCCCGCGAAGCTGCCCGCAAGGCGCGCGAGATGACGCGTAAAAGCGTGCTGGGCGTCGCGTCATTGCCGGGCAAGCTCGCGGATTGCCAGGAGCGCGATCCGGCTAAATCGGAACTGCTCATCGTCGAGGGCGACAGCGCCGGCGGCAGTGCCAAGCAGGGTCGCAACCGCGCGTTCCAGGCCGTGCTGCCGCTGCGCGGCAAGATCCTGAACGTCGAGCGCGTCCGCATGGACAAGATGCTCTCAAGCCAGGAAATCGGCACGCTGATCACGGCGCTCGGCGCCGGCATCAGCGACGAGTTCAATGCCGATAAGCTGCGCTATCACAAAATCATCATCATGACCGACGCCGACGTGGACGGCGCTCATATCCGCACCCTGCTGTTGACTTTCTTCTATCGCCAGATGCGCGAGATCATCGACCGCGGCCATCTCTTCATCGCGCAGCCGCCGCTCTACAAGGTGACGCGCGGCAGGTCCGAGCAATATCTCAAGGACCACCGGGCGCTTGAGGACTACCTCATCGCCGGCGGCCTCGAAGAAGCCGTACTGCGTCCGGCGACCGGGGGCGACAGGGCCGGCCAAGACCTGCGCCGGCTCGTCGAAGAGGCGCGGATCATCCGCAATATCCTCGCCGGGCTGCACAGCCGCTACAACCGGCAGGTGATCGAGCAGGCCGCCATCCTCGGGGTGCTCAACGCGAGCATTTTCGGCGACCCCGAAAAGGCGACCGCCGCTGCGCCCTTTATTTCCCGGCGGCTCGATGCGCTTGCCGAGGAAACCGAGCGTGGCTGGGTCGGCACGTTCCTGGAGGGCGAGGGCTTCCGGTTTGAGCGCACCGTTCGGGGCGTCAAGGACGTGGCGGTGATTGACCATGCGCTGCTCGGTTCGGCCGACGCCCGCAAGCTCGATGAATTTGCCCTGTCGCTCCAGGAGAATTATCCACGCGCCGGCGTGCTGCGTCGCAAGGGCGAGGAGAGCCCCGTCCATGGTCCGGTCAGCCTGTTCGAAGCGGTGACCGCGATGGGCCGCAAGAACATCGCGCTCCAGCGCTACAAAGGCCTCGGCGAGATGAACCCGGGCCAGCTGTGGGAGACCACGCTTGATGCCAATGCGCGCTCGCTCCTCCAGGTGAAGGTAAAGGAGGCCGACGACGCCGACGACATCTTCACCAAGCTGATGGGCGACGTGGTCGAGCCGCGCCGCGAATTCATCCAGGAGAATGCGCTGACGGCCAGCGTCGATGTGTGAGGATGCCTCACCGCTCCCGGATCATCATGCCCTTGTCCATCACCACCACCCAGCGCCCGCCTTCCTGGCGAATCGCCGCGACGCGGCCGAGGTCCGGGACCATGAATCCGGTCGTGACGTCGATGGCGCCTCCCTTCCCGGCGATCACGGCGACCCCCTTCTCAGCATGCAGCACGAACCATCGTCGCCCGGAACGCGCGTTCGGGCGGCGCCCTGGCGCCGCCAGTTGGACTGGGCCGGTCGCATCCTGGCCGTAGACGATCTTCTCCAGCCAGTCGAGCCGCTTGTTGACGGCGCGCAATTCATTGCGGTTGCGCTCCGCCTGCTCATCGAGCGAGGACCGCAGCGCTCCAAGATCGAACTCACGGTCGATGCCAGGAGCCGAATTGGTGGCCGGCTTGTTGATGGCCGGCTTGGCGGCTTCCAGGTGCAGGTTTTCGGCTTCGTCGGCCCGGGCATTCAACAGCGCGACATCGGCGTGTGCGCGACTGACCGCGACCTCGATTTTTTCCAGCGCCGAGGCTTGGCGACGCTGTTCCGCCATGATCGCGCTGTCATGGCGAGACCCGGCGGTCCACGGCAGTTTCTGTACGGCGCCGCTAGCGAGTCCGCTCAGCGAGGCGCCGGTCACGACCGCGGCTGCCAGGGCCACGGGCGCCAAAGACCTGAAAGCGAAGAGTCCATTTCTGAGACGAGGCGACGTATTATCGGGCATCCGTTCGTACTCGCTTGGCACATTGCGGGAGACCCGCCTTGATAACCCTAATGGCTTTCCGAATTGCTAACGACGCATGTCCGGGACCCGACCGAGACGCCAATGATTCCGTGCCCCCGCAATAGCGTCACGCCCGCCTGGTGTGCTAGCCTGGGTCGCAACGCCATCATCACGGGAGCGGTCAAGTGACGAGGCTTGCGCAGATGGTCGCCGCTTTGGCGCTGCCTTTCGTGGTCGTTGCAGCCCCTGCTGAGGAAGCGCAAGACTTTCCGTCACGCACCGTCAGACTGGTGGTCCCGGCGGCGCCGGGCGGCCCGATCGATGCGGTGGCGCGCATTCTCGCGGACGGACTCAAAACGGCGTGGCCGGCAGCCGTCGTGATCGAGAATCGCGCCGGCGCCGGCACTTCGACAGGCGCCGCATTCGTGGCGGCCGCGCCGCCGGACGGCTACACTCTCCTGGTGATGCCGGATTCGATCACCGTCAATCCGCACCTTTATCCCAACGTCAACCCCGATCCTCTGAAAAGCTTCGAGCCGATTGCCCTCATCGCCACCGCCACTCAGCTTCTCGTCGTGCGGCCCGGCCTCGGCGTTGCGGATTTCAAGCAGTTCCTTGACTACGCCAGGCGCAGGGGCACCGATGTCAACATGGCGTCGGCCGGGACGGCCACGTTGAGCCATCTCACGGAGGTGCTGCTTGAGCAACGGACCGGCGTTGCCACCACCCATATTCCATTCAAGGGAGCGGCGCCCGCCCTGACGGCGATGCTCGGTGCCCATGTTGACGCCATGTGGGTGATGCCGGCGCCCGCGGTGCCCCACCTCAGGTCCGGTCAGCTTCTGGCCATTGCGGTGACGTCGGCGGCCCGCGATCCGAACCTGCCTGACGTTCCGACCGTAGAGGAATCCGGCATCGCGGATTTTCGCGTCGACAATTGGCAGGGCCTGTTCGCGCCGGCCGGAACCGCGAAGCCAATCGAATTGGCAGGGCCTGTTCGCGCCGGCCGGAACCGCGAAGCCAATCGTCGAGAAGATCGGTCGCGCCGTCATGGACGTGGTCAAGACGCCCGAGGTGAAGAGCCGCATGGCGGCAGTCGGGTTCGAACCTCGCGGCGACGGGCCGGATGCCGTCGTGGAGATCATTCGGACCAGTCTACCGAAGTGGGCCGAGGTCATCCGCCGCAGCGGGCTGAAGCTGTCCGAATAACCTTTACGAGGGGAGGAGATGTCCGAGGCGCGTTATCGCTTAAAGAATTGATCGGCCGCGGAACGCGAGGCGCACTTTTTTTCCAGCGCGGCTCGCAAGCGGGCCACCTCGTCATTCAACAGGGAAATACGATCGCTCAGCTCTTCGACCGACAACAGCGCCAAGTCCTGCCCGATTTCATGGGCAACCTTCTTTTTCGGCCGGTCGTCCTCTTCGAGCGCCGCCATAATCGTCTCCTTTGGGGCGTGAACATAGCGGCGGCGACGAGATTTGTCAGGGCCTAATGTTCGGG
>WNFF01004640.1_pt1 | contig 15332 bp, 15 predicted proteins | sample 5400441 | NCBI WGS metagenome assembly WNFF01 (sample SAMN13153345, study PRJNA577476) | soil metagenome | isolation source: 120 cm saprolite under Douglas fir tree site 2 hole 3 replicate 1 | place: USA:California | collected 2015-04-18 | reverse complement strand
CCTTGGCGAACTGTGGTGGATCGGGCGGGGCGAGGATGATTCCATGGTTGCCGCCGGTGAGCTTGTCCGGCCGCGCGATGAAGTTCGGGAAGACAACGGCCAGGGCAAACGTAGCCAGCGCGAGGTAAAGGGCCGACAGGCGCAGCGCCGGGATCCCAAAGACGAAGCCGACGGCTCCCACGAGCAAGCCTGCGATTGGAATCGTGGCGAGATAGTTGACCTGGTAGCGGTGGACCAGGATCGCCATCGTGTATGCGCCGAGCGCCATGAAGGCGCCGTGGCCGAGCGACAGCTGGCCGCTGTATCCGATGAGGACGTTGAGGCCCATGATCGCGATGACGAAGATCAGCGCATGCGCCCACAAGCCGGCCGAAAAGCTGCTGATCACCGTGGGCAGACCGGCGAAAAAGAGGGCGACCACCAACACCAGCCAGGAACGGGGTGGGGCGTTGCGGATCTTGTTGAGCATCGAGCCGAGCATCAGACCCTGCGCACGGAAGGCCGCCCGAATATGCCGTTGGGCCTCACCAACAACACTCCGATGATGATGGCCAGGGCGACGGCCAGCTCGAGGTCACCCCCCACAAATGGAAGGTATGCGCCGGCCAGATTCACCGTCACCCCGACGAGCAGCCCACCGACGACGGCGCCCAACGGGCTTTCGATCCCACCCAGCACGGCTGCCGCGAAGGCGTAGATGATGATCGCCTGCATCATGTTCGGCTCGAGAAAAAGGACTGGGGCGACCATGATCCCCGACACTGCGCCCACAGCTGCAGCGAGCCCCCAACCCAGGGCCAGCATCCAGCTCACGCGAACGCCCAACAGCCGGCTCGCTTCCGCGTGGTGCGCCGCGGCGCGCATCGTCAGACCGATGGTGGTGCGCTGTAACAGCAGATAAATCAAAAGCAGCACCACCGCAGAAACCGCGATGACGCCCATGTCCTGGTAGCTGACGAAAGCGCCCAAGAGGTTGACGGTTCCGACCGAGAACGGACTTGGAAAAGATCGCGGCACGTACCCCCAGATGAAGCCCGCCAGGCCGTTGACCAGGGTCGCCATACCCAGCGTGATGATGACCAGGGTGAGCACGGGGGCTCGCTCCACAGGCCGGATCACCAGGCGCTGGATGAGGATGCCGCCGGCAAAGGCGAGCACGAGCGTCACCGGAAGGGCGATCCAGTAGTTCAATCCGCGATCGATGAGCGTGAAGGCGATGAAGGTGGCGAACATCGCCATCTCGCCCTGGGCGAAGTTGACGAGGCCCATGGCGTTGTAGATGAGCACGAGGGCGAGCGCGAGGCTGGCGAAAACCCCGCCGCTGGCGATGCCGCTGATGATCTGCTGGATGAGCGCTTGCATTCTCGTCAGTACCCCAGATACGAGCGCCGCACCGATTCCTTTCCCATCAGCTCTGAGCTCGGGCCGCTGACCGCCACCCTTCCCACCTCCAGCACGTATGCCTGGCTCGATATCTCCAGCGCGAGCCGTGCGTTTTGCTCCACCAGGAAGATTGCGACTCCGTCGGCCTGGTTGATGGTGCGGATGATCTCGAAGATCGAGCGCACGACAATCGGGGCGAGACCAAGCGAAGGTTCGTCGAGCAGCATGAGCCGGGGTCGCATCAGCAGAGCTCGCGCCACCGCCAGCATCTGTTGCTCGCCGCCTGAAAGCGTGCTTGCCGACAGGCGCCGGCGCTCGCGCAGCACCGGGAAGTACTCGAAAACGCGGTCGTAGTCCTTGCGCACATCGGCACCGTCCTTGCGCAGATGCGCCCCCAGACGCAGGTTCTCGTCGACCGTGAGCTCTGTCAAGATGCCGCGGCCCTCGGGAACGTGGGCGATGCCACATCGCACGACGTCCTCGGTCGAGAGCCGCCTGAGCGAGCGGCCCGAGTAACGGATGTCCCCGGTCCAACGCACACCCCCGGTGATGGAGCGCAGCGTCGTCGTCTTGCCCGCGCCGTTGGCGCCGAGCAGAGAGACGATCTGGCCTTCTTCAACCGACATCGACACGCCGTGCAGCACGCTGGTCTGGCCGTACCCGGCGCGGACATCTTCCAGCTCGAGCAGCGCAGCCATCAGTGCTCAGGCAGCGCCGAGGTACGCTTCGATGACGGCAGGGTTGTGCTGCACCTCGGCAGGGCTGCCCTCGGCGATCTTCCTGCCGAAGTCAAGCACCACCACCCGTTCCGAGATGCCCATCACAAAGGCCATATGGTGCTCGACCAACAGCATGGTGGTGCCAAGCTCCGAGTGAATCCGGCGCAGCAGCCGAGATACGCCGTCGACCTCTTCATGGCTGATGCCGCCCGCCGGCTCGTCGAGAAGAAGAAGTCGGGGCTTGGAGACCAGCGCTCGCGCGAGCTCCACACGCTTCTGGGTCCCGAACGGGAGGGCGGCGACGGGATGGCCGGCGTGCTGGGCCAGGCCGACGAAATCCAGCATCTCGAGAGCCCTCTTCCGAGACGCCGACTCGGCGTTCAACGCTGAAGGCATCGGCACCGATGAACCGAGCCAGCCGCTGCGGGTCCTGATGTGATCGCCGACCAGGACGTTGTCGAGGACGGTCATCGAGCGGAACAGGGCAAGGTTCTGGAACGTCCGGGCGACACCGCGCCGGATGACCTCGTGTGGCGCCATCTTCAGGACCGGGGAGCCATCGACGGAAACACTGCCGTCGGAAGGTCTATAGACGCGCGTGATCACGTTGAAAAGCGTGGTCTTGCCCGCGCCGTTGGGCCCGATGAGGCCAACGATGTCGCCCGCCTCGACCGTGAAGGAGACGCGATCCAGCGCCACGACCCCCCCGAAGCGGACGCTCAGCTCGCGCACATCGAGCAGCGACATCAGCGGGCAAGTCTATAAGCGAACTTCCCCACGTGGCTACTACGCGGTCGGCTCGGTCGGCTCGGGCGGCTCGGATGGCCACGCCGATGCGTCCGGCTGTGCGGTCGGATCGAAAGGCGTCGGGGGCGGCGGCACGTCAGCCGGGGGCGTGGCTGGGACCGGTGGGGAGGGTTGCGGGGCCACCGGCCCGATGTCCGGACGGGCGCTCCGGTGGACGACGGATGCCGACGGCAGGACGGGCGTGCGGTCCCCGCGCATCAGCACCCAGTACGCGAGGGCGGCCAGCAGCGCGAGCAGGGCGATGATCGGTAGGAAGACGAGCGGCGGCTTTGTGATCACGTCCAGCCCACTGGGCCCGCCGTTGACCGTCAACGTCAGCGGTGAGGCGCTGGGACTTGGGCTGCCGCTCGGGGACGCCGACGCCGTGGGTGAGGGGGAGGGCGATGCCGGCCCCGGGGGGGTTGGCGTCGGGGGTCCCTGCAGGGTGAAGCTGGCGCATGGATACGGTTGCACGCTCACGCACAGGCGGTGCAGGCCCGGAGTGTCGCCCGGAAAAGGCTTCATGGTCTGGGTGAAGTTGCCACCCACGTCGGTCGTGGCGCTGCCGGCCACGTGGCTCGGGTCATCCCAGAAGAGCGTCATCGGCTCGTACGCCAGAAACCCCGAACCGTTGACAGTGATCGTTGTATTGGGGCCGCCCGCGGCGAAGTCGAGGACGATGTTGGCGCCGATGGGGATCGGAGTCGGAGACGGAGTCGGGTGCGGTGTCGGCGTTGGCGAGGGGGTCGGTGACACGCTTGGCGAGGGGGTAACTGTGCTCGGCGTGGTAGTTGGGCCAAGGCTGCTCACTGCGGTAAGCACGAACCACGCCGGGAAAATGACCAGGACCTTGAGCGACCTCACTCGAAGGCCGAAGGTTACCTCAGATCGGTGGCCACGGGATCGACCACGCGGAGGTCGGCTCCGGAAACCGCCACTGCGGATCGAGCACGCCGCGAAGCCGCCGTTGCAGCATGTCCACCTCCGCCGGGCTGAGCAGCCTGTCCATTGCGCGCGACAGAGCGCCCGACTGGAGGCTGGCGAGGGCTCGCTCCACGTCGCCGCAGAGATCGCCCGGCAGGGGCTCGCCCGCGAAGTCCCAGATCACGGTCCGCAGCTTGTGAGCCGTGTGGAACGTGAGCCCGTGGTCGATGACCCAGACGCTGTCGTCGGCCTCGAACAGGCAGTGCCCCGACTTGCGGTCGGCATTGTTGGTGATGACGTCGAACAGTGCGACCTTGATCCAGGTGTCGCGGAACAGCGATTGCTCGCCCAGGAAATGCCGGTTGTCGGCGTCGACGAACAGCTGAACCATCCCAACTCCGTGCGGGCCGCGCCGGCGCACCACAGTGGGCGGGATGCTCGGCCAGCCGATCACCTTGCTGAGCTTGTAGGCCGCGACCTCTCGCTTGTAAAGGGTCCCAGCCTGGAAGTCCCACAGCGGCGACTCTCCACGCGCCGGCTTGTACACGACTCGAAGGCCCGCTGGCGGATGCGGCGCCAGGGTCGCGAGGAAGGTGTAGTTGGAGGCTCCATGCAAGACGCCCGCCAGCCGCATCTCGGGCAGCCGGGCCAGCAGGCGCTCGGTCACCTCGGGCGGGGAATCAGAAGATCGGTCGGGCACCGTTGCTGACCGGGCAGGGGTGGCCGGCGGGGTCCATGGGGAGGCCGCAGCGTGGGCAAAGGGGACGGCCTGCGCCCAGCACGGTCTCGGCCTGCTTGGAGAAAGCGACGACCTGTTTGTGGCTGAGCCAGAAGCGGACGCTGGGCGCGTCATCACCGGCGCCTTCCTCGCCGGCCGCCCCCTGACTTGCGACCAGAACGAACATATGGCGGTCTTCGTGGTACCCGAGACCCATCTCGCCGACCTTCCATTCCGGCTCGCCGGGCTCGAGTCCAGAATCACCGCCTGCCGGTGTGACCCCTTCGAGATCCTGCGCCTCGATCATCTGCTGGAGCCGGACGAGGAGCGCCTGGATCTGCGATTTCTCGCAGCTCAACGTGAGCGTCCGCCCCGCGCCGATCGCGAGCAGGAAGAACTGGCGCCGGCCTGGCTCGCCGACCGCCGCGACCGCGATATGGTCGACGGGGTCGAGCTCGAAGATGGGCATCTCTCAAAGCCTAGCTGGAAGGTGTTTCGGGGCCCAAGGCATGGGGAAGAAGATCAGGAGTTGAAAATCGAAATACGCGCAGACAACTGTGCGTGGAGGAATCACAGATGCCGAAAACCGTAGGAATCGACCTGGGGACGACCAACTCGGTCATCGCCGTCATGGAAGGCGGCGAGCCGGTCGTCATCCCGAACGCGGAAGGTTCCCGCACCACCCCATCGGTGGTCGCATTCACGAAGTCGGGTGAGAGGCTCGTCGGCACGCTCGCGCGCCGGCAGGCTGCCGTCAACCCCGAGAACACCGTCTACTCGATCAAGCGCTTCATGGGCCGCAAGTTCGCCGAGGTGGAGTCCGAGCGAAAGATCGTTCCGTACCAGGTCAAGGCGGGCAAGGACGACCGCGTCGTCGTGCACGTGCCGGCCGTGGACAAGGACTTCACGCCCGAAGAGATCTCGGCCATGATCCTGCAGAAGCTGAAGACCGACGCCGAGGCATACCTTGGCGAGAAGGTCACGGACGCGGTCATCACCGTGCCCGCCTACTTCAACGACTCGCAGCGCCAGGCGACCAAGAACGCGGGCCAGATCGCGGGCCTGAACGTGCTTCGCATCATCAACGAGCCCACCGCGGCTTCGCTCGCGTATGGCCTCGACAAGAAGGCCAACGAGACGATCCTGGTCTTCGACCTGGGTGGCGGGACCTTTGACGTTTCCGTCCTCGACGTCGGCGATGGAGTCTTCGAGGTCAAATCCACCAACGGCGACACCCACCTGGGTGGCGACGACTACGACCGGCGCGTCGTGGACTGGCTCGCCGAGGAGTTCAAGAAGCAGAACGGAATCGACCTCAAGTCCGACCGCCAGGCCCTGCAGCGCCTCACCGAGGCCGCCGAGCGGGCCAAGATCGAGCTGTCTTCACGGCTCGAGACGACCGTCAACCTGCCGTTCATCACCGCCGACCAGACCGGCCCGAAGCACCTCGAGATGACGCTCACGCGCGCCAAGTTCGAGTCGCTGACCGCCGACCTCACCGAGCGCTGCCGCGGGCCATTCCTGGCCGCGCTCAAGGATGCCAACCTGACCCCGCAGCAGATCGACGAGGTCGTGCTGGTGGGCGGGTCGACCCGCATGCCGGTGATCCAGCAGCTGGTCAAGAACCTGCTCGGCGGCAAGGAGGCCCACAAGGGAGTCAACCCCGACGAGGTGGTGGCCGTGGGGGCTGCCATCCAGGCCGGCGTGCTCAAGGGCGAGGTCAAGGACATCCTTCTCCTCGACGTCACCCCGCTGTCGCTGGGTGTCGAAACGCTGGGCGGAGTCGCGACCAAGGTGATCGAGCGCAACACCACCATCCCGACCTCGCGGTCGCAGGTGTTCTCGACCGCGGCGGACAACCAGACGTCGGTCGAGGTCCACGTGCTCCAGGGTGAGCGCGAGATGGCGCGGGACAACCGCACCCTCGGACGCTTTCACCTCGATGGGATTCCGCCTTCACCGCGGGGCATGCCGCAGATCGAGGTCACGTTCGACATCGACGCCAACGGCATCTTGAACGTCAAGGCCCAGGACAAAGGCACCGGTCGCGAGCAGTCCGTGACCATCACCGCTTCTTCGACCCTGGCCAAGGATGAGGTCGAGCGGATGGTCAAGGAGGCCGAGCTGCACTCGTCCGAGGACCGGGCGAAGAGGGAGGAGGTGGAGGTCCGCAACCAGGCAGACCACATGATCCACCAGGCCGAGAAGATCATCAAGGACAACGCCGACAAGATCCCCGACGACCTCAAGACCGAGGTCAACACGAAGCTGGAGGCGCTGAAGAGCGCGGCCAAAGGCTCGGACACCAATGCCCTCAAGAGGCAGATGGACGAGTTCAACGAGGCGCTCCAGAAGATCGGCCAGCACATCTACGAGGGCGCCGGCGCCGGGGGCGGGACCTCTTCCGCATCGGCTGAGTCGGACGGCCACGATGGTGGCGAGAATGCGAAGAAGAAGGATGAAGACGTAGTCGACGCGGACTACCGAGAGGTGAATTAAAGAGACTTCCTCTGGGGTCCCCGCGGCGAAGCCGCGGGAGGCAGTTACCGCGAAGTCAATTAAGACTTCGTACTAGAACCGCCAAAAGGGCTCCGGCTTCGGTCGGGGCCCTTTACCTTTTGTGCACGTTGGTCCGGCTGGCGACTTTCGAGGCATACGTCCGGGGGCGGACCAGGCTCTGGGGCGCCGCGGGCCTCTGGACCGGCATCCTGCTCATCGGCTTCGACGTGTACGCCGCGGCGGTCACCTACATCTCCGAGTACCGCGTGCGCAATGACTTCCGGCTCATCTATGGGGCGGCGCTGACGGGTCTGCACAGCGGCTATGGGCACCTGTACGACCTGTCCGCGCAGAAGGCTTCAGTGGACGGTCTGGGGCCAGGTTTCTACTGGTCGCCTTTCTTGAATCCTCCGCCGCTGGCGTGGCTGGCCACACCCCTGACCATCCTGCCTTTCGAAGTCGCCGTCTGGGTCTGGACGCTCCTATTGTTCGGCGCCCTGCTTCTCACCTGGTATCTCGTAGCGCCCGGCGCCACCCGGCTGACACGGGTGGCGCAACTGGCGCTCTGGTTGGGGCTCTTTCCGACCGCCTTTGGCTTGCTCGTCGGCCAGCCGGTGGCGCTGGTGGCCGCGGCGGTCGCGGCCTGCTGGTGGCTGTCCGGGCGCAACCGGAAGGTTTGGGCCGGGATTGCCCTCGCTGCCATCGCGGTCAAGCCTCAGGTCGCCATCCTGGTGCCGCTCTGCCTGCTCGTATCGGGGCAGGTCCGAACCTTTTTCGCGTGGCTGGTGGTGACCGCCCTGCTGGCCGTCCTCGCGGTTGGAATTCTGGGCCCGGACGGGCTGGCTCGCTACCGCGATGCGCTGGCACTGGCCTCGCAGTGGGAACCGACGCGGCGCTACGCGGTCTCCGGCCTCGTCGGTCTCGGGCCGCAGCTGTACGTGCTGCAGGCCGCCGTGCTGGCGGCCACGCTCGGGGCGGCCTGGCGCCACCGGAGTCGCGGCCCAGAGCTTCCGATCGCCGCCGGCATCTTGGGATCGCTGCTCTTCACGCCGTACGTCGGATTCCAGGACTTCGCGATGCTGGTCGTGGCGGGATGGCTGATGCTGCGTAGCCGGGTGTCCGACTGGCAGCTGGGCATTCTGTTCGCGGGCTATGCGCTGCTCGAGCTCGTGCTGGTGCTGCCGCCGGTGCTCGTCCTCATCACCGAGTCGAGCCTGCTGGTGTCAATCCTTTTGCCGCTCAACGACCGACCGGGCGCCATCGCGGCGAGCCGGCCGGCTTAGGGTGGATGGAGCCGACGGTGAGATTCGAACTCACGACCTGCCACTTACGAGGCGGCTGCTCTGCCAGCTGAGCTACGTCGGCATTTTGGTTGTTGAATGCGCGCGTTTTGTGTGGGCGCCTAGGCTACCATCGAGACAATGAGGACACTTGATGTGGAACGCCTCGCCGAGGGCGATTACGACCTCATCAAACCGCTGCTGGTTGAGCTCCACATGGGTGAGCAGGTCCACTACTCAGACCATCCCCAGCTCCGGCGCGAAGAGATCGAAAACCACCTTGCGACGGTGCCCTCGTACTTTCGGGGAGAGAACGTCGTCTTCGGCGTTCGCGACGAGATCGGTGACGTGATCGGCTTCTGCTGGCTCGTCCTCTTCGACCCGGGCACGGGTCTCGAGGGCGAGGTCGCCGAGGTTTATGTAGCGCCAGAACATCGCGGCCGGGGCGTCGGGGAGATGCTCATAGACCAGGCTGTCCGGCTCTTCCGCGAGCGCCGCGTCACGCTTGGTTACGTCTGGACGCGGCCCGACAACGAGGCCGCAGTCAGGCTCTACCGCTCCGCCGGTTTCGAGGCCAACAGGCAGCTCGTCCTGACCTGGTACCCGAGCGAACAGCCGGGGTCGATTCTTCCCGAAACCTAAACTCGCAGGGTGCGACCAGAGACCCAGGCCCCGGGCGACGCGCGCCTAACCACGAACGCGGCCACCACCGACGTGAGAGTGGCCGGCCCGGGTGAGAAGAACGCCCGCGGTCGCTGGAGGCCGGTCATGGTCGTGGCCGGCGTCGTGGTACTCGCGGCGCTCGTCGCGGGAGGCGTGAGCCTGGGGGTGCTGCAGCTGCAGTCGCGCACCAACCCGCAGTCGGTGAACCTTCGGTCGGGGGTGACGATCTCGGAAGACTCCGCCATCGTCCAGGCCGCCGCCCGAGCCAAGCCGGCGGTTGTGAGCGTGGTCACGCAGATGCAGCCATCCGTGAGCGGGGGGTCGGGTTATCTGGCGACCAGCGACGGCTTCATCGTCACCAACGTTCAGGTGATCGCCCGCTCGAGCACCCTGACCGTGCTGCTGCTCGGCGACACCAAGCCGCACAAGGCTCGACTGGTCGACTACGACTGCCAGACCGGCGTGGCCGTCCTCAAGGTCGACCAGGTCAGCGGGCTGCCCACCCTGGCCTTCGCGGACCCGACCTCGCTGGTCCAGGGGCAGGTAGTGGTGGCAGTGGCCGGCCCTCTGACGGGAATTGCCCTGCCCGGTCATGTCAGCGCGCTCCACCGGCCTGTCACCGTCACCGACTCGGTGGCTCCGGACCAGACCGTTGAGATCAGCGACACCATCCAGACCGACGCTGTCATCGACCCGAGCACTGCGGGCGGCCCCCTGCTGAACGTGGGCGGCCAGGTGATCGCAGTCTCGATGGCCGCGCAGGGATCCAACGGCGGTTTCGGCCTCAACCCGGCCGACATCCAGGACGAGGTGCAGCAGATGATCTCGAGCGGCCAGCTGGTCGTGGCCTCGCTCGGCGGGACGAGCATGGTGCTGACACAGCAGGCGGCCGCGCTCGCCGGCACGCCGGAGGGCGCCCGGCTCGTGGCAATCGACAAGATCGGACCTGCGGCCACGGCCGGGTTGCAGACCGGCGATGTCATCACGCAGCTGGATGACGTCACGGTTGACGCGGCCCACCCGCTGGCTTTGCTGCTGCGGTCTCGCTTCCACCCGAACCAGCGCGTGACGGTGAGCTACACGCGCGGGAGCACCTCGACCCAGGTGCTGTTGACGCTGGCGGGGGCGCATCCTTCCTGTTGACGGCTGAAGGCTCGGGGATGGGAATCCGCCGCCGCATCGGCGAGGCGCTCGTCGAGGCGGTGCGCTCGGTCGGTGTCGAGGGCAACCTGCCCGACCTGGAGCTCGGGCGGGCCACGGGCGCCGGCCACGGGGACTACGCGAGCCCCGCGGGCCTGAAGCTCGCGCGGATCCTGCGCCGGCCGCCGCCTCAGATCGCGGCGCAGATCGCGGAGACGATTGCGATGCCGGACGGATCGGCGACGGCCGAGGCCTCGGGCGGCTACGTGAACTTCACGCTGAACCCGGAGTGGCTGCAGCGGCTGGTCGCCGAGGTTGCGTTGCGCGGCCAGAGCTACGGTGCGACCGACCTCGGCCGCGGCGAGCGCGTGCAGGTGGAGTTCGGGAGCATCAACCCCACGGGACCGCTGCACATCGGCCACGGCCGGGGGGTGGTCATGGGCGATTCGATGTCCCGGCTGCTCGAGTTCACGGGTCACGCGGTCAGTCGCGAGTACTACGTCAACGACCAGAACACGCAAGCGCGCAGATTCGGGGCCTCGGTGTGGGCGCGAATGCACGGCGAAGAGCCACCCGAGGGCGGCTACACCGGCGCCTACGTCATCGAGCTAGCCGAGATGGCAAAGCACGAGCTTGGCGACCTCGACTCGTTGCCCGCGGATGAGGCGGAGGCCAAGGTGCGCGAGTTCGCCGTCGGCGTGATCGTTTACCGCATCCGCGCCAGCGTCGCCCGCTTGAACGTTCGTTACGACGAGTGGTTCCCCGAATCGCGGTTGTGGCAGGAGGGCCTGCCGCAGCTTGCGATCGAAAGGTTGCGCGAATCCGCGTTCCTCAAGGAGCGCGACGGCGCTCTCTGGTTCGGGCCGGCTCTCGAAGAGGAGGACGGGTTGGGCGAGCAGGTCGTATCCGAAAAGGAGGACCGGGTTGTCATCCGCTCGAACGGTGAGCCCACATATTTCGCTTCTTCCGACCTCGGGTATCTGCTCAGCCGGTTCGACCGCAGGCGTTTCCACCGAGTGGTCGAGGTCTGGGCCGCCGATCATCACGGCTACGTCCCGCGGCTGAAGTCTGCTGCCGCCGCGCTCGGGATCTCCGCTCGCCCGACACGACCATCGAGTTCGACCTCGAGCTAGCGCTCACGCAGAGCAGCGAGAACCCCGTCTACTACGCGCAGTACGCGCACGCGCGACTCGCCAACGTAGAGGCGACCGCGCGCGAGCGCCACCCGACCCTCCCTGAAAGAGCCGACGTCTCGCTGCTGGTCCAGCCCTGGGAGCTCGACGTCGCGCGCCAGCTAGCGTTCTGGCCCGAGGTCGTCGAGGATGCGACCCGCCTGCTCGAGCCGCATCGCATTCCTTATTACGTGCACGACCTCGCGACCGCGGTGCATCGCTTCTATCACGCCGGCAACGAGGCGGGCGAGCATCGGGTCGTGGTCGACGATCCCGAGCTGACTCGGGCGCGGCTGGAGCTCTGTCGCGCGGCGCGTCACACTTTGAAGACGGCGCTCGACCTCATCGGCGTCAGCGCGCCTGACCGTATGTAAGGAGAAACATTGGACGTCACCTGGCTTGGACACGGCTGCTTCCGGCTCAGAGGCCGCAACGCCGCCGTCGTCACCGATCCTTATCCGCCCGCGATCGGGCTCAAGCTGCAGCGACTCGACGCCGACCTCGTCACCATCAGCCACGAGCACGAGAACCACAGCTACGTGCAGGCCGTGCGCGAGCCTTACGAGATTCGTGGGCCGGGCGAGTACGAGGTGGCCGGCGTCTCGGTCATCGGGGTGCCCACGTACCACGACGCGGAGAAAGGCGCCAAGCACGGCCGGAATACGGTCTATCTGATCGAGATCGACGACATCCGGGTCTGCCACCTCGGGGACCTCGGGCACAGCCTCGACGACGCCGAGGCCGAAACCCTTTCCTCCGCAGACGTCCTGCTCGTCCCGGTCGGCGGGCGCAGCACGATCAGCGCCACCCAGGCGGCCGAGGTGGTGCGGCAGCTGGAGCCGCGCTACGTGGTGCCCATGCACTACGCGATCCCGGGCTTGAAGCTCCAGCTCGACCCCATCGACCGGTTCCTGAAGGAGATGGGCCTGACCGCCGGGGAGCCGCTCGCCAAGCTTTCGGTCCAGAGGTCCTCCGGCGACTACGAGACCAAGCTCGTGGTGCTGGAGCCAAAAGCGGAACCCAAAGCCTGACCCCCTCGCCCCTTCAGGGGAGAGGGTCGGGGAGCGGGGCGTGGTTGCCCTTAACCGCGGAAATGTTTACCCGGGGGTCCAACCCGGTAAGATTTGAAAAACCGCCCTGGAGGTCTCTATGTCGAAGTACGTTTTCGTGACCGGCGGTGTCGTCTCCTCGCTGGGCAAGGGGATCACTGCGGCGTCCATCGGGAACATCCTGAAGGCCCGCAACCTCACTGTCTCCCTGCAAAAGCTGGACCCATACCTCAACGTCGACCCCGGGACCATGAGCCCTTACCAGCACGGCGAGGTTTTCGTCACCGACGACGGCGCGGAAACCGACCTCGACCTCGGCCACTACGAGCGATTCGTAGACGAGAACCTGACCCTCGCCTCGAACGTGACGACCGGGAAGATCTATCAAGAGGTGATCGCGCGCGAGCGGCGCGGCGACTACCTGGGCGCCACCGTGCAGGTCATCCCGCACGTGACCAACGCGATCAAGGAGAAGATCCTTCGCGCCTCGCGCGACCCGCAGGCAGACGCTGTCGTGGTCGAGGTGGGCGGGACCGTCGGCGACATCGAGAGCCTCCCGTTCCTGGAAGCGATCAGGCAGCTCAAGAACGACGTGGGTCGCCAGAACGTCTTCTACGTCCATTGCTCCCTGGTTCCCGTGATCCGTGGCGAGGAGGCGAAGACCAAGCCCACCCAGCACTCGGTGCATGCGCTCCGCGCGATCGGAATCCAGCCCGACGCGATCATCTGCCGTTCGGAGATGCCGATCGGCGCCGACCTCAAAGAGAAGATCGCGCTGTTCTGCGACGTGCCGCGCGAAGCCGTGGTCTCGGTGCCCGACGTCGATTCCATCTACGAGGTGCCACTCCTCCTCGAGGCGGCGGGCTTCGGCAAGGTGATGGCGAAGCACTTCGAGCTCGACGAGGTCGCGAATGCGCCGCACAACGACCCTTGGGTCCAGATGGTCGATCGCATCAAGCATCCGCGAGCGACAGTGCCAATCGCGCTGGTCGGCAAGTACGTAGCGCTGCCGGATGCTTACCTCAGCGTCATCGAGTCCTTGAAGCATGCAGGCATCCATCACGGTCTTGCGATCGACATCCGCTGGGTTTCATCCGAGAAGCTGGACGAAGGCGACACCTCGCCCTTGATGGGCGTCGCCGGCATCGTGGTTCCCGGTGGGTTTGGCTATCGCGGCATCGAGGGCAAGGTCCAGGCGTCGCGCTACGCCCGCCACAACCGCATTCCTTACCTCGGGCTGTGCCTCGGCATGCAGTGCGCGGTCATCGACTTCGCGCGTGAGGCGCTCGACGCACCGGACGCCAACTCGACTGAGTTCGCTGCATTCACCTCGACGCCCGTGATCGACCTCATGCCCGAGCAGAGGAACATCGACCAGATGGGCGCCACCATGCGCCTGGGCCTGTATCCGTGCAAGCTGCTCCCGGGATCGCTCGCTCACAAGGCTTACGGTGAAGAGGTCGTGTACGAACGCCACCGCCACCGCTTCGAGTTCAACAACGAATACCGCGAGTCCCTCGGCGAGGCGGGGATGGTGTTTAGCGGCGTGTCGCCCAATGGGCGCCTGGTGGAGATCGTCGAGCTGGCGCATCATCCCTGGTTCGTGGCCACCCAGTTCCACCCCGAGTTCCGCTCGCGACCGGACCGCGCGCACCCGCTGTTTCGCGACTTCGTGCGTGCGGCCTTCCTGCAGAGCGGCATCGACCAGATGGAGCTCCGCCCCGCGGAGCTGCTCGAAGAGACCGAAGGCTCCTAGAGAAGGCTCCTAGAGAAGGGACACCGGTGGAGCAACAGACCAGGGGGATCCCCTCGTTCCAGGCGCGCCGAGAGCTGTCGCTCGAGCTGGTCCATGCCACGGAGGCCGCCGCCCTCGCATGCGCACGCCTGCTGGGCAAGGGCGATCCGGACCGTGTCAGCGAAATTGCCGGGGAGGCGATGCGGCGCGTGCTCGAGGACTCCGGCCTGGGCGGCACGATCGTGCTCGGCCCGCGCGACGATCCCAACCTTGCACCCGGCGCCTCGCTGGCCGGAGGCGAGCGTCTGCTCGACTTCGGGCTGTTCCCGGTCGAAGGCGCAAGCCAGGTGGCCAGAGGCTCCGCGAACGCGGTCTCGATCCTCGCGGCGGTCGAGCCCGGTGGCTTCGCTCGGCTGCCTCAGGTCTGGTACGCCGAGAAGATGGTGGCCGGCCCCGGAGCGCGCGGCGCGATCGACCTGGACGATTCGATCACCGACAACTTAAGGCGAATCGCCTTCGCTCGCGATGCTCGCGTGAAGGACCTCACGGTGGTCATCCTCGACCGGCCCCGGCACCAGGAGATCATCGCCGAGGTCAATGCCGCGGGCGCCCGGGTCCGGACGCTGGAAGAAGGTGACGTCGCCGGCGCGATCATGGCCGCCGTGCCCGGCACCGGGATCGATGCCGCGATCGGGATCGACGGGCTGCACGCAACCTTGATCGCAGCGTGCGCGGTGCGCTGCCTTGGCGGCGAGCTGCAGGCTCGGCTGTGGCCGCGGAACGAGGAGGAGCGGACGCTGATCGGGGACCTCGCCGGCCGGGCCTACGGGGTGTCCGACCTGGTGCCCGCGGCGGACGTCGAGGTCGGACGCTGATCGGGGACCTCGCCGGCCGGGCCTACGGGGTGTCCGACCTGGTGCCCGCGGCGGACGTCGAGGTCGCGATCACGGGCGTGACGGGCGGCCAGCTCCTGCCCGGGGTCGTCTTCGGGAGTGGCTACGCCGAGTCGTCCTCGCTGCTCATGTCGAGTCGCCAGGCCACCGTGCGCCGCCTGGTCACCCGCCACCACACGCTGGGCGAATCCAGCTAGCCGGGCTCCGGGTAGAGCCGGATTAGGGCGTTCCCGGCCGGGGTATCAAATAGAGGACATGGAAGATAAGAACCTGCCGTACCTGCCGCCGGGCGGGGGACAGCTGCCGCCGCCACCGCCGATCTACCAGGTGACGTCGGACATTCCGCCGAGCTCGCAGTACCACTACTCGCC
>WNFF01000583.1_pt1 | contig 15332 bp, 13 predicted proteins | sample 5400441 | NCBI WGS metagenome assembly WNFF01 (sample SAMN13153345, study PRJNA577476) | soil metagenome | isolation source: 120 cm saprolite under Douglas fir tree site 2 hole 3 replicate 1 | place: USA:California | collected 2015-04-18 | reverse complement strand
CCTGGGGCTGCTGCGCGAGCTGCAGCGCCGGCACCTCGCCGTTGAAGCTGAGGCGCAGCAGGCCGGGCGCCGCGACCCAGCCGTCGGTCTTGAGCCGGCTCGCGTGCAGGTGCGCGTGCGTGTGCCCGTCGAGGTTCAGATCGCCCGCCGGCCCCGCGCCCGCGCCGTGGATGTCCGCGCGCACATCCACGTCGGGCTCCTTTTGCGGCCCCTGCACCACGGCGTTGGCGTCGACCACGCCGTGCAGGCCGAAATCCTTTGCCAACGCGAAGAGGGGAAGATGATCGAGCTCGAAGCGCGTCAGCACCACCGCCGCGTCGATGCGCGCCGGCTGCCGCGCGGTCTCCGGCCACAGCTCCGCCGAGAGGCGCAGCCCGCCGTGATCGCCGACCAGCTCGAGCGGCTCGACGATCACCTCGTTGCGGAAGTGGATGTCGGTATCGTGGGCGAGGTGGAGCGTATTGCCGGGGTACGCGACGATGAAGTGGGAGAGGACGAGACCGTCCTTGTCGTCGTCGATCCGCGCGTCGCCCGCCAGTTGCAGCGCGCCGCCCCGCACGCCGGCGTCGATGCGCACGTGGGCGATGGGCCACTCGAGGCCCATGTCGATGCGCGGCGCGCCCAGATCGACGCCGGCCGCGACGAGCCGCTGCCCGGAAATCTGCAGAGATCCGTCCGGCTCGGTCAGCGGCCCGACCAGCGTGCCTTGCACGGAGAGGCCGTCGGCCGCCAGCGTCGGCCCCCAGCGCAGGTGCGGCGCGCGCAGGCGCACGCGCGCGTCGGGCCTGGCCGGCGATCCGGTGACGTGCGCCGAGAGCTGTAGCGACCCCGAGAGGGGCAACGACGGCTTGCGCGTCAAGGCGCCGACCATCCGCCCCGCCTCTTCCAGGCTGGGCGCGTCGACGTCGAGGTCGAGCGAGATCTCGTCGCGCGCCGCCACGCCGTGCGCCTTGATCTTGAGGTCTAGCGCCGAGGCAGAGAAGGCCTTGATGAGCGCGTGGCGGCCCTCGACGCGCGCATCGAGATCGGCCATGACGGGCCCTACCCGCTCCAGGCGCGCCGGTCCGACGTGCACCACTGCGCGAAAGTCGCCGAGCACGCCGTGCTCATCGATCTGCGGCGTTCCCTTGCCGTGCAGCGAGGCGCGCGCCGTCACTTCGCCGCGCGGGGCCAGCGCGTTGGCCGCGCCGGGATCGACCTTGTCGATGCCGAGCTGCAGATCCCACTCCGGCTTCTTCTCCAGCGTGGCGGTGGCCTTGGCGTCGATGCGCCCGCCGCCGGCCTGGACGCGCAGGTCGAGCTGGGCCGTCTTGCCGTCACTGCGCAGGTCGGCCTCGCCGGCGATCTGCCCCTCGACGGGCGCGCGCGGCGCGATCGCCTCGACGTCCTTGCTGCGCACGGAAAAATTGCGCATGTGCAATTCACCGGCCTGCCGCGCCAGGTCCCAGCGGCCGTCGAGGTCCAGCGTGCTCTCGCCCAGCCGGAGCCGCAGCGCGCGCACCGTGGCATTGCCGCTGGCGGGCGCGCCTTCGAGGGTGGCGTCGAGATCGAGCGCGACGGGCGCGCGCCCCGGCGCGGCCAGCATGGCGGCCAGCTTCAAGGCCGCGGTCGTCCCTTCGATCGAATAGCGCGCGTGGGCCTGCGAGATGTCCAGATCCTCGAGCGCGAACGTGGCCGGCTCGCCCAGCGGCCGCATCGCCAGCGTCCCTCCGCGCAGCTGCAAGGCGGCCACCTCGATGACCCAGTCGAGCGGGACGCTGGTGGCGGAGGGCTTTTCCTGCGCCTTGCGCGGCGCGAGCGCGCGCGCCAGCGTGGTGGTGTGCATGCCCGGCGTCTTGTCGGGAACCGTCGCGATCTCCACCCAGGGGTTCTCGATCTGCGCCTCGCTGATCTTTACTCGGTGCGCCTTGAGCGCCAGCGGGTTGAGCTTGACGCAGATGCGGTCGGCCGCCATCACCTTGTGCCCCTGGGGATCGCGCAGCTCCACTCCCTCGACGCAGAGGTGGAGGAACCCGCCCGTGCGGATGTCGCGCACGCGCAGATCGCCGGCGATGGCGAGGCGCGCCTCGTGCGCGACGAAGCGCCCCAACTCCTCGCCGCCCTTGCCGGTATGGAGCCAGACGAGCGCCACCACCACCGCCAGAACGACGAAGCCGAGCACCGACAAGAGAGCGATGCAGAGGATGCGCCCAGCCTTGCGCCACGCCGGCTTGGGCGGACGCGGCTGGGGCGGGGGGCGCATCGGCTCGTAGACCGGCTCTGGCAGGCGCTCGCTCACCGTCTACCGGAGAATGTTGTCACAGGCGCGGCCCAACGCACTCAAAACGCCTCGCCCAGCGTCAAGTGGAACGCCCAGCGCGATTCGGAGATGCAGTGCGGATCGTTGCCGCAGTGGGTGCTGACGCGCGTGGCGAGGACGCTGCCGTCCGGCGCCGCGAACGTGGTCACGTCTTTGGGATTGAGCAGCCAGGCGACGTCGAGACGAATGGGACCGAAGGGAGTGAGGTAACGAAGCCCGAGGCCGGGCGCCACCTCGAGGCCTCCCGCGGCTGGGTTCCGCGGATCGTCGCCGACGCGGCTGGCGTCGACGAAGGGGACGATGCCGAGGTGCGTGAGCAGCCAATCGGCGCGGATGCGCAACTCGCCCGTGACGAGCACGGCGGACGTGCCGCCGACGGGCACGGCGATTGTCGCGTACGGCTGGCATCCCGGCGTGACCGTCACGTCGCAGACCGGGTTCGCTCCGATCTTCGGCCCCTGCCGCAGCGGAGCGTAGCCGCGCTGTTCGTTCTGTCCGCCGAAGAAGAAGCGCTGCGTGAAGGGGCTGGCGCCGTTGCCGTACTCGGTGAGGAGCGCGCCGTAGTGGAAGCGGCCCGCCAGCACGACGTTCTTGGTGAACGGCAGGTACCCGCGCACCTCCGGCTCGAGGCGGAAGTAACTGAAGTTCCCCGGCTTGAGCGTCTGCTGCAAGCCGAGGCTGACGTAGAAGCCCTGGGTGGGCTCGATGATGTTGTCGCGCCCGTCGTAGGTGTAGCGGATCTCGGGATACGTGAGCGTGCACGACCTCGGGCAGTCGACGAAGATGCCCGCGTTCGTGCCGCTGCGCCCGATGGCGGCGTAGAGCTGCGAGCCGGGCACGTTGATGAGGAAGTAGCGGACGAAGTTGAGCGAGGGCGCGATGGAGTGCCGCCTGCGGCGGTAGAGCAATCCGATGCGCGCCGCCACCTCGTCGTAGTCGTAGCTCGCCTGCACCTCGCGATCGAACTCGGCGCGGTTGATGAGGTCGAGTCCCGCCAGCAATATGCTCGGGACGGTGAGCTGCGCCACGTCGGTGGTGGTGAAGCCCGAGCGCTGCTTGTCGTAGTTGAAAGGATTGTTGATGAAAGCGCCGCTGGTCGAGCTGTTGACGAAGGCGTACCCGACGGTGCTCTGCAGCTCGAGCCGGCGCAGCCCGCCGAAGATCGAGCGGTCGGTGTACTCGCCGCGCAGCCGCGGAATTTCCCAGCGCGTCTCCTCCGCCTGCAGTCCGAAGCCGAAGCGCACCGTGTGGAACGGCGCCTCGCGAACGTTGACGCGCACGGCGGCCACCGGCGAATCGCCCAGCGGCTCGAGCCCCACGCGCACGCCCGAAAACGTGCCCAGGTTGTAGACGCGTTGCTGCGCCAGCTCGAGCGCGCTCGGGCTGTACCGGTCGCCCTTGTCGATGCCGGTGGCGTGCACGATCGCGTCGGCCGGAATCTGCCGGTTCCCCGTCACCACCACCTTGCCGATGGTGATGCGCTTCCCCGGCTGGGCGAGAAAGGTGATGTTCGCCGCGGCGTCCTCGGGCGCCACCTCCACCTTGCCGCCCACCTTCGCCTCGGCGAAGCCGTGCTCCTTGAGCTGCTCCACCAGCACCTGCTTGGCCTTCTCGTAGACGTCCTCGTCGAAGCCGTCGCCCGGATGGATGGGCAGCGCGCCATCGATGTCCTTCACTTCGTTCTTGGGCAGCTCGTCGAGCCCGGCCAGGTCCTGCTTGCGCACCACGGCGCGGCGGCCCTCGTCGATCTTCACCACCAGCGTGACGCGCCCCGCGTCGTCGTGCAGCTCCTGCACGTCGAGGATCTTCGCCTGGTAGAAGCCCTTCTCGTTGTACCAGCGGACGATGCGCTTGAGGTCGATGGCGAAGAGATCGGCGTCGTAGTACCGCACGGTCTTGCTGAAGAACCCGCTGGTGGGCGCGGTGGTGATGTGCGAGAGCAAATCGCTCCGGCTGATGGAGTTGTTTCCCTCGAACTTGATGTCGGCCAGCACCGGATGGCCCTCGAACGGTTGCGAGGGCGTCGCGCAGGCGGCGAGCAGGAAGAGAGCGAGGCAGATCCGAGCCAAGTGAGGCAGACGGTGGGGCGGCGGACGGTCAACAGTCAACCGGGGGCGCTCAACCGCGGTTTCTCAGCAACAGATGCAGGTGCGCCTTCTCCCAGGCGCGCGCCCGCTCGTAGCCGGGGAAGCGCCGCTCCGCCGCGCGGAATTCGGGCCCGTGCACGGTGCGGCGGCCGTCGCCTTCGAAGCTGGGCGGGAAGATCTGGTGGAGCATCTCGTGGAAGACGACCATCTCGACGAAGTGGCGCGGCACGCGCTCGTCATCGAGGGCGGGATGGATGCGGATGATCTTGTGGTCGTGGAAGTACACGCCCATCTTGATGGAGCGCTTGCGCCCCGCGACCGCGCGCCGCCCCCAGCCGATGCGCGCGCGCACCTGGCAGCGGAAGTGGCGCGCGTTCAGCTCGGCGTAGATGTCCGCCAGGTCGTGCACCTGGCCGAGCGGCGAGAGCGGCGGCTCGGCGCGCGGCGCGGCGGGGCGGATCAACTCCCGGTGCTGCCGCACGTACTCGTCGATGGCGCGGCCATGGGCGCGGCGGTTGCGGCCGGTGAAGCCGGCCAGCGCGCGCATCACCGGCTCGTGCGCCCGAGCGAACATGTGGTGCAGCCGGAAGCGCAGCCGCCCCTGCACGCGGCGGTAGCTGACCATGGTCCAGGCGTTGTCGGTCAGCTCCACCTCGACGGGCTCGCGCAACAGCGCCGTCAGCCGCGCCGCCAGCGCCAGACTCGCGCCCTCGGGGATGCGCGACTCGTCCTCGCGCAGCAGCGCGACGCGCGGTTCCGACTTCGGGGCTGGCTCGCTGGAGAAGAGGGAGAGCTGGCGCATGCTGGAACGCCACTCTAAGGTTTGCGCGATCGCCGATGCAAGCGCCGGTCGAGTCCGCGGCCCGCGACGCGTTGACGCTTTGGATTCGCGTCTGTATCTTGCCGCGCAAGCTCGTTCAATCGGAGCGACGTTTCCGAGGGAGGAGGATCTGATGGCGAGAAAGAAAGGCGCAAAGAAGGGTGCAAAGAAGGGCGGCAGGAAAACCACCAAGAGGAAGTCCTCGAAGAAAAGGTAGCCCGGCCTGGTCCGGGCGGCCTCACACGAGGGGCCGCCCGCGGGTCTCGAGAAGCGTGACCCCCCGCTCTCGATGAAGCAGTGCCACTCTCCCACCAGCTGAGCGACGAAGAGCGGGCGGCGCTCCTCGCCGAGGTGCGCGCTTTCGCCGGCGCGCCGGTGCAGAAGGTGTGGCTCCCTTCGGCGCAAGTCTGCGTGCTGCAGCTTCGCGTGCCGGGAAAGACACTGCTGGCCGTGGTCGACGCGCGGCTCTCCATCGCCGCGCTCGCCTCGGAGCGGCCCACCGCGCCGGAGTCGGCGCCGCGCTCGCAGGCGACGCTGCGCTCGGCGCTCGCGGGCGCGCGGCTCGCCGATGCGCGCCTCGAACTGCCGGTGGACCGGCGCCGCGCCTGCGCTGTCGTCCACTTCGAGACGGAAGACGGTCCGCGCGCGCTGGTGGCCGACGAGGCGCTGGTGCTCGTCGACGGGCGGCGGCGGATCGTCTGGGCCTCGGCGGGCGCGGAGGCGGATCGGCGGCCGGGCGCGGCGTATCCCGCAGCGAGCGAAGTGAGCGTGGCGGCCGCGCCGCTCGCGGGGCGCGAGGAGCTGGTGCGCAGCGCCGTGCGGCAGGAAGAAGAGGCGGGCCTCGCCGCGCGCAAGCGCGAGGTGGCGGCGCGATTCCGCTCCCGAGTCCGGAAATTGCGGCGCACGCTGGCGGCGGTCGAGCAGGACGCGGAGCGCGCGGCGCGTGCCGCCGAGGATCGCGCGCGAGCCGGATTGCTCTTGCCCATGCAGGGCCGCATCCCTCGCGGCGCGAGCGAGGCGCGCGTGCAGGACTGGTCGCGCGCCGACGATGAGGGGCGGCCGGCGGAGGTGGTCATCGCGCTCGACCCGGCGATGAGCGCGGCGGAGAACGCGGCGCGCTGGCTCAAGCGCGCGAAACGCCTCCAGGCGGCGGCCGAGCGCATCGCCTCGAGGCGCGCCGAGGTGGCCGCCGATCTCGCTCGCGCCGAGGACGAGCTCGCGCGCGCTCTCTCGGCAGAGGACGCGGCGCAGCTTGCGCTGGTCGAGCCGGCCGCGCCGCCGCGCCGGCGCGCCGAAGCCGCCGAGCGAGTCCCGTACCGGAAGTTCCGCTCGCAGAGCGGCGCGCCCATCCTCGTCGGCCGCAGCGCGCGCGACAACGACGCGCTCACCTTCAAGGTGGCGCGTGGCAACGATCTCTGGCTGCACGCGCGCGGAGTGAAAGGCGCGCACGTCGTCGTGCGGGGCGCGGGCGACGCGCCCGACTCGCGCACGCTGGCCGACGCCGCGCTGCTCGCCGCGCACTTTTCCTCCTCGCGCGGCGCGGACGCGGCCGAGGTGGCCTGGACGCGCTGCAAGTACGTCCGCAAAACGAAGACGCCGGGCGCGGTGAACATCTCGCAGGAGAAATCGATCCGCGTCCGTCTCGACGAACAGCGCCTCGCCTCGCTACTTCGGACAGAGGAGTGAACCAGCCCCACTCGCAGAGCGCGCTGCGCGGACTACCCGTTTGCGTTTTCGATTGCGATTGGGAGCATGCTCGCGCCAACGCCTTCGGCGTTGTCACTGCGCCTGCAAGGTTTTCGATCAGCAGCGGATGAGCCCGCTCAACAGCGCGTAGACTCTGCGGCCCAGCGCAGCTCCATGGCGAGCGCAATCCACATCGCAGTCGCCGCAGAGTCCTGCGATGTGCAGCGCGGCGACAGTTTCCGAAGCCTCACCGCGTGCAATGACAAAGACCCGCTTCTGATCTGCACCAGTGCGTCCGGTGGCTTCAGCGATGTTGAGACACACACTCTTGGCCGCTCGCAGCGCCTGATCGCGCAGCTTCAGATCCGCGATCGCAGCGTTCTTCACCGCCACAAGCAGCTCGCAAGCGACCTGATACGCAGCCAAGGTTTCGTGTGGAAGAGTCGTCCAGTTCGTCATCGTCGGCCTCCCTCAAAAAACGGCGCAGCCGGGGAGGCCGACGATGACGAACGGACGACGGTCGAAGCTCAGCGCGAGCGCAGCGAGCTACGAATCCTCATCGAAATCCTTGCGAGCCCGATGAATGACAACGCCGAAGGCGTTGGCGCGGGCTTGCTCGCAATCCAAATCGCAATCGCAAACGGGTACTTTTTAAAGTCGCAACCCCCCATTGACTACGGCATCCTCTCCTCGTGCCACGTCTGCTTCCCTTTCTCGTTTTTCTCGCCGTCGCGCTCAGCCTGATCACGGGCATGCACTATTACCTGTGGGCGCGGCTCGTGCGCGATCCACACCTGCCGCAGACTTGGGCCCGCATTGCCACCGCGTTGATCGTCGCGCTGGGAGTGGCGCTGCCGCTCTCGCTGGTCGCGTCGCGCATCGTGCCGCAGTTGTCGCGGCCAGCGTCGTGGGTGGCGTTCGTATGGATGGGCGTCGGCTTCCTGCTCGTGGCATTTTTCGGCCTGGCGGACGCCGGGCGGCTGGCCGCCTCGCTGGTGCATCGGCTGCGCGGGAGCGAGCCTGCAGACGGGGAACGGCGCGTGTTCCTCGCGCGCACGCTCGCCGCCGGCGTAGGCGCCGTGGTGGCGGGCCTCTCCGCCATCGGCGTGCGCAACGCGCTCGGGGCGGTGCAAGTCAAGGAGCTGGACATTTTTCTGCGCGGCTTGCCGGCCGAGCTGTCCGGGTTCCGTCTGGTGCAGATCAGCGACTTGCACGTCGGGGCGCTGCTCCGGCGCGACTGGGTGGGCCACGTCGTCGATCGCATCGGGACGCTCGCGCCCGACCTGGTGGCCATCACCGGCGACCTGGTCGACGGCAGCGTCGCCGAGCTGCGCAATCAGGTCGCGCCGCTCGCGCGCCTGAAGGCGCCCCGCGGCGTGTTCTTCACCACCGGCAACCACGAGTACTACTCGGGCGTCGAGGACTGGTACGCGCACCTGCCCACGCTCGGCGTCCGGCCGCTGCGCAACGAGCGCGTCGAGATCGCGCCGGGGCTCGATTTGGCCGGCATCGAAGACCCGACCGGAGCGCCCGATCTGCCCCTCGCGCTGCGGGGCCGCGACGCCTCGCGCGCGCTCGTGCTCATGGCCCACCAGCCGCGCCAGTTCGCCGAGGCGGCGCGCCACGGCGTCTCGCTCACGCTCTCGGGCCACACCCACGGCGGGCAGATCTGGCCCTTCTCGTGGCTGGTCGCGCTCGCCCAGCCGTATCTCGCCGGCCTGCACAAGCGCGGCGAGTCGCAGCTCTACGTCAGCCGCGGCACGGGCTTCTGGGGGCCGCCGATGCGCGTCTTTGCTCCGGCGGAGATCACCTTGCTGAAGCTGCACCCGGCCTGACCGCCGACCGCCGTGCGCGCGCCGCGGCGGCCAGATCGCCCAGCACCGGCAGCGTCATCTCCCAACCCATGCACGCGTCGGTGATCGACTGGCCGTAGCAGAGACTTGCCGGGTCGCGCAGATCCTGGCGGCCGTCGGCGAGGAAGGATTCCATCATCACGCCGACGATCCCGGCTTCGCCGCGCGCCACCTGTTCCGCGATCCCCCGCGCGGCCAAGGGCTGGCGCCGGTAGTCCTTCTCGCTGTTGCCGTGGCTGGTGTCGATCAGGAGCCGCGGCGGGAGCCCGCACTCGCGCAGCGACGCGAGCGCTCTCTGCACGCTTGGCGCGTGGTAGTTGGGACCGCTGGCGCCGCCGCGCAGGATGATGTGGCAATCGGGGTTGCCGCGCGTCGAGACGATGCCGGCCAGGCCCTGCTCCGTGACGCCGAGGAAGCGGTGGGGGTGGCCCGCCGCGCGCACGGCATCGATGGCGATCTGCACGCTGCCGTCGGTGCCGTTCTTGAAGCCCACCGGCATCGAGAGGCCCGAGGCCAGCTCGCGATGGACCTGGCTCTCCGTCGTGCGCGCCCCGATCGCTCCCCAGCTCACCAGGTCGGAAATGAACTGCGGCGTGATGGGATCGAGGAACTCGCAGCCGGCGGGCAGACCGAGCTCGGCCAGGTCGAGCAGCAGCCGGCGCGCGAGGCGAAGGCCTTCGTTGATGGCGAAGGACCCGTCGAGACGGGGATCGTTGATGAGCCCCTTCCATCCCACCGTCGTGCGCGGCTTCTCGAAGTAGACGCGCATCACGATGCGCAGGTCCTCGCGAAGCTCGTCGGCCTGCGCCTTCAGGCGGCGGGCATAGTCGAGCCCGGCCGCCAGGTCGTGGATGGAGCAGGGGCCAACGACGACGAGGAGGCGGTCGTCGTCGCCCGCGAGGATGCGGATGATCTCCTCGCGGGCCCCGCCGATGACGAGGGAGCCCTTCTCGCTGAGCGGCAATTCCTCGATCAGGATCGCCGGCGGGAGCAGCGGCCGGATGTTTTCGACGTGCAGGTCCCGCGTTTTCATCGAGCGCTCCGGGCGTCCCTCAGTCGCGGGCGGCGGCGAACCAGGGCAGCGCCTCACGAGGTAGATTGAGCTTCGTCACGCGACCAGCCTACCGCAGTTCATCACCCACTCAGGAGCGCCGAACGCCTCGGGCTCCAGGCTGCGCACCGCCACCAGGCTTGCCGGTGAGCCGACAGCGAGCCGCCCGAGGTCCGGCCACTGCAGCAACTCGGCCGCCTCCAGCGTCGCCGCGCGGATGAAATCGACGCCGTCGCGCCGCAGCAGCTCGAGCTCGCGCGCATCGATGCCCGGCGCCGTGCCCTCGTTTCCCAGGTCGGTGCCATAGACGACGCGCGCACCCGCCTCGCGCAGCTCGCGCACCGATCCGCCGAAAGCGCGCAGCGTCGAGATGACCCACAGCCCGCGCGCGCGATCGAGCAGGTCGCGCGGCATCGGCCCGACGGGCGCGTGCGCCAGCACATTGGCCCCGGCCTCGAGCGCGCGTCGCACCGAGCCGGGATCGAGCGCGTGGGCGGCGACGAGCATCCCCAACCGATGCGCCTCGTCGGCCGCCGCGCGCGCTACCGGGGCCGAGAGCACCGGGTAGCGCGGATCGAAGGCCAGCTTGGCGAAGCGCGCTCCTTTCGCGAACAGACGCGCGACGGCGGCGCGCGCCTCGTCGGCCGTGCTCAGCTCGAGGCCATGCCCGTCCCTTCCCCAGCTCTGCGTCGGATAGCCCCCCGGAGCGGTCAGCAATGGCCCCGACCAGCGCGCGCGCAGAGGCCCGGTTGAAAAGGGCAGAGATCGCTCTCGCTCCCCCAGATCGAGCACCGCCGCCACCCCGCCGCGCAACTCGGCGGCGGCCACCCCGGCGATCGGTCCCGCGACCGACAGATGCACGTGCGCGTCGATGAACGCCGGCACCAGGTGCGGCGCGGCCGGGTCGCCCCGCGACGCCACCTCCACGATGCGCTCGCCCTCCACGCGCAGCGCCACCTCCCGGCCGGCAATCCACATGCGGTCAGTGTATCCTCGCCGCATGCCCGACGAAGCGGACGAGCTGATCCTCAAGATGCGGCACCTCGAGGCGGCGGCGCGCGAGCAGGAGAATTCGCGCGCATCGCGGCAAGGCGCCGAGCAGCTCAAGACCAAAGCGCAGAAGATGGCCTTGGAGGCGCGCGCGGCAAGGCGCGCGATCCCACCACCGCGCCCCTCGACGCGGCAGATTTGTTGCTGGCCGGCAAGGTGGAAGCGCAGCAGGCGCGCACGCGCGCCGTCAAGGCGCGGGCGCGGCTCAACTTCGCCCTCGACAAGATGGACGAGGCCGAGCGCCGCGAGTGGGAATCGTTCCAGGCCGAGGGCCGCGCCGAGGCGCACGCGCAGCTCGCCGAAGACCCGCTCTTCAAGAAGCCGTAGATGCACAAGGCGGCGCGCGTCGGGGCGGCGCTCGTCGTGCTGTTCCTGCTCTGGCTCGTCGTGCGGCAGCTGCCGGTGCTGCGATTTATCGTGCACGGCGCGCAGCTGTTGCGCGGCGCGGGGCTGGCGGGGGCGCTCGCGGCGGCGGGCGGCATCTACCTAATGACGCTCTTTCTCGTGCCCATCATCCCGCTCATCGTCGCTTGCGGGTGGCTCTACGGACCGCTGGGCGCGCTCATCGCGCTCCCGGCGGCGGTGGCCAGCGCGGCGACGGCGTTTTCGCTGGCGCGCGCTCTCGGCGGGACCGCCGCGGCGCAGGCGCTGCTCGAGCATCCCAAGGCGCGCGTGCTGGCCGACCTGGCCGCCGAAGGCGGTGTCGTGACGGTGGTGCTGATCCGGCTCTCCCCACTGCTTCCTTTCACGCCGAGCAATGCCGTCATGGGTCTCACGCCCATACGCCTGCGCGACCTGGTCATCGGCACCGCGCTGGGCATGGCGACGGGGACGGTCCTATACGTGTGGGCGGGATCGATGCTTCCCAGCGCGGAGGCGATCGAGCACGGCGAGAAGATGCACGCCGGCCTCGTCTGGGCGCTCTTGGGAGCGGCCTTGGTGGCGGCGGCGATCCTGGGGACGGCGGCCGCAAGGCGGCTGCGGAGAGGCCGTTGAGCCCTCGCACTAATCCGCGCGGTTGGTGCGCAGGCGCACCGAGACGCGCCGGCCTCCCAGGGGCCCGAGCGAGGCAGTCAGCTCGCCGCCGAACGAGCGCACCACGTTGCGCGAGAGCCAGAGCGGAGTGACCTCGCGGTCGGGGAGCGATTCGGGCGAGATCGGCGCTGCGCCCTCGTCGTCGATGTCGATGACCACGCCGCCCGCCTCGGCGCGCAGCGAGACCGCGATGCGCCCGCGCGGCGGCGACGCTTCGGCCGCGTCGAGCAGCAGCGAGACCAGCGTCTGCAAGAGAGCGCCTCGCTCGGCCAGCGCGAAGGGCGCCGCCGACAGATCGGTGCTGACCGCGAACGCGGCCAGGCGGGCGTCGAGCTCGAAGAGCGCCGCACCGATCACCTCGCAGACCTCGAGCGGCGCGATTTTCCCACTCCGCGATCGCGCCAGGCTGAGCACCGAGTTGACGCGCGAGATGGCGCGCGTGATGGCGGCGCGCGCGTCGTGCGCAGCGTCGCGCACGTGCGGTGCGGCCTTGATGGGCGGGCCGCTCTCGAGCTGGTCGCAGACGAATCCCACGTCGGTCTGGGCCACGCCGATGGCGCTGAGCAGATCGTGGGCGATGCTCGCTGCCAACCTACCCGCGTTGATGAAGCGTTGCAGGTCGGCTTCGGGGGCTGCTGTCACCCGTGCGGGCAGGAGACGCTTGCCCGCGAGGCTCATGCTGCCTCGCGCGCGAGCAAGAGGCCATCGAGCACATCGCGCATCAGCTCGAGCACCGCCTCCGGCGTGGGGCCGTCGAGGATGGGCGTGTCCTTGGCGCTCAAGACGAATCGCCCGGCGACCGAGCCTCCGTCGTTTTGGAAGAAGTGGACCGGGATCAAGCGCCCGCCTGCCTGCAGGTGGCGCACGGCGATGAGTTTTGGCTGTGTCTGGGTCACGCAGGGTCTTTGAGCAAGCTGCGCGCCACTGGAGTGGCCACGATTCGGGCTGCAGTGGCCGGTTCGCTGGCCACGCCGTAAATCGCAGTCAAACCGCGGCATTCAGCGCGTTTTAGGCACTCGCATGGCGTCTCTCGACGAACGATCGCGCCTGCGTTCGGGCCGCATTGCAACGGCCCGAACGCTGGCCCAAGGCTCGAAAACTGGCCTTTTCCTCCTGATCGGGGATGAAGGCTCGAGAGTGGCACCCCCCTTGCGAAAGAAACGCGCATGCAACTATCCCGGTTCGTCGTGTCCTACCCGGACGTCAGGCCCGGTGAGCACGTCCTCTATAGCGTTCTCGAGGATCGCTACGTCGGCATCGACGAGCCCACGCTCCAGGCGATGTCTCGCTGGAGGGCGGGCGGCTCGCCGGCCGACGCGGCGGAGCGCGAGACGCAGGAGGTGCTCATCGAGGACGGCTTCCTCGTCCACGCGCGCCACGACGACGACGTGCGGCTGCGCGCGTATCTGGAAAAAGCGTCCGAGGGAATCCCGGGCACGATGTTCGTGACGCTGATGCCGACGCTGCAGTGCAACCTGGCTTGCAACTACTGCTTCCAGAAAGAGCACCCGTCCTTCACCAAGATGTCCTCGCCCACCGAGGACGCGACGCTGGAGTGGATCCTCCGCACCGTCGACGAGCGCGCGCTGGGCAAGCTGAGCGTGCACTACTTCGGCGGCGAGCCCACCACGCGCAAAGACTACTGCCTGCGCACGGCCGAAGTGCTGTCGGCGTCGATGGCGGCGCGGGGCGGCACGTTCGAGTGGCTGATGACCACCAACGGCGTGCTCCTCGACGTCGAGTTCGCCAAGAAGATGGAGAAGTACGGCAAGGGCGCCTTCAAGATCACGCTCGACGGCGACAAGGAGACGCACGACCAGATGCGCACCTACCGCGACGGCCGCGGGAGCTTCGACGTCATCTTCAACAACGTGGTCGACCTGGTGCATGCGGGCGTGCGCGTGCGGCTGGGCGGGAACTTCCTGCCCGATCAGGCCCCCTCGTTCGAGAAGCTCCTCGACCGCATCGAGCAGGCCGGCATCGCGCGCGGCCTCGAAGGCGTGAAGTTCAAGCCCATCGTCGAGACGCAGCGCCGCGAGGTGGGCACCTGCACGACCTGCTCGGCCAAGGCCGAGACGCAATCGCTGGTGCAGCTCAACAAATCGGTCGAGCGCCGCAAGATGGCCGCTCCGCAGTTCAGCGGCGAGATGCTGGAGAGCCTGCTCGGGCCCTGCGAGCTGCACTGGAAGAACAGCTACACCATCGACCCCGAGGGCAACGTCTACAAGTGTCCGGCGGTCGCGGGCCTCCCCGACCTGGCGGTGGCGCAGGTGGCGTCGAAGGCGGCGGAGAAGATCGCCCCGCTCGTCGAGCTGCGCCCGTGGGAGCAGTGCGGCGATTGCCCCTACCTGCCCGTGTGCGTGGGCGGGTGCCTGGGCGGCCTCTATCTCAAGACGGGCAGGCGCGATCAGGTCGCCTGCAAGAAGGACATGTTCGAGCAAAGCTTCCGCGAGACCGTCGTCCGTCGGTACCTCACGGAGTTTCCGGAGCAAGAGCAGCGAACAGCAGCATGAACCCTTGGAGGCGATCAAATGACGATCAAGCGGAGCAAGAGGAAGAGCACGCGCAAGGCGGTCCCTTGTCCTTTCATGGTTGACGCACAGCCCTGAGGCCACGAAGCTAGGAGCTTGCTGCGCCAAATTCTCGTTCTCATTTGTGTGGCAGCGTGTAGGCCGGGGCGCGATGTCCCGCCCTTCACGCTGCGCGTGGCGATGTCGGGTGCGCTCGATCCGTTGAGTCCCGAAACGGCCGCGCCAAACCGTAGCGCGCTCGCACAGGACTGGGTCTATGAACCGCTCGCCCGCGTCGGGCCGGCGGGAGAACTCATGCTTGCGCTCGCCTCGAAGCTGGAGATAGCCGGCCACAGAGAGTTGCGCGCTTGGCTGCGCGACGACGTCCGCTTCAGCGATGGCGCGCCACTGACGTTCGAGGACGTTTTCTTGTCTCTCGCGCGCAACCGGCTCCGCGCCAGGCGCGATGGGGAAAGCATCCTCATCGATTCCCTCGATCCGGCGTTGCCGCCGGAGGTTCTCCTGCCGCACGCGCTCGTCTTCCGTGTGTCGGGCGAGCGGCTGCTGGGATCTGGGCCGTTCGTCGTCGACGAGGAGGATGCCGATCACGTGCCCTTGTCCCGGCGCAAGCGCGAGCCGGGTCTGATCGATCGCGTGCTCCTGCTGGCTTACCCCCTGCCGAAGGACGCCTTTGCGCACACGCTCAAGGGCGATGCCGACCTGCTCCCCCAGGCCGAGGCCCGCTGGCTGGAGTTCTTCGAGGGCGTTCCACGCTTGCGTGTGGTCCGGGCGCCGGGCACACACGCCAACGCGGTAGCCTTCAATCTGCAACGGCTCTCGCGCGCCGAGCGCGTCGCGCTGGTTCAAGTGCTTGCCAACAACGAAGTGCGCAAGCTAGCGTTCGGCGATGGTTGTCTACCGCGCGCCGATGAACCGCGTAC
>WNFF01002402.1_pt1 | contig 15336 bp, 18 predicted proteins | sample 5400441 | NCBI WGS metagenome assembly WNFF01 (sample SAMN13153345, study PRJNA577476) | soil metagenome | isolation source: 120 cm saprolite under Douglas fir tree site 2 hole 3 replicate 1 | place: USA:California | collected 2015-04-18 | reverse complement strand
CGTCGCGGCGGCGATCCTCTCCCCGGCGGAATGCGAAGCGCTGGCGGCGCTCTATGCATCGGAGGACCGATTTCGCAGCCGGGTCGTGATGGCGCGCCACGGGTTCGGGCGCGGCGAGTACAAGTATCTTGCCTATCCCCTTCCGGAGGTCGTCGCGGCGCTGCGCACCGCGCTCTACCCGGAGCTTGCGCTCATCGCGAACCGCTGGAATGAGATCATGAGGATCGATGTCCGCTATCCGGGCGATCATGCGGCTTTTCTCCGTCGCTGCCATCGCGCCGGGCAGACCAGGCCGACGCCGCTCCTCCTGCAATACGAAACGGGAGACTACAACTGCCTGCACCAGGATCTCTATGGCGAGCACGTCTTTCCGTTGCAGGCTACGTTCCTGCTATCGGCGCCGGAACGGGATTTCACGGGCGGCGAGTTCGTGCTCACGGAACAACGTCCTCGAATGCAATCGCGCGCAGAAGTCGTGCCCCTCAGACAAGGGGACGGCGTGATTTTCGCGGTGAACCATCGGCCGGCACAGGGCGCCCGCGGCAGCTATCGGGTCAAGCTGCGTCACGGCGTGAGCCGCTTGCGTTCCGGCCGTCGTCGCACGCTCGGCATCATCTTTCACGACGCGCAATGAGCAGGATCCATGACGCCGCCACGGCGGACCTGCTGAGCGGCGCGCGCACCGGGGCGAGCGTGGAGACGCTCGCCGAAGGCGCAACGCTCATGAGGGGATTTGCCGGACCCGACGCGGCGGCCTTGATGGCAAGTCTGCAGGAGGTCCTCGCCGCGGCGCCGTGGCGCCACATGCTCACCCCGGGCGGTTATCGAATGTCCGTCGCCATGAGCAATTGCGGCCGCGCCGGTTGGGTCACGGATATCAGCGGCTATCGCTACGATCCGATCGACCCGATGACGCGACGTCCCTGGCCGCCGATGCCCGACGCGTTTCGACGCCTTGCCGTGCGGGCGGCCGCCGCGGGCGGATTCGAAGGCTTCGAGCCCGATGCATGCCTCGTCAACCGCTATGAGCCGAAAGCCCGGCTCTCGCTGCATCAGGACAAGAACGAACGCGATTTCGGCGCGCCCATCGTGTCGGTGTCGCTCGGGCTGCCGGTGGTGTTCCTGTTCGGCGGCTTGCGCCGCAGCGAGCGGCCGCGACGCGTGCTCCTGGAGAGCGGCGACGTGGCGGTGTGGGGCGGTCCCGCGCGGCTTGTCTTCCACGGCGTGGCGCCGCTCGCCGACGGAAAGGACCCGCTCACTGGCCGCTCCCGCGTCAACCTTACGTTTCGCAAGGCCCTTTGAGCGATCTACCGCGAGAAGATCGCCTTGAGATCCTTGGTCGGGATGGTATCGCGCGCCCACTGGAAACTGCCGCCATCGCGCAGCGCGATCGCGGCGTCGCGGATGGCCGTGAAGGCCAGCCGCGACAGCGCGCCGCCCACGCTGATGCGTTTCACGCCCACTTCGGCCAGGTGCTGCGGAGTGAGCTCGGGGTCCACCGCGCTCATCACGACGTTGAGCGGTTTTCCCACGGCCACAACCACCTGCCGGATGGTCTCGAGATCGCGCAGGCCCGGTGCGTAGAGCACGTCGGCTCCCGCGGCCGCGAACGCCTGCAGGCGGCGCACGGTGTCGTCGAGATCGCGGCGACCGTGCAGGAAATTCTCGGCACGCGCGGTGAACGTGAAGGGGAAGGGCAGGGCGTGCGCCACCTCGGCCGCCGCGGCGACGCGCTCGACGGCGAGGTTGAAGTCGTAGATGGGTTGGGCGGGATCGCCCGAGGCGTCTTCGATCGAGCCGCCCACGATGCCGGCATCGGCCGCCAGCCTGATGATCACCGCCGCTTCCCCGGGATCGTCCGCGTAGCCGTTCTCCAGATCGGCGTTCACCGGTAGCTCCGTCGCCGCCGCGATCGCGCGGCAGTTGGCGATCAGCTCCTCGCGGCTGATGGCGAGCACGCCGTCGACCCGGCCGAGCGCGTTCGCGAGTCCCAGGCTCGTCGTCGCCAAGGCCTCGAAGCCGAGCGAGGAAAAGAGTTTCGCGGTGCCCGCGTCCCAGGGGTTGGGCATGACGAAGATCCCGGGGCGCTCATGCAATGCACGGAACATCCGTGCGCGCTCGGCCTGCGTGCGCATGCTGGCTCCTTTCTCAGGTACGCTCGGACCTCGCTCGGTATTTGCAGAGGAGGCCGCGGCAATGAGCGGACTATATCTCGAAGACTTCGCGGTGGGACAGACCTTCGGCTCGGGGCGTCTGCGGGTCGAGAAGGAGCGCATCAAGAGCTTCGCCGCCGAATTCGATCCGCAGCCCTTCCATCTCGACGAAGAGGCCGCGCGCGGCACGATATTCCAGGGCTTGGCGGCGAGCGGCTGGCACACCGCCGCGATGACCATGCGGCTGCTGGTCGAGAGCGAGTTGAAGCCCGCCGGGGGAATAGTCGGCGCCGGTTTCGACGAGTTCCGCTGGCCGCGGCCCGTGCGCCCCGGGGACGAGCTGCACCTCGAGAGCGAAATTCTCGAAGTGCGGCCTTCGAAGTCCCGACCGGAGCAGGGATTGATCAAAGTGAGGACGACGACGAAGAATCAGAACGGCGAGCCGGTGCAAGTCTCCATCGGCAATCTCGTCGTGCCGCGGCGGCCCGTATAGCTAGGATTCCTGGCGGTTCATCGCCCTTTGGGGCCGGTTTGCGAAGGATTTTTTCTGCGCATCTCGCCAGGATTTCTGCTGGTGCCACGGTCGCTCGCCCTTGGGCGTGGCGCGCTGGCCCGTAGTCCTGGCCAATTCCCTCAGCCTTCCGATCGCCAGAGTTGTAGCTTCGATGTTCGCCTGGAGTGCCGTGCCCGCATTCGTCCCCGGCGATTTCCGCTCACCCGGGAGCAGCTCGTACAATTTGCCGAGCGCCCAGTTGCATGACACCGGGACACCGGACTCCTTTTCCTTCTCCCGACGCTCGATCTCGATACGCGCAAGGGCGTCGATCACTTCGGGGGTTGCATGCTCCGCATTCATCTGGCGCTCCTCTCCGAAATCAAGTTGCTCGCAAGTGCGCATCGATCAGCATCTTCGCGGCGCGAGCGATGTTCCTTGCCGGGCCGTGCGCCCCTAGAGTCTGGATCGTGACCTGGGCACCTTCCATCAGGAGAAACAGCTGATCGGCGAGCAGCCGCGGCTCCGGGGCTTCCATCTGGGTACACATATGGACGAGTCGGGCGCGTAATTTTGCCTTGTGCGTCTCGATCACTTTTCTCGCGGGGTGATCTTTCTCGGTAATTTCCACCGCCGCATTCGCCATGGGACAGCCCCGGGCCCTGGGATCGGCAACGTGCTTGGCCAGCAGGGCGAAGGCGGCCTTGATCTGCCTGCGGGGATCCTCGGGGTGCCGGCCCGCCATCGCGTCCCAGGTCTGCCAGAAATTGGTGTCGTGCTCGCGCAGCCATTCGGCCACCAACTCGTCCTTGGAAGGGAAGTTCCGGTACAGGCTCATCTTGGTGGTGTCGGCTTCCGCGGCGATCGTTTCCACCCCGACCGCGCGGATTCCCTTGAGGTAGAAGAGCTCGGAGGCCGTGTCGAAGATGCGTTTCCGGGCGCTCGGGCGGTTCACATCCCGCTTCCGCAGAGGCGATTGCCCGTTGATCTTGGGACTTCGGGTCATGTCGTCCAATCTCCGATTGACAGGAGAGTTACCGGTCAGTATCATAGCACGTGCTTCTGGAAGTGACCAGTCCGCAAGCATCTCACCGCTTTTGCGGGCAGTCGGGTGGATGGGAGCAACAAGCAAGTCGACCGCGCCGTTCCCTTTGGCCACGCCAAGAGTGGCCGTCAATTTACCTTTGAGGATGCAATGTCATGATGAAAATCCGTCCCTTGCACGACCGCGTTGTGGTGGAGCGTCTCGATGAGGAGCGCAAGTCCGCAGGCGGAATCGTCATTCCCGATAACGTCGCCGAGAAGCCGGACCAGGGCGAAGTCATCGCCGTCGGGAAGGGCAAAATCCTCGAAGACGGCAAGGTTCGCCCGCTGGATGTCAAGGTCGGCGACCGCATTCTGTTCGGCAAGTTCTCCGGCCAGGCGGTAAAAATAGAAGGCACCGAGTACCTCGTGATGCGTGAAGACGACATCATGGGGATCGTAGCGAAGTAACACCAACCCATTCAGGAGTAAACATGTCTGCCAAAGATGTCCGGTTCCATGAGTCCGCGCGCCACAAGATGCTCGCGGGCGTCAACATTCTCGCCGACGCGGTCAAGGTGACCCTCGGTCCCAAGGGCCGCAACGTGATCCTGGAGCGCTCCTACGGCGCGCCCACGATAACCAAAGACGGCGTGTCGGTCGCGAAGGAAATCGAGCTGAAGGACAAGTTCGAGAACATGGGCGCTCAGATGGTGAAGGAAGTCGCCTCCAAGACCTCGGACGTCGCCGGGGACGGCACGACGACTGCTACCGTTCTCGCGCAATCGATCGTCAAGGAAGGAATGAAGTTCGTCGCCGCCGGAATGAATCCGATGGACCTGAAGCGCGGGATCGACAAGTCGGTCATCGCAGTGGTCGAAGAGTTGAAGAAGATGTCCAAGGCCTGCACCACCAGCAAGGAAATCGCCCAGGTCGGTGCGATCTCGGCCAACGCGGACAACGAGATCGGCAAGATCATCTCCGACGCAATGGAAAAAGTCGGCAAGGAGGGCGTGATCACGGTAGAGGACGGCAAGAGCCTTCAGACCGAGCTCGAAGTGGTCGAAGGCATGCAGTTCGACCGAGGGTATCTCTCGCCGTATTTCATCAACAACGCCGAAAAACAGATGTCGGTCCTGGACAACCCGTACGTGCTCCTTTACGACAAAAAGGTGTCCAACGTCCGCGACCTGCTGCCGCTCCTGGAGCAAGTGGCGAAGGCCGGGCGGCCGCTGCTCGTCATCGCCGAGGAAGTCGAAAGCGAAGCCCTCGCGACCCTCGTGGTCAACAATCTGCGCGGCATCCTGAAGACCTGCGCGGTGAAGGCGCCGGGGTTCGGTGACCGCCGCAAGGCCATGCTCGAGGACATCGCCGTTCTCACCGGCGGTCAGGTCATTGCCGAAGAAGTCGGGCTGACGCTCGAGAAGGCGACGCTCAAGGACCTTGGCCAGGCGAAGCGTGTCGAAGTGGACAAGGAAGAAACGACTCTTATCGACGGCGCGGGCGATCCCAAGGCGATCGAGGCGCGGGTAAAGAGCATTCGCACCCAGATCGAGGAAGCCACCAGCGACTACGACAAGGAAAAGCTGCAGGAACGGGTGGCGAAGCTCGCCGGCGGGGTCGCCTTGGTCAAGGTGGGAGCCGCGACCGAAATCGAAATGAAAGAGAAAAAGGCGCGCGTCGAAGACGCGCTGCACGCGACCCGTGCGGCGGTCGAGGAGGGCATCGTCCCCGGCGGCGGCGTGGCCTACATCCGCGCCCGCAGCGCGCTCGACAAGCTCAAGGGCGACAACCCAGACCAGGAGGCCGGCATCAAGATCGTGCGCCGCGCCCTGGAAGAGCCGCTGCGCCAGATCGTCGCCAACGCGGGCGAGGAGCCTTCGGTGGTGATGAACAAGGTCGCCGAAGGCAAGGGCAACTTCGGCTTCAATGCGCAGACTGAAGCCTACGGCGATCTCGTCGAGATGGGCGTAGTCGACCCGACCAAGGTCGCGCGCACGGCGCTGCAGAATGCAGCTTCCGTCGCCGGCCTGCTGCTTACGACCGACGCTGCGGTGGCCGAGCTCGTGGAAGAGAAAGAGGGTGCCAGCCCCGCCGGCCGCGGCATGGGCGGCATGGGTGGCATGCCAGGGATGGATATGTAAGCCCAGCCCGGATTTCCAGCGCGAGCTTGAACACCGTGCCAATGGACAATCGGGCGCAACAGAGGGTTGCAGAGACGGCCCTTTTTCTTCGCGCGGGGGGAGTTTCGCGGTTCTTGGCGATCCCCAGCACCCGACGGGTGTTGGGCTTTTTTTGTCGGCTGCCGGCCGGCGGATGATCTCCACGCCTTTCGACGCCCGTGGTCACTGACCTGAATCTCGAGCTTGGAAAATTGCTGGATCGATACGACGAGAAGCGCCGCGTCGTGGAGGAGCGGAGGCAGCAGGTCAAAACGGACGAGGACAATTTCATAAAAGGGTTCGCCGATCTCAGAACCAAGGTGGTCAGGCCCGTTTTCGAAGCAATCGGAGCCATCCTGAAAGAGCGAGGGCACGACTACAGCATTTCCGAAGACGAGTACGCCGGCGAACCCGGTGGCAAGACCACCGAGGCCGCCGTTTCCATCCGTGTCATGCCCGCCGGGCTGGAAAAGTCCCCGCACGACGATGCCCAGTTTCCCTCGCTGTCTTTCGTTACCCGGCACTACAACAAGACGGTGTGCATACAAAGTAGCAACGCGATACCTCAATCGGGCGGTCCCGCCGGCCCAAGAGGGGACTACCAGTTGGCCCAGATCGACGAGGATCTCGTCAAGGTCGAGCTCTTGAAGCTGATTGTGGGGATCGTCAACAGGTAGCGGAAATTGTCCGCGCGCGAAGGCGTGCCGGACCGGCACCAGCCGAAAAAAGACCCGGAACGGCGATTGCCGTAACCGGGCCAGGTACTCCGAGTGTTTAGAAAGGAAAAATAAACACCCCTTTTACACCCACTCGAGATCATCCCCCTCTACTTCGAGGCGTTCTGTGCGGTAGCGCACACTAAAAGGGACCGGAACATCTCCTTCTAAACCAAAGGGTTCCGTTTGCGTGCACGGCGCAACACCCGCTGGGAACCCTCAGGCCACCGCGAACGCACGCCGTTCACCCTTCGGCCGAAGTCCTCTGATGTACATTTAAGACCTGCGTTGTTGCGAGAGGATCCCCGGCCATGGATTTGAATACCGAGAAAATCGGACGTTTGGTGCGCGAACTATTGATCGAGATCGGTGAAGACCCCGCGCGCGAAGGGCTGCTCAATACGCCGCAGCGGGTGGCCAAGGCATTGACGTTCCTCACCTCGGGGTATCGCACCGATCTAAAGCAGTTGATCAACGGCGCGTGCTTTGCCCAGGAGACCAGCAGCATGGTCATCGTCAGGGACATCGAGGTCTACAGCCTGTGCGAGCACCACATGCTGCCTTTCTTCGGCCGCTGCCATATCGGCTACATTCCTAGCGGCAGGGTGTTCGGCGTGAGCAAGCTGGCGCGGCTGGTGGACATGTACGCGCGGCGGCTGCAGCTGCAGGAGCGCCTGACGGAGCAGATCTCTCAGGTAGTCATGCAGTCGATCAAGGCCACGGGCGTGGGCGTGATGATCGAAGCACGCCACCTGTGCATGATGATGCGGGGCGTAGAGAAGCAGAACTCCATGATGGTGACCTCGTCCGTCCTGGGGGTGTTTCGCGATTCCGCCGCGACGCGGGAGGAGTTCCTCTCCCTGATCGGCCGGCGCGCGTCATAGCGCGACGGGCAGTGAGGCACGCTCGCCGCCGGGCGTTGCGTGCGCTATCGGACATAAGGCGTAAGATGGCGCCATTCGTCCTGATCGGAGGTGAACATGGGCAGAAATCTCACCGCATCCGAAACCCATACCCCTGCTCAAAATGACCTTCTTGCCGCGCTACCCGGGGCAGATTACCAGCGCCTGCTGCCGGACTTGGAACTCGTGCCGCTGCCGCTGGGCATGGTCGTCTACGAGTCCGGCGGAAAATTGGACTACGTGCATTTCCCCACCGATTGCATCGTGTCGCTGCTCTACGTCATGAAAGACGGAGCGTCGGCAGAAATCGCGGTCGTCGGCCATGAAGGACTGGTCGGCGTTGCGCTGTTCATGGGAGGGGAATCCACGCCCAGCCGGGCGGTGGTGCAGAGCGCCGGCTCCGCGTACCGCCTCCCATCCAAAGTCCTCAAAAAGGAATTCGAGCAGAGCCACCCGTTGCAGCATCTGCTGCTGCGCTACACCCAGGTGCTGATCACGCAGATGGCACAGACCGCCGTTTGCAACCGGCATCATTCAGTGGAGCAGCAACTGTGCCGCTGGCTGCTGCTCAGCCTGGACCGGCTGCCCTCAAACGAGGTGAGCATGACGCAGGAACTGATCGCGAACATGCTGGGAGTGCGCCGCGAGGGCGTGACGGAGGCGGCCGGAAAACTGCAAACGGCCGGGTTGATCCAATACAATCGCGGTCACATCAACGTGCTCGATCGGAAAAAGCTGGAAGAGCGGGTCTGCGAGTGCTACGCAGTAGTCAAACGGGAATCCGATCGCTTGCTTCCCGAGAGGGCCGTCGGGCCTCGATGAGCTAGACGAGCAGGGAGTTCGATCAGACGCGGCCCCTCCGTGCGCTGGCGCACATACGTCCGCACTTGTCCGCGCTAGTCTTACACCTTCTGCCCCTGCCCCCGGTAGGGGCGACAAACCGGAAATAAGCCCATGCGGGTTGCGAGCCGAGTGCCCGTGGCAAACAGCATGCTTGCCGCCTTGCCGCGCAAGCAGTACCAGAGCCTGCTCTCCGGTCTGGAATCGGTCGCGTTGACATTCGGTGAAGTGCTGTACGAACCGGGGGAGCGGATCCGGTATGTTTACTTTCCGGGCGACTCGCTCGTCTCCTTGCTGACGCTGGTGGACGGCCAATCGGCCCTGGAAGTCGGCATGGTCGGCCGCGAGGGCATGGTCGGAGTTCCTGTGTCCCTGGGAGCGGACGTTTCGCCGGTGCGCGCGCTGGTGCAGGGGGCGGGAGCGGCCATGCGCATGAAGTCGGCGCGCTTTTCCAAGGAAATCGGGAAAAGCCCGCAGCTGCAACAAGAGGTCAATCGCTACACGGGCGTACTGATGGCCCAGATCACCCAAACCGCCGCGTGCAACCGCTTCCACGTCGTAGAAGCGCGCCTTGCGCGTTGGCTGCTGATGACGCGGGACAGGCTACGGTCGGACGAATTCCGTCTTACGCACGAATTCTTGGGGCATATGCTGGGAGTGCGGCGCGTCGGCGTCACCAAGGCCGCGCGCGCGCTGCAAGGACGAAGGCTGATCCGTTACAGCCGCGGCAAGATCCGGATCCTCGACCAACGAGCCCTCAAGGCCTCGGCCTGCTCCTGCTACGAGTTCGTCAAGGACATGTACGACGGGCGTACCGGGTTAGCCTAGCAGCGCAAAAAAACGCCCGGTACGGCATCGCCGTTACCGGGCCAGATACTGCGAGTGTCTATCAGGGAGGAGATATACACCCGATTCGATCATCCCCTTTTGCTCCGAAGTGTTCTGTGCGTTAGCGCACATAAAGAACATTATTTTTTTAACGGCCTTAGCGCTCCAGACGGACTACTTGTCCCTCGAACCTGACTCTCGTGTCGGGAAAACCCTGACACGAAAGCCGCAAGTGACAATCCTGTCAAAGAACCGGGGCGCCTCAGCCGGAGCTTTCGCTCGCTCGCCTATGCAACTGCCCCTGATATAACGTTCCCACGGTTTCGATCGTGTCGGCGTCTCCCGCGCTCTTGTCCTCGCGGTAGCGCTTGACGCGCGCAAAGCGCAGCGCAAACCCGCCCGGGTAGTGCGGGCTCGCCTGGATTTCGTTGAACGCGATCTCGACGACGAGCTCCGGCCGCACGTGCACGACGTGGCGCTCGCGCGATGTTTCGAGCGAGAGCAGCCGCTCGGTCTGCCACGCGAGCATCTTGTCGGTCATGCCCTTGAAGGTCTTGCCGAGCATGACGAAGCCGCCGGTGGCGGGGTCGGGCGCGGCGAGGTGCAGGTTGGAGAGCCAGCCCTTGCGGCGGCCGCTGCCCCATTCGGCCGCGATGACGACTAGGTCGAGCGTGTGCGCCTTTTTGATCTTGAGCCAACCGGCGCCGCGGCTTCCCGCTTCGTACGGGGCGTCGAGCGCTTTCGCCATGACCCCCTCGTGGCCGCGCGCGAGTGCCTCGTCATAGAAGGCTCGCGCGGCTTCCTTGTCGCCGGTCACAAGGCGCGGGATGAGAATTTTCGACGGAAGAAATTTCGCGAGCGCCTCGAAGCGCTCCCGCGCGGGTCTTGCGGTGAGATCCTCGCCCTCGGCGAGCAGGCAGTCGAAGAAATACACGCTCAAGGGAAGCGTCGCGCGCAGCGCCTCCACCTCGAGCTTGCGCCCGAAGCGGCGCATGGTTTCCTGGAAAGGGTAGGGTGTCCCCTCGGGGCGCAGCGCAATCGTTTCGCCGTCGAGGATCACTTCGCGCGCCGGGCACTCCTGCAGCGCGGCGACGATCTCGGGAACGGCGGAGGTAGCTTCGCGCAGGCTTCTCGTGTAGACGCGGATTTCGCCACCCGACTTGTGCGCCTGCACGCGCGCGCCGTCGAGCTTCCACTCGAAAGCCGCGCGTCCCAGGCGTTCGATGGCGTCGCCAACGTCCTCGGCGGGCTGGGCGAGCATCGGCTGCACCGGCTGAAAAACCCTGAGCGCAAAGCGTGCAAGGCCCGCTTCACCTTTGGTGAGCGCGGCTTTTGCCATCACGTGAAGGCCGCCTGCACGCATGGCCGCCGTCCGCACCCGCTCGGGCCGCAGGTTCGCCGCCTTTGCGATGGCCTCGAGCATGATCCCTTCGAGCGCGCCCTGGCGCAGCTCTCCGAGCAACAGCCGCGCGAGAAAGTCCTGCTCGGGCACGGTCGCGCGTGCGAAAAGCTCCGCGAGCAGGCGCGCTCGCTCGGCGGCGGAGCCTTCCCCCTTGATCTGCGCGAGGCGTGTGAGGGCTTCGTCGATTTGCACAAGCGCGAGCTGGGGCGCGCCCGCGGGCTTTGCGGCGAGCGCGTCTTTCAGGGTCGCGTAGCCGATGCCGACCTTGCCCTGGGGCGTGTCGCCGCTGAGGTACGCCACGCCCAGCGAGATCTCGGACGCATCAAGGCGTCGCAGGCACTGCGCGAGGGTGTCGATCTTGACGAGGCGGCTGCGCGTCGCGGCGACGCGCTCGGAGGCGGCGAGCAACTCGGCGAGCAGCATGATGGATGTTCAAATAGAGTCGGCCGGGCGCATGCGCTACACTATACGGTCATAGAATGCCGGGACCGGGGGGGCCCAATGAATATTAACAAAGAGAGCACGTCTGCGAAGGTGCGCAAGGCCTCTCCCGCGGAGGCCTGCGCGCTGGAAAAGCTGCCGCACATCACCAAACGGGTGTGCCTCCTCTGGGGACACCCGGAGTTCGATGCCTTCACTTCGCATCTCATGATGGATTCCCGCGACGGAAAACGGCAGGGCCTTCCGTGGGACGTCGCGGAGGAGATTCTGTTCCTTGCGGAGCTGCGCGTGGTGAAACGGGCCATCGTCGCCTCCGGGATCACGGGCGAACCCTTCTGGGATACTTTCCACAAGATGCTCGCCAACGCCGAGGCCACGCAGCAGAAACTCCAGCACGAGTGGAGCGATCCCCTGGCCAACAGGGATTTCAGTCGCATCAGGCGCGACGGGCCCGACTTCACCCGCCCTCCTGCCGGGTTGGAGAAAAGGGGGCACCCCAACACCAAGAAGAAGAGCTGGCTCACGCGTCTGCTCGGTAATCCCTAGCATCGGTCCGCCGGGGGGCCTGCGGTCGCAGAGCATTCGCCGGGAGCCTCGAGAACGTGGCCAAGGTCCTCTACCGCATCGAAGAGCTGAAACATCTTGTCGGCAAGGAGGTCGCCGTGACCGATTGGCTCGCCGTGACCCAGGAGCGTATCGACGGTTTTGCCGACGCGACGGAAGATCATCAGTGGATCCACGTCGACCGCGAGCGCGCGGGGAGGGAATCGCCTTACGGCACGACCGTCGCGCACGGTTTTCTCTCGCTGTCGCTACTCCCGTACCTGCTGGGGCAGGCGATCGAGATTCAAGGCACGCGTCTGGGGATCAACTACGGCTTGAATCGCGTGCGCTTCACCGGCCCGGTGCCCGCCGGCTCGTGCGTGCGCGCGCGCTTCCGGCTTGACGCCGTGGAAGACATCCCCAAGGGGGTCCAGACCACCTGGAACGTCACCCTCGAGCGCAAAGGGGAGGCGAAGCCGGTTCTTGTCGCCGAATGGATCACTCGCCGGAACAACTAGCCTAACGGGGGCGCGCGGGCTTTGCGGCAGCCGATCGGTTCAGAAACGCAGTCAGCTCCAACGCGACCTCGCCTTGGCGTCCCACCCACAGGTGCCCTCCGGTCGGAAAGCTCACGAAACGCGCCCCCGGAATGCGTTCCGCCGCCGAGCGGCTGCTCGGGTAAGTCCCGAATAAATCATCCTCGATGCTGATGACGAGCGTGGGGGTTGCGATTCGCTCCAGTTCGTAACGCGGTGATGAAGCGACGATCACTAGGTCGTTCCACAGGCCTTTGCGGCGCCGGCTGAGGGGCAGGATGCCTCGCGCAATCCGCAAAATGCGTTCCTGCTCCTCGGTCGAGGCATTCTCGAAATCGAGGACCGGAGTGGCGAAGATTCTTTCCAGCACGGTGTCTCGCGCCAGCTTCATATTCAGCCAGAAAAGGAAATCCGATCCGACCATCCAATCGAACATCGGCGATGGCGACGCCGGCGGCTGCGCATGCGTCCCCCGCGGGAAGAAAGCCGGAACGAGGAGGACCATCGCCGAACAACGCCCTGCGTGCCGCAGGCAAAATTCGACCGCCGAGGGCGCGCCCGCCGAGCCCCCGAGGATCGCCGCCCCGGGTAATTTCAAGGCGTCGAGGAGACACGCATGGGCGTCGGCCTGGGCCGCGGGCGATGCGTCGGCGGGCAGCGGGGTGCGCAGATATCCGAATCTCGATATGGCGATCACGGTGAAGCCGCGCTCGGCCAATGGGCGTCCGAGTTCCAGGCCCTGGTCGAAGCCGCCGCCTGCGCCGTGCACCAGAAGCACCGGCGCGCCCTTGCCGATGAGGGCGTATTCGATCCGTCCGCACGGCGTGTCGACGACCCGGCTGCCGGAGGAAACGCGGGTCTCCGCTGCGACTATGTCGTCCCGATAGCCGAGATACGTGAACAGAATCAACCCCGCCAGCACCGCGGCGGGAATACCCAGAACCACGCTTCGTTCGATCTTCATCGGCTGGGAACCGCGCGGCGGCGGGGTGACAGGCCATTGTAGTCAGGCGCGGCAGATAGCATATATGGGTGGTGAGTTTTTCCCGAAAGGACGCGTCGTAGCATACCAATGTCGGAAGCATGGGCGCTCGCAGCACTTGCCGTTCTTGCCTGGCTGTGGTTCGACAGCATGCGGGCGCGCGAGCACGCGGTCGCGGCGGGCTCGCTCGCCTGCGAGCGCAACGGGCTGCAGTTCCTCGACCAGACGGTGGAGTGCGTGTCGCTTCGCCCCGCGCGCGACGAGGACGGGCGCGTCTCGCTGCGGCGCGTATACCGGTTCGAATTCTCCGACAACGGCGACAACCGGCGCGGCGGCAGCATCGTCATGATGGGCGGCGAGGTAGAATCGCTCACCATGGAACCGTTCCTGTTGCAGTGAGTCTTCCTGCGGTGAGTCATGCCGAAGTGGATCGAAGGCACCGTTGTCAACCAGAAGCGCTGGACGCAGAACCTGTTCACGCTGCAGGTGGAGGCCGACGTCGCCGCGTTCGAGGCGGGGCAGTTCGCCAAGCTCGCGCTCGCGGTGGAGGGCGAGATGGTCGCGCGCCCGTACTCGTTCGTGAACGCGCCGAAGGAACGCCCGCACGAGTTCTATTATGTGACGCTGCCCGACGGGCCGCTCACGCAGCGGCTGCACAGGATGGAGGCGGGGGACGCGATCTACCTTGCGCCGCGGCCGGCGGGGTTCCTGGTGCTCTCGGAAATCCCCGACGCGGAGAACCTCTGGCTGATATCGACGGGAACGGGAGTCGGCCCCTTCCTGTCCATGCTGAAGACCGAGGCGCCGTGGCAACGCTTCAGGAACGTGGTCCTGGTGCACGCGGTGCGCTATGCCGAGGAGCTGACCTACCGCGACAGCCTCTCGCGGCTGCTGGGGGAGCACGGAGAGCAGATGCGCGTCGTCTCCTTCGTGAGCCGGGAGGAAAAGCCGGGTGTGCTCCACGGGCGCGTTCCCGTCGCGATCGAAGAGGGCCGCCTGGAAGCCGCGGCGGGCGTCGCGCTTAGCGCGAAGACCTCTCAGGTTATGATTTGCGGCAATCCGGAGATGGTGACGGACACGAACGAGGCGCTGGCGCGGCGCGGCATGAAAAAGCACCGGCGCCGCGAGCCGGGCCATATCACGGTGGAGAACTACTGGTGAAGAATGCTGCGCTTGGCTTGTTGCTTGCAATCGGCGCGCCGGTGCTCGTCTCCTGCAGCGCGACCCGGGTCGCCTACGACAACGCCGACACCGTGGTGCGCTTCATGGCATCGAGCTATCTGGACCTCGACGCTGCACAGTCCGACGATCTGACCCCACGCATCGTGCGATTTCTCCAGTGGCACCGGTCGAGCGAGCTTCCGGTGTACGCGGCCCTGTTGCGGAGCGCCGGTCAGCGCGCGGCCAAGGGCATCACGGCGGAGGATGTCGCCTGGGGGCTCGACAACGTGCGCTTGCGCTACCGCAGGCTCGCGGCGAAAGCGGCCGAGGACGCGGCACCGGTGCTCGCGACGCTCGCCCCCGCGCAGCTCGCGGTGCTCGAGCGGAAGCTCGCCGGAGACAACGAAAAATTCGCGAAGAAATTCCTCTCTTCCGACGACAAGGAGCGCCGGCGTGCGCAGCTGAAGCGCATGCTCGAGCGCTTTCGCGATTTTGCCGGGGATCTGTCGCCGGACCAGGAGGCCCGCATCGAGCGCTTCGCGCTTGCCCACGAGCGCCACGTCGCGCTGCGCTTCGAGGAACGGCAGCGCTGGCAGCGCGATTGCGTCGCGGCGCTCAAGGAGCAGCACGAGCCGCAAGAGCTCGGCCGGCGCCTCGCCGAGATGTTTACCAGGCCGGAGCTGCGCCGCTCCGAGGAGTTCGTTCGCGAGGACAAGCGCTGGGACGGGGACCTGGGGCAACTCATCGTGGATCTCGACCGGTCGCTCTCCCCGAAGCAGCGCGCGCATGTGGTCCGGCGGCTTTCCGACTACGCCGAGGATTTCGCGGTTCTCGCCGGAAGAAGAAAGGAGGCCGCGTGAGCCCGCGGCGCGCGACGCAGGCCTTGGTCTCCCTGGCGCTGGTCGCGGCGTGCCGCGCGGCATCGGCCGCCGGAGGTGAGCTGAAGCCCTGGAGCGGGGGCGCGACGCCGTCCCTCGCGCTGCGCGACCTCCAGGGCAAAGAGCATAAACTCGCTGACTATCGGGGCAAGGTCGTGCTGCTCAATTTCTGGGCGACTTGGTGCGATCCCTGCCGCGAGGAGATGCCTTCCATGCAGCGGTTGCAGGACAAGCTCGCCGGCCAACCCTTCGCGATCCTCGCGATCGACTACGGCG
>WNFF01002399.1_pt1 | contig 15343 bp, 12 predicted proteins | sample 5400441 | NCBI WGS metagenome assembly WNFF01 (sample SAMN13153345, study PRJNA577476) | soil metagenome | isolation source: 120 cm saprolite under Douglas fir tree site 2 hole 3 replicate 1 | place: USA:California | collected 2015-04-18 | reverse complement strand
CTCCTGCTCGATCGGAAAAAAGTCGGTAGGACTGGTGTTGATCTTGATCCCCGGAAGCAGCATCGGCAAGGACAGGTCCTTGAGGTTCGCCGCCTGTTTCATCACGTTCGCTCGACTGAGATCGTTCCCCGCGTGCTTCAGGACCTGGACCAGGGTCTGTGCGACGGAATAGGCGTAGATGTTGAACTGATCATGCTCGTTTCCCTCGGGGTAATACTTCTTCATCCAGGCGAACCACTCCGTCATCGCAGGATCATCCTTCCACCGCGGATCGTCGTAGTCCTTGAGGTACAGGGCGGTGACGATCCCCTTGGTGGCTTCCGCTCCCGCGGGCTTCATCACCGTCGACAGCGACGTGGAAACGTTGGTCAAAAACTGCAGCGGCTTCCAGCCCAGATCCGCAGCCTTCTTGATCGCCTGAAGCGCGAACTTCGGCGTGGTCACGTTGAGGAAGACGTCGGCCCCGCTGTTTTTCAAGTTGGCGATCTGTGAATCCACCGTCGGATCGGTCGTCTCGTAAGTCTGCTCCGCGATCACCATCTTCGCCGCGGCGGTGCCCAGGCCCGCTTTGAAACCCTTCAGGTAGTCCTTGCCAAAATCGTCGTTCTGCAAAAGCACGGCGACCTTCGCGTCCGGCTTCGTTTTGAGAAGATATTGCGCGTAAACATAGGCTTCGGTCTGGTACGCGGGCTGCCAACCCATCGTCCAGGGGTGGCCCACCGGGTCGCCCCATTTGGTTGCCCCGGTGGCGACGAACAACTGCGGCACCTTTTTGTCGTTCATGTACTTCCAGATCGCCGAATTCGATGGCGTTCCAAGTGGCTGGAAGAGGAAAAGCACCTGGTCCTGCTCCACCAGCCGGCGGGCTTGCTCGACCGCCCTCGCCGGGGTGTAGGCGTCGTCATAAGAAAGGAAGTTGATCTTTCGGCCGTTGATTCCGCCCTCGTCGTTCAATTTCTTGAAGTACGCGTCGAGCCCTCGACCGATGGTTCCATAGGCGGAAACCGGTCCGCTGTACGGCATGATGTTGCCGATCTTGATTTCCGTTTTGGTCACGCCGGGGTCGGCCGCGAATGCTCCCGAAGCCGAGATCAGCATCGCGGCAAGCGCCGATGCGTACTTCGCCATGCTCCACACCTTTTTCGTCACCGCCATTGCCCCTCCTTTTTCAGATAAGACTGACTCGTAAAGATCGTTTGCGGCAATTTGTCCAGAACCCTGTTGATCCAGGGACCTAGCTCAGCAGGCGGCTGAGGCGTTGCCAAAGATGCTGAAGCAGGCCCGCCGCCCCCCCGGGCATCACGTACATGCAGAGGATGAGCGAAGCGCCATAAATGGCCCAGGGCGCCGCCTTGGAAATCTGAAGCGCCGCGTTGGGCATGAATTGGACGAAGATCGCGCCGAGAATGGCGCCGGAGATCGAGGCGAGCCCTCCGACCACCACCCCGGCGAGCAGGGTGATCGAGAGCAGGGCGCTGAAGCTGTCCGGCGAGACGAACCCCACCGAGAGCGCCGCCAGCGAGCCGGCGATCCCGGTGTACGAGGCGCTCAAACCGAAGCAGAGCGATTTGTAGAGCGCATTGTGGACCCCCATCGCTTCCGCGGCGACGGGGTGATCGCGGATGGCGATGATCGCGCGGCCGATTCGACTTCGCAAAAGATTCCAGGCGATGATCATCAGCCCGAGCAGAACGGCGAGGGTGAGGAAATAGAGCCACTGATCCGGATTGAGGTGAAGGATCGGCGGAGCGTCCGGCTTGGGGACAGTCATTCCCTGTGTGCCGCCGGTCCAGCGATCGAAGTGCTTCAGTATCTGCGGCACCGAGAGCGCGAGCGCGAACGTGGCGAGCGCCAGATAGGTCCCGGCGAGCCGGAGCGCGGGAAGACCGAAGAGAAAGCCGGTGGCGAAGCAGAGCACCCCGGACACCGGCAGCGTCCATCCGTAACCTACGCCCCAGCGCTCGATCAGAATCGCCGTGGTGTATCCCCCCACGGCATAGAACGCCCCGTGGCCGAGCGAGATCTGGCCGTTGTACCCGGTGAGGATGTTCAGCCCCAAAAGCGCGATCGCGTACGAGTAGACCTGGGAGTACTGAAATAAAGAGTAGTCGCTGCTCACCCAGGGCAGCGCGCAGGCGAGCGCCAGCAGGCCAACGGCGCCGGCCTTCTTCCAGGTAGCGTGCGGGTCGGTGGCCCCCGTGGCCGGTGCCACCCACTCGATGCGCGGCGCGCTCAACCCGTTTGCCTCCGGCTAGCCGTGATGAGCCTGCGGTCGACCGAACAGCCCATTGGGCTTGAAGATCAGGACCAGCACGATGATCGCCAGCGCCACGGTCAGCTTGAGATCGGTGCCGATGAATCGAATGTACGTACCGGAGAGGTTCTCGGTGATCCCGACGATAAAACCGCCGACCACCGCGCCGCCCGGGCTCGTAAAACCGCCGAGCGTCGCCGAGGCGAAGGCGTAGATCAGGATCCCCTCCATCATGTTCGGGTCCAGGAAGAGCACCGGCGCAATCAACATGCCGCTCACCGAGCCGATCATCGCCGCCAGCCCCCAACCCAGCGCGAGCATCCAGCCGACGCGGATTCCGACCAGCCGACTCGCCATCGGGTAGCGCGCGGCGGCCCTCATCGCCAACCCCAGGCGCGTGTAGCGGAAAAAAACGTAGAGCAGCCCAATCAGCGCCAGGGTGACGCCGAGCGAGCCGAGGCTGTGAGGGCTGACCACGACTCCGGCCAGCTTCAGCGGCGATTGGGGAAAGGGGCTGGGAAAAGTGCGGACGGTGTAGCCGAAGATCCACCCGGCCATGCTGTTGAAGATGGCCAGAAGGCCGATGGTGACGATGGTGATCGAAAGCACCGGAGCGGCTTCGACGGGCCGAAGGATCACGCGCTCGATCACAATCCCGCCGAGGAATGAGAGCACGAGGGTGGCGAAGAATGCCAACCAGTAGGGAACCCCCGATTGAATCAGCCCCCAGGCGACAAAGGTCGCGAACATCGCCATTTCCCCCTGCGCGAAATTCACCGTGCTGGTGGCCAGATAGGTCATCACCAGCGCCAGGGCGAAGGCGCCGTAGATCCCCCCGGCGGCGAGTCCCGAGACGATCTGTTGTAGGAACCCCTCCATGGCCAAGCGCGATCAATATCCCAGATAGGCTCGGCGGATCGCGTCATCTTGCTGCAGCGCGGCCGAGGGCCCGGAGGCGACCACCCGCCCGGTTTCGAGCAGATAGGCAGACGCGGCCAGATCCAGCGCGAGCCGGGCATTCTGCTCCACCAACAGGACGCTCACCCCTTCCTGCCGATTGATCTCCTTCACCACCCGGAAGATCTCGGTGACCACCATCGGCGCTACGCCGAGGGAAGGCTCGTCGAGAAGGAGGAGCCGGGGGCGCAACAGCAGCGCGCGAGCGACCGCGAGCATCTGCTGCTCACCGCCGCTCAAGGTTCCAGCCACCTGTTTTCGCCGTTCGGAGAGGATGGGGAACATCCCGTAAACCCGATCGAAGTCCGCGGGCAGCTTCGAGCGATCCTTTCGCCCGTGGGCGCCGAGGAAGAGGTTTTCTTCCACCGTCATCGAAGCGAAGGTCGCCCGGCCCTCCGGCACGTGGGCGATTCCCAGCCGCGCGATGTCCTCGGTCGCCTTGCCGGCGATCGATTTCCCCGCGAAGCGAACCTCGCCGCGTGAAAAAACCATCCCGCAGACCGCTCGAAGCAAGGTGCTTTTTCCGGCGCCGTTCGCCCCCAGAAGCGCGGTGATTTCTCCTTCCTTGACGGCGAGGTCCAACCCGTGGAGCGCCTTCGTTCGCCCATAGAAGGACTCGAGGCCGACGACCTCCAGGACGTTCATGCCCGGGAGCCTCCCAGATAGGCGCGGACTACCTCTGGAACGCGCTGCACCTCCACCGGGGTGCCGTCGGCGATCTTCTTTCCGAAGTTCAAAACCACCACCTGGTCCGAAGCGTCCATCACCAGGCTCATGTGGTGCTCGACGAGCAGCACCGACACGCCTCGCTGATCGCGGCATTTGCGCAAGATCTGGGTCAGGTTGACGACCTCCTGGTGATTGAGCCCTCCCGCGGGCTCATCGAGCAAGAGGAGTGTCGGCTCGCTCGCCAGCGCCCGCGCCATCTCCACCCGCTTCAAGGTTCCGTAGGGCAGGCCGGTCGCAATCTGGTTGGTGACCGCCTCCAGGCCGAGAAAGGCGATCGTCTCTCGGGCTCTCTCGCGCGCCGTTCGTTCTTCTTTGACCGCCCAGGGCAGCCGCAGCGCGTTGCTCAGCAGATCGCTCTTGGTCCGGCAGTGCATCCCGACCATGACGTTCTCGAGCACGGTGAGGGTGGGAAACAGCGCGACGTTCTGAAAGGTCCGCCCGATTCCAATCTCCGCGATTCGATGCGGAGCCAGTCGCAGAAGCGATCTGCCCTCGAAGAGGATCTCTCCCGATTCCGGGGTGTGAAGCCGGCTGAGGCAGTTGAACAGGGTCGTCTTTCCCGCGCCGTTGGGTCCGATCAGGCCGGTGATCGCTCCCCGCCGAAGCTTCAGATCCACCTTGTCGAGCGCGACCACCCCGCCGAAGCGCGCGGTGAGGGCGCGAACCGAGAGGAGGGCGGGCGCGGGATCCAGGCTCTCGCCGCTAACCGACATGCGGGTTCCGGAGCTCGCGGCGGATGATCTTCCCGGTCGCGGTGAGCGGAAGGGAGCTGCGAAATTCGACGATCCGCGGATACTCGTGGGCCGCCAGGCGCGAGCGGACGAACTGCTGCAACTCGGCCTTGAGCGCGTCGGTCGGGTCGAGCCCGGGCTTGAGGACCACGCAGGCCTTGACCACTTCCGTCCTCACCGGATCCGGAACGCCCACCACCGCCACCATGGCAACGGCGGGATGGCGCAGCAAGCAGTTTTCGATCTCGCCAGGGCCGATCCGGTACCCGGAGGAGGTGATCAGGTCGTCGTCCCGGCCGGAAAACCAGAGATACCCGTCCTCGTCGAGGCGGGCCTGATCTCCGGTCACCAGCCAGTCGCCGACGAATTTGGCCGCGGTCGCCTCGGGGCGGTTCCAGTAGCCGAGGAACATCACCGGATCCGGCCGGCGAATGGCGATCGTCCCCATCTCGCCCGGCGGCAGAGGCTGACCCTCGCCGTCGATCACCGAGACGTCGTGCCCCGGAATGGGCCGGCCCATCGAGCCTGGCTTGACCGGGAAGAGCCGGGAGTTGTTCGCCACCACCAGGTTGCATTCCGTTTGCCCGTAGAACTCGTTGATCGTGACGTTGAAAGTCGCGCGCCCCCAGTCCAGAAGCTCGGCGCCCAGAGTCTCGCCGCCGCTGGCGACCGTCCGAAGCGCCGGCCGGGATCTCGGCGCGGGAGCCTGGCGCATCAGCTTGGCCGCCGTCGGAGGGAGAAAGATGTTTCTCACCCCAAAGCGCGACATCAGCTCGTAGGCCCGCTCGGGGTCGAACTTCGCCATTCGATGTGCCACCACCGGCACGCCGTGGAACCAGGAGGGGAGCAAGACGTCCAGAAGCCCCCCGATCCACGCCCAGTCGGCCGGCGTCCAGAAGCAGTCGTTGGGTTGGGGAAAGAAATCGTGCGGCAGCTCGACGCCGGGCAGATGCCCCAGAAGCGTGCGATGGGCTTGAAGCGCCCCCTTCGGTTGTCCGGTCGTTCCTGAGGTGTAGATGATCAGCGCCGGATCTTCCGCCGCGGTGTCCACGGCTTCAAAGCGATCCGAGCCCTCGGCGATGAGGCGATCGAAGTCGATCGTCCGGCTCTGACCGCGCCCGGAGGGCACCAGGATCTGGCTCAGCGCCGGCAGCCGATCGCGAATCTCGATCAGCTTCGGCAGTCCATCGAGGTCGGCGATGGCAAATCGCGCCCCGCAATCGGAGAGTCGATATTCCAGCGCCTCGGGGCCAAACAAGCCGAACAGGGGAACCGCAACCAGGCCGGCGCGGTAGGCGGCGACGTGCGAGATGGCGCAGGCGGCGGATTGGGCGAGCACGATGCCGACGCGATCTCCGCGGCGCGCCCCCAGCGCGGTCAACCCGTTTGCCAGGCGATTGGCGGCGGCGAGGACCTCGCCGAATCTCCAGTCGCGGCGCTTGAGATCGCCGTCGATCTCGATCAGCGCCAGGGAATCCGCCGGAGGACTCTCCGCCACCGCGCGTCCGATGTTGAAGCGGGGAGGGATCTCCCAGCGGAAGTCTGAAGTCAGGGAGCGATAGTCTTTGCTCGGCCGCAGCATGAACACCCCATCCCCATTTCCGCGCCCCAACGTAGCGAAACCCGCCCGCGGTGTAACCCAGTTCCTCTCTCAGGGCGGCCGACCCCGGCTTTTCTTTGATTCTCGAGGCCGAGAGCATCTATGAACGTCCACAGGAGGTGTGCGACATTTTGGTGCCTCGAGGACCAAAAATGTCACACACCTCTCCAAAAAGGCCTCGTCCGGCGGCACCGATCGAAGATGAGCGGGCTTCTTACAGTTTGCATTCTTGATGTCGGTCTGCCCGCTTGATGCGAAGCGGGTTCTCACCGCTCCGCGGATCGATGGCGTTGGCGGTGCCATCTTTGTTCGCAGCCGCGGGAATGGTGATGACCTTCTACCCCACGCTGTTCTCGGGATTCGCTCGCATCCAGAATGACTCGGGCGATACGCGCCACCTCAATTACGTGCTCGAGCACGGCTACCGGTGGCTGGCGCGCGCACCCATTGATCGCGATCTCTGGAGCCCTCCGATTTTCTACCCGGAGCCCAACACCGCTGCGTATACCGAGCTGCTGCTCGGCGTGGTGCCTTTCTATGTTCCCTGGCGCCTGATGCGCTTTGACCCCGATACCGCCTTTCAGCTGTGGATGCTCGCGATCTCCGTCCTCAATTTCGCGGCGATGTATTGGTTTCTGCGGCGCGGCTTTGCCTTCTCGGTGCTCGCCTCATCGTTCGGCTCTTTCCTCTTTGCCTTCGGCAGCCCGAGGATCAACCAGCTGAACCATCAATTCTTATTGCCCCAGTTCTTCACCGTGCTCGCGCTGTACTTCGCCGGTGAGGTCTTTCGGTTGCACCGCGCCGCGCCCGATGATCGCCGCTGCGGTCCCTGCGTCATCGCGTTCTTCGCGAGCGTCGCGGCTCAGATCTACGCGAGCTACTATCACGGTTGGTTTCTCTCCTTTGCCTTGGCGATCGCCTTTCTCGGCGCGCTCGCCATCGCCTCCGTCCGCCGGGAGGTGCTCTCCGTCCTTCGCGCCCACGCTGCGGCGATCGCCATCGGCCTCGCGCTGTGCGCTGCGGTGCTCGCGCCCCTGGCCCTGCACCATCTCGCCGCCGCCAAGGCGGTCGGATTTCGCCCGTTCTGGCAGGCCGAGGGCCTGCTCCCACGGTTTCAGTCCTGGTTCTATATGGGCGCAGAGAACTGGTTGTACGGTTGGACGGCGAAACACGATCCATTCATCTACCTGCCGATGGAATGGGAACAGCGGCTCGGCTTCGGTGTGGTGACCACGGTCGTCGTCGTCTGGTCGCTGTTTCGGGAGCGACATCGGCCAGCGATCCGGATCATGATCCTCACCTGGATCGTCGTCTTGCTCTCCGCCACGATGTACCGATGGGAATTCTCGCCCTGGAGGTGGATCTTTCAGTGGGTACCCGGGGCGAATGCCATTCGGGCGGTGTCGCGGATCGGGATGCTGGCGACCATTCCGGCAGCGATCGGTCTGGCATTCTTCGTGGACTTTCCCCGACCCGCGTCCAGGCGTTGGATCGGGCTGGCGGCGGGCCTGTTCTGCCTGGTCGAGCAGGGGCGGCGTTCGGCCTCCTACGAGAAGCAGCCGATTCGCAGCGAAATTGCGGCAATCTCCGCCGGCATTCCACCCGGTTGCCGGTCCTTCTTCTACTCCTGCGTCGGCGATAAGCCATCGTTCGAATGCCATCTGGACGCGATGTGGGCGGCGTTGGACGCCAACATTCCCACCGTGAATGGTTATTCGAGCAACGATCCACCGCATTATGCCGCGCTCGCCGAGAACGCGGTCCGCGGCCCGGCCGACGAAGAGCGCCTGCGGCCGGCACTGGAGGCCTGGGCGCAGGAACACGGGCTACCGCGGCAAGGCATTTGCTGGGTGGAGCTGCCGCGTCCGGCCTGGAAGCATTGACAAAAGGCCTCTACCCTGTTTTTGAGGAGTTGACGTCGCTAGGGGTGCCTCCCCACTCGGAGGCTGAGACGGCCGGCGGTTTCGGCCAACCCTTGGAACCTGAACCGGATCATACCGGCGGAGGGAAGCGGTCAGGCGCGTTCCCTCTGGAAGATGAGAGGAATGGTGAAGTGATGAGCGCCACACCCAAGCAGCAACGGATTGAAGAAACTGCCCTCCGCAACATCTCGCGAGGTCCACTGCCGGCGTCGCGAAAGGTCTTCGTCCCTGGCGCGCTGCACTCCTTCATCCGGGTCCCGATGCGCGAGATCAGCCAAACGGCGACCCGGCTTGGCTCGCCAGCGGACGCCCGCACCGTCCCCAACCCACCGCTCGTCGTCTATGATTCGAGCGGGCCCTACACCGATCTCGATCAAACGATCGACGTACGGCAGGGGCTCGACCCGATCCGAATCGAGTGGATTCGCGCCCGCGAGGATGTGCAAGAGCTTTCCCACATCAGCTCCGAGTACGGCCGGCAGCGCCTCCACGATTCCCGGCTGGACGACATCCGCTTCGTCGCGCGGCGCAAGCCGATCGTCGCGCGCTCGGGACTGGCGGTGACCCAGCTGCACTACGCCCGCCGGGGAATCGTCACCCCGGAGATGGAGTTCGTCGCGATCCGGGAGAATCAGCGCCTGGAAGCTTCTTTGAGCGCTCAGCACCCCGGCAACTCCTGGGGAGCGTCGATTCCGAAGCGGATCACCCCCGAGTTCGTCCGTGACGAGGTGGCCCGCGGCCGCGCGATTATCCCCGCCAACGTCAATCACCCCGAGATCGAGCCGATGATCATCGGCCGCAATTTCCTGGTGAAGATCAATGCCAACATCGGCAACTCCGCGGTCGTTTCGACGATCGAGGAGGAGGTCGAAAAAATGGTCTGGGCCATCCGCTGGGGCGCCGATACGGTGATGGACCTGTCGACCGGCAGGAACATCCACGAGACCCGCGAATGGATCCTCCGAAACAGCCCGGTCCCGATCGGAACGGTGCCGATCTATCAGGCGCTCGAGAAGGTGAACGGCAAACCAGAGGATCTGACCTGGGAGCTCTATCGCGACACGCTGATCGAGCAGGCGGAGCAGGGCGTGGACTACTTCACCATCCACGCCGGCGTGCTCCTGCGTTACATCCCGCTCACCGCTCGGCGGGTGACCGGAATCGTCTCGCGAGGCGGATCGATCCTCGCCAAGTGGTGCCTTGCCCATCACCGGGAGAATTTCCTCTACACCCACTTCGAGGAGATCTGCGAAATCATGCGGGCGTACGACGTCAGCTTCAGTCTCGGCGATGGCCTGCGTCCCGGATCCATTGCCGATGCCAACGACGAGGCCCAGTTCGGCGAGCTGCACACCCTGGGCGAGCTGACCCAGATCGCCTGGAAGCACGATGTGCAGGTGATGATCGAAGGCCCGGGTCACATTCCGATGCAACTCATCCAGGAGAACATGACCCGCGAGCTCGGGGCCTGCGCCGAAGCGCCGTTCTATACGCTCGGCCCGCTGACCACCGACATCGCGCCCGGCTACGATCACATCACCAGCGCGATCGGCGCGGCGATGATTGGCTGGTACGGCTGCGCGATGCTCTGCTACGTGACGCCCAAAGAGCACCTCGGCCTGCCGGACCGGGACGACGTGAAGGAAGGGGTGATCGCCTACAAGATCGCCGCCCATGCCGCCGATCTGGCGAAGGGACATCCGGGAGCGCAGGTGCGAGACAATTGGCTCTCCAAGGCGCGATTCGAGTTTCGCTGGGATGACCAGTTCAACCTGTCCCTCGATCCCGAGCGGGCCCGGGCCTTCCACGACGAGACGCTTCCCGCGGAAAACGCCAAGGTCGCTCATTTCTGCTCGATGTGCGGTCCCCAGTTCTGCTCGATGAAAATCACCCAGGACGTTAGGGATTACGCCGCCAAGCTCGGGGTTGATGCCGAGAAAGCACTGGAAACGGGCCTGCAGGAAAAATCAGAGGAGTTTCGAAACACCGGGGGCGAAATCTACCGGGACTGACGCCGGACTAAGGAGTTGAGCGCTTGCCGCAGAACGTCACCGCCCCACCGGGGCAGATCATCGAGGTCGCCGCGCAGCGCCCCAACGCCGAGGAACGCAACTGGGCCTCGGCCGCCCATCTGGGCGCGCTCGTGCTCTGGGTCATCGCGCCGATCGTCGTCCTTTTGACCAAGGGCCAGGAATCGGCATTCGTGCGCGCGCAGGCGATTGAATCGCTGAACTTTCAGCTCACCATCTTGCTCGCATCGTTGGGTTGCGCCGCGCTCAGCATGTTCGAGGTTGGATTTTTGCTGTTCCCCGCCGTGGCGATTGGCTCGCTGGTGTTGATCGTCCGGGCCACCGTCCGGACCTACCACGGCGATCCGTTCCGGTACCCGGTGAACCTCCGGCTCATTCCTTAGAAGCCGCCGCCTCGGCGAATCGAGCGAATCTCGCTGAGCTGTTCGAGCGTCGACCGGATCCTTGCGCCGAACCGACCCTGCTGAGCAGAACCCCGACCGAATCCCTGCTCCGAGCGAGTCGCCCAAGAGCAAACCCGCGCCGAGCCAATCGCTGCGCTTTGAGTGTCTCGGGGGTGCGTTGGCAGTGAAGAAACTTACGCAAAACCGTAACAAATTTACAAAACATCGGATCGACGCTTGCTGACGTCAACTTCGGGTGTGGTGCGGCGCTGGCCGAAATCCGAGCTGGGCGAATGGCAGCCGAACGGATGGCCGAGCCGAGCGGATGAGTGAGCCGAGCGGATCGCCGAGCCGAGCGGATCCTGAGACGAGCTTTCCCAGCGAGCCGCACCAATCCCTGAGCCCGCGCGATTTCCGCGAGCCGAAGGCATGAGCGGCAGTTTAAGGACGAAAAGCGTCTTGAATTTGCCTCTCACTTGGCTGAACGGTCCGAGGCGCGCGAAACGCCGCCGTGCGCGAAGCCTTTCGCTCGGACTACGCTTCCACCGTCCGGGCCAGGCTCAGCTGTCCAGCTTGCCAGCGCTCTTTTCCGGTGGTTCCGCGGGTCGTTGCGAGTAGCCGGGAGGGGGACCGGAGAATGGTCCTGAGCGGCCCCCGCTGCTGAAGATTCCCGGCTGGCCGTCAAGGCCCAGGGCGGCGAGCGCGGTGTGGTAGAGGCCGACGGCCGCCATGTATCCCGCGCAGACCCCCAGCGCGATCAGCGTCCACTTCGCGCCGTTCGCCCAGAACAGCCAGGTCTCGCTCCCCGAAGTGCGAGCCCACCAGAATCCAATCATGCAGGTGATCGCCGAGGCGAAGAGGAGGGTGCCGACGTATCGCGAAAGCTTGGTCTGTCCCATGGGAGGGCACTGATAGCACGAGAGCGGCGGGCGACAAACGGCCACCCGGAGGTTACCTGCGAGGGTGCGACCAGGCAGGCTTCGACTAGACGCTGAAGCTCGCCCCGCAGGCGCACCGGCTCCGGGCCCTTGGGTTGACGAAAACGAACCCGACGCCGGATGGGGTCGGCGCGTGATCGATCGTCGTTCCATCGAGAGCGGGGATGGCGCGCGCATCGACGAACAGCCGGACGCCCTGGGATTCGAATTGACGGTCCTGCGACTCCGGTCCGTCGACGAAAAGCAGATCGTAGAGGTACCCCTCGCATCCTCCGCCGACCACCTGCACTTTCAATCCAAAATCGCCGATCTCTTTCTCGGCGAGCACCCTTTTGATTTCCAGGGCGGCCTCCGGGGTCAGGGAGATCACGGTTGCTCCAGAGCTCCGCCCGGGCCCTCGCTGTCGGCGAGGATCTTTTCCACCGCGGCATCCGCGGCGGCGTGCTCGGCCTCGGCTTTGCGCGCCCGTCCATCGAGCTCGGCCAGGCTGGCCGCCTTCTCCGCCGCCATCTCCCTCTTGATCTTCATCAGATTCTCTACGCCGATGTCGAGGAACGCCCGCACCACTTCCGGGTCGAACTGGGTGTCGCGGCAGCGGTTCACCTCATCAATCGCCTTCTGGAAGGTGGTGCCCTTCCGATACGGGCGGTCGGAGGTCATCGCGTCCAGGGTGTCCGCCACCGCGAAGATCCGGGCGCCGATGTGGATCGCGCCCTTCTGCAGATTCCGCGGGTAGCCCGCGCCATCGAACCTTTCTTGATGCGAAAGGACGATCGTCGCCGGTGTCGAGAGGAAAGGGATGTTCTGGATCATCTGATAGCCGATGTCCGGGTGCTTGCGCATCTCCGTCCACTCGTCGGGGCTCAGCTTGCTCGGCTTGAGCAGCACCGCATCCGGGACGCCGATCTTTCCGATGTCGTGGAGCAGCGCTCCGCGCCCGATCTCCTCCAGCTCCTGCCCCGAGATCCCCAGCTTGGCGGCGATCGCGGTCGTGTAGCGGACCACCCGCAGCGAGTGGTCGGAGGTCTCGTGCTCGCGAGCATCCAGCGCGGCGACGAGGGCGAGCAGCGTGTTCTGATAAGTGCTGGCGATGTTCTTCAGCGCGGCGCGCAGCTCGGTGGTGCGATCCCGGACCTTGCGCTCGAGCTTCTTCTGGTACCGGCGGCGGGCCATCTCGATCCGGCGCTTGGCCAGGGCGCGCTCGATCGCCCGGATCAAATCGGTCAGGCGCGGCGGCTTGAGCAGGTAGTCGACCGCTCCCTTGCGCAGGCTGTCCACCGCCGCTTCGGTGTCGCCGTAGCCGGTGAGCATGATCACCGAAGTGTCCGGGTATCTCTGACGGAAGCTCTCCAGGAGCCACATCCCGTCGCGCCCGGGCATCTTCATGTCGCTGATTACCAGGGGGGTTTCTTCCGCCGCGGCGATGTCCAGCGCCATTTCCGCGCCGGCGGCCACGACGCAGTTGTAGCCCTCCTCGCGGAGTAGAACGGAGATCACATCGCGCACGGATTCATCGTCGTCGACGATGAGGATTCGCGGCGCCATCGAAGGAATGGCTTCCACGCCGGCGATATTACGAGTATCCCGAGGTGGTTGTCACTTGTACCTGCGCGCCGCTCATCGCGCGATCCGATCGTAGCGAAACGGTTGCAGATCGACCTCGATGGCCTGCTGGAGCACTGTCTGGGCGATCAGCTGCGCGGTGATCGGGGCGAGCAGGATTCCATTGCGAAGGTGGCCGGTGGCGAGAAACATGCGCGGAACTGGACCGGCGCCCAGTATGGGCCAATGGTCGTCGGTGTAGGGGCGAAGACCCGACCAGGAATCGACGATCGGAAGTTGTGAGATGGCGGGGCACAGCTCGATCGCGGCATCGAGAATCGCCGCTGTCCCCGCCGCGGTGTTCTGCTTGTTGAATCCGACGAGCTCGTAGGTGCTTCCCAAAAGCATTCTTCCGTCGCCGCGCTGCACCAGGTAGCCCGCGCTTCCGACGACGCTCTTCCCGAGCAGCGGGCGGCCGGCGTCGAGCTGGACGATCTGCCCGCGCATCGGCTTGACCGCGTCCGCTCTCTGGATGCCGCCTTCGATCAGCGAGGACCAGGCGCCCGCGGCGACAACCACCGAATCCGAATGGAGCAGCTCGCCGTCGATCTCCACCCCGGCCGCGGCCCCGGCGCGCACCGTGATTCGCGCCACCGAGCCGGTTCGAAAAGCCGCGCCCGCGTGAGCGGCGGCAATCGCCAGCGCCCGGACCAGGCGCCGGTTCTCGAGCTGGTGCTCGTCCGGCAAGTGCACCGCGCATCGGATCTTCGGCGAAAGGAGGGGCTCGAGCTGGACCGCTTCTTTGGTCGAGAGCACCTCTGCCCGCAGCCCCAGCGCCCGTTGCCAGGCGGCGCTTTTTTCGATCGCCGCTGCCTCCGCTTCGTCCCGCGCGACGCGCAGCGCTCCACAGCGGACGTACTCCACATTCATTCCCGACAGCCGCTCGATCTCGGCGACGAACGCGGGGTACATCTGCCGACTTTGCAGGCAGAGATCGAAAAACGGCCCCGGGCCCTCGTCTTCAAGCTGCGGCGCGAGCATCCCCGCCGCCGCGCTCGAAGCCTCCGCGCCCGGCCGCGTCCTCTCGACCACGGTGACCGCTGCCCCCGCCTGGGCCAGGCGCAGCGCAATTCCGCAGCCGGTGACGCCGGCGCCGACCACCGCAACTTTGAGCGAATCGTTGATCGTCGAATTTGTCATGGCTTGATTTGAACGTCGGCCGGAGGGGGTTTGGGATTCGCAGTATGGGTCGCGCACCAGAACCGCGCGAAGGCGAGCACCGCCAGGATCATTAATAGCAGCGTGCGATTGGGGAAGCGCCGGAGCCCGAACTTCCCTTTGACATCCTCGTCGATGCGTGGACGACGCAACCGCAAACTCCTTGATCCCTTTGAAGGCGGGGGTTATCAGCGCCCACGCTTACCAAACTGGAGGATTCTGTGGCGGACGCATTCGACGTGGTCATCCTGGGTTCAGGGCCGGGCGGTTATGTGGCCGCCATTCGAGCTGGCCAGCTGGGCCTGAAGACGGCGATGGTCGAGAGGGACAAGCGCCTCGGCGGCACTTGCCTTCTGCGCGGTTGCATCCCGACCAAGTCGCTTCTCTGGACGGCCGAGCTTTTGACCCACATCAACGCGGCGGCCGAGTTCGGCATCGACCTCAAAAACCCGGCGGTCAATTGGGGCCAGGCCCAGAAGCACAAGGAAAAGGTCGTCGCCAAGGGCGTGGCCGGGATCGAATTCTTGATGAAGAAGAACAAGGTCACCGTGCTCAAGGGGCACGGCCGCATCTCCGCCAAGGGCAAGGTCGAGGTGGCCGGTGAAGGGGGCAAACAGACCTATGATGCGAAGAACATCATCATCGCCACCGGCTCGGTGCCTAAGTCGCTGCCGATGGTCCCGGTGGACCACAAGCGGGTGCTCAACTCCGATTCGATCCTCGAGCTCCAGAAGATCCCCGCCAGCCTGATCGTCCTCGGCGCCGGCGCGGTGGGCTGCGAATTTGCCTCGATCTTCAATCACGTGGGCAGCGAGACCACGATCGTCGAGCTTCTGCCGCACTTGTTGCCGCTCGAGGACGAGGACGTCTCGAAGGAGCTGGAGAAGTGGTTCAGGCGCCGGAAGATCAACTTCGTTCTCGGCGGGGGCGTGGAGAAGGTCGAGACGACCCCCAACGGGGCCAAGGTGACCGTCAAGGTGGGCAACGAGGTCAAGACGCTCGAGGCGGAGATGGTCCTCTCGGCGATCGGACGATCTCC
>WNFF01007032.1_pt1 | contig 15344 bp, 23 predicted proteins | sample 5400441 | NCBI WGS metagenome assembly WNFF01 (sample SAMN13153345, study PRJNA577476) | soil metagenome | isolation source: 120 cm saprolite under Douglas fir tree site 2 hole 3 replicate 1 | place: USA:California | collected 2015-04-18 | reverse complement strand
AGCAAGGCGGCTAGAACCGCGATTGCTGCCCGGTCCTCAAATTCATAATCGTCCATCATGCTCTCACCTCCGTTGGCCAATGCTGGCACTTTGCACACTAAAGGCCCGATTTAGCCTCGTAGTTACCCTAGATTACTAAGAAAAAGCCGGAGTGGCCCTGTAAGCCGAGGCCCCACTGAGGTGGAACCGGAGGACCCGGAATGAAGGTCAGCCGGGGTCATTTTCAGAGGAGAAACGCTCCTTTTGGCCTGCGGCCCTCTACGACCCCTCGGGTCAACTTTGTGGGGAAATTGGGCCCACCTTGGGCCCCCCCACCCTCTTTGCCTCCGCGAGAGTTGTCGCAAAAGAGATCCGGGAACCGCGCGCCTGCTTCGTGGCGCGCACCGCAGCGCTACGGCCGAGTCCCAAGTCGGATGCTGCGCCGATCTTTCGTCCTGGTCCAAATGTGGCGGCCCGAGGATCGAGGACTTTTGCCGCTGCGGGAGTACAGGTTTAGCCTCACGGCCTAGGAGAAATGGCTAAGCGAAACATGGCTGAGCTGGGGATCGCGACGCGCTGGAAGCCAGGCCAGAGCGGCAATCCGCAGGGCATCAATCAGTATTCTCCCGGGGTAATGCTGCGTCAGAGCGCGCGGGAAATGTTTGGGCCGGACCTGGAAAAAGCGCGGGATGTGCTCGTGGAGCTGGCACAGGACAAAGAGGTTCCTCCTCACGTTCGGCTGGCTGCGGCTGCGCTGATTGTCGAGCGTGCTTGCGGCAAACCTCGTCTCGAGGCAGATGCAGATCCGCAGTCGACGGACGATGACTCGGAATGGAAGTCCGACGAAGAGCTGGAGGCGCTGGAGGGATACAAAGGCAATGGCGGCCACAACGGCAATGGCACAGACCACTGAGGCTCCGCACGCCAGGCGATTGGTAGGCGTAAAATAACGCAAGTGGCAGGCGCCTGAAAAAGCGATGGCTGAGCACGTTAGCGAGCACATTCAGGCGCTTAGGCTGCCGGCGAGAGACCACCCTCCCGGATCTTGGGGCCCCGGGAACGTAAATCCGGGGCTCTTGAGCCGCGGCCTAGAAGCGATCATCAACTAGCGTCGAGGAGGCTTCACGCCCTTGCTCTCCAGGTATTTGTCCGGGTCGAATGGCGGCTTGCCGTCGCGCTTGTAGAGGAATTCGCCTCGATGCATGAGGCACCAGGCGGGGACGGTCGATTTACCATCCGCGCCGCCGTCCACGCATTGGAGCCACGCATCGCCGGTCACGGTGTCGAGCAGCAGGGGGGAATGTCCCCACGGAGGCGATGGCCTGTCGAGATGGTATCTCCCAACCCCGGACGGCTCTGGCTTGCTCTCGAGCAGTTCGATTCGCCTCTCGAGTGCCTCCAGCAGCGCCGTGACGCCTGCGTCCGGCGGCCCCGATGGAGTCTTCTGGCTGCAGCTGTCAAACTGAAAAGCCACGCCCAGAACCATCAGAGCCGTCAGCGCGCCGTTAAAAAGAAGAGTCTTCAACATCGCGATCTTTGACCGACTACGCTGCCAGCCGAGCGGCGGACGTCCTCTCGAGCACCTCGGCCAGGTCCTTTCGTAGCTCCCTCTCTACGAGCTCGATGATTGCCTTGAAAACCGTCACTGGCACGCGCTCGAAAACCTCGAACATTTCGGAGATGTGGCCCTGGCTGTCCAAGCGTGCGCGTTCGCCCTGCCATTCCGGATCAGAAGTCAGAATTGTGTCGGCCGTACAGAGCACGCAGTTGGCGAACTCGAAGTGGACTTCTCTCCAGCCACGCGCGTCTACGAGCTTGACCATCGCGCGCAAGAACGCGATTGCGTCGCTCGCCGCGTTTCGAAGCTGCTCGGGCGACTGCCGCCCCCTTCGGTTGTCGCGTTTCATTGCCTAGCCTCCTGCGGCGCATTTGTGGATTCGGGGTCTGCCTCGGTGGCCTTCTCGCGCACCGCATCCTCGATGATCATCACCGCGGCCCTGAGGAGCGAAACGGATGGGCCTGCCTTGCCGCCACCGCTGGCTTCCTCAAAGAGACTTGCCGCGATGCTTAGAGCGCAGGCGTGATGTTTCTTTTTGCCCTCAGGCTGTAAATCCAAGATGCCGGTCGCCATGGCCGCCATTGAAAAGCCGAACCCTTCGTCGACATGCCGCACCCCGCTACGCTCTACGAGCTTCAACATTGAACGGAGAAACGCAATCGCTTCCTGTTCCGGTGTCCAATTCCGCTTCAGAGTTTTCTCGCCCGACGTTTTCATCTTTCGCTCCCCATTGGTGGCACGATGGACAGTCCCGGGTCGCCACCCATCCCCGGGGGTGAAATCCCCTGGGTTACTTCTTCGCCTTTGCTGCGAGATCTGCCTCGAGCGCCTCTACGCCCCGAAGCAGCGCCATGCGCAGCACCGCAGCCCGGCTCACGCGAAACGGCGTGCTGTGCGTCGGGTCTGCCGCGAGCTTTTTGGCGAGCTTCTCCGTTCGCTCGAGGAATCCCTTGGGCAATCGAATCGTCACCTGATCCTCGTTCGTCATCGTTTGCTCCTCCAAGTCGGGTGCGGCGAGACGACCAGTTAAAGCCGCATGGGTCCTGCGGGCGAGCTCCGGATCGTGGGCGAGCCTCTCTCTGAGGCGGCCGAGGGTCGAGCGAATCCGCCGCTCTCGCGCCAAGTCCGTGGGCTGCCGACGCTTCACGCAAACTCTCGCTCGAGAAGTCGGGCAACGGAGGTGGCATGCCAGCGAGCGCCGCGGGCCGCGATACCCTGCGCGTTCAGTCGAGCGACGATTGCACGGATGGAAAGGCCGTCACTGCGTAGCTGGCGAATCGCCGCGATGACGCTTTGCTCGGCCGGCAGCGCCTCGAGGTGGACGTCGTCGGCGGTCAAGCGATAGCCGAAGGGAACTTCTCCGGTGCGTTCGCCCTTTGCTCGCTTTACCGCCATCGCAGCGCGGGTCCGAGCACGAATCAGCGCCCGCTCATACTCTGCGAAGGCGTTAACGATGTTTCGCATGAGCAGCGCCTCCGGACCATCGCCATTGCCGGTGCCGTCAGCCGAGAGAACCTGCGCCCCGGCCTTTTCGGCCAGGCGGCTTACCATGGCCGCAACCATCACGTCGCGTGCCAATCGATCACGTTTCGCGACTAGGAGCACCGTAGCGTGGTGCTCGCGGAGAGCTTCCAGCGCAGCGAGTAAGCCCGGGTCGCACCAACGACGAATCGCATCACGCTGCGCTTCCGGACCGAGCGCTTGCTCCTCGGTAGAGACGCGAACGTAAGCGACAACTCGTGTGGCGGTGGAGGGGGAAATCCTGCGTGCCATGGCGACCTCCCAGAGATAACACGAGCGATGTACCTCAAATGAGGTTCAAATGCAATCTACTAATGGAACGTCCTGGCTGCGCCCGTACACGCAGGGTTCGGTGTGTGTACAGCTACCAGGATCAGATAGGGGGCGGGTCCCCGCTGTTCCGGATCGACTGTGCAAGAAGCGGTCACTTAGCTCGAAGACTAGCTGGAGCGGGGATACCGGCCTCGAGAAGTGCCGCGGGGCTACTTCTTGTCGGCGTTGCAGGCCGAATAGCGGGCATCGACCTCAACCAGCAACCGCGAAAAGCAGGAGCGCTCCTCTTCGGCGATCGCCAGTTGGGCGGTGGTCCGGTCATACTTCTGACGGGCCTGCGCGGCCATCAGCTCGTCTCCGATGTGGCGACCACGCACGTGCGATGAACAATCGCGCCGCGCATTTTCGATGTCGCAGACACGCGCTGCCTCACAGGACCTCTGGCATTGAGCTACCTGTTCTGGACTTCGACTTGGATGCACACAGCCGACCAGAAGCACTGGGAGGGACAGAACGAGTCTCATGGTCTACCCCCGCCCCGGAGCATCGTCCTGGGCCTGTCGAAAGTCCAGAGGAGTGGCCGCTGACGGTCGCCGCGCGCTTGGATTAGCCGAGAAGGTCCTCGAAGAGGTCGGCGCTTGGCACGCTGCTGGTGCGGCGCTGGTCGTTCCCTGAACGACTCGCACCGGCTTGTGGTGACACCCTAGTAAGTGTGGCGGGAAGACGGCGCGGAGAGCCATTCGGCCCTGCGGATTCGGCGGCGTGCAGGGACCTGTGTGTGACGACCGGGACGACCTGACTGCTGCGGATCGGTATCACAACTTAGCGGTCCATCTCGTTGCAGGACCCGCACAATCCGAAATCGGTCAGTTGGTCTCCAAAAGTGTGGAAACCGCAGAATTGTGTCCAGTGGTCTTTTCCGAAGACATCCTTGTATCGAGCCATTCCGTAAAAGTATAGGTCCATCTTGTGTTCTCGATAACGCTTGACCACGTCTTGGCTTGGAGGTGTCCGTAGATTGGCCTGGATGAGGTAGTCCGTCAGGTTGGGCGGGAGTATTCCTCTGTTAGGTGCGGTGGATGTTTGTTTCCATTGGAAGCACGGCGGTACGTGGTCGCTGAGCGCCATCGCGTTTTGTACCATAAAGTCAATTGCTGGCGTCTTTCCGGTGTTTTGTATGAATACTCTGGCACGAAATGCGCTGGTTTCATCAAGCTCGGATGTCAGCAAAAATTGCCTAGCCGATACCCAAGCTCGCTGATCAACGATGAAATTATTGCGGATATCACGCCACTGAAAATAAGTGACAAGTGCATATCCTATAGCCGCGAGCCATGCGGTAACTTCAAGGATCCTTCTCCAATTTTCGATGACCCACAGAAACGGATTCGCCGCTTGCACTTTTTTCCGGATCCAGCTCCGCCACTCCGTCTCACTCATGCAAGCCCGAGCCTAACACCCTCTGGGGTGCCGCCTCAGGTCTCTGGGCAAGTCCAGCTCACGCCGGACCAAAGTGTTATCCTCGCCCTGGGCTAGGGTCGCTCCCGAAAAACCGTCTTCCTCGGCCGGTCTGCCCATTTCAGTTTCCCCGAGGACCGCTGTTTGCGCCGAGGTACGCGGGATGGTCAAGAAGCCCTGGAATGCCGAGGTTCTGTGCGGGCCTGGTCCACGCCGAGAGCAGGCCTGGCTACGAGTAGTGTATCTCCTGGAAATCGAGACCCAGTTCCCCGAAGTCCTCACCGCGCTGAAAGGGAGCGTCTACGAAAAATGGCGAACCGCGGCCATGCACCTGTATCGAGACCGGACTCCAACTGACGAAGCGGCCGGGATGGGTCGGCTTTGGCTGTGGAACCACGTGGAGAGTGACCAATCGTCGGAATGCAGGTCGGCTCATGATGCCCTTGATCAATGGGCGAGCCGGTTGGGCCTTGCGTGCAAATGGATACTCGACACCGCGGTGGACACGATGCGCTTCTGGAGCATCCCCGCGCAGGATGGCGTGAACGCTGAGAATGCTGCGGACTCCGAACCCGTACCGTTGAATGAAATCGAAGAACCTCTGACCTGGGATGGGATTCTTCACGAAATGCGAAGGCCCAGATCCGCGCTCGTAGCCTGGCACCCGGAAGAAGAAACGCTCGCTGCGTTCAGGGAGCGCGTTGAGGGTCACATCAAGAAGCAACAGAAATGGTGTCGAGCGATGGGCTGGCAGCCGATGAAGCAGCGCCAGAAGTCACGAGGCCGATCGATTGAGGCCGATCGATTGAAGTTCGGATGTGGTGGCTGGCTCTTCGGAAGATTAAAACGCTCAACTGTGAGGAGATTGCCGATAAGGAACAAGAGCGAAGCCCGAAGGAGCAGCCCACCACTGCAAGTGGTGTCCTAAAGGCCATCACGGAACTCGAAAACCAGCTGGAGCTCGATCCGGAGTTATCAAAACGGACGTAACTCCGTGGCCTACCCGGCCGTCGTCACCCCTGAGCTCTCCGGCGCGTTTACCCGCCCGGTGCTCACATCTTCATCGGTGGTCCGCCCCTTAGCTCGCCGCTCCGCTTCGGGAATGGCCTGCCCTTGTTCTCTTGCTTCCGGAGGCGCTCGAGCTCGTCGCGCAAGGCCTTCTCGACATAGCTCGCAAGGGTGAGTCGATGCGGCGGGCCCGAGAGAGCGAACACCGCATCTCGGCACTGATCAAACAGCTCCTCATCAACGTGGAACGTCGCGCGAACTCTCTTCCGTTTTGTTGGCGCCTGATCCGACATGCTCTTGTTTCCGCCGCCCCTCCGATTCGCTGTCGACTTGGTCCGCATGGTCAGACCATTGTCCACATTGTGGATGCTCGAGGCAAGCCAGCGGGTAGGGTTTTCGCTGCTCGCTCGCCTCTCCCGACCCCTAGTAGAAGCCGCGCTAGTGTTATGCCGCCCGCTGCGCAGTGGACATTCTCTTGAGCACCTCGGCCAGGTCCTTTCGTAGCTCTCGCTCTACGAGCTCGACGACTGCTTTGAAAACCGTCACCGGCACGCGCTTGAAGGCCTCGAAGAATTCATAGGCCTCAGCACCTGGGTCGAGGGATCCCGCGTCTCTGGACTCGTCGTCGGGCGTGATGATTCGACTGGCCATCGCAAACATCGTGTGGGCGAAATCGTAATCCACTTCCCGCAGCCCTCTCCGCTCTACGAGCTTGACCATCGAGCGCATGAAGCTGATCGCCTCGTCGGTCGCCTGGCGCAGGTCCTCTGCCGTCCGCTGACGCCTCTTCTTTGAAGTTTGGGGATTCATGGCCTGACTTCTCCTTCTTGGTTTGAACGAGACGGATGGGGCGCTGCGGCCAAGTGCTCCTCTTGCACGGACCGCAACGATGTCTCAATCATCGTTACCGCCCCCTTGAGAATCCGGACAGGTACGCGATCGCGCGGATGCGGCAGGTCTTCGAGGAGTGCCGATGCTGCATCAATCGCCCAGCGTGCATCTTCGATTGCTTTCGCCCGCGGCTCCATCGCGGGGCTAAGAGGAGCGGATGATCCTGCTGCTGCTCGGCGCAAGATTTCGTCCGCCATCCCCACCGTGGCGAGCGCGAAGTAATCGGTGACATGACTCCAGCGGCGCGCTTCGACGAGCTCTAGCATCGAGTGCAGGAAGGCAATCGCGTCATCGACTTCCTTGGGAAGCTTGCTGGCGCCTTTCGTGACGGATGCGGTCTGTTGCATTGTGCTGCCCTCCTTGGGTTTGGCCGTGCCCTAGGGAACGGCCGGTTAGTGAGACTTTCAGACAACGCCGGCGACGAGCTTCGCCACCTCTCCGGCCAGGTCCCGGCGGTTGTCGTCGTAAACCGTCAGGGTCCGGAGGTCACGGTGTCTCGAAAATTTCTGGACCGCGCGCACGTCCCCTCGCGTGATGTCCAGCGCCTCGGTAATCGCCGCGTGGCGCAATCCGTGCGGCCTCGCCCGAATTCCAATCGAACGCCCGAGCGCGCCGACGACGCGGGCAACGCTCCTGCCGGTCAGCCGGTGACCCTTGCGAGCGCGGTCCATGTTTAGAAACAGCGCTCCCGGCTCCATACCGCGCAGCTCGAGCCAGGCGCGCAGTGCGCCAACGGTCGGCTCTGGAAGCGAAAGGGCCACGCGCTCAGAGCGCCCTTTGCCCAGAATCGACACCGTCTTGGCTTCAAGGCTTACGTGCGCTACGTCAAGCGAGGCGGCTTCGGATCGACGCAGCGCCAGGTCGTAAAGGAGGCGGAGCAGTGCACGATCGCGGGTGGCTTTCGCTCTATCGGAGCAGTGCTCGAGCTCGTGCAGGAGCTGCCGGAACCCTTCGCGACCTGGTCCGCGCGTGTCACGGTACGGCTGCGCTTTGACGTTCGGCACCTCGAGCGACCAGCTCACCAGCCCGAACGTCCGGGCCAACTTCACCAGTGAGCGCAATGCAGCCAGGCGCCGGTTGACGGTCGCGGCCGAGAGCCCCGAATCCACCAACGCTGCCCGGTATGAGACGGCAAGGCTGTTCGCCCTTACTTGGCCACCCTGGAGGAGCACATCGGCAGCTGCCTCGGCACCGGCGACATTGACAAAGCGGGCGAAGTCCTCGAGGTCCTGGCGGTAGGCCAGAAGCGTGCGCTCGCATCGCCCCGAGAGAAATCCCGTCAGCAGATTGTGCATGGCGCAGGGATCAAGCGGTGACTCACTCCAACGTGCGATTTCAAGCATGATGGGGTATGGTACGTATGGTATTACCATTATGTCAAGTGCGAGGTGGCAGGCAGAGCACGCTTGCGAAGCGCTGGACTGTGGGTCAAGACTGCTGCGTTGCGGCAGGGAGGTGCCCCCGATGATCTCCATCAATCAGCTGCTGTTGAGCCTGGTGGTGCTTGTTGGCCCTGGGGATGCCGCGCCGTCGCCGTCGGACTGTGCGGAGCTGTCGCGGGCCCTGAAGGACCGGGAGGACATTTACTGGAAGGTTTACAAGGGTCGGCTGGCGGGGGACCACCTGGCGGAAGGTCGAAAGCTCGACTCGCTTCGAGATCAGCTGCGGGATTGCGGAAAATCACAACAGGCGCCCGCGGTCTCACCCCGAGTTGGAGATCAGGGACCAGATCGGATCAAGCTGCAGAGCCAATGCGAAAACTCCAGAAGTCTGCCACTGATCAGGAAGCGCTGTGACGCAGCGGTACGGCAATGGGGGGCGAAGGCGATGGAATCGGACCTCTGCCGCCAGGCTCAGGACGTTAGACAGTCGTGTGCCGAACAGGTTGAAGCCGCGGGCGCTGAGGCGGAGCTCCAGCGACGATTTTCGGGCGTTAGCCCGGCCGATCGCGATCCTCTTCTTTCAGTTCCAGCCATTTCTCCGAGTGTGTACGCGGTAGCGGATCCGGAGGACCCTATTCGCCGAGCTGCGCTCGCCAAGAAGGCCAGAGTTGCCGTTCCGGTCCTTTCCCTGTTCATCTGCCACAACATTGAACTACGCCGCGCTGCAAAAAAGGAGATCACCGAGGAGCTGCGGTACGCCAGGGAGGGCGGTGGGATCGTGGACAGGCAGAAGCTCTACGAGAACCAGGAGGAAATGCGATTCATAGATCAGAAAAACGCCGAAATCGTTGCGCTGATCAAGCATCGCTTCCGTCAGCAGCCGATGCCGTGCACCAAGAAAATGCTTCACCTGAGCGCAGACTCGAGTCAACTCATCCCAGCAATTTTCGACGACACGGTCATGGGCCTGGCTGAGAACGCACCCTGGTTTCTCGATCGGTAGGCCTCGGTGCACCCGAATGCGAAGAAGCTGCGGCGCTTCTGAACAGGCTCCACGGCACTAAAGGCAGAGGCGAGCCGTGATTAGCTATGGCTTCTGCCCGATCGTGAGCTTGATGTTCGCAGTAGGATCTTCGTTGATCGATCCGATCGCCCCCGAGGCGCCCATCCAGATTGGGCGGGGCCCTGCAACCGCGAGGCCTTCATGCGAAAGAGCCTCCACCAACGCATGGGCGGCAGCAGAGTCTGCTTTCGTTGCGACCGGCTTCAATTCGACCAGCATCCCCGGGACCGCTCTGCCGCTGCCTTCCTGTCCGGTCGAAACAGACAACGCCCAGCCGGCGCCGTGCTTATCTAGAGCAGCGATGACCTCGTTGGCGATGCTCACGGCTTCCGGGCTGGAATTGTACACGAACACGTTTAGCTTCTGGCCGGCGTACCGCTTGAGAGAGTCGGAAATCTGTTTCTGCTGTGCTGCGGAGACGTGCCGCGGAGCAAGCCTTTGCTCGATCTTTACACGTTCTAGCCGCTCATGCTCGGCCGTCTCGTTTGCCCTTGCCGCCTGGGCCTGCGCGTCCGCTGCCGCATGCCGCGCCTTTTCTGTTTCACTTGTGAGCCGCGCGATCTCCTCTCTTGATCTTTGCTCCTCGGCCTTCTGCTCATTCCTAAATCTCTTGTTCAGAAAAAATGTGTGCAGTCCGAATGCGACCTCGCCAACGATCCCGACAGCAACGATGACACCAAAGACCACGACCCACGTCTCTGACCATCGGATGCTCTTTTCAAGCACGTCAATTGCACTTTGTGGCACGTCGCCCTCGGCGGATCATGTTTCGGCGAATTCTAGTCCGTGTGACAGTGGATTCAACCACAAGAAAAGCTACGCTCCGGAGTAGTCGATGGCCGAAGATCGGCCAGACAGATCGGTCGGTCGGGAGATGAGTCCGATAACGCTCATTGAGGGACTCATCCGTTACGACCCAGTTGCGATGGACATCGCAACTCTGAGGAAGGCCCCTGGGCATCGCGCCCGTTGGTTATTCCGCCTTGTACCCAGTTGGCGGGTGCCAGTTCGCCTCAATGTCGCTGAATTCGAAGGCTTGAAGACGGCCAACCTGGCGATCGAAGAGGAAGTTAATCCGCTCGCGTAGATCCCCGTCCTGGGTGATGAGGAAGCCACACCTCGCGCCGAGGGCCGCGAGCGTCGCATCGATGATGTCGTTCTCGTGCGATTTGAGCAGCTTCGCGTAGCGACCAAACGGCCCAGCGATTCTCTCCTTTTTCGGGACGGTCTGCGCAAACTGGGCGATACGGACCAACAGCGAGAAGGTCCAGGTGGCGAGATATTTCTCGGGCTCCGCCTTGGCCAACTTCAACCCTTCTGTTGGATCTCGGCGGGCATAGTCCTTGATGAGTTGGACAGCAAGGTCGTCACAGAATTCGTACAACTCCGATGGTTGGCGCACCTTGTCGAGCGCAACCGCAATGGCATGCCGCGCAGTCGGCTTCCCTGGCTTAGACTCACTCGCGGCTTGACTCTCGTCGGCCGAGTACCTCTCCGTCCATTTCCGGAGAAGCTCGTCACGCTGAGCGCGCTGTTTAGGCCGCCACGCACCGAAGTCGCGGCCCATTTCGTCGAGTTGCGTTCCGGCGCCGTTCCCGCGGATACAGGCGAGCAGTTCGTCCTCTATCTGCCCAATGGACACCGAGCGAAAGCGTGGCGGTGTTGCCCATTCTCCGGCAATCACGTCGTCAAAGGGTCCCGTGAGAAGGATCCGATCACCCAGCTCCCGGTACAGATTGAGTAGAACGCCGAGCACCTCCCGCCGCTGGGGATCCGGAGTGGCGGCCATCTCTTGAAGAGCGGTCCACGGAACCCACACCTTCCCGAACTCCCGGCGCGCCGTCAGCCTGTGCGCGAACAATGCCAACCGACGATAGAGACCCGGCCCGAGCGCAGCCTGGCCGAACACGGACGAGTCGATGAGAACGTCGGCATTCCAGATCACTCCGAACTGCCGCGGAGGGACGACTTCACTTCGTACCGCTTCGCGCAGATAGGTCGCCACCGCGGGGCGCGCTTCCTCAGGGTACGCAGCCAAGACCTTCTCGACCGCGCGCTGATCAGCGTCATTGAGACGAACGAGAACCTGGTGGTCTAGTCGCTTCCTGGGCGATGCGGCCGGGCGTCCGGCGCCGGGACGGGCGCCACCACGACCGGTCTTCTTCTGCCGGTGAATCTCTGCTCTTGACTTGGTCATGCATAGTTGAATATAGATATCTTAAATCAAAAAGCAAGGCAGGTTCTGCAAAAATAGAAAGACGCCGGGCAGGTTGCCCTCACATAGATTCATCCGCTTCTGGACTCGACACGCTTACGGCGCCTGATCCACCAGCTCGTCCAGGCGCCGAAGTTGTGCGAGAAAAACCGCGGGGCGCGCCGCACCAACGGCCGCCCCCATGATCGGCGGGAGCTAGGAGGCCCGCGCGATGAAAAAGAAATTACCGAAACGCAGCGCAGCGCGCCAGCGCTTGCGAAACCGGCATCGAGGAAAGCGCGAAGATCAGCAAGGAGAACAGCTCTTCGGAGGGCTGCCATCAAAATCGCTCTCTCAAATAGGTTTTCTGTTGGCCGAAGCCGAAGGCGACCTCGTCGCCTACCACTGCACGAATCCATGGGCCATGGGGGTAGCCAAGATTTTGGAAGCACTCCGTGCATGTTTGCTGACGCACAAGGTGTACGCCGTAGAAGACCCTCTCTCGATTGGTGTGAAACAAGGCCGCCGCCGCCCGCCGCCTGCCCGCGCGACGGTCCTAAACGACGTAGCAGCTCAGCTGAACCGCGAGACTGGGATGGAGGGAAGCTACTCGAAGGGGCGCCTTCCCGAAGCGATGGTCGATGCTGTCAACTCGTTTCAGTGGACCTGGAATGAGTCATGTGCGGTTCGGGAAGGAAGGGCTGAGTGGGTTCCTGCTGGACACGTACGGCCTGTGATTCAGGATGACCTTCCTGTATGGCTCGCGAAAAGCATCGAGTTCGCGATCCAGTCCAACCTGGACCAAGAAGGGCGCTTCGCCTCGCTGGGTCGCGGAGACGAACGAGTAGAAAAGCTTGCGCCCGTGGTCGCAGAAGTCTTGCAATGCGAGGAAAGCGGCTCCGCCCGGCGGCTGCCCGGAGAGACGCACGCCGAGAGAATTGTGATCGCCTGCGCCCGCCTGGCAGGCCATCCTCGCCCCTCTGCCTTCCTGGACCGACAACGAAAACGCGAAGATCGCAAGTACAGCCGTCGGGTTCTAGGTAATTCCTAGCGGACAAACTGAGGGTTCGTCCGCAAATCGTACAAGCCGGTGTTTGGTCTGGCAGCGTGCTTCATCACGAGGGACGCGATGAAGCACACAATCCGACGCACAACGCCGTTGGGCGCCCATTTGATGCGGCAGGTAGCAGTAGAGGCACCCGCAGATCCACGAACTATCCGCAGGGTGCTGCGTGGTGAGCCCGTTTCGCCAATGGCACACGACCGCGTCCTACGCGCTCTGCGAGCGCGCGGCCTGGCGCATTTGGTTCCACAAGCTTCCTGTGCGGAGTCCAGCGGTACTCGCCTCGCAGGAGGTGATCAGTGAGCGGCACTCTCGCCGTTCTCTGGCTGAGCGACCGCGTACAGCTCCGCCTTGAAATCTTCATCGCCCAGAATGAGCAATTTCGCCTCGAGCTCCGTCGCTGGCAAAAAGCAGGCGACAACACATGGAGACTTCCGCGAAAGCGCGGAGTTCGAGTTGAACGAGGCGAGCTGACAACGTTGTTGAAGGCGGTGGCCGCTGGGAATCCCTAGATGATGGGCCCAATCGCCAAAATCCTGGCCGCGCTCGAGAGCCGCGACCGCAAGCCGAAGAAAAGCGGCGATGGAAAATGGCAGGCGAAGTGCCCGGCTCACGACGACAAGCACCCAAGCTTATCCGTCGCCGAGGGGAAGGATGGACGAGCGCTGCTGAAATGCCAGGCAGGCTGCGAGCTCGAGGAGGTCGTCTCCGCCCTCAACCTCGAGAAGCGAGACCTCTTTCCCGCAGAGGACGCAAGCTCGAGCCGGCACATCGTCAAGGTCTACCCGTACACCGACAAAACAGGAGCGCTTCTGTACGAGGTCGTCCGCTTCGAGCCGAAGGACTTCCGTCAGCGCCAGCCCGACGGCGTGGGCGGCTACCGATGGAACATGAAGGATGCCCGCCGAGTGTTGTACCGGCTCCCCACCGTGGTGGCGGCCCTGAAAACCGGGGCGACGATCTGGATCGTCGAAGGCGAGAAGGACGCCGACAACCTGACCGAGCTCGGGCTCACCGCGACGACTTCGGTCATGGGCGCCGGCAAGTGGCGCCCCGAGTATGCCGAGCAGCTCCGCGGCGCCAGCCGGGTGGTCATCATCCCCGACAACGACGAGCCCGGCCGGAAACACGCCGACCAGGTGGCGCGTTCTCTCGCAGGCATTGTTTCGGAGCTCCGAATCGTTGAGCTGCCCGGGCCAGGCAAGGACGTCTCCGACTGGCTCACTGCAAGCGGAACGCGCGAGGAGCTCGAGCGGTTCGCTGACGACGCGCCCGCTTCGCTGGCAGAGAAACGCGGACATTCCGCCCGCGACGGGGATCTCCCTGGCCGCGCAGTTGAACCACGCCGGACGGCCGAGGAGGGCGAGCAGGAGCGGACAACGCTCAAGGGGACCAACCTCCACGAACTGTCGGCCCTCCTAGAGTCCTCCGAGCATGCCGACCTGATTTGCGGCGGTGACTTGGAGTTCGACGAAATGAACCTCGCTCCGAGCGTCGGCGGGGTCCCGTTCGATGAGGCCAAATATCTCGACGTTCAGCGGCGTATCGAACAGTTCTACTCGGGCCCGCGCGGTGGCTCGTTGCATGTTGCGAAGGACAGAGTGAGAGACGCAATTCATCTCGCGGCTGTAAAGCGGAGCCGTCACCCTGTCCGGGAGTTTCTGCAGCAGCTGAAATGGGACGGAGTGGAGCGCATCGGCTCCGTGCTTGAGGACATTCTAGGCATCGAACCGACTGAATTGTCGCAAGCCATCATTCGCGCCTGGTTCATCTCGGCTGTCGCTCGCCCGCTGCAGCCGGGCTGCAAGGTTGACCACGTGCTGATCCTGGTGGGACCGCAGAACCTGGGTAAGAGCAGCTTTTTCGTTCAACTGGTGGGCACCAAGTGGTTCTCGGATTCAGTCATCGACATCCAGAACCGTGATTCCTATCTGCTGCTGCGCCGGGTGTGGATTCTGGAGTGGAGCGAGCTCGAGGCGATGCAGCGGGCCCGCCACCAGGACTCAGTAAAGGCCTTCATCACCTCATGCGTGGAACTGTTCCGTGCGCCGTACGCGCGAGCCATAGAAGCAGTGCCACGGACGTGTGTGATCGTCGGCACCACGAACGCCGAAGGGTTTCTCACCGACGCCACGGGCAATCGGCGTTACTGGCCGATTCGAGTCGGCAAGCTGATCGACCTGGAAAAGCTGGCCGAAGTCAGAGACCAGCTCTGGGCCGAGGCGGTCGTCGCATTCCAAAAGGGCGAGCATGGGCAGTGGTCGCGGTCGGACGAGATGCGCGTTGCCTCCATCCTGAAGCGAGAAGGATGGGTCAACCGTCAAGTCAGGGTTGGGCCGGATCGCCTCCGCAAATGGTTTGCCCCAACCGATGGTCGGGGCATGGATGGCGTGTTGGGACAGAAAAGCCTTTTAGTTTCAATGCTCGCCCATCCGTCTCAAGGGTCCCATCCTATCTATGAAGAAGAAGAAGAAGAAGTAACCGCACGCGCGCGAGGGGGAAAAGGGGCTCTACAAGGGCTGTCCGGAGATGATCGCGTTTTAGCTGAGACGGTTGGGACATCGAGGCGAGTCCAATGATCCGCCACCTCGACAATGCTCGCCTCGAGCTCCGCTACGCACTTGAACAGCACGAAGTTTCCTGCGAGCTGGACGCGCTCAGTCGGCTGATTCTTACGGCGGTGGGGGCCATCACTGCGGCGCGGCGGCAAGCGATCGCGATTGAGACCAAGTCCTTTCAGCGGAGGCCCGCGCCATGAAGCTGATCGGCATCGATCCCGGCCTTGCTGCCTGCGGCGTTGCCATCGTCGATCTCGCCGGCACCGCCCCTCGAGTGCTTCGGCTCTACGTGGTTCGAACCGCTCCATCCGCAAAGAAAAGGCGCCTACGTTCGGCCGATGACCTCGGAGACCGCTTGCGCGCCATTGCCACCGTGCTGCATGCGCGGCTCCAGGA
>WNFF01004430.1_pt1 | contig 15355 bp, 10 predicted proteins | sample 5400441 | NCBI WGS metagenome assembly WNFF01 (sample SAMN13153345, study PRJNA577476) | soil metagenome | isolation source: 120 cm saprolite under Douglas fir tree site 2 hole 3 replicate 1 | place: USA:California | collected 2015-04-18 | reverse complement strand
CGAAGACGGCCGAATCTACAAGAACGCCTTCGGCCTCGATCCCTTCGTCGTCGGCCAAACCCTCGAAGAAGTCAACAAATGCAAGCGCGCCGGCATCATGATCAACACCTTCATGCTCGCCAGCGACTATTCCCTCGTCCACTTCGTCCAGAAAATCACCGAAATGTGCCGCGGGAAAGCCTACTTCACCACTCCCTACACCCTCGGCCAGTATCTCCTCATGGACTACATGTCCCGCAAAACCAAGCAAATCCACTAGAACCTGTCCTTTGTAGAGGCCGGCTCCGTCCCGGCATTTCCTCCCTCTGTACAGCCACGATCCATCGTATGCTCGTCTCCGCTTTCAGCGCCGCTGTCCAGCATGCTGCGTCCCTCCAAAACTCGATCTGGCTTTGGATGGTGTTGGAGCAGAAGCTCTCGATCTCGGACTGATCGGCGCTGAGGTTCTCCAGTAGGTTTTCAGCGATAAAAGATATTCTAAAAATACAATGCTGATGTAGACATATCACAGCTTTTGAATCTTGCCTCAGGATAAAAGCGCACAGTATCCTACGAAAGTCTAGTATTAGATTTATCAAATTTATGCCATTTCGGGAGAATTCTGCGTTCAACTGCATCCTTGGCGCGGCTTTAGGTCCAATTTGGGACGCCCAGGGGAATGCCGAATTTGTGGCAATTGTCCGCAGCCGCTCAGGCGCAAAGTACCAAAGGAGCAATCGATCGCTATGAAGCCCCACTTCAAATCTATAGTCTCTCTGTCCCTGTTCCTGACTTCTTTTGTCCTTTCCTCCTGTAGCGGCCCCGGCAGCGCGGGTTTAGGGCCAGGCCCTGGCCCTGGCTCAGGTTCGGGACCCTTTACCGTCGGCGGGACGGTCACCGGCCTGACCGGCACGGGGCTCGTTCTTCAAAATAACGCGGGCGACAGTCTCGCTATAGCCGCAAACGGCACCTTTACGTTTAAGACCGCCGTCGCCAGCGGCCAACCGTACAACGTTTCAGTTTCTACGCCGCCCTCCACTCCATCTCAAACCTGCACGGTAGCCAGCGGCACCGGTACAGCCACGGCCAATGTTACCGGTGTTCAGGTGACCTGCTCCACCGGCACTGTCTCCATCGGGGTAACGGTTGGCGGCCTTACGGGCACCGGCTTGGTTCTGCAAAATGGCACGGAGTTCCTTGCGATTACCGGGACCACTACTACCTCCCAGTTCAAAACCGCCATCCCCTTCGGTCAAACCTATAATGTTACGGTTTCAACCCAGCCGACCAGCCCGGCGCAGACCTGTACTGTCACCAACGGCAGTGGCACAGCCACGGCAGGCGTCGCCGTCAATGTTCAGGTCACCTGTTCTCTTGGAACGCTTTCCATTGGAGGCTCGGTTTCCGGATATTCCGGAGGTACCGGTTTTGCTTTGCAAAACAATGGTGCCGACACTCTGACGATTACGAAGAATGGGGCGTTCACATTCCCGACCCTTGTCCCCGTCAACGGAGCCTACAAGGTTACGGTTTCTGGGCAACCTTCTGGTCCCAACCAAACCTGCACCGTGAGCTTCGGCACCGGGACGGCTGCGGCCAATGTTACTAACGTATCGGTGGTCGGTGGTATGCCCGGCTGTCTTCCATCCCATCAACGTCAGCGTCGTGGGAGTCTTGGGCGCCAATGGCGCCATGCAGTTGCTGGACAATGGCGGCGATAATCTTTTAACACCCAAAAATGGCGATTACGTTTTTGCCACGCCCATCGCTCACGGCAGCGCCTACGACGTCACTCAGTTCGTCGCACCGGGCACGCAAGGCGAAGGTTGCATCGTTTGGGGTTTTAGCGGCACTGCCCTCTCCACTCCCGTTAGCCCCATCCCGCTTGTCGATTGCGGTCACAATGATTGGACGTGGATGGATGGCACCAATATGGTCGATCAATTTGGCAAAACTCCGCAACCTCCTCCGCCACCAACGCTACCTCCTCCGCCAGCACCGGGCATCCTCAAACTGTCTCCGTTCTCAGGCTTTCCTGGGACAGCGGTGGCGATCACCGGAGTAAACTTTGGAGCGACTCAGGGGGCCAGTACGGTCACTTTCAATGGGGTCTCTGCGACAGTGACGAATTGGAGCACTACTAGTATCACGGCCATAGTGCCCGGCGGAGCGACTTCCGGCCCCGTGATTGTCACGGTTGGCGGGACGACAAGCAATTCAGTGACCTTCACAATACCAACATGTCCCCCGCCAATCAGCGACACCCCAGGAGGGAGTCAGTATTCATCGACTTGGACTGACAACAACGGCAACCTGTGGCTCTTGACTGGTGTTGGGTTCACCAGCACGACGACGCCTCCACCTTCGAACTTGCCAGGATATTTCAACGAACTGTGGGAATTCACCGGAACTGCCAATTACGGTGGCAGTTGCGGGAATCTCTGGACGCTTGTGACGCCTTCAGGCTCCACCCCTCAAGGGCGCTGGGGCGCAGTCACTTGGACCGACCCTGCCACAGGCCACCTCTGGCTATTCGGGGGCCAGGATGGTTCCTTGGCCTTCCGGAACGATTTGTGGGAATTCAACATTGGAATGAAAACATGGACGCTGCATGCCGGTGGCGGGAACCTGCCGGGAGTCTATGGCACGCAAAACGTGGCCTCGGCCAGCAACTTGCCAGGTGGGCGCTGGGGAGCCAGTGCCAGACTCGATGCTTCCGGCAACGTTTGGTTGTTCGGAGGGTTTGGCTGCGACTCGACGGGACCCAACTGCTCTAATCTCTTGCTGAACGACCTCTGGAAGTATAGCGGCGGGCAATGGACCTGGATAAGTGGTTCCATTACGGGTAATTCGGCTGGTTCCTACGGCACCCAAGGCTCTACAGCCGCCACCAATCAACCTCCGAGCCGACAAGCATCCGTTGCTTGGATCGACAACACTGGGAATTTCTGGATGTTTGGTGGATTCACCAGTGGCACAAACGGCTTCAATGACCTTTGGAAGTTCGATACCGTAGCTACTAAACAATGGACTTGGGTGAGCGGATCTAAGGGGGCAACCAATACTCCCGGAAACTACGGTACCCAGGGCATTGCGGCCGCTACCAACGTGCCCGGTGCTCGGTGGCTTTCCGCAGCCTGGAGCGATATCCACGGAAACCTCTGGCTGTTCGGTGGTCAAGGATACGACGCCACCGGCAACGGCTCGCTCGGCGACCTTTGGACGTACACCCTCGACACTACCACCGATCTGGGAAACCCGGCAAAACTTGCGTTGAACCAGTGGACTTGGATCAAAGGACCCAACGCTGTCAGCCAGCCGGGTATTTACGGTAAACCTCCCGACCCAGCGGTCTGGCCCCATGTGACAAACAACCCCGGAACCCGCTGGGCTCCGTCTTACTGGACTACCACTCCTGCGCAAACTGGAGAGCAGACGTTCTGGATGTTTGGCGGCGAAGGCTTCGATGCAACAGGCTCAAGTGGAAATGGCTTTAGGTTGCTAAACGACCTGTGGAGATATCTGCCTTACCCGTAAACCCAACGGATCCCATCAGAAAGCCGCAGGCTTTGACTCGGTCAAAGCCTGCGGCTTTTGTGTTTCTGCGGCGACTCTGGCCGTGACCTGCGTAGAGGGATGTCGAGCAGCAAACCTGAAGTGCCTGGCGGCCAATCGAGTGCCGCAATCCTTGTGGTTTTCTAGCGTGTCGGTCTTGACTCTTCCCCGCCTATACGCACTCTTGGGAGTCCTATCAAACGCTCGAACAATTTCGCCGAGTGCCCTCTCCTAACTGGCAGGCAGAATCGCCGGCGCCCTTTGTACGTCGTGCGTTGCACTTCGCGGCCATTTCACTTCATTTTCATTTGCGTGCCTGCTGCGGTTGAAGCAGGAGAATCGTTTGCCTTCGCTGTACCTGGAATCACCTGAATGATGTTCATCATGCCCAGGTCCTCGTGCCCGAGAAGGAAGGAAGGAGCCGAGCAATGCTGATTAGAGGTGGCAATTTTCATGCACGCGATCAGCAGATTGCCACGGCCTACGGTGAGACTGGTGATTTGCTTCTCCAGCGGCGATCGGATGACGAAAGCAGGAAGGGAGGCCCGGACGTAAACCCGAATCGACATCGGGTGGCGTTTGGAGCGCTCTTATGATGCTGAGACGATTTGGGTGGGGAACAGCGTAACTAAGAGAGATAGGGGCCGCGGATGGCGCAGGCATGAACTGCCGGGATGAGTTCCGGCGCTTCGCGTGGCATGACCTCGTCAGCCTTTCAGCGGGCGTTGCGAGCGCAGAAAACGACGCCAGGCGCCGAGTTCCGCGATCCAGCTGATCTCGTAGACGAACTCGTGTTCTTCGCTGGCGCGCTGCCGTTCATTCCATACCATGCGATTTTGGGTTTCCCAGTGCGTGTCGACGCCCGCCGGAAACGGCGAAACGAGAAGAGCTTCTGCAAAAATAGGGGCTGCTGACATAAGTACCACCTGCTGGCGCTGCAAATTCCGAAGGTCACCGTGCTGCGGCCAGCGTTCCTGGGACTACACTGCATGCCAGCCTCCATTCCAGGAAGTTTCAGTAGGGCGCGTCAGCGCAAAGAGGACGGCCCGCAACCCCTTGTGCGGAAAGACAGTTACTAGTTATCGAATGAAATGAGCCACCGCAGCTTTCGCATAACCGGGAACCTCGCCGACAGCGGATTGACAACCATGTCAGAAGCTTGTCGGCACACTTCCCTTCTCCTTTTTGCTGCCCCCAACCTTCCTGCGATACACTTTGCCGATGGGAATTCTGCGGCGGCTTTCACGCTGGATGGGAAAACAGGACCACATGACGCACATTGTTGCCGGAAACATCGCACCGGGATTTTCGCTCAAGGCTCTCGACAACAAGCAATACTCCCTTAATACCCTGCTGGAGCGCGGCCCTGTCGTTGCCGCATTTTTCAAAATCTCCTGTCCCGTCTGCCAGTTCACGTTTCCTTTTCTCGAACGCCTCTATAAACGTTATGGCGGCGATGGCGTAACCTTTCTCGGCATCTCCCAGGACGACGCGCGAGCCACCCAGAATTTTGCCAAGGAATACGGCGTGACCTTCCCGCTGCTTCTCGACGAAAACGGCTATCCGGTTTCCAACGCTTATGGCCTGACGAATGTGCCCACGATTTTTCTGATCGATACCGACGGCACCGTGAAGGTCAGCAGCATGGGCTTTGATAAGAAGGACCTGGAGAAAATTGCCGCGCATCTTGCCGAGCGCAAAAAAATATCGCTGGCGCCGCTCTTCCGTCCCGAGGAAGTGATTCCTGCCAACAAACCGGGATGAAGCTCGAAAAATTAGGTCCGGTCGGGCCTGAAGAATTTGGATTACGGGAGTCCAACTCCCGCTTTTGAGAACGAAGGAGTTGCAGTAAAGACTCGAATCAAGTTGATTCGAGTTCGGCATCGAGCAATTTGTTTTTGTGCTTCGGTGCGCGTTTCCGTTTATCAGGAATGACGCGGGTGGCGGCCGGCGCAATTCCGGACTTCCGCGCCGCGCGCCGCGCCTCCACGCCCTTGTCCAAAATCTTCTTCCGCGTCTTCATCCCGGCCTCAGGCCGAGATTTTAGCGGATCTAGAAATTGAAGGATACCTGCAAATCGATGCGGCGATTGGCCGTCGAAGAAGAGTACGGTCCGCCAGCAAGGCCGTTGGCCTGGCCAAAGAGCGGCGAACTCAAGTTGCCGATGGGAGTGGCGAGATTGACGTTATTGAAAACGTTTCGCGCGGAAACGCTGAACGTCAGATTGTAGCGATAATTGCTCAAACCCCCGCCATCCATGCCGCGGCCGCCGAAACCACCGCCACCGTGTGGACCTCGGTCGCCGGGGCCGCGACCAAACGTACCGCCGCCAGGTCCGCCGGCACCCGCGTTTGCCGCTTCCGCTTTTTTGAGAAAGCCGAAGGTTTTGCTCAAACGAAGATTCAGCGAGAAGCGCCCAGGGCCTTCCGCAAAGTTGATCGGAATAACCGCCTGGCCGGGCTGCGTGGCCAAATTAAAACAACCGTACGCGGTGGCCTTGACACCGGTTGCGCCGGGCGTGCACGTGCCAAACGTCGCGCGCGTATTGAAGATGGAATCCTGGTAGAGATCCTGGCCAGTAGTGATATTGAACGGAACACCGGATTGCGCGACGAGGAACGGGCTAATTCGAAACGCGTAAGGTAAGCCCATGGTTCCTCCGAAAAATACGCGATGGCGAACGTCGAAGGAAGCGCGGCCGTAATCCTGGCTCACGTCGAATGGATTCGATGGGAAGCTCCCCGCGCCGGAAGTATCGCTGTTGGCGTAGTTGAGAGTGTAATAGCCGAAAAGCGAAAGCTTCGTTCCCATTCGAATGCTGCTATTCACAATGAGCTGGTTCTGCTTGAAGATGCCTTCGGACTGATACTGAAAGATATTTTGGTTCGTGCCATCGGGCCTCAAGCCGGTAACGGGATCGGCGGGGTTCAGATTGGTGGTGAAAAACTGATGGACCCCGCGCGAGTTCAGATAGGTCACCGATAGGTTGGCGAATTTCGTGAGCTGGCGTTCCAGGCTGATGCCGGTCTGGATGGTATAGGGAGCGCGAAGATTCGAATTGGGCTGATAAGTGGTTGGATTGCTCTGCGGCAATGAGGCCGGCGCCGGCGTGTTGAAGAGATAAAACTGCGGATTGGTGACGAGAAATTGCTGTTGCGTGACGCCATTGAGGCGCGCCTGCCGCAAGAAGAGGTCATAGGAAAAGCGGTCATAAAACATGCCAGACCCTACGCGGAGCACGGTCTTTGGAGGATTTTTGCCAGTCCCGCCGATGCCCCAAGCGAGACCGAGCCGCGGGGCAATATCCGCATGGTCGCCAAAATTATTCTGAGTTTCGAAGCGAAGACCGTAAGTTAGAGTGATGTTCTGGCGAAGCCTCCAGTCGTCTTGAACGTACAGCCCGGCATCGAAATAAGTGACGTCGGCCAAGGCGCTGCCCGCAGTGACGGAATAGAAGCTGGCACCACCTCCGTGAGCGATGGCGTTTTGAAGATTTGCCTGCGTGTTCCCAGCGGCCAAGTACTGAAGGGTGATGAGGTAGGCATCCAGCCCGGAGATCTGGCGGCCGGAAACGGCAGGATCGGGCCGCGAACCGAAATTAAAGGAGCCGTTGAAGTTGGACATTGACTGGTTCGAATCGCGATTGGCACGCAGCCGTGCGCCAAACTTGAGGAAATGTTTGCCGAGCGACATAGAAGTGTAGTTCTGCAGTTCGTAGCGAGTGAGAGTGTCGTTGTAGATTCCGGCGCCGTTTCCGCCGCCATTGAATGCAGCCTGAACGGAAATTGATGGAACCGTGCTCTCCGGGGTCTGGTCACTGGTCTCGCGGACGAACCTGAAACGGGTCTCATTGATGGTCCTGGCATTCACAATCTGTGTGTCGCTGAGCTGGAATTGGTGTTCGGTATTGAGTTGATTGAAAGCGAGCGACGGGAGATTGAATTGCCCAATGCCGTTGTTGGTTTCATTCTCGCGTTCGAATTGATATCGCGCGGTGAATGTGTTGTTGGTGCTGACCTGATAGTCAATTCTTGGGCTAAGGTTTGTGCGCGTGCGCGGATTGTTGACCGCGGTGCTGAATGGCACGATCGCGAGGGTCGCTGGATCCACGATCTGCGCGCTGACGACGGACAGCTCATTGATATCGCGGCGCTCCAGATTGAAGAAGAATGAGGCCTTCTTGCTAATGAGCGGGCCGCCGATCTCGCCGCTAAATTGCCTGGAGTTGTAACCAGGCGGCTGAGTTCCTGCCGGGATAATTTCGAATGGGTTGCGCGAATTGAACGCAGAAGTGTTTGCGGTCAAAGAAAGCTGGCCGTGGTATTGGTCGGTTCCCGGCTTGGTGAGGATTTCGATGCGGCCGTAACCCAACTTATCGTATTCGGCGGAAAACGGATTCTGATTGATGCGAATTTCGCGGATGGAGGACTTGGGAGGGAGCGTGCCGCCTGTGAAGCCGTCGATGTAGATCTGTCCGCCGTTGGGGCCGGCGGAAGGGCCCGCAAGCGCTTGAAGTTCGGATTGCAATTCGTCGGGATCGTCGGACAGGGCTTCGAGATCCTGGCCCTTGAGGACCACCATGCCCGCGTTGTTCGAAGGATCGACGTCCAGTTTGGTCGTCGAATCCGTGACTTCCACTTTCTGCTCTTCGACTTGAATGAGGAGACCGATCTTCAACTGTTGAATCTGCCCAGCAATGATCTGGACATCTCCTTGCGTGAAAAGCGCGAAGCCCTTCGCGACGGCCTTCACCGTGTAAGCCCCCGGAAGCAATCCCTTGAATTCGTAGGAGCCGTCGCGGTTGGTGGTGGTGTCCTGTGACGCGCCGCTTGCGGAGGTCAGACGGACGGACGCTTTTGCAATAACCCCGCCCGAGGGGTCGGTGACTACACCATGAAGTCCGCCAGTGGGCGTCTGCGCGTCCAAATTTCCAGCAATCGGGAAAAGCGACAGAAGAAAAACCAAACTCAATAGAACAATTCGAATGGGCCGAAAACTCATCAGCTCTCCTGAGTGATTATCATTGGGTCTAGCGCGACGCAGCATTACGGTGTGGCCGCTTCGCCGCCCCCACCGCTGCCGAGGCTCCATGGCGAAAGGATTGTGGAGGGGTTGCTCCTGGGGGAAGCTTCCAGAATGGGCTCGACTCCGCCAAGCAAGGTGATCACGGTGGACACGCCATTCGGTCCGCCCTCGGTTGCCACGACCATGACGGCTTCACCCTTCTGCAAATCCGCCAGTGTGGCGGCAGGCATGCGGCTAATCATCTGTTGCAGATCGCCAGAACCCCCGCCTCCTGGCCTTCCCATTCCACCGGACCTGCCGGAGCCCGAGTTGTCGGGAGGCGGACCATTAGGATTCATGGTTGGCCTGGCGCTCACCGCGGGCCCAGCGGCCCCCGGGGCGGACGCAGACGGCTGTACATCGGGTGGAAGTCCCTTCAGGCGCATGGCAATCCGCTGCGCCATCGGCGCAGGAAGCTTGCGCGACTGCGATTCCGCCGTGATTCTCACGATGACGGGTTTCTTCGAAACCAGATCCTGAACGGTGATGGTGCTCGCGGATGCGTCGATCGCAGAAATCGTGCCGGCGATATTTCGAAACGTGCCGGAGACGATTTCATCGGCAGTGAGTTCGCTGCCATCGGTGCTGCGAGTACCGCGAGCGCGAAGCTGATCGCCGGGCTTGATCTGGTCGAGTGGCGCGGGCCTGGCATCGTCAAATTTCACGGAATCGGGAGCATAGCGGCGGAGAACGGCGTTCTTCGAAAGATGAATGGCAACACTCTTTTTCTCGCCGACGGTTGGAAGCGAAATGATGATGGCGCTGCCGGCGGCATCCACGGAGCTGACCAGCCCGCCGGTGCCGTGCCTCTGCCACTCTTCGCGGTCGCGGGACTGTTTTTCAGCGATGTCGGTCTTCGTCATGGCGACGACCGAGGTGGCGAGAACCGATTTTCCGTCGTCCGCCAGTCTGCCGCGCACGAGGATGCGATCGCCGGGTTGGACGTCCGCCAGTTGGATACTCGCGGCGTCCTTTAAATCCTTTTGCCCGGGCGCGATTCGAACGAGCTTGGTCGCGTCCTGGAGCTGAACGGTCACGTCGCCTCCCGCATCCGTGGTCAATATTATGGTATTCCCCGAAATCGACTTAATCGTTCCCACAGGCCGCGCCGCGGCCGGAGTTTGCGTGGAGGGCTGCTGGCCAGCCTGGGCCTGCGCAGCGTGAGAAAGGCAGGCACTTCCCACACTGAAGCTCAGGCAAATCGTGGTAGTCAAGACAGCTTGCTTACGCACAAGCTTATTCCAGAACACCATTTCGATACCTCACACCCTTCTTCGGCCTATCGAATCCTAATGACGATTGCATGGGGCAGTTCCCAAGCCAACCAAATTAAGGATTCACGTCAGCCATTAGACGTACTCTGGGATGAATATCGTTTCAACGGCAGGCTTTTTCCCCGCAGAACCGACCGTCACGAGCCCATGGAAAAGAACGAAGTTATGAATCGTCGCGTGGCGGAAGCGTGTGGGAGTCCAAACTGCAATGTACGTTTACAAGTCCCGTGTTTCGGAGGCGTTGCAACCCACACGCTTCTGTTAATCAATGCGTTTTAGTACGTCGGGCATAAGCAATGGACAGGGCCATCAGGTTCGGCGCGGGCCTTCCGGAGCAGGTCGTTCCAAAAAGGAAACGCGGCCCCAGGGGAGTTTGACGCAGCACACTAGAATTCCAGTTTTAGCGCATATTGCATGATCCGGGGGTTCACCGTTAGCGCGCTAATCACGCCGAATGTGCTCGGCGTCGAACGCGCGCTAATCTGCTTGAGCCGAACGTCGTTTGAAGGATTGGCAAAGTTTGGCCGATTCAGGACATTAAACACCTCCCACCGAAAAACTAGCCTAATGCGCTCTGTGACGGGAGTGGCTTTAATTACAGCAATGTCTCCGACGCGTTGATCAGGCCCGCGGAGGATATTTCTTCCGAGGCTCCCGAATATCGTCCCGCCACCGGAAACCGGATATTTGCCATCAATAAGGCCACCATCTGGAACAAACGGCGCCGGAACAAACGCTTTCGTGTTAAAGAATTCGTTGACTCGGCTGCTGACGCTGCCGCTCCGACCGGCATCCCCGAGTATCGCACCCGGAGCCAGGCTTCCTGTGGTGAACAGGGTTGCGGGACCAAACAGCGTACCGGCTGCGCTGTCTAGGATGCTGAAAGGGAGTCCGGATTGCAGCGTGACGATACCCGAAATGCTCCAGCCATTTCCGAGCTTTTGAACAGCTGCGCTTGTCGCGTGCCCGGGAGTGGGGACGGCCCAGGTACCGCTGATAACCAATCGGTGAGTTCGATCAAAGTCAGAAACGCCCCGCTGAGCACGGACATTGTTCTGATCGTTGTACACCACTTGCCCCAAGATCGGTCTTCCGAATGAGCCACCGAGAGGTGTACCGAGACTATCAGCCGCATCATCAATGGATTTTGAAAAGGTGTACGCAGCCAGGAATTGAAAGCCATGTGTCAGGTCTTTCTTCAATGTGGCTTGTAGAGAGTTGTAGATTGAATTCCCGCTGCTCTCCAGACGGTAAATCAAGGGAGCCAGCCCGACAAAGTGAACACGCTCGGTCACGTTGGCCACTGAATTGGTTGTGAGTCCGTTCACAGGGTTAGAAGGATTGGCGAGAAGAGGCTGATTGTTGCTCCGCGCTAGCGCGAGATGGGTGCCCTTGGCGCCGGCATACGCGATTGAGAAAACGTAGCTCTTGTGTTGAACCTGCAGATCGAGGTCAAACTGCTGGACCGTAGACTCCTTAAAATCAGGATCGGTAATGGTGGCGGCTCGGGGGAATCTGTTCCCGGTGAACGGTGGACCGGGTAGCGTATTGGCCACGAAGTTTGGGAAGGAGGAGGTCGGCGGCAGATTGGGAAAGGGATTCTGCAGGCTAGCGGCCGCGTTAGCGCCGCCATCTAGCGCAGCATCCAACACGAACGGCGGGTTAAAAGTCATTAGTGCGACATTCCCCTCGAAGCTGATGCGGTTCGCGTAGATGCCATATCCTCCTCGAAGAACCAAGTTCTTCGAAGAAAATGGCTGCCACGCGAAGCCGATGCGGGGTTCTGGATGCACTTGAATGGGATGATTCAATAGCGTCGAGTTTGTCCGTGGAAATCCGGTCGGAGCAGTACCGTGAAAGTTATCGGGCAGGACGAATCCCGAAGAGATTGGATCTCCGAACCCTCCAGCTGGAGGTGGGGCGTAGAACTGAGGGAAGAAATTCGATAGCCGACCCTGGACTTCGCTTGGTTGGCCATTAACCTCGACTCGAACCCCGAGGCTTATTGTGAGTGTTCGCGTAGCTTTCCAGTCATCCAACGCAAACAAATCCACAGCGCTTGCGCGTAACCCGACATTGGGAATTCCAGCATTCACGGCAGACCCGAAAATGCTTGAGAGCGGAGTGCCGTTCCCTCCTGCACCAGCAGGCAAGCCGAGCAGGAAATCAGGGAACGACAACAGGAACATGAGGCCAGCCGTGCCATCGCTTAGACTGTTAAATTGATTTCGGAAGATTTCCGTGCCCAAGCGAAGCTCGTGCTTGCCCCGGGACAGGAATATGACGTCGGAGGCGTAAAAGTTATTACTGGCTGTTTTGCCTCGGTCGTTTTGCGAATTGCCTAATTGAAAGGCTCCAATAACCAGAATCTGTGGAATGAGCCGCTCTTGCGGGTCGCTGAAGCGGTTTATCCCCACCTCCTGATCGGTGAGCGTCCCTCCGGCGACGTCTTGACCCGCAAGCCGAGAGAAGCCAAAGCGGAATTGGTTGATCGCTCGGGATGAGAAAATGTGAGTCTCGTCGATTGCCAAATTCCGGTTCTGAAAGGAACGGAGCGCCGGAAAGCCAGGCACAGTGGCGCCGAAGAAAGGAACGTCTTGATTCGAGTTCGAAAAGAAGAATTTCCCCGACAGGCGATCCGGCGTGCGCAGGTTGACGTCGAAGTTCGTATTGAACTGGTCTTCATTGTAGTCTCCCGGCACCACTGCGGTGTAGTTGACACCTCTCCCCGAAGTCTGAGGGCTCGGAATCACAAATGTTCCATCGGGGTTCTTCGCGCTCAAAAGATTGAGCGCTACCGGGTTAATATTCGAGCCATCCGGGGCCACCGCCACACCTCCGAATAGCCCGGTTTGGCCGCCGAATACCGATCCAAGGGTGGCTGGCGTGCGGACCAGCGGTATGGGAGGGAGGCTTAGAGAGCTAACACTGGTGGCCAGCGACGCGCCATTGACATCCCTTGTGGCCTGGTAGGAAACAAAGAAGAAGGCGCGTCTCTTTGACCGAGGTATTGGCCCCCCCAGAGTGCCACCGGGTTGCGAGCGGCGGAATTCTCCCCTTGGCACCTCGGTTGCGTTCGCAAAGAAATTGTTCGCGTCCAATGCTTCGTTGCGGCCGAAATAATAGAGATTCCCGTGAAGATCCGCGGTGCCCGACCTGGTTTCGACGTTTACGTTCGCACCTCCTCCTCGACCATACTGCGCGTCGTAGAGCGAAGTCTGGACCTTGAACTCCTGAATGGTATCCGGAGCGGGGATCGCGATCCCTGCGCCACCGAAAGGAGTGATCTCTGTGATGTTGGACCCGTAGCTGTTCGCGTCCACGCCGTTCATCATGAAATTGTTGTCACCGCTTCGTGCCCCATTGGCGCGGATCTCCTGGCTTCCGGCCCCGAGTTGGGTCGCATCCACGATGTCGGTGTTTATTCCAGCCGTTAGGCCTAGAATTTCGGTGTAATTGCGATTGACCAGCGGCAAGTCGACGATAGTTTGCTGACCGATAACTCGTCCGAGAGTAGCATTCTCCGTTTGCAGGAGTGGGGGCTTGGCGCTGACGGTGATCTGTTCCTTCGCGCTGCTGATCGTCAGCTGAATCTTCAGCCGGCTCACCTCGGTGATTTGGACCAGAACGCTTTTCAAGACGAGTGGCTTAAATCCGGGTGCACGAACCGTCAGGTCATAGTTGTCGGGCGTCAGGAATGGGACCGAGAAAATTCCCTCGGCATTGGTAGTGAGATCGCGCTCTTCTCCCGTGGCCTCACGGTTGATGACCACCGCCGCGCCAGCTACTGGCGCTCCACTGGGGTCGCTCACGCTGCCGGCGATCGCACCGGTGTTGGCTGTCTGGCCATACATCGGCCGGGAGCAGAGAGCAAACGCGGAAATGACAAGCAAATTGCGTCTCGCCGAAGCCGAAATGTTCCGCATGGGGAACTCCTATCCGTGCACCGCTGTCGTGGCAGGCAGAGTGAACTGAAAAGTCGCGCCGCGCGGAGAATTGTCGGCAGCCCACAAGCGGCCCCCGTGCGATTCAACAATGGAGCGGCTGATCCGCAGTCCCATGCCCGTGCCGCGCGTCTTGGTGGTAAAGAACGCACTAAAGATCTGGTCCGCCTGCTGCGGTGGCAGCCCCACGCCGGTATCGCTGACCGAGATCAGCACCTGACCATTCTCGCCTCGCTGTGACTGGATCGTTAGCTCGCGCGTCCGATCCACATCCTTCATCGCATCGATGCTGTTCATCATGAGGTTCATCAGCACCTGCTGCAATTGCACGCGATCTCCCATAACCTGAGGAAGGTCTGCCGCAAGGTCCGTCTCGACTAATATGCCGTATCGTGTGGTCTCGCCGCGCAGCAGGACGATCATTTCTCCGATGGCTTCGTTTACATCAACCAAGTCGTGTTTCGGAGCACCCTTCTTGAAGAGCAGGCGGATCCGGCTGATGATTTCCCCTGCACGCGTTCCGTCTTTCACGATTCTCATGGCCGCCGCGCGAGCCTCCTCCAAATCGGGTTGATCGCGGGATAGCCAGCGCAAGCAAGTATTGGCGTTGGTGATGGCTGCCGCAATCGGTTGATTGATTTCGTGCGCTAGCGAGGCAGTCAGCTCTCCCATGGTGGTTACACGGCTGATGTGTGCGAGATCGGCCTGCGTTTGGCGCAACGCCTCTTCGGACCGCGTGCGTTCGGTGACGTCGCGGACGGCACCGGAGACAAGCGTGCCCTCTTCCGTCTCCAGCGGACTGAGACTGATTTCCACGGGAAACTCCGTTCCGTCTTTCCGCCGTCCGTACAGCTGCAGACCTTCACCCATCGGCCGTACCCGAGGCTGGTCGAAGAACTCCTTGCGGTGTTGGGGGTGTCTGCCCCGAAATCGTTCCGGCACCAAAATCTCAACCTCTTGCCCCAGGAGGTCGTCCCGCTGATACCCAAACAGCTTCTCGACTTGCACATTGACCAACACGATCTGGCCCTGCCGATTCATGACGATCATTGCATCCGGAGCGGATTCCAGAAGCCCGCGGAATTTCTGCTCGGCTTGCTTCCGCTGGCTGACGTCCGTCACGGCACCCACATATTCGAGGTTGCCCGAGGAAGGCTCCAACGCGCGAGCTAAAACGTGGAGGTACTTGACTGAACCGCCCGGCATCAACAAACGATGCTCAAAATCAATCTTTGCCCTTTCGTTGGTCGCGCGGTCGATAGTCTGCTGCACGAGCTCTCTGTCGTCGGGATGAATTCGCTGGAATGCTAAATCCACGGTAGGCTTAACCGCTCGATCGTACTCAAAGATCTTGTAGGTTTCCTCCGACCAGTAGATTTTTCCACTCGAAACGTTCCAGCCGAAACTGCCTGTGTGGCTGATGCTCTGCCCATCAGCCAGGAAAGCCTCGCTGCGTTGCAGATCAGAATAGAGGCTGGCGTTCTCCAGCGAAATCGCCGCTTGCGAAGCCAGCATCTCCAGCAGTGCGACCCGGTCCGA
>WNFF01002601.1_pt1 | contig 15356 bp, 9 predicted proteins | sample 5400441 | NCBI WGS metagenome assembly WNFF01 (sample SAMN13153345, study PRJNA577476) | soil metagenome | isolation source: 120 cm saprolite under Douglas fir tree site 2 hole 3 replicate 1 | place: USA:California | collected 2015-04-18 | reverse complement strand
TGCTTTACTCGCCAGGCTTGGGATCGAATCCCTGTCCGGCGGGAACAGGCGGAACCGCGGGACCTAACCGGGCGATACAGGAGAACTTTCATTTGGGATTTGCACCCCGGCTGGGTGTGGCCTGGGATCCCACAGGATCCAGCAAATGGTCCATACGCGCAGGGTTCGGTCAGTTCTACAACCGTGACGACATTTTCGTAACCGATGGGACCGCCGGCGTGAATCCCCCATTTGTCGGCAGCTTCACCTCAGTCACCGGCAATGGCCGGTTCCTGGACAATACCAACCAGCTTCCCGCCTGCGCTCCGAACTGCTTTGGCTCCGCCAGCTTAGGACTTCCCAGTATTGGGCAGGACACAAGTTCCAAGTCGCCCTATACCCTGCAATTCAATGGGACCGTTCAGCATGAGCTGTGGAAGAACGCGAGGTTTGAAGTCGGCTACGTCGGCAGCCGGACGGAAAACTGGACCCTCAAACTTGACGCCAACGCAATTGCTCCGGCTAACAGGCTGGCCTACGCGCAATCGAACGGCAATGCCGCTGGAAATGCGCTCAAGCCTTTGCATGCGCTGACCAACGGCGGGATGCCGTTAGCGGCCGATACGATTCATTGCAAACGGCCTTCAGCACGCGCTTCCAGCGCAATTCCATCTTCCAACTGGCCTACACATACTCCAAAACCTCTACCGATACGCTGTTGCACGTCAATAATGGTGGCGGAAACCTGATTCTGGATCCGTTCAATGCCAGCGCTGGCTACGGGCCGGCTACCATCAACCGCCCCCACATTTTTTCGGCCAACGTAGTCTACAACCTGCCCACGCTGCAAGGGACGGAACGCCTGGTCCGAGATGTTTTCGGTTCCTGGGAAGTCAGCTCGATCGTCAGCTTAACGAGTGGCTCCTCCCTTACACCGGTAATCGGCGGGCTATCAAATGTTAACGACCCGTCGGGGATCGGTATCGGCACCGGCGTTGAGCGGCCCAACCTGGTACCGGGACAGCCCTGCCGGAACCCCAACTTCCAACCCGGCTTCCAGTGGCTTAACCCGAACCGCTACACAATGAATGGGTTCAAGTTGGGCACCATCGGGAACGCGCCCGTTGGCGACTGCCTTGGGCCGCCCACTCGTACGGTCGACACCTCACTGGCGAAGAACTTCAAATTGACGGAGCGGGTTAACGTACAGTTCCGGATAGACGCTTTCAATCTGTTCAACCACCCGCAGTATGGTAATCCGGGTGGGGGCGCCAATGCCGGCGGCGTGAGCATAGGTACGTTCGGCGCGGCGAACAGCGTCGCTAGTCCTGAGTTCCTGACCGCAGGTGGAGCCCCGACAAACTCTCTGGCGAGTGCGGCTACGATCCAGAACACTTCGCCGAATGCCAAGGCAGGCACCGTCGGTACGGTACAGGATCGAAGCCGGGAATTTCAGTACTCGGTTCGGTTCACCTTCTAGTGCTTTTACAACCCGATGTCCAAACATCCCGCTGGCCACACCAGCGGGATGTTTTTTTCCTCAGCTTGCTGGAAACTCCCATATCACCTCTCCTTCTTAATCGATCGCTCGGTGGGTCTATCAAAATGTACAGGGCTTGAGCGGATGGATTATGGTGCTGCCGAATGAGGGTGCCGACCGAGAGATTTGCTTCAAGGAAAAAAGTTGTCTATGTTTAAGCCATACATGTTTGGGTATCCCTCAAAACCCTGGCTCTTCCTGACCTGTTTTGTGATTTTCAACCTGGCGGCGCAAGCCCAGGAGCCCAAGGCTGTTCCGCCGCCAAAACGCGCCCCCTCTGGCAAGAAAGATCGCAGCGCGCTTCCCCCGGTGCCGACCTTTAAAGACATTGCCAAGGAAGTTGGCCTCACGGTCTCGCACATCGCCGCCCCGGAAGCGCATTACGTGATTGATTCAACCAGCGGCGGAGTGGGCCTGTTTGACTGCGACAACGATGATCGGCTGGATGTTGTGCTGGTAAACGGCTCGACTGTGGAGAGATTGCGCCAGGGCGGCGACCCCATGGTCACTCTTTATCACCAGCAGCCAGATGGCACTTTCAAGGACATTACTAAGGAAGCCGGCCTGACCAGGCTGGGCTGGGGTATGGGCGTTGCCGTAGCTGACTACGACAACGACGGCAAGCTCGATCTTTTTGTCACCGGCTACAACGGCAACGTGCTCTATCACAATCTGGGCAATTGCAAATTCGAGGACGTCACCGAGAAAGCCGGCGTCCGGGGTGGAGGGTTCAGCACCGGCGCGGCGTGGGGTGATTACGATCGCGACGGCAACGTGGACTTGTTCGTAGCCCGCTATTCCCATCTGGACATGAATAACCTTCCCCAGTTCGGCAGTAAGAAATTCTGCAGATTCAAAGGCCTGCTCGTCCAGTGTGGTCCCTGGGGCCTGGAAGGTGAATCCGACTTTCTCTACCACAATCGGGGTGACGGCACCTTTGAAGAGGTTTCGGTCAAAGCCGGCGTCCACGATGACATCGGCTATTATGGCCTCGGCGTGATGTGGGCCGATTACGACGACGATGGCTGGCCCGATCTCCTGGTAGCCAACGACTCCGTGCCCAACTATCTCTACCACAACAATCACGACGGCACATTCACTGACGTGGGCCTGCTGGCCGGTGTGGCGCTGAGCGGAGAAGGCCTGGAACTTGGGAACATGGGAGTGGACTTCGGCGACTACGACCACACCGGACACCAGAGCTTCTTTGTTACTCACTTTGAAGAGCAACCCAATAGCCTGTATCGCAACATGGGCGCCAAGGGGTTCGACGACGTGAGCTGGACCTCCGGGGTGGGGCATCCCAGCTATCCTTACGTCGGCTGGGGTACTGCGTTTTTTGATATGGACAACGATACCTGGCTGGACCTTCTTGTGGCTAATGGCCACGTGTATCCGCAGATTGACACTTTGGAGACCGGTCCTCGGTATCGTGAGCCGCTGCTCCTCCATCGTAATAATCGTGACGGCACTTTTGACGAAGTCTCCAAGGAATCCGGCCTCGCATCTCTCCCTCTTCATTCCCGCCGTGGCGCCGCCTTTGGTGACGTCTTTAATACCGGTAATATCGATGTCCTGCTGTTAAACGTCAACGAGTCACCCTCTCTGCTCAAGAACATGAATGCGAATGGCTATCACCGCGTCCTCTTCAAGCTAGTCGGCGCCAAGAGCAACCGCGCCGCGATTGGCGCCCGGGTCACGATCCGCGCAGCCGGCGTCCAGCAGCTCGGCGAAGTGCGCGGCGGAGGCAGCTACCTCTCGCAGAACGACTTGCGCCTGCACTTCGGCCTGGGTACCGCCGCCAAGATCGAGTCGGTGCAGATTCGCTGGCCGAATGGGAATGTTGAGTCGCTCCAGGATGTCGGTGGCGACTACATCTATACCGTCGTTGAAGGAAAGGGAATTCAGGACAAGAAACCGCTGCCTGTTGTGTCTCCGGCACACGTAACGTCGAACGGCGCTCGTTGAACGCGCTGGAATTCTAAGTCCGCAAGCGAGCTATTTCCGTGAATAGCCTTTTGAAACGCGTCTCGGCAAGTCTCACAGTGGTTGCTGCGCTGGCGCCATGGCCTCCCGCTTGTAAAGCCGACGATGATCCTGCCAGGGCCCTCCAGGCGGAGTTTCAGGCGGCCAAGGATTCGCTAGTGGCCGGCGATCTTGCTTCGGCCGAAAAGCGATACCTTGACACGATCGCGCTCGGTTTGCGCCAGCTCGCACAACTCTCTCTCTCCCTGGGGCAGACCGATCAGGCTGCTGTTTATCTGGGTTCCGCGCTGAAGCTTGAGCCTGCTGATGTCGCAACCCAGGTAGATGCGGCTGGGGTTTGGTTTCGCAAGGGAGAAGTTGCGAGGGCCAAGGCGCTGCTCAAGTCTGTTGTTGCCAAAGAACCGGGCAATGCGCGGGCACGCGGCCTGCTGGGTCGTCTTTATGTGTTCGAAGGAGATTCCGAGAATGCGATTCAGGAATTGAAAGCTTCGTTAGAACTTCAGGACGATTTCGAAACCGGCTACTTTCTGGGAATTGCCTACTTGACGGCAAAAAAACTGCCGGAAGCCTCAGCCTGGTTCCATCAACTTGAATCCAGTATGGGGGAATCGGCTGCACTGCACATGATGTTTGGCCGGGCCTACCTGGTTACCAAAAATCCACAGCAGGCTATCCCTGAATTTCGCCAGGCGATCAAGCTTGATCCGAAATATCCTCGTGCTCACGGCTTTCTCGGGTACGCCTATCTTGAGCACTATCAGGAAGAAGGTTATCCGCAGGCACGCGAAGAATTCGAAAAAGAGCTTAAGCTCCATCCCGACGAATACCAGGTACAGGAGCTTCTGGGGATCGCGAACGTGAACTTGCGGGACTTTCCTGCCGCAGAGGCCGCTCTTCTCCACGCAGCGCGTCTGCATCCCCAGGAGAGCTCCGTCTATCTCTATCTGGGCGAAACCTACGCGGCGATGAATCGCAGCAAGGCAGCAGTCGATGTTCTGGAGAAGTACGTAAGAATGGTGGGAACCCCGGAAGATGACAAGCTGCGTGAGGCTAGCCGGGCATACTACTTGCTCGGACAGAGTTTGCGCCGGTTGGGTCGCGAGGAGGACTCCAGGAAAGCAATGGCTCGCTCGCAGCAGATACGAGAAGCCAAGTTCAAGTACGACGTGAAACACATCTTCGACGAGAAGAAAGGTCCGGAAGAGGGCGAGAGCCGCGTTTCCGACCGCGTGGCTGACCTGCTTGATGCCGGCTCGCCGGAAGGAAAGCAAGGGGCGCAGGGCATGATCCAGCAGGGCTTGCCCGCAGGCCCAGTGGCTAAGCCGGCCTCAGCGAAAGAAGCGGAAGCAGCCAGACAGTACCGCTCATTTGTCGCGGAGATCCTTGGCAGCTCCTACAATGACCTCGGCGTGATGCGGGCCAAAGCATCGAGATTTCCAGAAGCCGCTGAATTTTTCAAACAGGCTTCCGCATGGCAGCCCGATCTTCCCGGTCTGGACCGCAATTGGGGTTTGGCCAGCTTCCGAGCCGAGCTCTATCCGGAAGCTGTTCCGCCTTTGGAGCGCCAGCTAAAGGCGCATCCTGACGACGCTCTCGTCCGCCAGGTTCTCGGCCTGAGCTATTCCATATCGGAAAACTATCCGAAAGTCGTTGATGTCCTTCGCCCCATGCTCGAACATCCGCCTGACGATCCTGGCCTGCTCTTCGCGTGGGGTACGGCTCTGGTCCGCACGCGTCAATCCGGAGCTGCTGCCGGCATTTTTCGGCGGCTGATCGAGCAAAATTCCGATAATGCCGCGGTTCATCTCTTGCTTGGGAAGGCCTACGGGCAACAAAAGGATTATCCTAGCGCCGTCAACGAGATCAACACCGCTTTGCGGCTGGATCCCCGGCTTCCCGAAGCTCATTACTACGCCGGCCTGGTCTATCTGCATCAGAACGATTTCGAAGCCGCTGCCCGGGAATTTCGCGCCGAACTCGCTATTCGTCCCGAGGATGCGCACTCGATGTACCATCTGGGCTACGCGCTGCTCTCGCAGGGCCAGGTTCCGGAGTCCGTTGGTTTTCTGCGCCAGGCAGTCAAGGCCATGCCTGATTATGAAGTGGCTTATTTCCAGCTAGGCCGCGCCCTGCTGCAACAGGAAGATACAACCGGCGCTATTGAAAACCTGGAACGCGCCAAAAAACTCGCTCCCGATCACGACGCTGCGTACTTTCAGTTGAGCCAGGCTTATCGTCGCGCGGGCCGCATGCAGGAAGCGGCAGAGGCCCTGGCGGCTTACCAGAAGCTAATAGAAGCCAACCGGCAAAAGAAGCGGGAGAGCCTGGAGATAGACAAGCCCTAAGCCCATCTTGATTCGAACATGGTTCTCATTCTGGTGTGTTTTCAGCTCCAAACAAGTGTAGCGACGGAATCGGGAGGGAGCGGTACCTCGACCGCGCTCTTTCCTTGTTTGATCCAAACCTTCCGCGGGGCCGCTCCGGTATTTGTCAGAACCAGAGCATGAGTGCCGTCAGGGTTCTCGGCGGCCACATGAGAAATGTCTTTAATTTCACCGTCGGAGGGAAGGACCGTAGCTCCGCGTCGAAATGCGCGCGAATAGTGGGCAAAGGCCCAATACTGTCCGCTTCGTTTGATTTCTCTGGTGCCTGAATGGACTGTGACCACACCACCGCAAGGGAAAGGACCTACGTTGGGTTTGCCGTTTTCATCCAAGGCCAGGTTCCATGCAATGATGCAACGCATCCCATTCCTCAGAATTCCAGCGTATGTCTTGCTCCACTTGGTCCAATCCACCAGGTAACCCGGATCAGTAATGTCCGGGCCGCCTTCGGTCCAATACATTTCCGCGTCTGGATGGGCGGCAAACACTTTTTGCACCCAGTCTGGCTGGCCAAGATACCCATGCCACGCAATCGACCTGGTGTATTTGCGCACTTTCTCATCGTCCAATTCACAAATGGCCCTGCCCCACAGGTTATAGTTGTGATCAATCAGCCATATCTTCGTTTTCAATCCTTCCTGTTCGATTGCCGGCCCCAGATGTTGTCCAACATATTCAACTTCGACCTCTTGCGGCAGCAGGCATGACGGCATCCGGCTGTCCTGATCTGTATCTACCTCATTCTGGGGAGTAGTAGCATCGACAGCAACGCCCTCGGCTTCGTACGCTTGTAGGAATTTCACAATGTATTTTGCATAAGCGCCGAGATACCGCTTGCGAATAGTGCCGCCTTGCATTGAGTTGTTATCTTTCATCCAGCCCGGCGGACTCCAGGGAGAAGCCAGAAGAAACAGCTTGTCGTTGATCTGGCGCGCGCGTCGAATGACCGGAAGAATGTACTCGCGATCATGGGCAATGGAGAATCGTGCCAGCTCCGGGTCCGGAGCGCCTTCGTCATAGCTGTATACGTTTCTTGCGTAGTCACTGGATCCAACGCACAATCGGCAAACGCTGAGACCCATTTGGTCTGGGTGGAACAGCTCCTGCAACAAGCGTTCGCGCTCTGCCTCTGGCATCTGATGAATGGTGTAGCATGCCGCGTCAGTAAATGCAGCGCCAAAACCGAGGATCGGCTGCTTGCTGCGGACCCCTCCAAGCACGATTGTTTCTGCGGCCGGCACCCGGTTGGCGCTCTGCCATGCGAGCGACTGGGACGGCGCGTAACGCTGATCACCGGCTGTGAGACGCACGGCCACGCTACCGCTGGGCGTCTGCGCTTCAGGGGGCGCAGACGTTGCCGAAGAAAAAGCTTTCATGAATGGGACAGAGGCTGCGGTAGCCGCTGTCATTGCCAGGAAGTCACGACGTGTTTTTTGGGGCATAATTCCTTTGTACCAGCTGAAAAACCTGCTGGTAAATGTAAACGCTGCTCAGTCTATCTGCAAGAGATTCTCGTGGTCTATACAATGATATTGCCTTGACTTATACGTTTCAGTTAGAAAGGCTCGAATCGGCTTAGAATCTTTGCGGTCCTAAAAAGGAAAGCTAAAATAATGAAATGCCGTCGCCTCGGAAGAACAAACCTCGAGATCAGCGAGATAGGTCATGGTCTCTGGGGAATGAGCGGCTGGACCGGGTCGGACGATCAGCAATCTGCTCAGGCCCTGCAAACCGCGGCTGACCTGGGCTGCAATTTCTTCGATACCGCCTGGGCCTATGGTCAGGGCAAAAGCGATTCTCTTCTCGGGGAACTGCTGCTGCGCAATCCTCAGAAACGGCTGTTCGCGGCTTCCAAAGTGCCGCCGATGAACATGAAGTGGCCGGCTACGGCGGCTTACAAGTATGAAGATGTCTTTCCCGAGCAGCATGTGTTGAAGCATGCCCAACTCATTCGCGCAGCGCTGGGCGGGCGCGTGATCGATTTGCTCCAGTTCCACGTGTGGGACGATAGCTGGGCGGAAAATAAACGGTGGCTCCAGACGGTGGAAAAGCTGAAAAAAGATGGGCACATCCGTTATTTCGGTTTGAGCCTCAATCGCTGGGAGCCTTCCAATGGCATCAAGGCCATCCGCACCGGATGTGTGGACGCCGTCCAGGTAATCTACAACATTTTTGACCAGGCGCCGGAAGATGAGCTGTTTCCGGTTTGCGCCGACCTCGACATTGGTATCATTGCGCGTGTCCCGCTTGATGAAGGTAGCCTGGCCGGGAATCTGACCCCTGATACTCGCTTTCCGGACGATGATTGGCGAAGTCGGTACTTCGGACCTGAGAACCTGCCGCCCACATTGAAGAGGGTGAGCGCACTCAAGGAAATCTTGCCGTCTGGCATGACTCTGCCTGAGATGGCGCTGCGTTTTATCTTGTCTAACAAACTGGTCTCTACCACGATTGCCGGAATGCGCAGCTTGAATCACGTGCGCTCCAATATTGCACTCAGTGACGGAAACGGATTGGCCCCGGATCTACTGCAAGCGCTTCGCAAGCATCGTTGGGACAGACAGGTTGCTTCGTGGGGCAATTGATCCTTTGCCGGGTTGCGACTATTAGCTTCCTATGACAACGACTAAACTGGTTCGTCCCGCCTCATCCCTGACATCGCTGTCAGCTTCTCATATTGCCCAGTTGGTCAGCCGCAAGGAGCTTTCGCCAGTTGAGGTTGTAGAGGCGCATTTGTCTCGGATCGAGAAACTCAATCCTGAGATCAATGCGTTTTCCTGTGTCGACTATGACGGCGCACGCGCCCAGGCCCGGCTCGCGGGAAAACTTGTTAGCGATGGAGGCGAGCTGCCGCCGTTGCTCGGTGTGCCCATCACCATTAAGTCCTGCATTGATGTAGCTGGTATGCGCTGCGAGGCGGGAAGCCGCCTTCGTGCGGGTTACGTGGCGGCACAGGATGCCACGCTGGTCGCACGTCTCAGGAAGGCCGGAGCAATCCTGCTGGGAAACACCAGCACGCCGGAAGCCCTGATGGCGTATCACACAGACAACGAACTGCAAGGGCGCACGAACAATCCCTGGGACCCGACGCGCACTCCCGGCGGATCGAGTGGCGGAGAAGCAGCCGCCATCGCCGCCTGCATGTCTGCCGGAGGCATCGGAAGCGACGGAGGAGGATCGATCCGGGTGCCTGCGCACTTCTGCGGGATTTGCGGTTTGAAACCCACGCCCGGCAGGGTGCCAGGAACCGGACATTATCCGGCAGGCTTGGGTCCTTTTGCTCTCATCGGTGTGGTGGGTCCTATGGCGCGCACGGTGGAAGACCTGCAGCTTCTCTTCAATGTCATTGCTGGCTATGACTATGCGGACCCCGCCTCTTCACCCGTTCCCGTAGAAACATTTGCGGATCACCGCAAACGAGACTTGAGGATCGGCTATTACGTGGATGACGGCTTCAGCGCGGTAACGGAGGAGACTAAAAAAGCGGTTGAGCAGGCCGCCGATGCACTTAAGGACGCCGGTCATCAAACTGAGCCGTTCGTGCCGGACGTACTCGATCGTGCCCGCGAACTCTGGTCCGTGCTCTTCATAGAATGCAGTGCGTCGCTACTGCGGCCCATGATCAGCGGAAGGGAACAAGAAATCAGCAGCAATCTAAGAGAGTTTCTGGCGATGGCGGCGGAGTATCCGCCGCTGACCGCTGAGCGCCTGCTTCATACGCTGCTCGAACGCGACGAGTTGCGGCTGCGCCTGCTGAATCGAATGGAAACGCTACCGATCTTGCTGGCGCCTGTCTGCACGAGTCCCGCATTCCGCCATGAAGATGTTGGATGGGGCCCCGGACATCCCGGGGACTACCTCAGAACCATGACCTATTGCCAGCACTACAACCTGCTCGGTAATCCAGTCGCCGTTGTTCCGGTGGGGAAGTCTCCGGAGGGCCTGCCCATTGGAGTACAGGTTATCGGGCGACCTTATAGAGAAGATGAGGTCCTGGCAGTTGCCGCTCAGTTGCAAGAGAGATTCGGCTCGAACCTGCCACCGCTCGGTCGTTAAGCTGCCTCACTGTCCTTGCGTAGCTAATGCTTTCGAAGATGCTCGCTGCATGGGCACACGTCGAGCGGGCTTTGCGCTGGTTGGCTGTAGCGGGGCTGACTCATGCTGGTGAATCAGCTGTCGCTCATTGTTATCTTCCGGATGTGTCTGCCGATAAACGCCTGTAAGCGCCTGTGCAGACTCGTCAGCTTTGAAGCGCAGATAAAGCTGCTGCTCACGCTTCGCCTTTTCTGCTTCTCCCATGCCTTGATAGCTAAGCATGAGATTGTAGTGGGCCTGCAGGTCCTCCGGGTCAATGCTGAGTACCCGCTGTAACGTGGCGATCGCGTCGGAGTAGTTGCGCTCAAGAAAGAAGATGCGGCCAAGATCATTCAGCGCCACTCGGTCCCGCGGATACTGTGCCACAACCGTTTGCAGACGACTGGCCGCCTCCTCGTACTTGCCTTCAGCGCGCAATACACGAGCAAAGAAATAATTTGCACGCGCCAGATTAGGAGCCAGTTGCAGCGCGCGCTCCAGAACTCTGCGGCCGCCTTCCATGTCGCCCTCCTGTACAGCTACACGTCCCAAGTTGACCCAGCCATCGGGATTGGCGGCATCAATTTTCGTTACTTGGTCGAACGCCTGCCGCGCGCCCTTTAGATTGCCCTGCAGGAAGAGTCCGATCCCGTAATCGTTCCAGCGCGTCCAATCTTCTGGTTTCAAGTTAGTGGTTGGTGGCTTTGCAGGCGCGTTGGCCGGTAGAACATGCAAGGTAGCCTGATTCTCAGACACCGTGATGACCGGCAGATTGGGAATAGATTTCAGCTTGCCTGAGACTCGTGACGTGTCGCCACTAAAACTGACTTGGCGATCGTCATAGTCCGGTGTAGTAATCGCGGTGATCGTACTGCCCTCGCTTGTCGAAACACCGGCAAAGGAAAACTGGGTATTCCACCAGGCAAACTTCCGATAGCAGAGCCGGGCTTCAAGTTTGATCTCGTTACCCGCATCCGAGGGAACTTTGAGCCGATAGTGAACCGTGTCTGCGGCTCCGGGAGGAATGAGTCGCGTGTACACCACGGCCCGGCTCGACCAGGCATTGCGCTTGTTGATTGGATTCCCATGGGCATCCACCTGGAGCGAGCGATAAAAATGCGCACTCTTCTCCACCGGTCCCTTGCCGTTGTCTTCCACCTTGCCGCTCCAGAACAGAACATTGTCCTTATTATCTGTGGCCTTCAGTTCCAGCCACGTATCGTAAGCATCAACCGTGCCTCCGGGGAAGAAGTGGCCGACTTTTCGTGTGCGTACGACAACTTCGACCAAGACCGTACCGCCGCGGCGAACCGTTGGAGAAATCCTGTTTAGAGGAGCGCTGATCGCGAGCGCCTCGCCTTCAGTATTCGTGGTCTTGACTTCTGCTTCTTCACCCACGGCAAACGTCGTTGACAAATCGGAGGAAGGTAGCTGTGCTCCACTCTGTGCGTTCTTAGCCGGAGCGGGAGCGATGGCGAAGATATCAACCGTCACACTGTCTTTGAGGAACTTCTTCGTCAATTCCAGTTGCGCCGCATCCTCATTCGCCACCGGCAGCGCGGTGTTTGCGCCCGGAAAAGCATGCGAATGTATGAGGCCTTGCATTGCTCCAGCATCGGCAGACTTCAACGTCGGCATGTGGCAGTCGGCGCACTGCTGTGGCTTCGGCGGATAATAAAAGGAGCGCGCACCCTGGCCGGAAACTCCGCTGGCCTGCCAGTTGTCATACTCATTGAAGCCCCGAATCCAGCGATAGTGGTTCACCGGCACGTCCAAATGCACCTTGTGGCAGGTTGAGCAGAATTCCGCCGTGTCCGTCCGCATGAATGGTTTGAGGAAGACGCGGCGATGTGGCTCCGGGTTCAATTCGGTCACATAGTCGTGGACCCAGCGAACCACGGGATTCTTGCTGGCGGCCAACTGGTGCAGCTTCGGATACTCGAGCGTAAAATCGCCTTGCCCCATCGTGCTTTTTACTCGTTCGATGGAATGGCACATCATGCATCCCAAGCCGGCCCGCGCTTCGGGTCGATCTACGATCTGCTTGATCGGCGTATCAAACATTCCGCTGTACAGCAGCGCCGGATCGTGGCAGCCGGCGCACCATTTTGACGGCTTCACTCCGACAACATCCTGCATGTACTCAATGCTCTTGCGATACCACTGATTGTTGAACGAGGAAAAATGGTGGACCGAGCCAAACCACTGGTTGTAAATGTCTTTATGGCAGCGCTGGCAAGCGTCTGACTCCATGAAGTAACTGCCTGGAATATGCCCTTTGTGGGCGGTCTGCGAAGAACTGGGAAAAAACGGACCCTCGGGACCGTCGCCTTCTTCATTCATGGAGGCAGGGGGAGAGGCAGGATTTGAAAACTTGTATGCCCGGGACCAGATGCCCTGGCGCAGGTTCCATCCTCCATAAGCAGCTCCCACTGCTAGGGCCAGACACAAAGCCGTTGTTGCCAATGACAAGCTGCGTGACCGTGGCTGCCAACCTCTTGTTCCCATCCACTTCACGTGCAGGAGGGCAACCGCGGCGAACGAGACTGCGACATGCATGTACATCCATGTCCAGTGCGACCGGATTGTGCCGATAAAAAGGAGAATGACGCCCAGAATTGCGCCCGCTGCCAAGACCAGCCAGCCCAAATCTCTGTAGAAGGACCTTGCCCGCACAACTGCAAGCATCTTGGGAACTAGAAATACAGCCGCAACAACGCCCACGGCCGCGTGCAGCAGCACAATCGCAACATAAGTCAGATTGGCCGCGGGAAAGACATACAAGTAGATCGAGCTCAAGAACAGAATGGCCACCAGCGCCGACAGCTTTGGCAGACGAAAAATCCAGCGAATCATAGGCACCATTCCTACTGCGGATTTACCTCGTGCAATCTTCCTATTCTTGAGATTGGCCTTGACTGAAACGTTATTGTACTCCCGTTCCGTCCTGGCGCTCCCCAGGAAGGGGTGACGGCGGCCTGCCTGAGCGAGTGCCTCTTAGCAGAGGGGAAAGGCTGAGCGCCACAATGAGCGTTGCCGCGGATGCCGGTACTATGAAAGCGGTCCGAAGCGAGCCGAAGTGCGTCGACACCTGGCCGGTAAGCCACGGCACCAGGGCCCCGCCTAAACCAGCGCCGGAGAATACCCAGCCACTGTTGCGGCAGCCGAGCAACACAGGGGAGGCAAAGGTCAAGATCAGCGGGAAGAGCGGCGCCAGCCCCAGACCGGTGACAGAGGCTCCAATTAAGACTTGACGGCTCGAGTGTGACAATAAGAATAATGAAAAACCGGCGAGCATGATCGCCAGGGAGACGGCGTAAATCGCATGCTCTGGAATGCGGCGAAGGAGCGCTGCGTTGATCAACCGGCCTGACAACAACGCCAGCCAGAAGCACCCCACGGCCGAGGCAGCAATGGAGCCATTCAGATGCGGCATGCGCATGGCGTACAAGGCGGTCCATGAGCCCACCGATGTTTCTACTCCCACATACAGGAAAAACAGAGTACCGAACAACAATAGAGAAGAGGAGCGCCAGCTAGCGGCAGAACGGGTTTCCTCTTCGGGTGAGAGAGAGAAGCCACTGAGAAGCATAGCCCCCCACAATACGAAGCCGGCCATGCCCAACCCCAGCAAGCTCGATGGCAAAAGCTGATGCTGTTTCGCCCATTCCACCAGGACCGGTGAACTGACAGCGCCAACTCCCCAGAGAAAATTCAGCAGGGTCAGCGAGTAGGCTCTCCGTTCACTCTGCCCCCTGGCAATGATCAAGTTGGTGGCGGAGATTGTCAGTCCCAATCCAACGCCATAACATGCCGTACAGAGAAAACTAAGGGTGCACGACGAAAAGGCAAACGCACTCACGCCAATGGCGATAAGGGGCATGCCGATAAGAATGCTAACGCGAAGATTCCGATTGGCAAAGAGAGCACCAACAAAGTGGCCTGCAAACTGCGCGGCGACCAGCGAGCCGGCGTCCGCGTCTGACATTGCGCAGCGTTTGACTAAAACCGGTAGAAGTGGCCCCAGGAGAGTGGTGACTGTTCCGGTGAGTACGAATTCCAGGTAGAGTACCGCAAGTAGTTGTGGACTCAGTCGGGAATCTGCCGATGTTGCCATTCGGAGAATGCTATCGGTTGAGTCGCATTCTGCCAACCCAAATTCCTAACTAATGGACGATCGTGCAAGTGCGTGCCGAACCCAGGAGGAAAGCAGCCCTTATGCTGTGTTCTGCCGAGCGCTGCCTCAGTGCAAGGGACATCTTTGCCGCGAGAAGCTCAAACGTATTAGCTCAGGTCCGGGAATTAACCCAACATCGCGGAATTGCGCCAGCTAAGACTTATGCAGCCTCCGATGCCGCTTACCTGCATTCCGGTGAGATAATAGCGATCGAAGCAAATTCCCTAAAACTCATCAAGGCCGCCTGAACCTTGCAGAAGAATTTATTGTTCGCAAGCGGGTGGCTATGAATCTGTTGCACATACTCGCTGGGAATTCGCTGAATTAATGTTCTTTAATGCGCTTGACCGGAAAAAATTTAGGGACTCGAGACGGAGGGTTTTCCCTCATAATTGACGGGTGACTGCTGGCTCGTGTGGTTTGGCAATTCATTGTGCCTTCTGACCCGCTAATCTGGACTCAGGGGCCGGAGTTCGACTTTTTTCCGAGTGCGCCAACACTTTTGTCCGCTGGTGATGGTTCAAGAATAAGAAAGAGAATTTATTTACCGGAAACGGGAGTTGCGACTGCGTCAATGTCTTCGCAATCTCAAAGGAGTTGTATTGTCGCGTTTCGTATTTTTCAGTTGCATCCGGGGCTGGGGTGGAAGCGAAGAACTGTGGGCGGCATCCGCGGCGCTTTTGGCCGAGGACGGGCATTCTGTAACGATCTTCAAAGCCGGTTTTGACCCGAATCACCCGCGGATTCGCCAGTTGCTCGCGCTAGGTTGTCGTATTCGCGACTTGCGTCAGGTTTGCTTGCCCTCCAAGGTTCGTCTACCCAGAGGCCGAATCGCTTTCTGCGCTGCAGTCCTTCCTGTGAACCGGACCAGCGACTCTGTAAACCGCACCAACGACAGCCACGCAGGCAAGGAGCAACGCCGGATAAATGCGGAACTCTCCCTTCCACCGCCTGGGTTTTCCGCTAGCCTGATCATCTGCAGCGTCGGTCAGATCATTAAGAACGCTTACATAACTCGCGCAGACGATAAGTGCGAGCAGGGCAAGGACCACTACCGGCCACAGAGACGGAAAAGAAATTCGTGAAAGCGCCGCAGTCGCATAGACCGTTGCCAGAATGGGCGAAAGTTTGTGTTCCCACCAGCAGTCCGCGCGAAATGGTTCGAAAATCGACAGGGTGTAAGTATAGTTCCTTCTGGGAAGTAAGCTCGATTCAA
>WNFF01014080.1_pt1 | contig 15365 bp, 16 predicted proteins | sample 5400441 | NCBI WGS metagenome assembly WNFF01 (sample SAMN13153345, study PRJNA577476) | soil metagenome | isolation source: 120 cm saprolite under Douglas fir tree site 2 hole 3 replicate 1 | place: USA:California | collected 2015-04-18 | reverse complement strand
TGTAAAGAACTTTTTCGAAAGTTTTCCCGCCATCGGTCGAGCGAAAGATGCCGCGCTCTTCGTTCGGACCGTAAGGGTGGCCGGCCACCGCGACCAGAATGCGATTCGGATCGCGCGGATCGACGGCGATTTGCGGAATCTGTTGACCATCGCGCAAACCCAGGTGCGTCCACGTCTTTCCCGCATTCGTCGATTTGTAAATCCCATCGCCCACCGAAAGGTCCGGCCGCTGCAACCCTTCGCCGCTGCCCACGTACACGATGTTCGGATCAGAAGGCGCCACCGCGATGCATCCGACTGAGCCCGTCGGCTGATCGTCAAAGATGGGCGTCCATGTGCGGCCATAGTCGTCCGTCTTCCAAACGCCGCCATTGACTTGCGCGATATAGAACACGCTCGGTTGTGAAGGGACGCCCGCGACGGCGCGGGTTCGGCCACCGCGAAAAGGTCCGATGCTGCGCCAATGGAGAGACTTGAACAGATCAGGCTTGAACTGTTGGGCAACGGCTGAGCCACAGGAGGCAATCAAGGAAACTAACACGAGCACCGGCAGTAGTTGCCGACGCCGCAAATTGAAGGATTGGTTCATCATGACATTTCGGACCTTTGATTGAGGTTGAATCGACTGATTACGGTTTTGCCCAAAAAGTCGATCCAATCTGGAACGAGCCGGTCAGTACTGGGAACGCGGGCGCCCTCGCCCGCTATGAGCGCGAAGCGCGAAAACAGCTACGGCGTCGAGAAGTTTGAGATTGAGCGTGCTGCGCACGCTATGCGGGCGAGGGCGCCCGCGCTCCCAGTATTAGTTTGTCTCTTCCTGCTATACAACTTTTGGGCAAGGCCACTGCCTACCAAGGCGGCGCACGGATTCACCATGCAGCCGCCCTGGACTTATTGCCGCGCTCTGAGCGACGCATGACTGACGCTTACCAAATCTGGCAGCGCTTGTCCGGCGGCCGGACCATCGCGTCGCCGTCCTTGCACTGGAAAGCCTGCGCAAACAAAGGCATGTTCGACAGCGGCCCGTTCACGCGGAAACGACCCAGCGGATGCGAGTCTGTGACCACCAGCTGCCGCTCCATTTCCGGCCGCACGTTCTGCGCCCAGATTTGGGCATAGCCGAGAAAGAAACGCTGCTCAGGCGAGAAGCCGTCGATGTCCGGCGGGCGCGGCTTTCCCTGCATCGATTTCTGAAACGCCGCGTAAGCAATCGCCAGCCCGCCAAGATCGGCGATGCTCTCGCCAGTCACCAGCTTACCTTTTTCATGCAAGCCCGGCTGCACTTCGTAGCTATCGAACTGATCGATGATGCACTGCGCGCGCGCTTTGAACTTCTGCAGATCGTCATCGGTCCACCAGTTCTTCAAGTTCCCCTGCGGATCGAATTTCGCGCCGCTGTCATCAAAGCCGTGCGTCATCTCGTGGCCAATCACCACGCCGATGCCACCGTAATTGATCGCGTCGTCAGCCTGTGGATCAAAGAATGGCCATTGCAGGATGCCCGCCGGGAAAACGATCTCATTCATCGAAGGATTGTAGTAAGCGTTCACGGTTGGTGGCGTCATGTTCCATTCCGTGCGATCGACCGGCCGGGCGATCTTGGCCCACTGACGATGTACTTCGAAGTTGCTGAGCCGATCGATGTTGCCGGCGTAGGACTGCCGATCGATCTTGAGGCTCGAATAGTCGCGCCACTTGTCCGGATATCCAATCTTGCGCATGAAAGCTTCGAGCTTAACGGTCGCTTGGCGGCGCGTCGTCTCGCTCATCCATGAAAGCGTCTCGAGGTCATCATGAAGCGCGGACATTAAATTCTGAACCATCGTCACGGCGCGCGCTTTCGCTTCCGGCGGGAACTGCTTGCGCACGTACATCGGCCCGATCGCTTCGCCCAGCGCCTGGTCGCTTGATTGCACACAGCGCTTCCAGCGCGGCTGCAGTTCCTGCGCGCCCGTTAGCGTTTTGCCCCTGAAATCGAAATCTTCCTCGACAAACGCTTTTGGCAGCGCCGCGGCCCGTGCGTTTACCAGGTGCCAACGCAGGTACGTCTTCCAATCGTCGATTGAAGTTGCCGTCAACAGATTGCTCTCTGCTTTTACAAAATCCGGCATCCCTACGTTCAAGTCGGCGAGACTGACTCCGACGCTTTTGAAGTACGAGTCCCACCCAAAATCCGGCGCCAGAGCTTTCAGGTCGGCGACCTTCATTTTGTGATAGCGTGCTTCCGGCACCCGCAGGTCTTCACGTTTCATTGAGCTTTCGGCCAGCTTCGTCTCGATCGACATCACCGCGTTCGCTTCATTCCCCGCCGCCGCCGCGTCGTCGCCGAGGAGTTGAAACATTTTCGCTACGTGCGCAACGTACTTGGCGCGAATGGTCTTCGATCTCTCGTCCGGATTCACATAGTAATCGCGATCCGGCAGGCTCAATCCGCCCTGGCTCAACTGGCCGATCACCTGCGTCGCATCTTTGAAATCCTGTCCCGATCCGAACCGAAACAGCACCGGCACTCCGATGCCGTGTAAGTGCGCAACCTCGGCCTGGAGTGTCTGCTGATCTTTGATCTTGCTGATGCGATCGAATTCTGCCTGAATAGGCTTCAAGCCATCAGCTTCCACCCGCGCTTCGTCCATGCACGCCGCATAGTAGTCCGAAACCTTCTGTTCGTTGCTGCCTTTGGCCGCGCTGGTGTTCCTGGCCGCGTCTTCCAAAATCTGGTGCACCACGTCGCGGTTCTTTTCAGACAATTCGTCGAACCGTCCCCACCGCGAATACGCCGCCGGCACCGGGTTGCTCTTAGTCCAGCCGCCGTTCGCGTACTGGAAAAAGTTCTGGCAGGCCGCGGCGCTGCGATCCATATTCGCGATGTCAAAGCTGTGGCTGTCGCCGGCCGGCAAGCTGGTCGAGTCAGAATGGCAAGACACAGGCACAAGACTTTGAAATTACGCACGACGAATCTCCTTCAAGAGTCTATTAAGCAATACGCCGGGAAGTTGTGCGCGAATTCTATCGCAGCAGGGCGGGCTTGTCACGAAGAGAGCGGGAAGGTGTAGTCACCTATATTTGGGTTCAGAGTTCAACCTTTAGGTTGCTGATTTCAGGCGCAAGCTAAAGCTTGAACTCTAAACTACTCACTACCCGTCACGAAGGAGTCAGGCTTTGAGCTTGCGGATCTCCTCGGTGAGCACAGGGAGAACCTCAAATAGATCGCCCACGATTCCGTAATCGGCCACGTCGAAGATAGGAGCTTCAGGATCTTTGTTGATAGCAACAATCGTCCGCGAGTTCTTCATGCCGACCAGATGCTGAATTGCTCCGGAGATGCCGATGGCCATGTAGAGTTTCGGCGCGACGGTCTGGCCTGAGGACCCGATTTGACGATCTATTGGCAGCCATTCAGCGTCGCAAATCGGACGGGATGCAGCCAAATCAGCGCCGAGAACTTCGGCGAGCTTTTCGGCGAGCGGGATGTTGTCCTTACTCTTGATGCCGCGCCCGATGGCGACGATGATATTCGCCTTCGTTAGATCGACTGCCTGCTTTGCTTCCTGAAACGCGGCTTCGGGCTTCATGCGAATCTGACCAACATCGACGGGCATAGTTTCAGAAGCAGCGCCGCTTCCCTTCCGTGCCTGATCGCCGCGGAAAGCACCCGACTGGAATGTCACAAAGGTCGGGGCCGCGCCGTCCGCGACGACATCCGCATCCAGCTTGCCGAGAAAAATGCGGCGCGTGAAGGTCGCCTTGCCCCCGTCAACGTTCATACGAATGCAATCGCCGATCAATCCTTTCCTAAAACGCGCGGCTACTTTCGGCGCAAAGTCGCGCACCAGATATGTGTGCGACATGATGACGTATTGCGGGTCAGCCGCTCGCACAACCTGTTCCATCGCCGCAGCGTAAGCGTCCGGCGTGTATTCGCCCAGGTGAGCATGATCGGCCAGGATGACCTTATCCAGATCGTAAGCGGCAATTTCCTGCGCCAGCGTCTGCGCGCCTGAACCCAACACGACGGCCGTGGCTTTCTGGCCAGTGTCGCCGGCGAGGTTTTGCGCCGCCACAATCGCCTCGAGCGAAGTCTTATTCAGCTCGCCGGCTTTGTGTTCGATGAAGACTAGAATGCCGTTGCTCATGATTTACTTATGCGAAACCAATTCAGTCTGTTCCCTCTCCCTCTGGGAGAGGGTTAGGGAGAGGGCTTGAGTTGCTGAACCAAAAAGGGGACGTCGTCGCACGCTACGCGCCCTCACCCCAGCCCTCTCCCAAAGGGAAAGGGAGAAAGAATTCTAGAATCAAAGACTAACGTTTGTGCTACTCAAAAAATTACTCGCGCTTCGGTGCGCAGCTTTTCTGCCAGCTCGACCGCGCCTCGCTTAGCGTCGCCGCCGCCAAGTAACTGCGTCTGCTTTGATTTCTGCGGCAGATAAATCTTTTCGATGCGCTGGTGCGAAGGTTGACCGGCGATTTCGGCCGACGGCGCGACTTCCTTTATCTCTTTCTTCTTCGCCGCCATGATGCCCTTCAAAGTCGCGTAACGAATCTGGCTGATGCCGGATTGAATCGTCAGCAGCGCGGGCTTTGGCATCGTGTACCACTGGTACCAGCCGCTTTCCAATTCGCGCTTCACGCGCAGTTGTTCACCAGTCGCGTCGATTTCGATCACGATCGTCGCGTGCGGCAGGCCGAGCAGCTCCGCGAGAATGACGCCGGTTTGCGCATAGCCATAGTCGTCCGATTGCAAGCCCGTCATGATCAAATCCGCCTGCTCATCGCGAATCGCTTCCGCCAAAACACTCGCCGCCGCAAACGGCGACAGATGGCCGACGTTATCGCCAAGTACGTGGATGGCGCGATCGGCGCCGCGCGCCAGCGCATCTTTGATCACGCTCTTCGCGCGCTGCGGGCCCATGGAACAAACCACAACTTCGCCGCCGACTTTCTCTTTTATGCGCAGCGCTTCTTCGAGCGCATAGCCGTCCGACTCGTTCACTTCGAACGAAAGGTCGGCTTCTTCAATCCAGGTTGAGTCTTTGTTGATTCGCAGGATCGCGTCCCGGTTGGGGACCTGCTTCATTAAAACCAGAATCTTCATGGCTAAGTAACGGGTTTCGATCTTTGTACTTTGATCTTTGGTCCTGGACCGTGCGCGAGACTGCACGACGAACCGTCAAAGGTCAAAGATCAGAGCACAAAGATCGTTCTACTCTTCGTATCTCTTGAATAACAACGCTGCGTTCGTCCCGCCAAAGCCAAAACTGTTCGACAGGGCATAGTTGATCTGCGCCGCGCGCGCCTGGTTAGGAATGTAGTCCAGATCGCATTCTGGATCCGGCGTGACGTAGTTAATAGTCGGCGGCAACATTCCACGCGTAATCGCCAGCAATGAAAACACCGCTTCGACCCCGCCCGCCGCGCCCAACAGATGACCGGTCATCGACTTTGTCGAGCTAATCGGTATCTTGTAGGCGCCTTCGCCGAACGTCTTCTTAATCGCCATCGATTCGAACTTGTCGTTGTAAGGCGTCGAGGTTCCGTGCGCGTTGATGTAGCCGACCTCTTCCGGCTTAACCTTCGCGTCCTTCAAGGCCTTCTCCATCACGCGCACCGCGCCTGAGCCGGTGGCGTCAGGCATGGTGATGTGGAATGCATCACCGGTCATGCCATAGCCGACAACTTCGGCATAAATGCGCGCACCACGACGACGGGCGAACTCAAGCTCTTCCAGGATTACGATGCCGGCGCCTTCGCCGATCACAAATCCGTCGCGTTCTAAATCAAACGGCCGCGACGCATGGACCGGATCGTCGTTCCTGGTCGAAAGCGCGCGCAACGCCGCGAAACCCGCGACGCTCATCGGCGTGATGGCCGACTCAGCACCGCCGCAAATCATCGCGTCAGCATCGCCGCGCTGGATAATTTTGAAGCTGTCGCCAATCGCGTGCGCGCCCGCGGAGCAGGCCGTGGCCGTCGCCGAGTTTGGCCCTTTCGCGTTATGGCGAATGGAAACCTGTCCAGAGGCGAGATTGACGATGGCCGATGGGATAAAGAAAGGCGAGACGCGGCCGGGGCCGTCTTTCAAGAGCTTCTCGTGTTCGCGCTCGATGGCCCAGAAATCGCCGATGCCGCTGCTGATGTAGGTACCGACGCCTTCCGCGATGTCGTCGGTAATCTTCAAGCCGCTGTCGTTGACCGCCTCCTGAGAGGCGGCGACGGCGTAATGAATGAAGGCGCCCATCTTGCGCGCTTCCTTCTTCTCAACATAGTCCAGCGGATCGAAATTCTTTACTTCGCACGCGAAGCGGGCCGCAAACCTGGCGGCGTCGAACTTCTTGATAAAGTCGGCACCACTCCGCCCTTCCAACAATGCCGACCAGGTGGACTCGACCGAGTTGCCAACAGGCGTTACCAGACCGAGGCCCGTAACGACGACGCGACGATTCAAACCAAACTCCTTTCGTGACAGGTGACGCGCGACCGGCGGACAAGCCGTAAGCTGGTCCCTCAGCCGAGCGTCGTTACTTATTTCTCAGCGTAACCCGTCACTTACTCTTGTGTTGGTCGATATAGTTGTACGCGTCGCGCACGCTTTGAATTTTCTCAGCGTCTTCGTCCGGAATCTCGATTCCGAACTCTTCTTCGAAACGCATTACCAGCTCAACCGTATCCAGCGAGTCGGCGCCAAGATCGTCGATGAAGCGGGCGTTGGGCGTCACTTCATTTTCGTCCACGCCCAGCTCGTCAACGATGATCTGCTTTACTTTTTGCTCAATCTCTTGATCGGGCATTCGTTTTGCTCCTCTATGAAAAGAAATTTCGTTTTCTTAAATAATCAGGCACCGAGCGCCTCGCGTGCTGCGCGCAGACTAGCCTCGTCCTCGATATTCACGCAACTCAAGTTGCGATCAATCTGGCGTCCCAGCCCACTCAGAACTTTTCCGGGTCCAATTTCTACCAAGCTTTGTACACCGTGACCAGTCAAGAATTCAACTGATTCAAGCCAGCGAACCGGCTGAGTCACCTGGCGGATCAGTGCTTCGCGAGCCTGTTCCCCGCTTGTAACCACGCCGGCGTCTACGTTTGTCACCAGCGGCACCTGCAAATCCGCGAACGAAATCCTCTGCAAGTCAGCCGCTAAGCGCTCCTGGGCGGGCTTCATCAGCGCACAATGAAAAGGCGCGCTGACCTTCAGCTTAACCGCTCGCTTTGCGCCGCGTTCTTTCACCAAAACAATCGCGCGGTCGATGGCGTCCGAGTCTCCGGCGATGACCACCTGGTTTGCCGAATTAATATTCGCGGCGCTGCAAACCTGCCCCTGGCTGGCCTCTTCACACGCGGCCACGACAACGCCGAGGTCCGCACCCAGAATGGCCGCCATCGCGCCGGTACCCACGGGGACGGCTTCCTGCATATAGCGCCCGCGCGCGCGCACCGTTCTGACGGCGTCGGTCAACGAAAGCGATCCGGCAGCCACCAAAGCCGAGTATTCGCCCAGACTGTGCCCGGCTACATAATCCGGAGCCGCAAAGCCTTCTGACTCCATCGCGCGCAGCGCCGCTACGGAAACTGCCAGGATCGCCGGCTGCGTATTCTCAGTCAACTGCAACTGCTCAGCCGTGCCGTTAAAACAAACTTCGGAGAGCGCGAAGCCCAGGGCCGCGTCTGCTTCTTCAAAGACCTGCCTGGCCGCCGGAAACTTTTCGGCCAGGTCTTTTCCCATGCCGGCATATTGCGAGCCCTGGCCGGGAAACAGAAACGCTATTGCCGATTTCCGATTGCCGATTGCCAATTTACGGTTTCTCTCTAAGTCTGATGAACGCTCTTGCGACTCCTGCGGCCAAAAACCAATCGGCAATTGGCAATCGAAAATCGGCAATACTCGTCACCAGCGCATAACGACGCTGCCCCAGGTCACGCCGCCGCCGAAACTTGCCATCAAGATCACGTCGCCTTCGGAAATTCGTCCCGATGCTACGCATTCATCGAGGCCGATCGGAATCGACGCGGACGAAGTGTTACCGTGCATCGCGATGTTCGAATAGACCTTCGAGACATCGACTTTCAGTTTGCTGGCAACCGCATCCGTAATCCGTTGATTAGCCTGATGCGGTATGAAAAGGTTTATATCGTCTGTCTTCAATCCCGCCTCGTCCAGCACTTCGGTCGCGATCTCGGTCATCGAGCGAATCGCCACCTTGAACACCTCGTTGCCCTTCATCCTGAAGAAGTGATCGCCGCGCGCAATCGTCTCCGCGCTGAATCCGCCTTTGGTGCCACCGCCGGGCGCATACAATTGGTCCTCGTAGCGGCCATCCGAGCGAATCTTTGCGGCCAGGATGCCGCGATTTGCGCCCACGGGGCCGAGGACCGCGGCGCCGGCGCCATCGCCGAACAGCACGCACGTCGAACGATCGGTGTAATCCACGTACCGAGTCAGAATTTCAGCGCCGATCACCAGCGCGTATTTGGATTGCCCGCCGCGAATCATTGCATCCGCCAGCTCCAGGCCGTACAGAAAACCCGAGCACGCGGCCACAATGTCCATCGCCGCGGCCTTGTTCGCGCCCAGTTCAGCCTGAATCAGACACGCCGTCGAAGGCAGAATTTGATCCGGCGTCACGGTCGCGCAAAGTATCAGGTCAATGTCATGGGCTTTGATGCCGGCTCGCTTGATCGCATTGCGCGCTGCACGCACCGCGAACTGCGAGGTATATTCGTCGGGTCCGGCTTTCCGGCGCTGCTTAATCCCGGTGCGGGTAGTGATCCACTCGTCCGAAGTGTCAACGATCTTCTCCAGATCGGCATTCGTCAGAATGCCTTTCGGATAAGAATGGCCAGTGCCCAGAATGCCTGCGTTGATTTTCGACATCCAACGACCTCTCCGTCTGGAAAAGCGCCGTTTAGAAGCAGGACTTGTCCTGCCAGCAGGTTGCCGAAAGCAACCTCTAAACGGCGCCACGCTAAATTCTTCTAGGTAGTTTGTTCCACGTGCACGACTTCACGGCCTTTGTAGTAGCCGCACTTGGGGCAGACGCGATGCTGCATGCGCGGCTCCTGACAGTTAGGGCACAGCGTGGTTTGCGGCGCGCGCATCGCATCGTGCGCCCGGCGCTTGCCGCGGCGCGCTTTTGAATGACGACGTTTTGGATTTGGCATGATTACTCCACGAGCATTCCAGATTTCAGATTTGTGATTTCAGTTTTGCGATCGCCCCCGATTTCGCAAAGGAATCTAAAATCATAAATCTAAAATCGCAGATTCTTCAGCTGCTCCCAGCGCGAATCACCGTCCGAGTCTGCACACTGGCAACTGCCCGCATTCCTATCAATCCCGCAAGTCGGGCACAAACCTTTGCAATCCTCGCGACACAGAATCTGTCCCGGCATCGCCAGCAGAATCTCCTCACGAACCAGGTCGTTGAGTTCAATCGCCTCGCCGTCAAAGACCGCCAGATTCAAGTCTTCTTCCTGCAATTCATGCTGCTCTTCGGCGCGCCAACTGACCGCGGGCACGAATCTTTCGGCGAACTCCGCATGAATCGGCAACTCGACGGGCTTCAAACATCGGCTGCACAGGCTTTCGACCTTGGCGTGCAACTCTCCGCGCAACTCAACTTCTTCTCCGCTGCGCTTAATCCGGCCGCGAACTTCCGCAGGCTCCGTCAACCGGACGTCTTCTTCGTCCAGCGGCAGGCTATCAACGTCATAAGCCTCTGAGAACTTGCCGCCCATTTCCTCCAGCCTGTCTAACTCGATCCGCATAGCCGACCCGACCTGAATCGCACAGACAGCGTCACAGCCCGGAGCACAAAGTCGCTAATTATAGCCGGGCGTCGGGCGCTTTCAAAGCGCAGCCGGGCCTTAGCTGCTGGTGCTCGCCTTTCGCTTGGCTTTCCGCGCTTTCTTTGGCTGGGGCGTGGCGGGCGAGGATTCCGTGGTTTTCTCGTTCAGCTTTTCGCATTCCGCCCGCCACATCGATTCCAGGCGACTATTATCGACCACGCCACATTCGTTCAGAATCTCGATGAGACTCTTGACCAGCGCGTGATTGGTGTAAGCCGTCTCCGATTGTCGCAGCAGCAGCTTGAGTCCCTGCTCCAACCGTTCAGCCAGACGCGCCAGCGTGTTCTCGAGCATCGTCAGCCGTTCAAGCAGGTGCTCTTCGTGCGGCGTGGTCTCGGTAAAATCCACCCGCGCCGAAGGCGGATGCACGACGATCATCAGACGCGTGCCGCAGCGCACGCAAAACTCCTGGCCCAGCGGATTTGCCGCGCGGCATTTCTGACAGTAATGCGAGATTGCCCGTTGCTGCATGTCTAGTATTCGTAGAACCCTCGGCCGGTCTTCTTCCCTAACCATCCCGCATCTACGTAACGCTTGAGCAGCGGGCACGGACGATACTTTGAATCGTTGAATCCATCATACAGCACGTTCATGATGGCGAGGCAAACGTCCAGGCCGATGAAATCAGCAAGCCCCAGCGGGCCCATCGGATGATTCATGCCGAGTTTCATGATGCCGTCAATGCTCTCGCGCGTGGCCACGCCTTCGGACAAAGCAAAAATCGCTTCATTGATCATAGGCAGCAAGACGCGATTCGAAATGAAGCCGGGTGAATCCTGACACTCCAAGGGCGTCTTGCCAAGCTTTTCCGCCAGCGCGCGCGTGCTTTCGTACCAGGATCGCGTCCGGCTTCGTCACCTGATCAAGCGATCTGAAAATGTCGCTCTTAATCTTCAAGTCTTCCGTCGCCGCTTCGACCACGATGAACGCTTTGCCCAGCGCGCCGATGTCGGTAGTCGTCTTAATGCGCGCGACGATCGCGCCCTTCGCATCCGTGCTCAATCGGTCTTTATCAACGTCGCGTTGCAGGCTCTGGTCGATCGCCGCCATGCCGCGCGCCAGAAACTCCTCAGCCACATCGCGCATCACAACGTCATAACCCGCACGCGCCGCCACCTGCGCAATGCCCGCGCCCATTGTGCCCGATCCAACTACGCCCAACGTTTCGCTCATATTTTTCACGGTAGCATAGACTTCAGTCTGTGTTCCGTAGGTATCCAGCACGCGCCGAAAATAAGTCACAGACTGAAGTCTGTGCTACTTCAATCGATCGGCCAGATTCATTAATGGCCGCGCGCCGTGCAGAGCGTCGTGCAATTCGCTCTCACTGGTAGTGGATGTGCCGCCACCATAAAGTTTGATCCCGCCCTCGCTCCTGAAAAACTTGAGAGTGTAGATACCCAGCGCCGTGCCGATGGGAATATTGATCAGTGAAATGACCGCCAAACAAACACCCAATGGTTTCGCCCAGCGCCTGCGTTTCGCCAGCCCGTAACCAACTAACAGCGGCAGGAGCCCTACTGCGAAAAGAAGAATCACAAAAACTGCGACACTGACCACAATCCAAAATGCCGAGATCGAATTCGCTGCCGGCGCCGTCATCATAAAGACGAAGACCAGAAGCAACAGCCCCAACAGAGTCAGCCCATGCATGCCGCCGTAAATGAAGTGCAGCGTGGCCAGCGTTTTGTTGTGCTCTTCGGCCGTCATTACCTCGTGAACACGGTCTATCTCTCAACCGCCATCGCCACCGCATTCCCGCCGCCGAGACAAAGCGCCGCAATGCCGCGACGGGCATCGCGTCTCTTCATCTCGTAGAGCATCGTCGTCAGAATCCGCGAGCCCGATTGCCCAATCGCGTGACCCAGCGCGACCGCGCCGCCATTCACGTTGACTTTTTCAGGATCGAGATCGAGTTCGCGGATGATCGCTACAGCTTGCACTGCGAACGCCTCATTCAGTTCAATCAGATCGACTTCGTTAAGCGACCATCCGGTCTTCTTCAGAAGTTTTCGAATCGCTTCGACCGGCGCCATCATCACGAGCTTGGGCTCAACTCCCGAAGTCGCCTGCGCCACAATGCGCGCGAGCGGCGCAATCCCCAGCGACTTCGCGCGATCCGCCGAGGTCACCACCAACGCCGAAGCTCCGTCGTTCACACCCGGAGCATTGCCGGCCGTGACGGTTCCGCCTTCCTTGAAAGCCGGCTTCAGTTTCGCGAGCGATTCCAGTGAAGTGTCTGCGCGCACCGCTTCATCGGTATCAAGACGATCGCCGGACCCTTCCGCTGCGGAATCTCGACAGGCAGAATTTCTTCCTTGAACTTTTCCGCCTTGATCGCCGCGCTCGCCTTGCGATGAGAGTTGAGCGCGTATTCATCCTGCTCGGCTCGGGAAACCTGGAACCGTTCCGAGACAACTTCGCCCGTGCAGCCCATGTGCTGATCATCAAGCGCACACCACAGCCCGTCCTGGATCACCGTATCGATCATCAGCCCATTGCCCATCCGGTAACCTTCGCGCGCTTTCGGAATCAAGTAAGGCGCGTTGGACATCGATTCCATGCCGCCGGCAACCACGATCTCGGTATCGCCGAGCTGCACTCCCTGCGCGGCCATCATCACGGCTTTCAATCCCGACCCGCAGACTTTGTTCACCGTCACCGCCGCAACCGTATCGGGCAAACCGCCGCGCAGCGCCGCCTGGCGCGCCGGATTCTGGCCGAGACCCGCTTGAATCACGCAGCCCATGATCACTTCGTCAACAGCTTCGGGCTGCACGCCGGCCCGTTTCACTGCTTCGCGCACGACCAGGGCGCCCAGTTCAGTAGCTTTGAAACTCTTCAAGGCGCCCAGAAACTTTCCCGTCGGCGTGCGCACCGCGCTAATAATTACTGCTTCCTTGATTGTCGTCATTTTGGATTTACTATTCGCTGATTGAACTGATTTAGGATTACTGTTAATGCCAAAGGGTGTCAAGCAGTCCAACGTGTCAGAACCGGGAGCGATAGCGACCGGGTCATAAACGCAACGTTGTAAGCAAAGAGCTCTTCGGTCGGGCTGCGGGTGTTGGTGAGCGTCTTTGGGAGACTGAGGACATTGTTGCCTTGCTAGACGGTCGTCGTGTTTGAATCCTTCTGGCTCGGTCGAACCGAACTCGAAATACGCGCGCTCGCCATTGATTGGCTATTCGTGCTTGCTTATCTCAGTGTCTGGTGCTTCGAAATCGTGAAGCTGTGGTCGCCTCCAAATGTTCAACACTGACACGAAATTGAAAACAGGCGCGCGCGAGTGTTAGACTCACGGCTTGCAATTGCACCTCGTAATCATCCAGGCCTTTCGAATTAGGTAATCATGCAAGCACTGATACTGGCAGGCGGAAAAGGCACACGGCTGCGTCCGCTGACCGTTTACACGCCCAAACCGATCGTTCCGATTTGCAACCGGCCGTTTCTCCTCTATCAAATCGACACGCTGCGTCGCGCCGGCGTGACCGACATCACGCTCTCCCTTTCTTATCAGCCTGAAAAGATCGAACAGCAGCTCGGCGACGGCTCGAACTTCGGCGTGAAGTTGAAATACATGGTCGAGCCGCAACCGATGGGCACCGCCGGAGCGTACAAATTCGCCGAAGAGCTAATTCGCGAGCCCACCGTGGTTTTCAACGGCGACATTCTGACCGACCTCGATCTGAAAACCGTTATTCGGCAACACAAAGAACGGCACGCGGTCGCGACGATCGTGCTGACTCCGGTCGAAGACGCCAGCGCTTATGGCGTGGTCGAAACGGAAAACGACGGCCGCGTGCGGCGCTTCCTCGAGAAGCCAAAGCCCGACGAAACCACCTGTAAGAACATCAACGCAGGTACTTACGTGCTTGAGCCGCAGGTGCTGGACCTGATCCCGCGCGGCGAAAATCATTCGTTCGAGTACGGCTTGTTTCCCAAACTGCTTGAGAAGGGCGAACTGTTCTTCGCGCACGTACCCCAGCGCACCTATTGGATGGACATCGGCACGCCGGCGCGCTATCTGCAAGCGCACGACGATTTGTTGGCCAATCGCGTCAAGCGCATTCACATCAAGGATCGCCGGGGAAAGTTCGACTCGGCCACGCATTCCGAAATCGACGAGCTGTCGATCATCGCCGACGAATGCACGATCAAGCCCGGCGCTCAGATCGTCAACTCAGTGCTCGGCCGCGGCTGTTACGTCGAAGAGCGGGCGCGGATCGAGAATTCAGTGATTTGGAACCATACGCGTGTTGGCACCGCCGCCCAGGTTTCCGGCGCAATCATCGGCCGCGGCTGCCACATCGGGCGCTCCGCGGTTGCGGGTCCGGGCGTGGTACTCGGAGACAAGACTTCGTTGACTGACTATACGAATACCGGACGCGCATGAACGGTGGATAGAGTACCAACTTTCGTTGGCTTGTTAGATTAGCGGCTAGTCCTGGAACAGCGGCGTATAGAGTACCAACTTTAGTTGGGTTCTTTCTTCAAGCGGCAATGCCCGACTAAAGTCGGTACGATGAACACCCGGTAATCAAGAGAAGGGATGCGAGATCGTGAACTGGGAAATCTTTCGCGCGTATGACGTCAGGGGCGTCTATCCAGACGACCTCGACGAAGAAGCGTACCGGCGCATCGCTAAAGCCTACACCTATTTGTTTCACCCAAGAGTGATGGTCGTGGGCCGCGACGCGCGCGCATCATCGCCCGCGTTAAGCGATGCGCTGGCATCCGGCTTTGTTGATGCCGGCGTTGACGTCGTCGACATCGGCGGAATCACCACCGACATGCTTTACTACGCCGTGGGTGCGTCGGATGAGTACTCGGGCGGCATCGTGGTTTCCGCTTCGCACAATCCGAAACAATACAACGGCGCGAAAATGGTGCGAGAGAAGGCGGCGGCCATTTCTTCCGAAACAGGTCTGTTTGATATTCGTGACGCGCTCAAGGCTGAAAAGGACAAAGACGTTTCGTCGGCCACTAAAGGCAAAGTTGAAAAGAAAGATGTCCTCGATGATTACCTCAAGCACGTGCTCAGCTTCATCGACAGCGATGCGATTAAGAAATTCACTTTCATTGGGAATGCAAACTTCGGATACGTTGGTCACGCCGTGGCCTTACTTGCCGAAAAGCTCAAGCTGAATCTAATCCCGCTCAACTTCGAACCTGACGGAACATTTCCGAAAGGCACGCCGGATCCGATGCTGGCCGATAACCGCGCCGAGAGCGTTAAGCTGGTTAAAGAGTCCGGCGCGGACTTCGCAGCGATCTGGGACGCCGACGCTGACCGCTGCATGTTTCTTGACGAGCACGGCGAATTCATTTCCGGCGCTTATGTTACGGCACTGCTGGCCGACATTCTCCTGACCAAACACGGCAGCAACAACAAAATCATTTTCGATCCGCGGGTAATCTGGCCGACGACGAAAGTCTGTGAACGGCGCGGCGCGCAGGCAATCATCTCGAAAGGCGGGCACGCGTTCATCAAAGATCGCATGCGCAAGGAAAACGCTTTGTTCG
>WNFF01003788.1_pt1 | contig 15380 bp, 19 predicted proteins | sample 5400441 | NCBI WGS metagenome assembly WNFF01 (sample SAMN13153345, study PRJNA577476) | soil metagenome | isolation source: 120 cm saprolite under Douglas fir tree site 2 hole 3 replicate 1 | place: USA:California | collected 2015-04-18 | reverse complement strand
CGCGCCAGCACCGCTGCCAGGAACCCCCCCACTCCACCCGGCCCAAGCACCGCTACGCTGAGCCGTTCCGGCGTCATGAAGAGCCAATAATATGCGCCGCCCGAGGCACGACCTAGATTGCTACAGGCCCGGTGCCCAGTCCATCCACCATCTAATCGCCGCCGCCGCCGATGAGAACCAAGAAAAAGAAAACCTGCCCCACGACGATGAGCGCACTGATAGTCATGGCCGAGAGCGCCGCGCGGCGACGGCCGGTCCTCATCGCCAGCGCCAGCCAGCTGATGAGGGTCGCAACCAACGCGAGCGGGACAGCAGCGGGCCCGGCAACCGCGTCCACAGGCTGCGAAATCTGCCACGCCCTAGTGGACAAGGAGCCCGCGACCGGGTCGTACTGGTAGTACTCGGGATGTGCCAAGACGCAGGCTCTATCGGGTTGACGAACGCCTTTCGCGCCTCCGCAGGGGTCAGGGCCATACAGCGAGACAAGGATCGGCTCGAAGAAGAAGACTGTGCCAACCGCCAATACGGCGACAAGCGCAAGGGCGAGGCCGGCCAGCGCGATCGCGTCGGCATATCGGCGGTTCCCACCCATGGCTTCACCCTTCGGGTCGGAGCCCGTGCCGGCAGCAACTCCTCCCAGCTGACTCGAGCGCGACCACCACCCGCGGGCGACGCCGACCACAATGCCGATCGCGCCCGCGACCACCAGAATATATGCCGCTTCGGGCGGGACAATCAGCGCTACGCCTTTCCAGGGGGGCACATACAACATGAAGATGCCGAGCCCGGTGACCACGACGGCAGCGGGAATGAGCCAGCGCACGGCGCCAAGCTAAAGCGCTCAGCGACAAAGCCGGATCGGGGCGGGGCCGCTGTTTGAGTAGGGGTTAGCCCTGTAATCCAGCTAGCGATACGCGGTGAGATGATGCGGCGAAAGAAAGTGCTCTGGGTTCTCATCCTCCTCCAGTGGCTGCACATCCTGGCGGGCATCTTCTGGTTCGGCTCGGCAATGACTGCGAGCATCGTTGCGTTCCCGGCTTTCCGCAAGGTTCAGCCTGAGACCCAGCGCGCGATCATCGAAGCGTTCGCAGCCCGGTACGGACGGCTGGTGGCCGCGGTCGCCGGCCTGACCATCATCCTTGGCATCCTCCGGGGCCTTGCCGGTGGAGTGCTGAGTGTGCTTACAACCGCCTACGGACTCACACGGATAGCAGCCATCGCCTTGGCGCTAGCCATCGCGGCATTTGAGGGCGCTCGCCTGAGTCCCAGCGTTGGAAGGCTGATCGCCGCAAGCCGACCGGAAGAAATCCGGGCCCTCGACAAACGAATCGCGAACCAAGGTGCGGTTCAACTCGCCGGATTCCTCGTCCTTTTCAGCCTCATGATCGCGATGCGCTTCGGCTACTGACATGCCGGGGGAGGGATCAGATGCGCAAGCGCGATCCAGCGGGCCGATCGCGCCAACGGCCTGTCGTCCCGGGCCGGCGTGCATTGTGGCGAGGTCGAGCGCTCCGGGCACGAAATCCGAGGGATCGCCGTTCACTTTGCGGCGAGGCTCGGGGCGCTTGCGTCGGCAAACGAGATCCTGGTTTCAGGTACTGTGCGCGACCTCGCCGCGGGATCCGGGTTGCGATTTGAGGATCGCGGCGTTCACGAATTGAAGGGTGTCCCGGATTCGCGTCAGGTCTTCTCGGTGAGCGATCTCAGTTGACAGTTAAGACGACGTTTCCGGTCTTGTGCTCAGTTTCGACATACCGAGTTGCCTCGATCACATCCTCCAACGGGTAGCATCGATCGATGACCACCCGGTATCTCCCGGCCTCGATGAGCTCCTTCAAGAAGCGAACGTCCTCCTTCGTCCATCGAGGTGGGATCTGGAAGATCACCTTCTTGTCTCCGAACCGCGGCGTCCACACCGCCAGGATGAGATTCATCAATCCGTCGCAGGCCAGGTAGCGGCCTCCGGGCTTGAGTGAGTCCTTGCACCGCTTGAAAGAGTCCTTGCCGACCGCATCGAAGATGACGTCGTAGGTTTCGCCGTTCTTGGTGAAGTCTTCCTGCGTGTAGTCGATCACCCTGTCGGCGCCGATCGATCGCACCACGTCGAGGTTCTTGGTGCTGCACACCGCCGTGACGTCGGTCTCGAAGTACTTGGCGATCTGCACCGCCGCCGTGCCGAGAGACCCGGATGCGCCGTAGATGAGGACCTTCTGCCCCTTGCGGAGATCCGCCAGTCTCAAGCACCACAGTGAGTTGAGGGCTCCGTCGGTGACCGGCGCGGCCTCCTCGAAGGTCGCACGCGCCGGCATCGGAGCGATCTTGCCGCTTTCCCGGACGCAAACGAACTCCGCGTGCGTCCCGAATCCCATCCCGGTGTTTCCGAAAACGCGGTCACCCACCACGAACTCCGTGACGGCCGCGCCGGCTCCTACAACCTCACCCGCAAACTCGCTGCCGAGGATCCGCCGTCTCGGCCGGGGGAAGCCGGAAACGAGGCGGCTGAGGAGCGAAACCGCGGGTCCGGCCTTCGCGTTGGCCTCTCGGGTATGGACGTCGAACCGGTTGACGGTGGTGGCATGCACCTTGACCAGGACCTCGTCCTCTTTGGGGACAGGCTTCTCGACGTCCTCGACCCGCAGGACATCGGCCGCGCCGTAGTGGTCGTAGACGACTGCTCTCACGTCAGCTGAGCCTGAAGGGAGGATAGACATCGGTCACGAGCGCGAAGGCATAGCCGTTGACGCGGTTTCCCCATCGAAGCACGCCGACCACGAAGTCGAACAAACTCCGTGGATACGTGCCGGTGAAGAGGATGGCGAACCAAGCCACGATGACCGCTACCAGTGCACCGATACTCAAAAAGAAAAGAACGACGTAGTGCGGGATGGCGAGGAGCCATTTGACCAAGGGGAGCCATCGGTTCATCAGATGAATATCCGGATAAGGGAAGTTGAGGTGGACCGCCTGCTCCTCATCGGTTGACGGATAGCGATCGTCGAGCAGCGCAAGGTAGGTCGTGATAGGTCGTGACTCGGTTCGAGAACCGAAGAAAGTTGAGGTTCCAGTCGAACCACCAGCGCGGGTACTTCTGACGGAAGACGATCATCAGCAGGGGCGGGAGAAAGAGCAGACCGCCTGCGCTGGCCACCACGTAGGTCATTGAGTGATTAGTGGCGTTATAGGTCTCGCCCGACAACGTGCTGAACACAATGGCGATAGGGATCACCACGAAGATGCGGAAGGCGGTTGTGAGCCGATCAAGTGGCCGCGCGGGGTAGTCGACGTCGAATTCCACCGGGTAGCTGGTCACCATCTTGTTCATCTCTCCTGATTTGATTTGTTGACAGTCAAAACGACATTCCCGGTCTTGTGCCAAGTCTCGACGTACCTGGTTGCCTCGACCACGCTCTCCAACGGGTAGCAGCGATCGATGACGGGCCGATATCGCCCGGCCTCGATCAGCCCCCTGAGGAACAAGACGTCCGCCTTCGTGTATCGAGGCGGTATCGGGAAGATCACTTTCTTGTTTCCAAAACGCGCGGTCAGCGGGGCCAGGACGACGTTCTGGAGCCCATCGCTTGGGTTGTAGACGCCGCCCGACTTCAGCGAGGCCCGGCACCGGCTGAACGAAAGCTTGCCGACCATGTCAAAGATGGCGTCGTACGTTTCGCCGTTCTTTGTAAAGTCTTCCTGCGTGTAGTCGATCACCCGGTCGGGGCCGAGCGACCTCACGAGCTCCACGTTCTTGGTGCTGCACACAGCAGTGATGTCGGCCCCGAAATACTTGGCCAGCTGCACCCCCGCGGTCCCGATTGATCCGGATGCGCCGTAGATCAGGACCCTCTGGCCCTTGCGGACATTCGCCGGTCTCATGCCCATCAAGGCGAGGATCCCTCCGTCGCAGACCGCCGCAGCCTCTTCGAAGCTCATACCCGCCGGCATGGTCGCCAGTGCCGCGCTCTCCCGCATGCAGATGTACTCCGCGTGTGCGCCGAACAGCCAAGCGCTGATGCCAAAGACGCGGTCACCTATTGCGAACTCTGTGACCGCAGCGCCGACCCCCTCCACCTCTCCCGCCAACTCAGTGCCGAGAATCCGGCGCCTCGGCCGCCTGAGGCCTGTGAAGAAGCGTGCGATGAACGGGGTCGCCGCACGGATGCCGCAGTCGGTCCGATTGACCGTCGTGGCGTGGATCTTGATGAGGACCTCGTCCTCTATGGGCGCCGGCTTCGCGACGTCTTCGAGCCGCAGGACCTCGGGTGGCCCGTAGTTGTCGAAGACAACCGCCTTCATGACGAGCGCCTTACTGGACTGCCGTGCTTCCACATGCGCCCGGCTCGAAAAAGCTCCGCGGGCTTGCCCCCATTGGCGCCTGGGCGAGCTCGGCGTCCGGTCGGGATCACCCAGCCGTCCTCGCCGACGATGCTCCGGCGGAAGTTGGCGCCGTCGAGCTGCACGCCCCAAACGGCCTCGTAGACCGCCCTCAACTCGGCGACGGTGAATGTCGGTCCCACGAATGCCGTAGCGATTCCAGTGATGTCGAGATCGGCGCGAACACGCTCGACCGCATCCCTGACGATCCGCGCGTGATCGAACGCGAGCTCGATCTTTCCGTCCAGAACATCTGTAACCGGAATCAAAGCCGCGGCTGCTGCATCCGTGCCCGGCACGATCGTGCCGACTTCGCGCAGAACCGCGAGGTAAGCAACCGTGACGACGTCCATGCGCGGGTCGCGGCCAGGATCCCCGTAAGCGCCGAACTGGGTCAGCAAGCCGGCGCTGTCAACGCCGGTTTCCGCGGCGAGCTCGCGCTTCGCCGCCTCGTTCAGCGACTCGGTTGGACGCTTGAAGCCACCCGGGATCGCCCACATCCCCTCATACGGCGACACACCGCGGCGTACGAGCAGCACACGGAGCCGGCTGTCCGACATGGTCAGTATCACCACGTCCACCGTCACGGCGAAGGCGGGGTAGCGCGAGGGGTTGTACTCCGGCACTCCGCGCGCGCGTCGGGTTTTAGTCGCCACGACTGTTACGCTAACAGATAGTTATGGTCTTGTCGACTAGAACGTGACATCACTAACGCAACTCGGGCCGGCAAGTCGGCCCGAGTCCTTCCTTCGTTTAGAGACTGCGATCAGTCAAAAGGCGATACCGCCTGGAACACGTTCGAAAGATCGTTGACCCCGGCGTCCCGGGAACCCAAGGGTGCCAGGCCGTAGCGGTGCTCGATCGTCGCGAGGATGGAGGTTGTGTCGTATTGCGTGTGATCAACCACGAAGTTGCCCTGCAGACCCGGCGCGATCATCAGTGTGGGGATCCTCGTTCCCGGTCCCCATTCGTCGTGGGGGCCGGCCACCCCACCCTGTCCTGGAGGGGTCACGTGGTCCCACTGACCGCCGAACTCGTCGTAGGTCACCACGACCATCGTGTCCTTGCTGCAGCTGCTGTTCTGGATCGCCTGGAGCAGGCTGACCAGGTGGTCGCTGCCCCGCGTCTCACTGGTGTATCCGGGGTGCTCGTTCTCGAGCCCCACGGGCTTGACAAAGCTGACCGAGCTCAGCTTGCATTCGTGGCTCGAAGCGTTGGCGAGGTCGATGAACTCCTGCTCGTCGCGCAGGTGCGTCCGGCCGGCGGTTCCGGGAGCGTACGCGGCGAAGTAGTTGAACGGCTGGTGGTGGAACTGGAAGGTCTTGTTCGGGCAGAACGGATACGCCGGATTGGCCGACGAGTTGGGATCGGCGCATACGCCGGGCGTGGTTCCATTGGTCCAGCCTGCAGCGCCCACATCGCCGTCGGCGTTGGACCAGCCGCCTGAGTACCAGGCCCAGCTGACACCCGCGCCGCTGAGCTCGTCTCCGATGGTCGTGCCGGTCTGGAGCGGAAGCTTGAGGGGGTTCGACGACGTCGGCTGCTGAGCGGGTTGGATCGTGTTGACGGCAAAGTCCCCGCAGGCCACATTCGGATCAGTGGTTGGCAGACCGCACACCTGCGCCAGCGGTTTGTCTGCCACGGCCGTGGTGGCCGTGTACAGCTTGTAGCTCGTCGGCATTCCGTTGGCGTCGAGTATCGAATGCTGCGTCGAGGAAGCGTTTGGGTACGTCGGCGTCGCGGCGGCGATCAGCCACTGGTGATTCAGAAACGATCCGCCGAAGGCGCCCTGGAAGAAGTCATCCGCGATCGCATAGTGCGGGTGGGCGGGAGAGTGCAGGTATTGATAGATCGGAAGAGACGACGAGTCGTAGTAACCCATCGTCATCCCGATCGCGTCGCTGCCGGTGACGTAGCGGTTCTGCTGCCCGTTGTTGAGCTGGTATTGCTCTTGGTAGAACTTGTGGACGATGTCGCGGGTGCAGCCGCCGGGCAGGTTGTTCGGGTTGGGCAGCGATGAGCCGCCGGCGAAAGAGACGCCCGGCAGGGGGCACGTCTGGGCGCTTGCCGGGATGTAGGCCTCGATGCTGAACGGCTGATTTGAGAAGGCGCTCGAGAATGACATGCCTGTCGTCGTGTCGGTACATGTCGCCGGAAGCTGTGGCGATGCGAGGTTGACGTCGTTTTGCAGCAGACACGAATAAGGCACGCCGCCTTGCCCGATCTGGATCGTTTGCGCGGGGTCCACGTTTGCGCGTCCGTTCACGCCTTCCCAAGCGCCGTAGAGATTGTCGAAGCTGTGGTTTTCCTCGTAGATGACGACCACGTGGTTGATTTTGGCGAGACCACCGGCATCGTCTTCAGCGCCTGCCTGGACCGGCACGAAGACGGGCTCGGCAGCAATCGCCATCAATGACGCCGTCGCCAACGTCAGAAGCCGCTGCAAAGATCTAGACATATGCCGCCTTCCTCCTATTTGAACGTCATGTCCAATGGCTCGACTTGGATCCATGCGGCGACCATACGAATGACGTGGAACGATTGCATCGGGGCGGCGCCGCCCAGTAGGTAGGGGTTAGCCCCGAGTGGTCAGGAATCGTCCTCGCTCGTGAGGCGTTTGCGGACGTGCGGCGTTAGCGCGCGCCGGACGCCCTCGTACACCAACCAGACGATTCCTGCGAGCCCCAGTCCGACAGGTCCACCCAGGCAAAGGGCAAGCAGGAACGTTCCGATCAGCGCCCCGGACGCCGGATCGGCACGTAGCGGGAGCGATGTTCCGTTCTGCTCAGGATCAGCTTTGGGCATCTCGACGTCCTACGCGGGCTTGGGCCCGCGCATCCGGCTGAAAAATGCGTGTCCGGCGATCACCGAACCGCCGATGACCGCGAACAGCAAGACCAACTGGCCTGGCTTAGGTGCGTAGTGTTCGATGGTCACCCAGGCGGTCGGGCCCAACCAGGCGCCGAGACCGATGAATACGCCTTCATAGACGGCAATGGCAGGGACCAGCCCGATCAGGAAAGTGCGGCGAGGAAGCGCAACCAGCCCCGAGATGTAGTTCGTGTTTATCCGCATGCCAGGAGTTATGCGGCCCACGAACACTGCCGGCGAACCACCGCGTCGGAGTCTGGCGGCTAGATCATCGACCCGCTTTTCAGCGCGCACGAAAGCCGCAATTCGAGGGAGCGCTGCATTACCGATCCGCTCAAACAGCTCGCGCCCGGTCATGGCGCCGAGAAGGGCGGATGCATATGTCGCGACGAGGACGACAAGAGGGTTGAGGTGAGCGGTCGCAATCGTCACACCTATCAGAACCAACAGAAAGTCACCTGGCGCGAATGGCATCGGGATGCCGAGCTCTTCGAGCACGATCAGGCCACAGATGGCGGCAACGAGCGCGTAGCCAGAAACACCAAGCAATCCGGTGATGCCTTCGTTCATGCCGCGACCGTAGGCGCGATTTCGCACGATCACATCGGGGCTGGACCGCCCGATTGATTGGAGTTAGCCCTGAGGGCACTGGGCGATCCGCTGCGAGATTCCGAGAGCTAATCGCCGCCCGCAAGCAGGAAACCGAGAAATGGGACCACCGCGCCGACTGCGGTCAGCGAACCAAGCAGCAGGGCTGCCAGCGCAATGTGGCGGTGGCGCGTTCTCATCCCCATACCAAGCCAACAAATCAGGGCCGAACCCATGCCGAGCAGAAACGCCGCCCACCAAAGTAGCGGTACAAGACTCGGACCGACTACGAACAGCGAGCTCGCGGCCATCAGGGCAGCGACCGCAAGGATGATTCCGGCCAGCGCGACACCGTCCGCAACTCGGCGACTTGCCAGTGGTGCTGTTTCGCTCACGTCGCCACCTTAGGTAGGCAGGGTTAGGAGCGCATCGGGGCCTGGATCGTGTTCGAGTAAGGGTTAGCCCTGTACCCGGCCCGAGACAGCCGGTGAGATGATGCGGCGATGCCCGAGCGGGTGCTCATCGTGGACGATCACCTGGGGTTCCGCCGGCTTGCTCGCCGCCTTCTCCAGGCCATCGGCCATGAGGTCGTGGGGGAGGCTGGTACTGGGGCGGAGGCGCTGAGCGAGTCGCGGCGACTGAAGCCCGACCTCGTGCTCCTCGACATTCAGCTGCCCGACCTGGATGGGCTGGCGGTCGCGGCTTCGTTGAGCTCCGAGCCGGAGCCTCCGACCGTGGTCCTGGTGTCCAGTCGTGACGCCGCGGACTATGGTCCCCGCCTTCTTGATTGCGGCGCCCTTGGCTTCATAACGAAAGCCGATCTTTCCGCCGAGACCCTGGGGGCTTTGCTCGGAGAATGACCACTTTGCAGCGGCGCGTAATCCAGGTCGGCGCGCTCGCGGTGGTCGCCTTGGCTTGTTACGCCGAGGCTTTGTACCCCTCCCGGACCTGGTCCTCGGTGCTCGTCGACATCGTGCCCGGGTCCTCTTTCGTCCTCGCCGGGCTGATCGCCTGGTCGCTCCGGCCTCGGAATCGGGTCGGCCTTCTCATGATCGGCGTGGGCGTCGGTCTGCTCACTGTTGATGCAGCACTCCAGGACAGGGTTGGCCGGGTCTGGCAGCCAGCGGAGGTCCTTCTGGTTTTTGTCAGCCCACTCTGGGCGGTTGTGCTCATCCACCTCCTACTGGCCTTTCCTGGAGGGCGGCTTGTCTCGCGGCTGGATCGCGTCGTGGTTCGATCCTTTTACGCGGTCGTACCGCTCGCGGCCCTGCTCGCGGTCGTCGCCGGCAACCCAGTGCTTGGGCGGATCAGCCAGCCTGTTTTCGACATCGAAGTCCCTGCCGCGGGCGATATCTACGCCGCTTGCCTCGTCATCGGTTCAGCCCTGGTCATCCGCCGATGGTTTCTCGGCGGCCGGGCTCGCCGGCGATCGATGTCTCCGGTGTTCTGGCCGATGGTCCCGATCACGATTCTCTTCTTGCTTGCCACTGCGGCGGTCTTGGGCCGTTCACTCACGGTACCGGCGACGGTTTTCCCACTCTTCCTGGTGGCCCTGCCGATCGGAATCCTCATCGGTCTGCTGAGGTCCGGACTGGACATGTCATCAGTTGGCGATCTGGTCGTCAAGCTATCCGGCGGCCTCGCTCCTGAGCAGGTGCAGCCGGCGCTCGCACACGCACTCCACGACCCTTCGCTCGAGGTGGCTTACTGGCTGCCGGCCCAGGAGTATTTTGCGGACCTGCAAGGGCTGCGCATCGAGCTGCCGACCGCCGACTCGGAGCGAGCCGTGAGCATCCTGGGCGACCCCGCCAGCCCGGTCGCCGCGCTCGTGTACGACTCGTCGCTCGTCGAAGAGGGACAGCTGGTCGGTACGGCCGCCGCGGCACTGCACCTGGCACTGCAGAACGCGCGTCTTCAGGTTCAGCTGCGCGCGCAGCTGGAGGAGGTGCGTCAGTCGCGGGCGCGCTTGGTCGAGGCTGCCGACATCGAGCGCCAGCGAGTCGAGCGAGATCTTCACGATGGCGCTCAACAGCAGCTCGTGAACTTGCTGTTGTCGCTGCAGGTCACGAAAACAGAGGCGTTACGGCACTCCGATCCAGAAACGGCATCTCGGGTCGAGGCCAACATCGCCGACCTCAAACAGGCTCTCGACGAGCTCCGCGAGCTGGCACGCGGTATACATCCGACCATCCTCACCCAGGCCGGGTTGATTCCAGCCATCCGATCGCTCGGCGACCGCTGCCCGATTCCGGTCGAAGTCAAAGAGGAGCTGGGCGCTGTACGGCTCCCGGCGCCTTTGGAAGCAGCAATTTACTTCGTCGTTTCCGAGGCCATTACCAACGCTGTGAAGTATTCGAAGGGGCGACGAGTTTGCGTCTCGGTTGGTCGGCGCTCAGGACTCGCGGTCGTCGAGATTTCCGATGACGGCGTGGGCGGAGCCGACTCGTCCGTTGGTTCCGGTCTGCGCGGGCTGACCGACCGGGTCGCTGCGGTGGGTGGGCGACTGGTGGTCAAAAGCGGAACTGCAGGTGGCACGACCATTCATGCCGAAGTACCTTGCGGGTAATCGTCGCTGACGATTCGGTCTTGTTTCGAGAGGGCCTCGCCCGGGTGCTCGAAGCGGCCGGCTTCGAAGTCGTGGGACAGGCGTCGAATACGGACGAGCTGGACCGGCTTGTAGAGAGCCAAAACGTCTCACTGGTGATCCTCGACATTCGGATGCCCCCGACCCAGACGGACGAAGGGCTTGTTGCGGCCAAACGCATCCGACGTCAGCACCCAGAAATCGGTGTCTTGATGCTCTCCCAATATGTCGAGAGTCACCACGCAATCGACCTTCTTGGACAGAGCCCGGATCGCGTGGGTTATCTGCTCAAGGATCGATTCGCAGACGTGGGCGAGTTCATAGATGCCGTCCGGCGAGTCGGTAGTGGTGGATCCGCGGTCGATCCTCTGGTCGTGTCGCAGTTGCTGGGGCGGAAGCGATCACGCGACCTGATCGAAGACCTGACCGATCGCGAGAGGTCGGTCCTGTCCTTGATGGCCGAGGGCCGATCCAACGATGCCATCGCGTCGGCGCTCAAGATCAGCCCCAAGACACTTGAAGCCCACATCGGCACGATCTACTCGAAGCTCGGATTAGAGCCGGCGGGCGCCGATCACCGACGTGTACTAGCGGTTCTCAACTACCTTCGGTCGTCCTGACCCATGCGATCAGCGGTGGCTCGAGCCTGAGCTCAGACCCACCGCCAGCGAGATGACCACGATGAGCACGATCGCAATGCCGGCGCCGAGCGCCGTGGTATGGCGGATCGCCCAGGACATCGAGCCGGGAATCTCTTTCTCGAGCTGCGCGGGAGTGATCGGACTCTCCAATGAATCCATGTCGAGCGGGACGCGCAACGCGGCTGCGAATTGGGTCAACGCCTCTTCGGGGTAGGGGAGCGCGGAAAATCTGGTCCGCGCGCGACCATCGGACCCCACGACCATTGCGACTAGAACGGGCGGCGTTCTCCGACCTCTGTCGAGGGTTCTGAGGACGACACGAGCCGCTTCGTCGCGAGCCCAAGATTTGCGCCGCCCCAACCCGCTGACGGTTCCGAAGGTCAAATCGTCGACGTAGATCGCCGACCGCGGCAGTAATACGAACTGCCAAACCACGCCTCCTAGAACCAAAAGCGCTAAGCCAGCGCCGATCGTCCACCGAACCAGACCGCCGAGCTGTGTGAAATAGACGAAATCGAAGGCTATGCCCAGTGGAAGGGCGATCAACCACACCAGCAGCAGGCTCTTGCGCGGTCTGGGGTGCAAGACCAGGGGCAGGATCGGATAACCGGTTGTTCCAATGGCGGATGGCGACAGCAGCTCGGCCGAACCCAGGAGCCCTCCCCCGTGCGCCGATCGTGCCGCTGTGCGCATTCGTACGTAAAGGAAGCCGCCTCCGAAAACCGCGGCTTGCAAGAGAACCGTGCCCAGCACGATGATGCCGATCAGCCGCCATTCGCCCCGCTGGCCGACGGGATTATCGGTCGTACCGAAACTCACGCCAGACACATCCAGGTTCGTGTACTTCCCGTGCCAGAACGTGGCGACGCCCTCTGCGCCGGTCCTCAGGACCGATGAGTCGAGACCGCCTGGATGGATGGCCAATTCTTGCGGGGTCCCCGAGTCAGTGAAGTGAACGGTATCCGTCTCTCCGCCCCGCCCGTGGCTGATGTCGACTCCCGTGATGACTACGTTGCGAAGCTGGTAGCAGTTGGCGTCGGGAGCGGTCGGGCATGGATGGGACGACCGAAAGCTCTGGACCTCTGGGTCAAGGGAATAGCTGTAGATGATGGCCCCGAAACCGAATGCTGCCCCGAGCAAAACAGCGGCCGAGTATCCGACCAGGTGGACCTTGGTGAACCGGGGCGCAGGTCTTGGCCGCTTGGGCGCAGCCCGGGCAATCCGGCGTCCCGACCTGATGAGCAGGATCCCCGGCGCCGCGAGCACCAGCCCGAAGCCGATGAAGATCCAGCCGCCGAGGCGAGTGCTGTCCGCATCCGGCGTGCTCGGGTCGTAGCTGGCGGCGATCGCGATCACGCCGGCCAGGATCACCAGGATGCCGGCGACGACCAGAAACCAACCGATGATCGAGCGCCAGCGGCCGCCTCTCACACGTCCGGAAGCTTAGCCCGCAGTCCGCCAGTTTCTGCTAGCCGCCAGCGAGAACGACGCCAGGCAACCCACGGCGACGATCGAGAGCACAACCGGGGTCAGGCCGATGCCGAAACGCCCGATCACGGCGCTGATGCCGGCGGGGACGACCGCTCCGCCCAGCATCGAAGCCGGAAAGAGCCATGAGGTGGCGCGTGCGTCACCCGGCCTGAGCTTCGCGAGCCAGACAATGCCGGTCGGAAAGATCGGCGCGATCGCCAGGCCGGCGAGGATGTATGCCACCGGAGCCGCGGCCGGGATGAGGGCGGCGAGTAGGGCTGCGGCAGCTACGGCCGACCCGATGATCACGATCACGCGCTCCGGCATGGCGGCCGGGATCAGGGCGGCGAGGAGCCTTCCGGCGGCGACTGCCAGCCAGAAACCGGACGTAAACGTCGCCGCGGCCAGTGACTGCTGGCCGACCGACTCCAGGTGCGAAGTCATCCACCCGCCTGTGCCCGCCTCGAGCCCGACGTAAAGGGCAAAGCCGACCATGAAGATCGCCAGCAGCCCGATCGATCTACTCGTGCCCCGCCCCGCGATGAAGGGCAACCGTCCCGACACCTGAGCGACAAGCGGCATGACCACGACCGCGAGTGCTGCAGCGCCGCCGTAGAACAGGGCGAGGTGCGATCGGCCGACCGTGGAAACGAGGATTGGTCCCGCCACCGCGCCCATGCCGAACGTCCCGTTCAGCGCGTTCAGCACCGCGGTGCGGCGGGTGCCTTCGCTGTGGGCCACGAGCTGGTTACAGCCAATGTCGAGCGCGCCATAGCCGACGCCCAGCACGAGCACCCCGGCCAGGAACACAGACCACGACGGCGCCACGGCAACGCCGGCGCATCCGAGGCCGAGACAGGTCAGAGCGGCGAGCACGAAGGTGCGGCTCGAATAGCGACTGAGCGCGCGCATTCCGACCAGGACTCCAAGCACGGCGCCGGAGTAGTGGGCGGTGAGGACGCCGCCCGCCACCGACAGGCTGACTCCGAAGCTGCGGGAGAGGTGCTCGAGGAGGGGACCGTACGCGGAGGCGAGGATTCCCATCAGGAAGAAGATCGCGGAGATTGCCCCGAGTGCCGCCCGGGTCAGGTGGACGCGCTCGCCGCCGGCAATCAAGTCGACACAAGGCTACGTAACCAGTAGGATTCGTCGCCGTTGAGCTTGCGATGACCGCGCTTAGCAACCTGTTTTCCTGGCTCGTCACCGCCCTGTTCGGGGTGCTCTTCCTACTCCTCGTTTACGAGAGCTGGGCGATCATCACGCACCACACACCGATCACCGACTACATACGGCCCGCCGTCCACGACCATCCCGCGTGGGCGTTCATCGTCGCAGTGGTCGTCGGCATCCTCCTCGGGCATTTTCTGTGGGGCCCAGCCAGCGGCAGGACGTCCCCATCGGGCGGACAGCAGTGAACCTCTCCGCGGAGTCGATCCTCGCCCTGATCGCGACCGCCGGTGTCGGAATTGCGTTTCTCCTGATGCTCGAAGAGGCCATCGCCCTCCGAGCGGGCCGAGACCCGATGAGCAATGGGGTGCGTGCGTTCATGCGGCGGTTCCCCAGAGGCACGTACGTCCTTGCGGTGCTCATTGGAATGGTGCTCGGCCACCTGCTTTGGCCGTAAGCAAAATCTGATCTCGCAGCGAGAATTTTTGACGCGGTCTTTGACGATCTCGTTAATTCTTATCGGGTAACTCATCGGTTATCTCGGTTCTGTTTGGTTGTTCATCGAGGAAAATAGTTCGTGGCACGTGCGGGTACGGTGGGGGGAAGGAGAAAAAGGCTGAGCATTAGCCCCGGGACGACTTTAGGTTCTTATCTGATCGTTGAGCAGATAGGCCGTGGAGGAATGGCTACGGTCTACAAAGCCTATGAGGAGCCCCTTACCCGCCACGTAGCGATCAAGGTCCTGCCCGAGTTCTTCGCCGAAGACAAGGACTACCGGGTTCGCTTCCAGGTCGAAGCGGTTGCAGTCGCGAAGCTTCGCCACAACAACATCCTCACGGTGTTCGCCTACGGCGAGGAAGAAGGCGTTCCGTACATCGTCTGCGAGTTTGTGGACGGAGGGACTCTGGCCCAGCGCCTCGATGGCGTGATGCCGATCGCTGACGCGCTGCTGGTGCTCACGCCTGTCGCCTCGGCCCTCGACTACGCGCACTCACAGGGCGTCCTGCATCGTGACATCAAGCCATCGAACATCATGATGCTGAGCGACGGCACCCCGGTCCTTACTGACTTCGGACTGGCCAAGGTAATCGGCGGTGACACGATCACCGTGACCGGCCAGGTGCTTGGTACCCCGGAATACATGGCCCCCGAGCTGGTGCAAGGCGACGGGGCTGGACCCGCGGCAGACCGTTATTCGCTTGGGGTCGTTGCCTACCAGATGCTCACCGGTCGAGTCCCGTTCCAAGGCAACACACCTGGAGCAACCCTCATGTCCCAGGTGCAGGATCCTTTACCGCCCGCGCGCGAGATCAACCCGGACCTCACTGTGGAGATCGCCGTCATCCTCGACAAGGCACTGGCGAAGGCCCCGGCGGAGCGGTACGAGACCGCGTCGGCCTTCGTCGCGGACCTTGCGTCTGCTGGTTTGCCCGCGCCGATGGAGGCGACCGGCTAAGGGGTCTGACTTCGGCTTCGGCCGCACAGACGGCTGGTTATGTGCGAAGGTCGAGAGGTGACGCGGCCGCACCCGACCGAGATCCCGTACCTCCTTGCCTTCTTCCCGAGCCTTCGCGCGGCGTCTGACCGCACGCTTAGCGTCTACTTCGGGATTCGCGCCGATGCGTACGACGCCAAGTTCTACGAGGGTGAGCTCAAGCGAATCGTCGAGAAGCACTGGCACAAGCTCA